>Ga0190269_10000186_pt1 | contig 32976 bp, 23 predicted proteins | sample Popmic249IS_FD_133749 | JGI IMG/M metagenome (GOLD analysis project Ga0190269, IMG submission 133749) | Populus adjacent soil microbial communities from riparian zone of Blue River, Arizona, USA - 249 IS | ecosystem: Environmental > Terrestrial > Soil > Riparian zone | place: USA: Arizona... | reverse complement strand
GAATGAGTGACGCCGACCTTCCCCATCGAGACCAGCAGCAACACGCATTGCCCGTACTGCGCGCTGCAATGTGGGATGCAGCTGGTGCAACGCAACGGCGTCTACGAGGTCGCGGCGCGAGACTTCCCGACCAATCGCGGTGCGTTGTGCCGCAAAGGCTGGACGGCTGCCGAGCTACTGCACGCACCCGATCGGCTGCTCACACCACTGCTACGCGAGCAGCGCGGCGCGCCGCTCGTGCCGGCGAGCTGGGACGCGGCAGTGTCGCGCATCGCACGCGGCTTCGAGCAGGTGCAGCGCAGCCACGGGCCGCATGCAGTCGGGCTCTTCGGGGGCGGCGGTCTGACGAACGAGACGGGTTATGCGCTCGGGAAGTTTGCGCGCGTGGTGCTCGGCACGCGCAGCATCGACTACAACGGGCGCTTCTGCATGGCCTCGGCGGCGGTGGCCTTCCAGAAAGCCCTCGGCCTCGATCGAGGCCTGCCTTTCCCCATCGAGCAGCTGGCGAAGGCGGACGTGATCGTGCTCTTGGGCGCCAACCCTGCAGAGACGATGCCGCCGCTGATGCAGTACTTCGACGCGCAGCGCAAGGCAGGTGGAGCGGTGGTCGTCGTCGACCCGCGCAAGACGCTCACGGCGGCGCAATACGCCAGCACGTTCCTGCAGATCACGCCCGGGACCGACTTCATCCTCGGCAACGCGCTGCTGCACGTCGCGATCCGCGACAACTTGGTGGACTACCCGTACATCAGCGAGCGCACGCAGGGCTATCACGAGGCGAAGCACTGCGCGGGATCGTATTGGCCGGATCGGGCGGAGCGCCTCACGGGCGTGCCCGCAGCCAGCATCGTGGAGACGGCACATCGTCTGGCGGCCGCCGAGCGCGTGTACTTCATCAGCGGCCGCGGCATGGAGCAACAAGAGCAAGGCGTGAAGAACGTGCTGTCGTTCCTGAATCTCGCGCTCGCGCTCGGCAAAGTCGGCCGGCAAGGCTGCGGCTTCGGCACGCTGACCGGACAGGGCAACGGGCAAGGAGGCCGCGAGCACGGGCAGAAGAGCGATCAGCTGCCGGGCTATCGCCGTCTCGACAACCTCGAGCATCGCCGCAGTGTCGCGGCGCATTGGGGCGTGCCAGAGAGCACGCTGCCGGGCCCGGGACCCGCGGCCGTGGAGCTGCTCGGGAGCATCGGCGAGCCAGACGGGCTGCGCGCGCTGTGGGTGCTCGGCTCGAACCTGGTCGTATCGGCCCCGGATGCGGGCGCGCTCGCGACGCGGCTCGGCAAGCTCGAGCTGCTCGTGGTCTCCGATCTGTTTCTGTCCGAGACGGCGCAGCACGCGGACGTGGTGCTGCCCGTCACGCAATGGGCGGAGCACAGCGGAACTACGACCAATCTGGAGGGTCGTGTGCTGTATCGCGCGGCAGTCAAGCCTGCGCCGCCCGGTGTGCTCACGGATCTGCAAGCGCTGGAGCGCGTGGCGGCTGCGCTCGGCCGCCCGGGCGTAATCACATCGGAGCCGAGCGCCGTGTTCGACGAGTTGTGTCAGGTGAGCGCGGGCGGCCCAGCGGACTATGCGGGCTTGAGCCACGCGCGCGTCGCGACGAATCACGCGCTGTTCTGGCCCTGCCCCACCCCACAGCACCCGGGCACGCCCGAGCCTTTCCTGCACGAGTTCGCCACGCCCGACGGGCTCGCGCGCTTCCATCCGATCCAGCCGATTCATGCCGGCGAGCAGCCGACTGACGACTATCCTTACTATTTGACGACGGGCCGCGTGTTGGCACAATACCAGTCGGGCACGCAAACGCGGCGCGTGCCTTCGCTGCTCGAGGCAGAGCCGGAAGCGTTCGTGGAGCTGCACCCCGACCTCGCTGACTCGCTCGGCATCGCCGATCGAGACTGGGTCGCGGTCCGCACCCCGCGCGGCGAAGCCATCGCGCGCGCACGGCTGACGCGCAGCATCCGCATGGACAGCTTGTTCATGCCCTTCCACTACGCCGGGCGCGGCTCGGCGAACCTGATCACCAGCACGGCCGTCGACCCGCTGTCGAAGATCCCCGCGTTCAAGACTTCGGCCGCGAGCATCACACGGCTCGAGTGTCAGCCAAACACCTAATCTCACAGTCAAGGAGTCTGTCATGAGCTCGACGCCACGCTTCATCCAAGGAATCTTCTCATTCGAGGGCCGCGGCCTCGACACACCCGCGGCGCTCGGCCCACAGGCGAGCTTCGCGGTGCCCAGCGACAAGCGCGCGCAGCTCTTGTACCTGCGCGCCGGCAACAGCAGCAGTGAGCTGATCAACCTGAGCATGCTGCGCGACGGCAAGCTGATGCGCTACTTCCCGATAGGTGCCAGGGCGAGCGTGCACGTGCCGCTCGTCGTGGTCGAAGATCTCTTTCCGGATACGAAGCTCGAGCTGCAGGTCGCCGCACCACCGCACGGCACAGGCATGGTGGTGTTGGACGTGGGCCTCGTGGAGCTCGACTGAAGGAGCCTGACATGTTGAAACAACAACTGGTCGTGATCGGCAATGGCATGGCGGGTGCCCGGACCGTCGAGGAGATACTCGAGCGCGGTGGGGCCGCGCAGTTCGACATCACGATGTTCGGCGACGAGCCTTACGGGAACTACAATCGCATCCTGCTGTCGAACGTCATGAACGGCAGCCAGGATCCATCCGAGATCTTCCTGAACAGCCTCTCCTGGTACGAGACGAATCACATCACGTTGAAGGCCGGTACGCGGGTCTCGCGCATCGATCGCTTCGCCAAGGTGGTGTTCGACGAGGCCGGCCAGGGCGTGCCGTACGACAAGCTGATCATCGCCACGGGCAGTCGCGCGCTCATCCCGCCGATCGAAGGCATCAGCGATGAACGCGGCGAGCTGATCGACGGCGTCTACGGCTTCCGCACCCTGGATGACTGTCATGCGATCGTCGCTAGGGCGCGGCGCTCCAAGATCGCTGCAGTCATTGGCGGCGGGCTCCTGGGGCTGGAAGCGGCACGCGGGCTCTTGAATCACGGTTGTGAGGTGCACGTCGTGCATCTGGCGAAGCGCCTGATGAATCAGCAGCTGGACCAGACCGCGGGTCAGATGCTGCACGCGGCGATGCGCAGCATGGGCGTGCAGGTCCACCTGGAAAAGAGCACCACCGCGGTGCAGAGCGAGGCGGGCAAGGTCACGGGCCTGGTCTTCAAGGACGGCACTGTCCTGCCGTGCGACATGATCGTGGTGTCCGCGGGCATCAAGCCCAACGTGGAGCTGGCGATCGGAGCCGGTCTGACAGTCGAACGCGCGATCGTCGTTGACAATCACATGCGCTCGGTGGACGACCCGAGCATCTACGTGGTCGGGGAGTGCGCGCAGCACCGGGGTATGGTCTACGGCCTCGTGGCGCCGCTGTGGGATCAGGCCAAGGTGCTGGCCGAGCACATCACGGGTCGCAACCCGTCGGCGCAATACGCTGGCTCCAAGCTCGCCACGAAGCTGAAGGTCATGGGTGTGGAGCTCGCGTCGATGGGCATCACCGACCCCGTCGACGACGAGGATGAGGTGGTGACGTTTGCGGAGCCGAAGCGCGGCACGTACAAGAAGCTGATCGTCCGCAAGGGCCGGCTTGCCGGCGCGATCATGCTCGGCGACCTGAGCAAGGTGGCCTACCTGATGCAGGCCTTCGACCGCAACTCGCCCCTGCCGGAGGAGCGCCTGTCGCTGCTGTTCGACATCGGCGCGCCGGCGAAGCAAGTCACGTTCGACGAGCTGCCGGACGACGCACAGGTCTGCAACTGCAACGGCGTGTCGAAGGGCGCGATCGGCCGCTGCGTGGCCGCCGGGCAGCGCACGACCAAGTCCGTGATGGACAAGACGCGCGCAGGCATGGGCTGCGGCTCGTGCAAGAGCATGGTCGCGGAGCTCGTCAGCTTCTACTGCGGCGGTGAGGCAGAAGCCGATCCCACGGCGAGCTACTACGTGCCCGGCATTCCGCTCAACAAGAAGGAGCTCAGCGAGTCCGTGCGCGCGCTCGGGCTGAGATCGGTGTCGGCCGTGATCGATGCGCTGGCCGCTGGCGCGGTAGACCCCGCGAGCAAGCCGGCGCTGGCATCGCTCCTGGCCGTGGTCTGGAGGGGCGACTTCGAGGACGAGCGCGACGCGCGCTTCATCAACGATCGCGTGCACGGCAACATCCAGAAAGATGGCACGTTCTCCGTGATCCCGGAGATGCCCGGCGGGATCACGTCTGCCGCCCAGCTGCGCCGCATCGCCGCTGTCGCTGACAAGTATGCCGTGCCGCTCGTGAAGCTGACTGGAGGGCAGCGCATCGATCTGGTGGGCATCGACAAGGAGCATCTGCCGGCCGTGTGGCGCGACTTGGACATGCCGGCGGGCTATGCGTGGGGCAAGAGCTATCGCACGTGCAAGAGCTGCATCGGCACTGACTACTGTCGCTTCGGGCTGGGCGACAGCATGGGACTCGCCGTGGCGATCGAGCAGCGCTTCCGCGGACTGGACAGCCCGGGAAAGCTGAAGCTGGCGACTGCGGGCTGCCCGCGCAACTGCTCCGAGGCGCTCGTGAAAGACGTGGGCGCGGTCGCCGTGGAGGGCGGCAAGTGGGAGATCTACGTCGGCGGCGCAGCGGGGTCGCACATTCGTAAGGGCGACTTGCTGTGCATCGCCGACAGCGAAGCGCGCGTGCTGGAGCTCGCGGGGCGCTTCATCCAGTATTACCGCGAGAACGCGAAGTACAAAGAGCGCACATACACGTTCGTGGAGCGCGTGGGCATCGCGCACATCCGCGCCGTCGTGGTCGACGACAGCGAGGGACACGCGGAGCGCCTGGATCGCGCGCTCGCGGAGTCGGCCGCAGCCACGCGCGACGTGTGGCTCGAGCGGGACACGCCGAAGACCACGAACCAATTTCGATCGTATTTGCCAGTCCTGGGGTGAAGCACCATGGCCATTCGTCACATGCTCGGCTCGTTGAGCCAGATCCCGCGCGGTGAAGGCCGCAACTACCAGGTCGGCGCGTGGAAGATCGCCGTCTTTCACACGCGAGAAGGCCGCGTCTACGCGACAGAAGCCAGCTGTCCGCACAAACGCGGTCCGCTGGCGGACGGTCTCGTGGGCGGAAACCAGCTCGTCTGTCCACTACACGAATGGCGCTTCGATCTACAAACCGGCAAAGCGCTGAACGGCACGTGCGACTTGCGCGTGTTCCGCATCACCGTGCAAAGCGACGAGCTCTGGCTCGAGCTCCCGCTGGAGACGCAACCGAGCGCCACGGCCTCGTGAGGGGCCGAGTCATGGTCCGCTGTTTGTGTTGCGACGCGGTGGCGCGCTACCCTACGCGGCGATGCCAACGGGCCGCTTCGAGCGCTTTTGTTGCGTAATCTGCGTGTGGTTGGTTGCGCAAGGTGCGCGCGCGCAGCACGAAGCGCCGGCTGCGCTGGTGTACGTGCGTGATCCGGTGCAGACGCCGCAGCCCGAGCTTGCGACGCTGCCGCTGATCCCGCAGGGCGCGGGCCTGCGGCATACTTTGCTAGCGGCGTATTCGTGCCGCGACACCGGTCGCACCGAGGTGCAGGGCGAGCGCGTGCACGTGTGCGCCGTCGCGGCGAGCGCGCGTGCCGATGCGCTGGGTCACTTCACGGCCACGCCGCTCGGGACCGATGCGCCCGCCCACGCGCCGGATCCCTTCGCCGAGCAGATGCTGTTCCATCACGCCGCGCGTAGCCTGCAGTTCTTCGCCGCGCTAGGCGTCCCTGCCGCTACCATCGACTCGACGCGCGAGCCGCTGCAGCTGGTCGCCAATGTGCGTTTGCCGCGTGCGCTCGCCGGGGCGAGCCTCGATCCCACGCGCGCTGGGCTCGAGCCCTGGCGCGACGCGACGTTTCTGCGCGCCGACGAGGATCCGCCGCTGTTTCGCGGGCTGCGGCCCGAGCCCGGGCCCGTGATCTTCTTCGGGCAGGCGGACGACGTGCGCCTCGCGTACGACAGCGCGGCCATCCGGCACGAGGTGACGCACGCGGTGCTGTCCGACTGGTTGCCGCGGACGGGGCGCTTCGTGGATGCACAGGGCACGAACCCGGCGCCCGCGGCGATCGCCGAGGCGCTGGCGGACTACTTCTCCGCCGCGATCGCGGATGACCCGCGGCTCGGCGCCCACGCGGGTCACGGACTCGGCGTGGCGCAGACGCGCAACTTGAATGTCGCCCTCAGCTGCCCCGCCGCGCTGACGGGCCAGCCGCACGGCGATGGCCTCGTGCTCGCTTCCGCGCTGTGGAGCCTGCGCAAGCAGCTCGGACGCGAGCTGGACCAGGCGCTCGTGAGCGCGTTGCGCGACTTGCAGGGCGTGTCCGCGCTCTCCTTCGAGCGCCTCGTCGCAAGCCTGCTTGCGCGCCTGGCCGCGAACCATCCCGCCGCCGCCCGGAACGCGAGCGCGCTGCTGCGCGAGCGCGGCCTGACGCCGCGCTGCCCACGGCTGCGGGGCCTCGATGTGCAGCAATCACTGGCCGGCGCCAGCGGCGCATTCGTGCTGCCGGGCGCGGGCCCGAGCTTGCCGCTCGCGTCCAGCAGTCTGCAGCTGCGAGCGGCGCTGCCGCGCACGGGTGTCGACCTGGAGGTCCGCCTGCGCGCGGGCGCCACCGCCCCCCGAGACGCGAACAGCTTCTCGCCGGCGCTGCTCGTGAAGCCCTCGCCGATCCGCTGGACCGAGCGCGGAACGCACGACGCGCAGCTGATCTCGCCCACGCCGGGCGCCCCGTCCGAGCTGCGCTTCGCCGTGCCCGCGCCGCGTGGACGCGAGCTGTACCTGCAGCTCGTGAACCGCGGCGAGGAGCCGGGCTGGTACGACACCGTACGCATCGCGTTCCGACCGGCAGCCGCCCGCTAGACGGCTGCCGGCCAGCAGCTGTCAGCGGCAGACCACGCCGTACATCTTGCCCACGTAGGTGCTGGTGTTGGCGCTGTCCACGATCACGCCCGCGCTGTACTGACCGTTCGGGCACTGATGGCTGAACGCCGAGTTCGCCCCACCCACCGTGCAACTGCCGTTCGTACCACCGGCCGAGCCCACGCTGCGGGTGGCTCCGCTGCTCAGGTTCTTGCAGACGACAGTCAGCTTCGACAGGTTGGTCGTGCTGCACCAGTTTGCGTTCGGTGAGGTCGTGGACCAACCGTTGATGCCGGTCACCTGATACAGCACCTCATTCGCGCCGCAGTCGGTCGTGAAGGGTCCACCGCCCGTGCCGCCCACGACGGAGGCCGAGCGCGCGGCGCCCGTGATCTGCGTGCCGTTGAACGGCGCGCAGCGCATGCCGAGCGCGTCCAGCCAGGCGCCGGAGTTTCCGTGCAGGCCCACGGCGACCTCGTCTGCATTGCAACGCAGGTTCTGCACCGTGGCGTTCGCCTGACATTGATTGGCGCTGCTGTTGTACAGATAGCCGGCCTTGCAGCTCCACGGACACTCCGCCGAAGTGGCAGTGGCGCTCGTGTAGTCGCTGTTCGCAGGTGCGTTGCTGCACGGGTAGCGCTGCAAGTCATCGACCGGGGACCAGAAGCCGATGCCCGCGGACGTACAGCTCTGACCCACGGCGTATTGACCGGCCGGGCACACGAGCGGAGTGCACGTGTGCATGCTCGAACAGAACGGCGCTTCGGACGCGCAGTCACTATCGTTCTGACACGTCTTGCCAATCGAACACTTGGGACACGAGCCACCGCAGTCGGTATCGGTCTCTGTCCCGTTCTTCCAGGTGTCCGTGCACGTGGGCGTGACACAAAGCTTGTCGTTCGGGTGACACTCGAGCCCAGACTGACAGTCGCTCGTCTGCGTGCACTGCTTGCCCTCGGTGCAGTCATCACAGCTGCCGCCGCAGTCCACGTCACTCTCGTCGAGGTTCTTGATCGAGTCCGCGCACAGCGGCCGCGAGCACACCTTGTTCGCCGGGTCGCAGATCGGTGCGTCCGGCGCGCAATCGCCGTTCACGAGACAGGCCTGACCCGCGAAGCAGCGCGCGCAGGACGAGCTGCCACCGCAGTCGACGCCGGTCTCGCCCGCGTTCACCACACGATCGCGGCAGCTGCCAGCGACGCAGAAGTCCGCATCGAGGAAGCCGCTCACGCAGTCGGACGCGCGCGTGCTGCGCACACCGACCGCACACTTCGGACAGTCAGCGCCACCGCAGTCGATGCCGCCTTCGTCCGCGCTCTTCACGAAGTCCGAGCAGTGATCCTGCACGCAATAGCCCCACGCGGAGCCATTCCCCGGCCGGATCCCGCAGAAGCCGCTCATGCAGTCGGCGCCGCTGCGGCAAGAGATGTTCGCGCGACACTTCGCACACATCGCGCCGCCACAGTCGATGCCGGTCTCGTCGCCATCCAGCACGCCGTCGCCGCAATGACTCGTGCTGCACATGCCGCCCGAACAGAAGCCTCGCGCGCAGTCGGAGTTCTTCTCACACATCTTGGACGCGCCGCAGGCGTTGCACGCTCCGCCACCGCAGTTGAGATCCGTCTCGCGCCCGTCGATGACAGTGTTGCGGCACGTCGGCGTGCAATAGCCGAGGCCACCGCTCAGCATCCACGTCTTCTCGTACAGCGGAAACTGCGTGTTCCACAGCTCGAACGGTCCGATGTCGGTGCCCAGCTTCTGGCCGGCCTTGCCCGCGTAGCTCGCGCCCGGCGCCTGCAGCCGCCCGCCGATCTGCACGCCGACGTTACCGTAGAGGCCCACCGCCACCTCCGAATTCATCTTGCTCACGAGCGGATCCGCCGCGCACATCGACTGGTAGCTCGCCTGTGCCACGAGCGAGCCGCGCACGCCCACGAAGAGCCCGGCCGTGTCGTACACGAACGCGTTCACGCGCGGGATCAACCCACACGAGACCTGGATGCTGCCTCCGCCCGTGATCTCCACGCTGCGATTCTTGAGGTTCTCGAACGTCGGCGTGCTACCTGTCACGCGACCCTGCTCGTAGCGGAAGTTGAACTTCACGTTCGTCACGCGCTCGTACACGAGGTCCGCCTTCAGCGCGGCCTTCGCGGAGAAGCCGCACTCCACGTCGAGCTGGAACGTCTGCGTGAACACCACCGGCACGGGCCCGGCGAAGATCACCTGCGTGGCCGGCTTCGTGATGAGCACGGTGCGCTTCCAGCCGCCCGCCGGCTTCATGTCCGGATTGCCGAGGAACTTCTCGCGCGCCTGCCCCAACACGTCTTGCGCGAAGTCTGCGCTCGACGCGATGCGCTGGTCGAGCTCCGGGCCGCTCTGATTGTCAGCCGATGCGATCTCCGCCTCGAGCTCCAGCCCGAGCGCGAGGCGCGCGCGGAACTGACTGTCCACGTTCATCCAGGTGGCGAAGTGCGTGTCGTGGCCCGGCACCGGCACGCTCACGCCGAGCTGCGCGCCCGGCTTGAACAACACGTTGGCATCGATGGTGCCAGTGCCCGAGATCGCCAGCTCCACGGGCGTGCGACCACCCTCGCCGAAGGTCTTGCTGTAGTTCACGTTGAACAGCTCGCCCTGATAGCTCGCCGAGATGTTGCTGCTGATGCTCGCGCTGCCGGTGAAGCTCGAAGGCGTGACCGCCTTCCACACGGTGACCGCCGCGTTCTTCACGGCGTTCGCCGCGCCTCCCACGGCGCTCGACACCGTGTTGGCCGCGCTCTTCACCGCGCGCACGATCGATCCGAACAGCGGCTGGCCGGGGACCGGGTTCCCCGCCTCGTCGATCTCCGGCAGCGCCTCGCTGTCCGGCTGAATGTCCTCGATCTCCGGAGACAACATGTCGACATCGAGATACAGGTTCGCCGCGGCCCACTCTGGATCGAGCTTGCTCATGTCGACGTCGACCATGTGATCGAAGTCGAGCGTCTGCTGCAGATCTCCGCTCACGATGTCCTCGAGGCCCAGGGTCTCCGTCGCAACCTCGATGTTGCTGCCCACCGTGGTCACGGAGACCACGCGTCGCGCAAAGCCGAGCGGGTTCGCGCCGGGTCCGCCGCCGGGAGCGGACACCACGACGCGCCCGGGCTGCCAGCTCAGCACCTCGGGGTTGTCGTTGAGCGGGAAGATCAGCTTGTTCTCCTCCACGCTGACGGAGTCCTGCTGCATGGTGCTCGCGACCTCGACCCGCGGATGCGGCACGAGGTTGTTGTAGTCGGGCTCGAACGTCGGATTGTGCGCCAGCGAATCGAGATCCTCCGGCGGAGGACCTGCGTCCACGGGCGTCGCCGCGTCGCCTGCGTCGGGCTGCGTCGCAGCGTCTTGACCCGCGTCGCTCGGCGTCATCATTGCGGCGTCGCTGCTGACGGCGGCGTCCTGGGGCTGGCCGCTATCGACCGGCGCAGTCATGCCGCTGTCCACCGGCAGCGACATGCCGGCATCGACCGGTGCAGCCATGCCGCTGTCGACCGGCAGCGACATGCCGCTGTCGACCGGCGCGGCCATGCCGCTGTCGGCGGGCGCAGGTACGCCCGAGTCCCGCGGGGACTGCCCTGCATCTGCTGGCGGCGGAGGCGCTTCGCCCGCGTGCGGATCGTCATCCGCACACGCTGCGGCAGCACAGGCCCCGATCACGAACAACAGCACACGCCAGCGCAGACCAGGTCCGTGCCCCATGGATTCCTCCCGTCTGACGCCGCGTGGCGCCGACGCCACCAGCTTCGCGGCGCTCGATTGTTGGACGAGCACTGCGCGCATTTCAACTGGCGTGCGTGCGCGCGATCTTCTTTTGCAGCGCGATCGCGTTCGTGTGCTGAGCCAAAGCTACTCGTGCTTATCGAGACGGTGCACATGCGGCTATTTGGCCGCGTGCTATCTGTGGCGATGACGTCCAGCGTTCGGCCGCTGAGGGCTGCAGACAAGGGCGATCCCGGACGCCACGCTGCGCCGCATAAGCTCGCACATCACCCAGCAAGCGCGCGGCTCGTGGGCATTGGAACGAGATCTGCAATGAAGTGCGCGTAGATTCGAGCCCCGGAGCACGTAGTGAACGAACCATCTAGCAAACCCCACTTTTTCCCGAGTGAGCCCGGCGAAGTGCTGGGCTGGGTCTCGGGCTGGGTGGTGGCGCCCTTGTTCGCGTTGGTCAGTTTTGCGCGGTCTGCCCGCACGTTCCATCCGCGCGGCTCGACCTTGCGCGCCACCGTGCGCCCGCATCCTGCCGTGCCTCCCGAGCTGCGCGCGCTCGCGCAGCGCTGGACGGGCCGCGCGCTCGTGCGCTTCTCGGGCGCGCTCTGGAAGCGCGCGGAGAGCGTGCCAGACATCCTCGGCTGCGCCGTGCGGCTGGTCTCCGGCGTCGGCGATCCAGCGCACCCTGCAGCAGGCGATCAAGACCTGCTGTTCGCCACGGTCCGGAGGCCGTGGACCTTGCCGTTCGCGCCGCTCACCACGCGCGTCCGCGACTATCTACAGAACGACTACTACGCGGTGTCTCCGTTCGACGTGGGTGAAGAAGAGCCCGTGTACCTGCGCTTGCACCCCTGGCGCGTGCCCGCGGGTCGGAGCGGTCGCCGCAGCGAGCGGCTGCTGCAGGCGGTGAAGCAGGGCTCGGTGCTGGAGGTCGGTGTGAGCCGCAAACCGGGAGGGGCCTATACGCCCGTGGTCGAGATCGGGCTGGAAGGCCCCGCGAGCGTCGACGAAGAAGCGCTGCATTTCAGCCCATTTCGCGACGGACGCGACGTGCGCCCGCACGGCTTCATCCACGCGCTACGCCGCGCGGTCTACAGCGCGAGCCAGCGCGGGCGCAGCGCGCGCGAGTCTCACACCTGACTGTAGACGCGGACAGCAGCGCGCCGCCCACACACCCCAGATTTGGCATGCGCGCATGTGAGCAGAGGCAGGCGCTTCCCGCAGCTGCCAGCGGCAAACGGACCCTGATACGATCGGGGCTTCACGATCCGAACGGCAGGCCCCATGCATCCGCGCAAGCTATATACCAACCTCTCCGAATGCAAAGACTCCCGCGAACGCGCCGCTGAAGCGCTCGGTTTCCTGCGCGACGCAAGCGGCGCCGAAGCGGGCTACCTGCTGCTCTGGCGCAGCGGTGAGCTGGTGCTGGTCGCGAGCTCGCAAGGGCAGGACATGCCGCCCACGATCCTCGAGAAGGCGCGCGCGCAATGGGAGCGCGAGGCTGACACACAGCCGGAGTCCGATCTCACACGCACCATCGAGGCCGCGACGGTGATCGCGACCCCCGAGACCCCGCGCTGGGACGGCCCGCGCGGCGAGCGCTACGAGCCGCGCTTTCTCGGCATCTACCGGGACTCGCAATGGGTGCCCGTCGGCATGGCCGTGCTGCGGGTGCCGCAAAGTGGCTCGCTCTCACCGCTGCGGCGCGCGTACTTCGACGCGCTGTGCAACGCGTTCATCGACGCCGACGACGTCAGCGTGAGCTGAGCGGGTGGAGGGGGACAGCGTGAGTACCGGCTCCAGCTCAGCCGGCGCCGAGGCCCGCCCATGACCCGACCGCTGCCAGCGGCGGCGCTGGACAGCGCCGGTCCGTACGAGCTCCTGCGCTTGCTGGGGCATGGCTCGTATTGCGCCGTGTACGAGGCGCGCGATCGCAAGAGCGGCGAGCGCGTGGCGCTCAAACAGCTGCGGCGCGTGGGTCCCGTGTCGCTCGCACACTTCAAGCGCGAGTTTCGCGCCGTCCAGGGCCTGCACCACCCGAACCTCGTGGAGCTGCGCGAGCTGTTCGAGCACGAGGGGCACTGCTTCATCGCCATGGAGCTGGTCGAGGGCAGCGACCTGCTCTCGTACGTGCGCCTCGGACCGACGGGTCACGGCTTCCATGAGCGCAAGCTTCGAGAGGCGTTCGCGCAGCTCGCGCAGGCGCTGATCGCGCTGCACGCCGCGGGCGTGGTGCACCGGGACGTGAAGCCGCGCAACGTGCTCGTGACGCCTCGCGGGCGCGTCGTGCTGCTCGACTTCGGGCTCGCGCACGCGGCGGACAGCGGTCTCGACCCGCGCTCACCGGGCCTCGGCAGCGCAGCGTACATGGCGCCCGAGCAGGTCGAAGGTCGAGAGCTCGGTCCGAGCGCCGACCTCTACGCGCTCGGCGTGTGCCTGTACGAAGCGCTGACCGGTACGACGCCGTTCGCAGACGACGAGCCGCATGCGCTCATGCAGCGGAAGCAGCGCGAGCGGCCCCGATCCCCAGCCGAGCTGCAGCGCGGTGTGCCCGCGGAGCTCGCTGGGCTGTGCCTGCGCCTGCTCGAGCCCGACGCGAGCTTGCGCTCCAGCGCGGAGCAGGTGATCGAGAGCCTCCGCTCGAGCGCAGCGGCTGCAGCGGCAGAGCCGCCGGCGCCCGCAGCCCACAGCGGCGGCGGCTTCGCAGGGCGAGACGCAGAGCTCGCAGCGCTGGAGCAAGCGCTGCAGCGCACCGCGGCGGGCCAACCGAGCCTCGTGCTCGTGAGTGGCGAGAGCGGGATCGGCAAGAGCGCGCTCGTCTCGGAGTTCCTGCAGCGCGTGCGGCGCGGCACGCCGAACGCCCTCATCCTGCGCAGCCGCTGCTACGAGAACGAGCTGCTCGCCTACACGGCATTCGATGGCGGCATGGAGCAGCTGTCCGCGTGGCTGTCGGGCCAGAGCAGCGCAGACTGCGCAGCGCTCCTGCCGCCCGCAGCGGCGCTCCTGCCGCGTCTCTTCGCGAGCTTCGGTACGGTGCCGGCGATCGGACAGGCCGACGCAGGCTTCCTGCCCGCGGAGCCGGCCGCGCAGCGTCAAACGGCCTTCGCCGCGCTCACGAGCCTGCTGCGCTCACTGGCGCGCGAGCGGCCGCTCCTGATCGCCATCGACGATTTGCAGTGGGCGGATGCGGAGAGCTTCCACTTGCTGCGGGCGCTGCTCGAGGCGCAGGCCGCACCAGCCTGCCTGATCGTGGCCACGTTGCGCCCCGCGCTCGAGCTCTCGGACGACTCGGCCGCTGCGCTCGCGGGGCTCGAAAGCTTCGCAGGCACGCGCCGCATCGAGCTCGAGGGCATGGCGCTGCCCGCGGCGCAGCAGCTGGCAGCGGCGCTGCTCGGGCCGCGCGCCACGCCCGTCCAGGTGGACACGCTGGTGAGCGAGAGCCGCGGTCACCCGCTGCTGCTCGCCGAGCTGGCGCGCTACGCGGGCGCCCATGCGCTGCCGAGCGGTAAGGCGCTCAGCCTGGACGATGCCTTGCGCGCGCGCATGTCCGCGCTGCCCGCCACGACCCAGCAGCTCTTGGCGGCTGTCGCGCTCGCCGGCCGGCCCTACCACAGCCACGTGTTCGCGAGCGCGCTGGGCCTCGCTCAGGCGGAGGTCTCGGAGCTCGCTGGCGCCCTGCTCGCCGAGAAGCTGCTGCGGCGCCGGCGCGGCCACGAGCTGACGTGCTTCCACGATCGCATCCGGCACGTGGCCGAGCAGCGCTTGACGCCCGAGGCCGCACGCGCGCTGCATTCGCAGCTGGCAGCGGCACTGGCCCGCCAGCCCGCGAGCGATCCAGCCGAGCTCGCGCGGCATCACGCGGCCGCCGGCGAGAGGGCCGCGGCGGCGGAGGCGTGCGCGCGAGCGGGCGATCAGGCGCTCGCCGCGCTTGCGTTCGCGCGAGCGGCGCAGCTGTTCGGTTCCGGACTACAGCTCGCGGACGAGGCGGGCCTCGGTCCCGCGCTGCAGGCGCGCTTGCGCGTGGGCCGCGGCCACGCGCTGGCGCGCGGCGGGCGCAGCGCCGAGGCTGCGCGCGACTACCTGCTGGCCGCACAACACGCGAGCCCCGAGCAGCGCACGCAGCTGCGGCTGTGGGCGGCGCAGCACCTGCTGCAGAGCGCACACGTCGACGAGGGGATGCAAGCCGCGCGCGCCTTGCTGGAGGAGCTCGGCGTGCCACTGCCCTCGGGGTCGCTCGCGACCATCGCACGCATGCTGTGGGATCGCAGCGTGGTGCGGGCGCGCGGCCTCGAGCTCGGCGAGCGCACCGCGCCGCCCTCGGTCGACGCGCGCATGCAGCTCGCCGCGCTGCGCGGCCTGATCATGCCCGTGTCGTGGCTAGAGCCAGTGGCGAGCGCCGCGCTGAACGCGCGCTACCTGCGCCTCGCGCGCGCCCAGCACGAGCCGGTGCACCTTGCGCACGCCCTCGCCGAGGAGGCGTTTGCGCTAGCCGTACGCTCGCCGGACGACGCGGCCGCGGGGGACATGCTGCGCCGTGCGCGCACGCTCGCCGCTGCGAGCGACGACCCCACGTTGGACGTCAGCCTGTCTTTTCGCGAGGCGTCGGTCGCCACGTTCCACTGGGATCTCCCGCGCGCGCGCGAGCGGCTCGAGCACGCGCAGCGGGTGGGCACCGCGCGCTGCCCCGATCAACCATGGCTCCTGACGAATGTGCGCACGGCGCTGGCGTCCGCGCTCGTGAACATGGGCGAGCACGCGCGCGCCTCGGCGTGCTGCCACGCCTGGATCAGCGAGGCGCAGGAGCGCGGCGATCAGTTCACCACGAGCATGATCGAGACGGTGGGCAACGGCGTGATCCGGCACCTGATGCAGGACGATCTCGCGACGGCGCGTGCGGCCACGGCGGCAGCCGTCGCGCCCTGGTCGCGCGAGCGCTTCGCGTTCGTGCACTTCGGCGAGCTCATCGCCGTGAGCTACACCGAGCTCTACGCGGGCGGCGAGCACGCGCAGCGCTGGTTCGAGGCCGAAGGTCCGCGGCTCGGGCGCGCGTTCCTGCTCAAGGTGGGGCTGGGACAGGCAGTGTGGGCCATGTTCTCGGCCTTCGCGTGTCTGAGCGCGTATCTCGACGCCGACCCCGCGCACCGCGAGAGCTTGCTGCAGACCGTGCGCGCGCGTCACGCGCTGCTGCAGCGCATGACCGTGCCGCTCGCGAGCATGAATGCGCTCGTTTTGGAAGCTCAGCTCGCGGCGCTCGAGGGCGATCGGGCGCGAGCGCTGCGCGCGGCGCGTGAGGTGCGCGAGAAGAGTGAAGCTTGCAGCTACGGGTTGATGGCGCGCTCGGTCGAATATCTCGAGGGCCTCCTGCTCGGCGGCGACGCCGGACACGAGAAGTGCGCCGCAGCTCTGAGCTTCTTCGCGGAGCAAGGCTGGAAGAACCCGCAGCGTGCCAGCTCGATGTTTTGTCCCGTCGTACAGCGCCTCGGAGGCGGCACATGACGGTCGCATCGTACAGCGTCGTGCTCGAGCGCTACGAGCTGCTCGGCAAGCTCGGCGAAGGCGGCTACGGCGTCGTCTACGAGGCGCGCGACCGCGAGACCGGCGAGCGCATCGCGCTCAAGGAGCTCACGCACGTGAGCGCCACCTCGATCGCGCGCTTCAAGAACGAGTTCCGCGCGGTGCAGGAGGTGCACCACGCGAACCTGGTGCGCCTCGACGCGCTGTTCGAGGACCGCGGCAAGTGGCTGATCGGCATGGAGCTGGTCGAAGGCACGGACCTGCTCAGCTACCTGTACGCGAGCGATCGCGATCTCGGCTACGACGAGGGGCAGCTCCGAGCGGCATTCCTGCAGCTCGCAGAAGGCCTGCAAGCGCTGCACAGCGCCGGCTTCGTGCACCGCGATCTAAAGCCCTCAAACGTGCGCGTCACGCGCGAAGGCCGCGTGGTGCTCCTGGACTTCGGGCTCGCCACCGCGCTCGACGTCAAGGCGCAATCGACGCGCGCCAGCGCCCTCGGCACGCTCGCGTACATGGCGCCTGAGCAGGCGTCGAGCGCGAAGCTGACCGCGGCGGCCGACTGGTACGCGTTCGGCGTGTGTCTGTACGAGGCGCTCACGGGCATTCTGCCGCTCGAGGCGGAGAGTCCGGTGGCGCTCTTGCTCGCAAAGCAACAGCAGCGGCCGCCGCTCGCTTCGGCGCACGCGCCCGGCACGCCGCCCGATCTGGACGAGCTGTGCGCGCGCCTCTTGTCGATCGCGCCGAACGATAGGCCCTCCGGGCGCCAGGTGCGCAGCTACCTCGCGCAGCGCCCGACTCTGACCTCGCACAGTCCCTCGCAGCCAGCCCAGAACGACACGGTGGCCTTCTTCGCCGGGCGCGAGCGCGAGCTGTCGCAGCTCATAGAGGCGCTCGCGGAGGTACGCGCGGGCGGACAACGGGCCGTGCTGATCGAGGGCGACAGCGGCATCGGCAAGAGCGCGCTCGTGGATCACTTCCTGAGCTCGCAGGGCGAGGCGGCCGGGCTCGTGCTGCGCAGCCGCTGCTACGAGAACGAGCTGCTCGGCTTCAAGGCGTTCGATGGAGCGATCGACAACCTGGCCCGCATTCTCAGCAAGCTGGATCGCGCCGAGCGTGCGCGCGTCCTGCCGCCGCGAGCGGCGCTGCTCAGCCGCCTCTTCCCGGTGCTGTCCGAGGTCAAGACGCTGGATCACGGCAGCCTGCAGAACGTGGCCGCGGATCCCGCCGCGCAGCGCGTGGAGGCTTTCGCGCTACTGATCCAGCTGCTCGCCAATCTGAGCCGCGAGCGCACGCTGGTGCTGGCGATCGACGACATCCAGTGGGCGGACGTGGACAGCTTCCGGCTGCTGTCGGCGCTCTTGACCACGCCGACGCCGCTGCGCGTGCTGATCCTCGCAACCGTGCGCCCGCAGGCCGAGCTCGAGGCGAGCGTCGCGCCGCACGTGGAGCGCCTGCGCAGCGCGGCGTGCGTCCGCAGCTTGAGCTTGCCGGGCCTGCCGGCGGCGAACGCGCAGGCCCTCGCCCGCGAGCTGATGGGTCCGCTTCTGCCGGACGCGTGGCTCGCGGCGATCGTCGAGGAGAGCGGGGGTCACCCGCTGTTTCTCACCGTGCTGGCGCGCTTCGCGGAGAGCCATGATCCGAAGAGCGCGGCCGAGCTGACCCTGGATGCGGCGATCGCCGCGCGCATCGGCGCGCTGCCCTCGAAGGCGCGCAGGTTGCTCGAGACGGTCGCGCTCGTGGACGTGCCGACGCCGGCCGCCGTGTGCGGCCGCGCGGCCGGGCTGCAGGACAGCGACCTCGTGCGCGTGCTGGCCGATCTGTGCAAGGACAAGCTGTTGCGCCGGCGCCGCGCGGGGCAGCTCACGTGCTTTCACGATCGCATCCGGCGTGTGGTCTCGGGGCTTCTGCCGAGCGCGCAACAAAAGAGCATGCACGCGGCGATCGCGAGCGCGCTCGCGAGCCAGGGCCACGCCGATGCCAGCGAGCTCGCGCGCCACTACGAGGCCGCGGGTGAAAACGCGCTGGCGCTCGCTGCGTACCGCCGCGGTGCGGAGAAGGCCAGCTCCACCCTGGCGTTCCTGCGCGCCGCCGCGCTGTACGAGCGCGCGCTGCTGCTGGCTGCGCTCTTGCCCGCGAGCGCTGCGGAGATCACGGCGCTGCGCGCGGCGCGCGCCGATGCGCTCGCTCGCGGTGGCATGAGTGAAGCTGCCGCGCGCGAGTACATGCAGGCTGCGGCGCAGGCAGAAGGCGCCGAGCAGACGCGCCTGCGCAGCGCCGCCGCGCAGCAGCTGTTGCAGAGCGCCCAGGCGGAAGCGGGCATCGCGGCGACGAACGCGCTGCTCGATGACCTCGGTGTGGGCGTACCGAGCGGCGCGGCCGGGCGCGTGGCGAGCCTGCTCTGGGACCGCGCGTGCATCGGCATGTCTGGGCTGAAGCTCGGCACACCCAAGAAGCCGCTGACCGAACGCGAGCGAATGCAGCTCGAAGCGTTGCGCGACCTGTCGCTCGCCCTGGGCTGGTTTGACCCGATCATGAGCGGGTGCATGAACACGACGCACCTGCGCCTCGCAGCGAAGCTCGGTCAACCCACACATCTTGCCACGGCCCTGGCGGACGAAGCTTTCTCGCGCGTCATGCGCGCTCCTGAGGATCAAGGCGTGGACGCGCTGCTCGCTCAAGCACGAAAGCTGTGCGACGGCTCGGCGACGCCGGAGCTCGAGATCCGACTCTTGCTGCGTGAGGCCTACGCCGCGCAATTCCGTTGGCAGCTGCTCGAAGCGCGCGACCGGCTGGATCGTGCGCAGCGACTGGGTACGGAGAAGTGCGCGGACCAACCATGGCTGCTCACGAACGTTCGCATGTTGCTCGGCCTCCTGCGCGGCACGACCGGTGCGCACCAGGAGCTCGCGCTGTCGTCCGAGCAGTGGCTCACCGAGGCGCGCGAGCGCAACGACCGCTTCGCACTTGCAGTGCTCTCGGGCTCAGGCTTCGGCTTCTTCCGGCACCTGATGCGCGATGATCCGGACACCGGCAGAGCAGAGCTCACGAGTGCGTACGAGCCACTGCCGCGCGCGCCGCTCACAGCCGCGCACCTTGGCGAGTTCGTGGCCGTGGTGTACTGCGAGCTCTACCGTGGCGGAGCGAGCGCGTACGCCTGGTTGAAGCGCGAGCTGCCGCGCCTGAGCGGTAGCCTGCTCTACAAGATGGGCTTTGCCAAATCGCTGCTCCACTCTTTCGCCGCGCTCGCGACCATCGCCGCCCTGCGCGATGCTTCGGCTGACGAACGCAAGAAGCTGCTGGACGAGACCGAAGGGCATTGTCGCGCACTCTCCAAGCTCCCCACCAAGTTTGCGCAGGTGTCGAGCGACGGCCTACTTGCGGAGGTCCACCTGCTGAGAGGCGACATGGATCGCGCGATGAACACGCTGGCGCGCGTGCGCCAACAGACGAGCGTGGGCGAGGAGAACTTTCTGCTTCACACCAAGTCGATTTATCTGAGCGGTGTGCTGCTGGGCGGCGACGAAGGCCGCGCGATGAAGCAAGCCGCACTCGCCGCCTATGCCGAGCGCGGCTGGCGCGACCCGAAGCGCGCCGTGCTGATGCTCGGACCGACGATCGAGCTGCTCGAGCGCTGAGCGCAGGCAGCGGATGGCTGCACATCCGCCGCCGGAGCGCGCGCCGCTCACCAGCTCACGGCGTCGACGTACAGCGCGCCCGTCGAGCTCGCGCTGGTGCTGACCTCGAGACCGAGCTCGGCCAGCGGCACGGCCGCGTTGCTCGGGAGCTGCACGACGGCGCTCCGCAGCTTGAGGAAAGCCTGGCCCCAGCCCGCTACGGTGTTCGGCACGCCTGCGAGCTCCGGCAAGCCCGTCGACGCGATGGCCGCAGGCGCGTTCGGATTGCCGTTCGTCTGCTGCAAGAAGCCGAAGGCGTCGGCCTCGAGCAGGCTCAGTACGGGCTTGTCGAAGTCCTTGGCGCGCTGCATCAGGAGCTTGAAATCACCGAAATGTGTCTTCATGACCGCGGCGTTTTGCACGGTGCGGTAGACGTTCGACTCGGATCCGGCGTCGCCGACGAGCTGGTAGTACTGCACCGCGGGCAAGAAGCCCTGCGCGTCCGACTCGCGCAGAAAGCCGAGGCCCCAGCTGCCGTCATAGGCGCCCCAACCCCAGTTGTTCACCCAGCCTGTTCGAGATTGCGTTCGGGCCCGAACCCCCCAGGACGACGGGGGTTGTGTACGCGACGACCGAATCGGCGATGTGTTAGATCGCGTCCATCAGTGCGAGGTGTGGCGGGACGTCGCTGCCGCCGTTAGCGGCAGACGCGCGCGGGACGCCGACGGTTGCAGATTGCGTCGTTCGTGTGCCCGGCAGATGTCCGGGCCCGAGCGAGCGAGCCCGGGCTCGCAGCTCAGTCGCCCCGCGGCGCTGTCTCCCCGCTCGCGGACCGCTTGTCAGGCCGGGACTTTTGTGATCAGCTGGCGCTGTTTTCCGAGACTTTGTACGGCAGACCGCCGTGTAAATGCTGGAAGGCAGCGAGAACTCGGGGCGCAGCTTGCCAGTAGGCCGCGCCGACGCTGGTTCTTTTGGTCATTCTTGCGCACTATGCGGCCATGTCCAACGAAGCTGGGAAGGCGATCGAGATCCAGGGTGTAATGACGGCTCTGCACGTGCTGCGTGTGCTGACGCCCGAGATATCGGCGATCGCAGCCGCGCTGGACAAGAAGATTGCCGCCCTGCCCACGTTCTTCAGCAACGCACCCGTCGCCATCGACCTGCGCGATCTGGAGCCCGAAGGCGAGATGCCGAAGAGCGGAGCGGGGCGCCTGCGCCTCGGGCCGCTAGTCGACCTGCTGCGCACGCGGGGCCTCGTGCCGGTCGCGATCCGCGGTGGCGTGAGCGCGCGCGTGGAAGAGGCGCGCGGGCTCGGCCTCGGCGTGCTGGAGTGGGATCGCGCCAGCGCCGCAAAGAAGACGCAGAGCAGCGCGCCGGAAGCCGCGCCGCAGCAACCCCAACAAACAGCGCGCGTGACGCCGCCACGGCCGAGCGCAGCCGCGCCTGCCGCCGCCCCGAGCGCCGGCAAAGAAGCGCCGGCGCTGGTGCTCTCGCAGCCGCTGCGCTCCGGCCAAATCGTGTACGCGGACGAAGGCCGCGATGCCATCGCGCTCGCTGCCGTGAACCAAGGCGCCGAGCTGATCGCGGATGGGAACATCCACGTTTACGCGACATTGCGGGGCCGCGCGTTGGCGGGCGCCAAGGGCAACGATCAGGCGCGGATCTTCTGCCAGCGCCTCGAAGCAGAGTTGATCTCCATCGCCGGCGTGTACGTCAGCGCGGACGAGCTACCGAAAGACAAGATCGGCAAGCCCGCCCAGATTTACCTGCGCGACGGATCGCTTGTGATCTCCGAGCTCGCGGCGCGATAAGCGTTTTAGAGGGGTCTGAGAGGCTCAAACCACCTTCGCGCACCCACCTCGCTCGCAGAAAACTTGCCATTTGGCGCACGGTTCTGCGATCAGGTGACAACGGCGGTGTCATCAAGGTCGATGGCTCCGCTCGCAGCGGCGCTGCGGAGGCGGTTCGCGGCCCTGATCGGCTCATTCGACGGACTCGGAGGTCATGTCCATGGCTAAGGTTACGGTGATCACATCGGGCAAGGGCGGAGTCGGTAAAACTACGACTTCGGCAGCGATCGGAGCGGGGCTCGCGCTGCGTGGTCACAAGACAGTGGTGATCGATTTCGACGTGGGCCTGCGCAACCTGGACGTCGTGATGGGTTGCGAGCGCCGCGTGGTCTACGATCTGGTGAACGTGGTGCGCGGCGAAGCCACCGTCCGCCAGGCGCTCATCAAGGATAAGCGCATCGAAGACCTGTACATTCTGCCCGCCTCTCAGACGCGCGACAAAGACGCGCTGACGATCGAAGGCATCGGCCGTACCCTGGATGAGCTCAAGCACATGGGCTTCGAGCACATCGTGTGCGACTCGCCGGCCGGCATCGAGAAGGGTGCACAGGCGGCGATGTATTTCGCGGACGAGGCCGTCGTGGTCACGAACCCCGAGGTCAGCTCGGTGCGCGACTCGGACCGCATCATCGGCATGATCGACGCGAAGACGCAGCGCGCGCTGCAGAATCAAGAGCCGGTCAAGTGCCACCTGTTGATCACGCGCTACTCGCCGAAGCGGGCGCAGATCGGTGAGATGCTGAAGGTGGAAGACGTGCTGGAGCTGCTCGGTATCCCGCTGCTCGGCGTGGTCCCGGAGTCGCCCGCCGTGCTGACGGCCTCGAACACCGGCACGCCGCTCGTGCTGCTGGAGAACACGGACGCGGCCACCGCTTACCTGGACGTGGTCAAGCGCTTCCTGGGCGAGCAGCAGCCACATCGCTTCATCGAAGCCAAGAAGAGTGGCTTCTTCGCACGCCTGTTTGGCTCCGACCTCGCAACGGTGGGGTGAAGCCATGGGGTTCTTCGATCTATTCCGAAAGAGGGGCTCGGAGACGGCCGCCCAGCAGGCCAAAGACCGTTTGCAGATCATCGTGGCGCGTGAGCGCGCGAGCAACGGCGAGCACGTCAAGAGCTATCTGCCCAAGCTGCAGCAAGAGTTGCTCGAGGTCATGGCCAAGTACGAGAAGCTCGACCTGGACCAGGTGTCCGTGAACCTCGATCGCAAGGGCGATGCCGAGGTGCTCGAGATCAACATCGTGCTGCCGCCCGAAGCCAAACCACGCCGCTCCGTCCGCACGGGCGTGACGCCCACCTTCCAGACCTGACCGTCGGGCTGACCGCCTCAGCCCGCGCACAGCGCAGCCGCCCCGGCGATGCGCTGTGCGCCTTTCGTCGTTGGGAGCGCGCTCCGTTAGGTGTCAAATGACAGAGCGTCCGCGAAACGAAGAACTTGGGCCGGTCGATCTCGCGGCTGCTCAGGCGCTCAGACGGCGGAGCTTCGGAACGAAGCGCCTAGCTCTATCGGGTGGTCATCAGGGTCGCGTTGCACGGTGACCCAACTTGGGCGGAGCTCTTCGTTACCCGACTCACGCATCATGCCGATGCCACCGTTAGTTGTTTCTGTCCATCCACATCGATCTGCCGCGAACATGATCCTGACGAAGTCGGAGCCATCGTAAAGTCGGCCCCGATGGCTCCGCTGAATGGAAGCTTGAGCCGTAGGCTGCGGTCGGGCTGCGGCACTGCTCTGCGTCAATCGTCGCCGCCTGAGCCGCATAGGGCTTCATGGGCTTCTTGGCAGGCCGTGGCGTCGGCCGTGCTTACGGCGTCCTTGCACTCTTCGAGGTCGTCGTCGTCGTCGAGCGTTGCGCAGCACTGCGTGTCCAGCGTGGCGCACGCTCCGGTGGTTGGAGTGCTCGGAGTGCTCGGGGTGGTCGGCGTCGTCGTCGTAGGACAGAGCTCGCTCAGACTTGTGCGGCAATCCGTGGCGACCGCCGCGTCTACGACTTCCTCACAGTCTTCTTGATCGTCCTCGTCTTCGAGGGTGTTGCAGCAGGTCGCGAGGGCGCTGCAGTCCGCAGTGCCAGCCACGGGCGGAGTCCCGGCTGGTGGCGCAGGCACGCTCGATGTAGCGCAGTAGTCATCGCTCGCGACCTTACACAGGCTCTCGTTCGAGCCGTCTGCGATCGTCTGACACAGCGTCTTGGCGCGAGTGTCGAGCACGGCGCTGCAACAAGATCGCAGCGCTAGACACGTGACGCTCGGAGCGCTCGCGCTCGCGGGCGCCGCGGTACCTGCAGCGCCCGCGGGCGCTGCGCTGCCGCTCATGACTGCAGACCCACCGGCGCTCGCGCCAGCAGCACTGGGCACACGGCCCACGGTGCTGGGCGCGGCGCTGCCAGCGCTCGCGCCATACCCACCCGTGCCGCTCGCGGCGGCGGAGGTGACCGGCGGGCTCGGCGCTCGCGCACCGGCAACGAGCTGCGGCAGAGGCGCGCTACCGGCAAGCGGTTGCATCGCCTGGCCAGTGGGGCTCGAATTCGGAGAGCAGCCGATCACGCCGAGCAGGCATACGGCCACGGAGACAGTTACAGATCGTGTGCAGTTCATGCTGGATCCCAGACGTGTTGTTTGCTTCCAAGATGGGCCGAGCTTCGTGCTTCCGTCACGACGGAGCGCGCGAGCAGCTCACTCGGGCGCTTGCTGTGTGTCGCACCCGAACAGCACCTCAATCGCTGCAGCGCGGTCGCTCTGCAAAGCCGCACAGCTCGCAGGACAGACGAGTATGCGCTGCGGATCGAGCACATCGTCGTAATACCAGCCACCCGCCGCGCCACAGCGCGCCGCGCTCGACACTTGCAAGAGAGCAGTCGGCGGCGTCACGGCGCCGCTGTATTGCACGTTCACCTGGCCGCGGTCGAAGCTCAGACCGACGGGCGGCGCCGGGATGTCCCACGCACAAGCCAGTCCCGACGCCTCGACGACGCTGCGGGCCAGCGCATCGAACACAGGCGCAAAGTCTTGCTGGCACAGGTCGCCAGCCACGCCGTGCGTCTGCTGGACCAGCGCGTCGTACACCTTACCGACCGCGGCCGCTTCGCGACACCGGCCGAAGCAGTAGATCCCGGAGAAGGACCAGCGCTCGAACAGCAGGCCTGGCAAGCTCGCGACGCGCTGACTGAAGCCGAGCGCCGTGTCGTTGGCGTCGTCGTCCGTGACCACGACGAACATTTTGTTCGAGCCCCGCCGCAGGCGCGCGCTCCACTCGGGGAAGGTGTCGGTGATGAGCTTCAGTGCGTCGTGACTGCTCACCTCGCGGGCGACGTGTTGATAACGTTCGAGCTGACTGTCCAGCGGACAGCTGCCCGATCCGAGCGGCGGCGCGATGCACAGGCCGTTGTCTTGTTCATCCTCGTCGCTCTCGTCGTCGTCGTCGCCGCCGCGTCGTGCCGCTGCAGGCGGCGAGTGAGGCGCACTGATAAGAATGATGCGCACGTCCACGCCGCTGTCCACGATCTGCTGCGAGAACGCATTGAGACGCTCTCGCACGAAGCCGATCTCCGCAGTCATGCTGCCCGAGTTGTCTACGGCGATGATGATGTCTGCGGGCGTGCGCTGATTGCGCGCCTGTTGGGAGATCGCAGCGCACGCGGGCGCGGTCGCGCCAGCGCGAGCTTGAACGATCGCGGGCTGCGCTGTGGAGGACGGCAAGAGGACCCCTGACGGCGCGTTCCCCGGCGTCCGCTGGAAAGTCGGATCATCAGCGCCACACGCGAGCAGCGCGACCACACTTGCCGCCGCGACGACACGCCCCGACGTCGACAGCATCCCGCGGCGTTGCCAGAGGTCGCTTCGCACCTGCCTCATCTCGTCTCCTCCAGCGCGCCGTACGGCGTCATGCTGCGGATATGTGTCCCTCGGGCGAAATCCGTCACGTGCGCCCACGCGGGCAGGCACTTTCTCTGGACCGCTCGCGCGAGCCGAGCGCGACGTGCGTTGTCAGGGCGAAACAGCGATGGTAGCCAGCCCAGCGGTGGTCGCGATCGCAGACACAGTACGCTGCGCACATCGCTGCAGGGCGGTGGCTCGCTACGCGCTTGCAGCGGCCCTGATCGCCGCGCTGTCGTGGCCGACCGGCAGCGTTCGAGCCAACACACCGCGGCCCGTGCGCGAGCTCACCTGGCACGCTCCCCCTGGTTGCCCAAGCGCGACCGAGGTGCTCGCGCTCTTGTCGAAGGTCGAGCACGACACGCGAGCGCTCTCGGTCGTCGGGACGATCCAGCGCCAAAGTGAGCAATACACGCTCGAGCTGCAGGTGGAGGGCGAGGCCCGGCGTTTCGAGCGCAGCTTGCGCGCGCCCGACTGCCGGCTGCTCGCCGAGAGCGCAGTGTGGTTGATCGATCTGGCTGCGATCCAGCTTGCGGGGCGAACCGCGAGCGCGAGGCGCGCGACCCCGCAGCCGACGACTGTCACAGAAGGCGTGCGAGAGTCGATCGGCACGCCTGCGTCCCAACCCGCGCCCGCAGCCGCGGAGATGCAGGACCCTGTGCCGCGCTCAGCGGCACAGCAGTCGGCGAGCGAGAGCGCCGTGTACGTCGATCGAAGCCCCCCGAGCATCACGCACGAGCGCCAGTCGCTTGCAGCTGACAGCGACGACGACCGCGCTGCGCCGCTGGCGCTCGCGGTCGGGGCAGGTGTCGGCGTGGCAGGGCTCGGACTGACTGGCGCCGCGCCCGAGCTCTCGCTCTCGGTCGAGCTCAGGCGTGGTGCCCTGCTGGCGGGCCTGCGCGTCGGGACGGTGCTGCACCCGGCGCTCGAGCTGGCAGAGAGCGCGAGGCTCTCGTTTCAGAGCGCCTATGTAGCGCTCACGGCATGCCACGACTATCGCCATGGGCAGCTGCGGACGGGACCGTGCGCGGTCCTCGGCGGCTGGCTGACGGTCGTCGGGCAGCAGGGTCTGCGCGAGGCACGGCCGCAGACGGCGCTGTGGGTGAACGCGGGCGGCGCGTGGCACCTGCTCGTGGAGCTCCATCGCAACGTGCAGGTGTCTGCCGAGGTCGGGCTGACGGTCGGGCTCGACGCCCGGCCGAGCCTCGCCGTGAGCGGCGTGAGCGTGGCGCAGGTCGCGCCGGTCGCAGGCTACGGGCGAATCGGCTACGGCATCGCGCTGTGGTGACGGACGGCGCGGGCAGCCGCCATGTAGAGGGATCACTCCCATGAATCGCAGCGTCACCACCTCCCCCACGCCCCGGCCGCCGCTCCTCACGGCGCATCCCGGCACGTTCGAGGCGCTGTATGAAGCCCACTTCGACTTCGTGTTTCGCTGTTTGCGTCGGCTCGGCGTCGCGTCGGCGAACGCCGAAGATGCCTGCCAGGAAGTGTTCATCGTCCTGCACCGCAGGCTGCTCGATCTGCGTGCAGACGCATCTGCGCGCGCGTTCTTGTTCGGCATCGCCACGCGCGTCGCCAGCGAGCACCGGCGCAAGCAGGCCAGAACGGCCACGCTCGAGCTGCCGGACGATGTGCCCGCGCTGGCCGGCGCGACCGACCCGTTCGTCGCGGCCGCGAACGCTCAAGCTGCACGACAGCTCGAGCGCTTCCTCGTGGCACTCGATGCCGACCAGCGCGCCGTATTCATGTTGGTAGAGCTCGAGGACTTCAGCGTGCCCGAGGTCTGCGAGGCGCTAGGCGCGAAGCTGAATACCGTGTATTCGCGGCTACGCCTTGCACGCGCGCGCTTCGTGCGCTTCTTGAGCGAGGAGGGTGTGCCCCGTGAGTAGCGACATGAACCCCGCCGCGCGCCGCGTGCTGGAACGTGCCAAAGCCGCTCAGCCGCGCGCCCCCGAAGGCATGCGCGAGCGCGTCAGGAGCGCCGTGCTCGAAGCCGTGGCACACCCGAATTCGAGTCCTGGCAGCGAAGCCGGGGCTGCCCGCAGTAGCGTGACCGCGCGTTGGCTGGCGAAGCCCTGGTTCTCGGTGACGCTGCTCATGCTCTCTGGCCTGGGCCTGGCTGGTGTGATGCGCGTGACGTCGAGCGCCCCGCCACCGAAGAGCACGGCGCCTGACCCGGAGCGTCTGACGACCGGGCCCGAGCAGCCCCCGCCCGGGGTGCCCAGCAGTGAACCGCTAGCGCCGGCAGCACCCTCGCAACCATCCCTGCAGCTGTCAGCGGCAAGCCCCGAACGCGAGACGTCAGCCGCGCCAGCCCCCGACTTGCGCGCAGAGATGGCGTGGCTGGCGCGCGCAGAAGCCGCTCTGCGCAAGCGCGATCCGTCCACCGCGCTGCGCGAGCTCGAGGCGCAGCGCGCGCGCTTCGAGCAAGGGCAGCTGCGAGCCGAGCGCGAAGGGCTCGAGCTGATCGCGCGTTGCATGTTGGGCCGGAGTGTCTCGCCTGCGCTCGCGAGCTATCTGGCCAGCGCGCCCGACGGCGTACTGGTCGCACGCGTGCAGCGCGCTTGTCGAGTCACGGAGCGACGATGAGGTTGCCCGGCGCAGTCGCACGGCGAGCGGCAAGTCGCCGCAGGGGCGGACGTGGCGCTACCGCGTCGCTGCTTTTCGCCGCGCTCGGCAGCTGCACCCATACCCACGTCCTGCCCGTCGGAGAGCTGCCCGCCTCACGCGAAGCTGCAGGCACGCCCGCGCAAGCGGCTCCGGGTGGCACGGTCGCGCACGCCACCGTGAACAGCTCGCCGCAGGCCCCCGCTGCAGCTAGTGGCGGCACGGCTGCCGCATTGGCACCCGCCGCGGGGACCGTGGCTACCCCAGCAGGGGGCGCTGCTGGCCCGCGGCCGCGCTTCGACGCAGGCAGGTGGCCATCGGACGATGACGACGACGATGCGGATGATGCAGACGGCGAAGATGATGGCGACGCCGGTTCCGGGGACGATAGCTGACCGGTGGAACGCGAGCTGCCGTGCGTCACGCGCGAGCCCCGGGGCTAAGCGAAACTGATAAATGATTGGTCGCGGATGTTGTTTCCTGCCGCGCCTGCACTGCTAGCTTCGCTGCAGTCATCAGCTGCAAAACCGTACGTTGACGCACTCCTCAGTCTACGCAGGGATGAGCGTCTGGGCGGCGGCTGACAGCCGCGTCGCGGCCGAACGACACGGATCATCGAATTGCGCACTCGAACGACACGGAAAAGCTCTTGCTCTCTCACCTCCGCCGTCCGAGCCCACAGCCGTCGTGCGCCGGTTGTGGGCCCGGAATTAACTTCTGCGTCAAGCAACGTGCGCAGAGCTGTCACCGTCGAGGAACCACGGATGAACTGCACGACGTCCACCCCGCTGGCCACTGCACGCCACGACAGCCCACGAGCTCGCAGCGAGTGCATCTGGGCGGTCGCACTGGTGATGAGCCTTTGCGCCTGCAGCAACAGCTCCGCTCCGCGCGTTCCGGCGACTACACAGACAGCCAGCTTCGGCAGCAGCTCGGGAAGCTTCGGCGCTGCAGGGACGCCGACGTCGAGCGCCGCCCAAACATCGAGCGCTGCCGGCGCAGTCTCGTCTGTCGTGGGCAGAAGCAGTGTTCCCGCCGCGGGGACTCCTGGCGCTGGGGGCTCGGGTGTCGCTGGGACAGTCAGCAGCGGCGCCGGCGCGGCGAGCGTGATCGGCGCCGGGAGCGCGGCGCGTGTGTCCAGCGGTGGGAGCGGGATGGGTGCGGTTGCCGCTGTCGGCGGCGCCGCGAGCAGTTCGCGTGCGGCAGCAGGCTCGGCCGGGCTGCAAGCGGCGGCCGGCGATGTAAGCTGCGGCGCGAACCTGCTGCCCGTGCCCGACGACCTGCATCAGCGCGGCCCGTGGGACGTCGGCGTGCGCACCGTGAAGGCAGGTCGCGTAACGCTGGAGCTGTTCTATCCAGCCGAAGCTGGCAGCAGCGCTGGCAAGCCGGAAGCCACTTACAGGCACGCGGATTGGCTGCCGCAACCCGAACACGCCAAGACCACGAAGAACATCGCATGTCAGCGTCGAGCACCAAGGGCAAATAGCGTCGCCAGACCTCGAGCGAGTCCCCTACCGTCGCGCAGCTGCGCACCAGATATTCGAGCAGCTCCAGATCTCCGGGCTGGCTCGCTTCTGCCCCATGCAGGCCGAGGGCCTCGTCTCCGGAGAGTCGGACCGATGTCTCCAACATCGCAACGCTCAGCCGCTGCGGGATGCGCTGCACGGTTCGGTCCAAGATGCCTTGCCAGGACAGACCGCTGCTCGCGAGCAAGGCCTCGGTCTCGTTCAGGATCGCTCTGCGATTTTGTGCGGCCGCACGTACCAGGAGACGCGCGAAAGGCAACATGACGCACGACGCCACGGTGGCAGGGGGAGGTCCTTTCATGGCCGCACCTCAGTGTACACGAGGGCGCCGTTCCGGCTCGCGTTGCGACGTGTTTTGAACGGCCACGCGGGATCCACCTTTGCAGCTCACGCGCCGCACCCCCGTAAGCGAAACTGATAAGTGTTTGTTCGCGGAAGGTATTCCCTGCGTGGAGCGCACTGCTACTTTCCTGCTGCCATCAGCTGCTACGGAGCTGCGGTTGTACGTGCGGTAGCGGTGCACGGGCATGCGGCATGAAGCGTCGTGGGTGATGCGACAAGAGGAAGTCATGAAGACCTGGATCACGAGCGCTGCCGTGGCGCTCGCGCGCGGCAACGACGGCGTGTGCTCAGACGCTACCCCCGCCGCCATGAGCAGCAACGCGATGGGTCTCGTCTGCATGGCTGGCTCCATCGCGCTCGCGGCCTGCGCATCGCCGGCCCGGCCGTCACGTGCGCAAGTCGATCCGTTGCCTGCGGCCGGTAGCGGAGCCACGGCCGGTCGTCTGGCGCCCTCGCCTGCCGTGCCACAGCCTGAGCCGCGACGTGACGCGACTGACATGCCACTGCTCTTACCGCCTGCACGGCCGCCATTGGCGGCGAGGGCGGGAGCGGGCGCAGCGCACGAGGACAACTGCAAGTCGAGCGAAGTGCCTGCGTAAAAGGTCCCGGTCGACATCTTCATGATGGTCGATCAGTCACTCTCCATGGTCGCCATCGATGCGACCGGCATGACACGCTGGCAAAGCGTGATCGGCGCACTGACACACTTCGTGCAATCCCCCGAGAGCGCGGGCATCCAGATCGGCTTGCAATACTTCGGGCTCGGGTTGGGCGGAGGCTCGTGTGCACCGGAGGACTACGCACAGCCGGAGGTCGAGATCGGGGCGCTACCACAGAACAGCGCGGCGCTCACCGCGTCTTTCAAGATGAGCGCGGGCAACATCACGATTTCTCTCCAGTGCCCGACGATCGATCTGAAGTGACCGGGCACGACGCCGGCCGTCGCTGCGGCTCCGGCACAGTGACCTTCGTACGAGGTGCCATGAAGCTGACTTTTGCTGTCTTGTCTGCGGGGCTGCTTGCTGCCGCGTGTGGTTCGGGATCCGAGGCAAATGTGCAGAGCGCGAACGGCACGCTGCCTCCCAGCGCAGTTGCAGCCGCGAGCGCAGGCGCGGGCGCGGAGGCCGGCGCGACGGCCAGCGCGGCAGGAAGGGCAGGAGCGCTGGCGCCAGCTGCATCTGTGCCTCTGGTGTCGCCGCTCCCAGCCGCAAGCGCAGCTGGCGCGAACGCAGCAGTGAGCGGTCAAGCAGGAGCACCTGCAGGCGGCACGGTCGCGGCAGCGCCCCCGCCCGCAGTTCCCGTGTCGGCAGCAGGCGGCGCCCCGAGCGCTTCAGTGGCCGGGTCCGGGCGAGACGAGATCACATCGATCTCGCGTGAGCCGCCTGACACGCGTAGATCCGCGCACTGCGCGAAATCACGTTCGGATCCACGCGGTCCTCAGCTGCGGCGCGCGTGACGGTATTCGAGCGGCGTCTGGGTTGTCCAGCGCTTGAAAGCACGATGAAATGCAGCCGCTTGCGAGTAGCCCAGCAGAAAGGCGATCTCGGACAATGCCAGCTGGGAGCCACCGACATATGCCATGGCGAGGCGTCTGCGTAGGTCGTCCAACAGATCCCTGTAAGTGGTGCCCTCCTGCTCGAGCCTGCGACCGAGCGTGCGCGCGGCGATTGGAATTTGACGTGCGATGTTCTTCACGCTGGGGTCACCGCCCGCGAGCTCTTTGGTGATCAACTCGCGCACCCTCGCGGTCGTGCTCTGCACTTGCGGCAAGCTTGCGAGCAACGCGTCTGCGTGCGTGCGCATCAGGACGTGCAGCTTCGGGTCGGCGGCCGTGACCGCAGCGTCGAGATAGTGTTTTTCGATCACGAAACCATTGAAGGGTGCGCCGAAGCGCAGCTTGCCACCCGGAAACGTGCGCGCATATTCATCAGTCTGGCTCGGCCGCTCGTGCGTGAACCATACCTCGTACTGCGGAGCCGCCCCATTCGGCCACAAGTGCGATGCGCTGGCGATGAACGCCCCTGCTTGAAAATCTGCCGCTGCGCGCGGCAGCGGAACGCTGGTTTGAAGCTGAATGAACGCTCGCCCCGAATCGGTACGCAGGGAGTAGTGGAGCGCATCGTTGATCAGTCGCATGTAGCGACCCACCACGTTGCAGGCCTCACCCCAATTTGCGGCAGAGCGTGCGGCATACTCCACCGCGCCATAGTCACCCACGCCGATTTCGCGCGCCGCGCGCAGACCCAGGTCCGGATCGTTAGTCAGCGCCACCGCTCCGGTCAGTAGCTCGTGCGCCGTACGGATCGGCACACGCGCGTCAGGGTCGAGCGCCTGGAAGCTGGCGCGTAGCTCGCTCGGTAGATCGGATCGGCGCTCCAGCAAGCGAACGAAAGGGATGAGCAGCCGTGCCGAGTAGTACGGTCCGCCATCGGTCATTGATGACTTCACTGGCCATTCGCTTAGCACGAGCGTGGGCGGGCAGGCGATTCGAACCGTCGGCCGATCGATGTTTCTGGCTAAAAGTGCTACACGGCCGGGGCGGGTCGCTTGCTCAGGACGACGAGGCATGAGCTCGGGTCGCAGTGGACCCCTTCGGTGGGTAGCGCCAGCGTCTCGCACGGCCGGTCACCAGGGGGACTAAGCGACCGGCCGTGCGCGCTTACACTGGCCGCGAAGAGGTGCGGTGCGTTCCCGCGCATGATTATTCAAAGCGACAACCTGATCATTTCAACTCGGACAGGCCACCCGGAACAGCGACACAGTCGCTATGGACCCACCTGCATGATCGTACCCGCCAGGAACTGACTCACGAACTGAGCTTGCGTCATGTTGCCGATCGGCGCGAAAAACTCGGGGCGAAATACATGTTGATGCAACGATGGGTCCACGCCGCTCATGAAAAACGTAGCGTAGCGACCACTCCGCACGAAGTGACTGCGCAGCTCCTTCAAGCCTGCGGTGTACGTGTCCGCGGGAAACAGCAGGCTTTGATCCAACGTCACTACTACGGGGTCAAGAGT
>Ga0190269_10000185_pt1 | contig 32999 bp, 29 predicted proteins | sample Popmic249IS_FD_133749 | JGI IMG/M metagenome (GOLD analysis project Ga0190269, IMG submission 133749) | Populus adjacent soil microbial communities from riparian zone of Blue River, Arizona, USA - 249 IS | ecosystem: Environmental > Terrestrial > Soil > Riparian zone | place: USA: Arizona... | reverse complement strand
CGTGTGGGCTGTGCAACACGGGCAAGCAGCGCGCCGCTCGCAGCTGCGGCACCGACTGCCGCTGGGGCGCGCCCGAAGCGGCCGGTCAGTGTAGCGATGTCACGGCAGCCTGCGAGCCTGGCGACACCATGTCTGAGACACGTGGCTGCGAGTGTGGCCGCACGCAATCGCGCACGCTCACCTGCTCGGATAGCTGCACTTGGGTCGCCGATACCTGGGGCGAATGCGACCTGGCCGGCGTCGAGTGCTTGCCCGGCGACACCATGCCCGAGACCCGCGGTTGCGAGTGCGGCCGCACGCAAGCACGCACGCTGAGCTGCTCCGACAGCTGCACCTGGGTCGCCGGAACATGGGGCGCGTGCGACCTGGCCGGCGTCGAGTGCTTGCCCGGCGACACCACGCCCGAGACCCGCGGCTGCGAGTGCGGTCGCACGCAAGCTCGCACGCTGAGCTGCTCCGACAGCTGCACCTGGGCGGCCGGATCTTGGGGTGCGTGCGACCTGAGCGGTGTGGAGTGCCAACCAGGCATGACCCAGACCCAGACGGTTGCGTGCGCGAGCTGTGGCACCCGTACCCAGCAGCGTTCTTGTGCAGCTGACAGCTGCACGTGGGGCGGCTGGAGCGATGTCAGCTCCGCCTGCGCAAGCTCGTGCGAAGACTGCGCGGAGGTGCAGTTCTGCATGGCTCCATCCAATCAACCTAACCCGGGCGGCACCAAGTGCCGACAGATGCTGCGAGCCTGCACCCGCGAACAAGCCCTCGCGGACTGCCAAGCCGACATCCCGGTGGTATGCGGCAGAGTGAGCGAGCCGTTCTACATGCAATATTTGTAGCGGGCGCGTTGCCGCCATCAGCTGCAACGCCCGGTCGGGTGGCGCAGGCGGTTTCTGCGCTGAAAAAAAGCAGTTCCGCCACACTCGGACACGGGCCGCGGATTCGAGCCGCTCGACTCGGCTCGTCGGCTGCCTCACTTGATGACATTCGCTACACGCCCCCGTCCAACAAACGCCTTACAGCTTGGTCCCTCCGTGTTAGTCTACATCCAATCGAAGAGGGGCAGCTCCGCAGGCGCAAATGCAGCGCTAGGTGGGCGGTTGCCCACCCACGCCACGCACCTGACACGAGGACCGAACATGCAAGTTGAAGACATCATGACGCGCGCCGTTTTTACGTGCGATGCGCACGCAGACCTCGAATGCGTCGCACGCGTCATGTGGGACCACGACTGTGGTTACGTGCCGATCGTCGATGAGCACGAACAACTCGCCGGCGTCGTGACGGATCGCGATGTTGCGATGGCTGCATACATCCACGGCAAGCGTCTCGCGGACATCCCGATCGCAGAGATCATGTCGCGGCCGGTGCACTCATGCGAGCCGACCGCGTCGGTGGAGCTCGCCCATCAAATCATGCGCAGCGCCGAGATCCGCCGCCTGCCGGTCGTCGATCCAACGGGAAAGCTCGTCGGCCTCGTCACCTGGAGCGACCTCCTCGCCGCGGCGCAACGCGAAGCCAGCGCGTCCGCAGCGGCAGCGCTCACGAGGCAAGCGCTCGAGACATTGGAAGTGACCAGCACGCCCAGCCGCTGAGCTCCGTTCTCAGGTTAGCCGCGCCATCGCGCCCATGCTGTTTTCGTCACCTAACGGCTGCCCGAATAGCTCTAGACATCGGTAGCCCGCGCGGCACGCGGTGCTGGCGACGCAGTTCGCGAGGCACATGCCGCCTCGGCCCGCAACCATCGGCGGGCCAATCGGCGAGTGCGTCGAGTGGCGTCGATCCATCTGAAAAAGCCCCGGCTCGCCGCCAGTCAGCACATCGCTTGACGGATCCGCGAGCGAGCGGGAATTGCGGGCATCACGAGATTGGCAGGCCATCACCTGGCCGGGGGAGCCGCGAGCGATGTCACGTACAAGAGATGGCGAACGACGTTTGGCCAGCGGGCTAGTGCTGCTCGGCCTCGCTCATGCACTGGCTGCTTGCGCGGGGGAGCCCACATCAACAAAACAGGCACCGCCGACGCTCTCAGCTGCGGCCGGTGCGATCGCACCGGTTGGCAGCGATGTCACTGACACTCCTGCGGTGGCACCCGTCACCACGACCACAACGCCGGCCGGGTCTGCGGCGGCGCCGACGATCACCGCACCGCTCGCTGGGAGCTCTGCAGTCCTCCCTCCGGTGACGACAACCACCACCTCTACCGCTGCTGCTGCTGCCGCGACCTATCATCGTGACATTCGGCCGATCATCGAAGCGCGCTGCCTCGGCTGTCACGTCGACGGCGGTGTCGGCCGCTTCGCGTTGAACACGTGGGAAGCCGTCGATATGTACAAGAGCGTGATCTTGCCGGCGGTGACTTCGCGGCGCATGCCACCTTGGCCTGCGGATGACACAGACTGCGTCAAGCATCGCAACAAGCAGCGACTGAGCGATCAACAGATCGGCTTGTTCATGAAGTGGCAGGCGGATGGGTTCCAGGAGGGCGATTCCTCTCTGTTTGCGCCGCTCGTCGAGGACGAGCCGGCCAAGGACATCGGTGAGCCCAACCTGATCGTCACGCCGCGGCCGTTTCAGCTCACGCCGAACCTGGAAGACTACATCTGCTCGCAGACCGACGCGAACCTCAGCGAGGACGTGTGGATCCGTGCGCTCGATGTGAAGCCGGAGCACCCCGAGTATGTGCACCATGCGATCGTAAACGTGGGCTCCGGCACGCAGTGCGATGCGCTCGGTCTGACACAACAGAATATATACAGCTACCGTCCAGGCTCGCGCACGGTGATCTTCGAAGAGGGCGATGCGATGTTGCTCCGCAAGGGCGAACGCATCCTCATTCAGTTTCACTACAACACGCGCGGCGCGAAGCCGGCTACCAGCTACCCGACGGACGCAAGCCCGCTGCGTTTGTGGACACTCCCGAGCGGACAGAAGCCCATGCGGCAGATCCACCGTCAGCCCGTACATGCGCGCAACATCAATATTCCACCTGGTGCAGTGGACCAAGCTGTGCGCACGACAGCTGCGCTCGAAGCTGGCGCGGGCGCGGAGATCATCGGCATCAGCCCGCACATGCATTTCCTCGGTCAGACCTTCAAACAAATGCTGAGCGGGGCCGGCATGACAAACATGTGTTTAGTCACGATCCCGGACTGGGATCAGGGATGGCAGATCGACTATCTGTTCAAGCCCGAGGCGTACATCAAAGCCGCGTCCGGCATGACCATCTCGCAAGAGTGTGTGTACAGCAACCGTCCCGAGGACCAGGGCATCGGACCCGACGGGAAGCCTTACACGCCACAGTTCACGACGTTCGGCGAGGACACACGCAACGAGATGTGTCTCGGCTACGTCTGGTACAGGCAACCGCTAGCCGCCACTGGCTTCAACTGAAGCCACAAAGTAAGCCTATGTAAGCCCGCAGCATCCGCCGCTAATAGCGGCGGCATGCCTTTGCATGCGCACGTGCGAGGAGCGCGTGGTACCCTGGATCCACCGGGAGAACACGAATGCCCGCAGCGAAACCTCTGCATCCCAGCAAGTTGTACTCGATGCTGCGCGATTGCACGGACTCTCGGGCCCGCGCGACCGCTGTCTTGGACTTCCTCGTCAGCAGCACCGGGGCGCGCGCGGGCTACGTGTTGTTGGCGCGTCAGGGTGAGCTGGTGGTCGCCGCAAGCTCGAATCAGAGCGAGCTGCCGGCACAGCTGATGGAGCGGGCGCGCGCGTTATGGCAGCGCGATCAGGCCGCACACAACGAGTCCGACAACACGCGTACGTTGGATGCGCGTCAGCTCGGCTCGACCATGCTGGAGACCCAAGCGTGGCAAGGCTCGGACGGTGAGCACTACGATCCGCGTGTGCTCGGTATTTATCGTGGGTCGCGCTGGATTCCGATCGGGATCAGCGTGCTCGCGGCTCATGGCGGCGGCACGCATCGCATCCGCCAGCCGCACCTCGACGCGATCTGCAACGCGCTCTTGGACGCTGGCGATGTCTCAGACAGCAGCGCGTGAGGCTCGAGGGCGCCGGCTATGTCCCACCGCTATCGAGTCAGCGCTGAGATAGGTCATGGCGGTACAGCCCGAGTGGTGCGCGCGACCGATCTGATCCACGGTCGCGACGTCGCGCTCAAGCAGCTCATCATGCCGAAGGATCCCACGCAGTGGGAGAGCGCCATCGCGCGCTTTCGCGGCGAGTTCTACACGCTGGCGGAGCTCAAGCATCCGCGCGTGATCTCGGTGTTCGACTACGGTGTCAGCCCCGAGGGAGCGCCGTTCTACACCATGGAGCTGCTCGACGGAGGTGACCTGCGCGAGCAGCTGCCCGTCCCATGGCGAACCGCGTGCCGTTGGGTGTTCGATGTCTGTTCGTCGCTCGCGCTCCTGCACTCACGGCGCTTACTGCATCGCGACATCAGTCCGCGCAACATTCGTTGTACACGAGATGGCCGCGCGAAGCTGATCGACTTCGGCGCGATGACACCCATGCTCGCGGGTGGTGCGCCAGTCGTCGGCACGCCCGCGTACATCGCGCCCGAGTCGCTCTACGGCTCAGCGCTCGACGCGCGCACTGATCTGTTCTCACTCGGCGCGACGTTGTACAACGCGCTCACTGGCGAGCTCCCCTACCCCGGTCGCAGCTTCGCACAAGTTCGCGACGCTTGGCACGACGAGCCGGTTCCGCCCTCGACACGCGCGCCTGGCATCCCTGCGGAGCTCGACGACTTGGTGCTCGCGATGTTGTGTGTCGAGCCGAGCAGGCGACCGCAGAGCGCGTTCGATGTCATGCAGCGGTTGGCGGCGGTGGCAGGCTTCGAGATCCACGAATCGGACGCTGTCACGCGCGCCTACTTGTCCACGCCGAGCCTGGTCGGGCGCGATGATGTGCTCGAGAGCATGCGCGCGGCGCTGGAAGCTGCGGCCGCCGGCTACGGACGCGGCGTCTTGATCCGCGGGGCGCACGGCATGGGACGCTCGCGCATCTTGGATGCGTGCGCGCTCCTCGCCAAGACGCTCGGCGCGTTTGTGCTGCGCGCGAACGCGCTCGGAGACCAACGTCCGTTCGCGCTGGCGTTCGCGCTCGCACAGCATCTGCAAGAGGCGCGACCCGAGCTGGCCGAAGACGCACGCTTCCGGAGTTTGCTTGCAGGCGGCGATGCTACGCCCGAGCAGACGCAAGCCACCCTGTGCGAGCTCGTGCTGGATTCGTGCAGAGAACGGCCGCTGCTCATCGCAGTCGATGATGTGCACGACATCGATGAGCCGTCAGCGGCTGTGCTGGTCGCGCTGATCGGCGAGGCCGAGAGACAAAAGCTAAGTCTGGCGCTCACTGCAGATGTCAATGCAGCGGACACACGTCGCTCACTCCGGATGCTCGCCAGCCGCTGCGAACAGCTCGCGTTGCGTGCGCTTACGCCCGAGCAAACACGCGAGCTGATGGCTTCGACGTTTGGCGACGTGCCGAACCTCGGCCAGCTGAGCCGCGAGATCGATCAGGTGGCGCATGGCAATCCAGGTGAGGCGCTCGAGCTGGCGCAACACCTGATCGACCGGAAGGTTGTGCGCTATGCAGCGGGCAACTGGAGCTTGCCGAGTGAGCTTCCCCCGAGCGCCGTGCCGCGCAGTGCGCTCGATGCGATTCGCGAGCGGGTACGTGGTCTGTCTCCTGAAGCGCTCTGGTTTGCGCGCGCGCACGCGCTCTCGTCCTCCGATGTATTCGAGCGCGCGACCTACCATCGCCTGCAATCAGGCATGAGCGAGGCTACTGCCGAAACAGCGCTCGGCGAGCTCTTGACTAAGCAAGTGGTGTCGACCGACGGTCACCACTACAGGCTCACCAATCGCTTGTGGAGCACCGCGATCGTCGAGAGCTCGAGCCCCGAGGAGCAGCAGGTCATCCATGACGCGTTAGCTGAGCTCCATCGAGGAAAAGCCAACGGGCAGCGGATCCATCACTTATTTTGTGCAGGCCGCGACGAAGAGGGGCTCGACACGCTGATCGAGCACAATCGCGCGTTTGCAGCCTCCACCCGAGACGCCGAAGTCGACGAGATGTTGCTGCTCGCCCCACACTACGCACGCGCAGTGCAAACGGCAGAGCGCTCGGGACGCGGACCCAAAGTCATCAACGAGCTGTATCGCTTTCAGATCGGGGGAACAGCTGCGACGCTGGACACAGTCGCTTACGCGTTGGTCGCGCCTACGTGGCTGGCACAGCTCAAACGAGACTCAGGCCTCGAGTATTGGTTGGCAGACAGGGAGGCGACGTCGGAGAACGAGCGTTTGATGCGCGCGCTGCAAGCGGCGCAAAAGAGCTACGATGCGTGCCCGGCCGAGCTCCGCGTGTATAGCGTGGAGGAGGCGCTGCGCTTGCTCGTGGAGTATGTCGTGTGCTCCATCCCTGTCGCAGTGCGTGGCATGGACTACGAGCTGCTCGAGTCGCTCCCGCCGCTGCTCGCGCCTTTCGCGCCGCTCTCACCACTTTTGCACGCGATCTGGCAGAACGCGCTCGCTACGTACGAGAGCAACTGCCGCGGGCATTACGCGCGAGCGCGCGCACGTTGGATCGAGGTGTTGGAGCGGCTGGCGCACGCGCAGGGCGCGGAGTTTCGTCACGTCGAACAAGTCCGTCACGCAATCACGTTCGGGCTCGGCACATTGGAAGCACTGTTCGGAATGCCGAGCGCGGAAGAGCGCGTCGCGAGGGCCGAGGGCAACCCGCTGCAACAAGTAGGCGTGCTGCAGCTACGCAAGATCGTGAGACTCGAACAAGGCGATTGGAAGGAAGCCGCGCGCTTGGATCGCCTGGCTGACGAGCTCGCGCTGCGTGCCCGTGTGCCCTCGATGTTCCTCGTGCACTTGCTGGTCGAGCTCAAAACGTACGCGCAAGCCCGCGATCTCGCAGGGCTCAAGCGCTGCGTCGAGCGCATCGAGCCGCTCGCAGCGCGCTATCCGGGCTGGGGGCCGCACCTGATCAATGCGCGCGCCTTGTTCGAGCTGGTGCGAGGCGACTTCAGCGCAGCCATCCGCGGCTTCGAGGCGTCGATCGCGCAAACCGAGCCGGATGCCGCAGGTCGCTCGAGGAACCTGCAAGCTTGGGCTCAGGCCCAGACCGGTTTGGCTGAGGCACTGTTGCTGACGGAGCAGCTGTCGGCGGCGCGGCAGCGCGCGCGCGCGGCGCTGGACCGCTGCCGAGAGCTAGAGATCGTAAGCGTCACCGATGGCATGCTGCGCTCGTGGGCCGTGGCTGAAGCGAAGCTCGGACGCTTCGAGAGCGCGCTTTCAGAGATGCAAACGCTGATCGAGCAGCAGCGTGAGCTGGGCATCGCCGGCCTCAAGCTCGGCCTCTCCTACGAAGCTTGCGCGCGCATCGCAATCGTAAGCGGCGACGAAGATGCTTTCGATCGCTACGCGAGGCTGACAGCCCGCGAATATCGGCACGGCGCCGGCTGCCCGCTCGGTGCGCGCTACGACGCCCTCATCAACGAAGCACGTCGGCGCGGTTTCGACCCAAGCCCACAGGTCGGCTCGCTGGACCCACCCGCGAACCTGCGGTAGCGCGCGAGCCCACGAGGCTCCGGCGACGGCACGTGTGTCAGCCCACACTGCGCGCGGCGCAACTCCAGGTTTTCCCTATCTACGCCGCGGATGACACTTGCGAATCGGGAAAAAGTGTCGAGCACGACTTTGGTTTGCGCCCGCACCCGCCGATACAGTGACACATGGACGGTCAGAGCGAAGCCCCAACACTAGAGGAAGCGCTGGCTAGCAGTACGGTCAAGTGCATCGAGGCGCCAGTCCGCTGGCTCGACAGCCACCACGAATCACGCGTCAGCACCATTCTCCCGTCGCAGCCTGGCTACGCGTACGCGCCGCATGACGTAGGCACAGAGCAGAAGGTGCGACCTGTAACCTTGCCGGCGGTGACACTTCACCACTTCGAGCAAGCCATCGTCTCGACGCGGTCGTCATCCGTGCTCCTGCGCGACAGCTTGGTGCTCGAGCGCGTCGAGGGCGTAGACCCTGCGAAGTGCGACTTCGCCACGGGTCATCTGCTCGCACATGACACATCAAACGCTAAGATCTGTATTCAAGGTGCGGTGATCGACATCCCCCGAGGCATCTTCCTCGGTGGCAACGGCGCGACCAACTACTATCATCTGTTGGTCGAGATCCTTCCACGCTTGCAGCACGTGCTCAGCGACCCACGCTTCGCGAGCTATCCCCTGCTCGTCGACCAAACTGTCCAGCAGATTCCGAACTACCGTCAGCTGCTCGACATCGCATCGGGCGGGCATCCGTTCTTGGCGCTGCCAGGACACCGCTCCTTCCGCGTCGGTAGCCTCGCGTATGTGAGCACGCCGAACGCGGTCCCCTTCAACCTGCGAGATGATGTCGAGCCTGAGCTCGAGCAGACCCTCACGCGCCCTTCCACCATCGAGTTCCTGCGTGACCGGTTTTATCGAGCCGTACCTGAGTCGAACGCCGCGCTGCCGAAGCGTGTGTTCATGGCGCGCAAGCCCGGCCTGCGCGACTACAACCAAGGCGAGATCGGCGTGCTGTTCGGACAACACGGGTTCGTCGCGGTGCACATGGAAGACCTGACCATTGCGCAACAGGTCCAGCTGATGAGAAACGCCGATATCATCGCGGGCCCGTCCGGCGCAGCGTGGGCCAATCTTGCTTTCTGTCGCAAAGGCGCGGAGGCCATCTGTTGGATGGCAGACACACACGCCGATTGCGCGGTGTACTCGAACCTCGCGGCAGCAGCGGGCGTCAATCTGCATTATCTGCGGTACGTCACCGGCATCGCCTGCACCAAAGTGCTCTACCAGCTGAACTATCGGCTGGATCCGTCGCAAGTTCGCTCGGCGATCAAGCAGCTGTGGGGGCTGGGCTAGCGCTGCGCTGCGCCGCTGGCGGCGGCGCACGACAGGTGTCGGAGTCGACACCTGCATGTTTTGTCCCGTCTTATCGAGTGCGGCAAGCGCTCGATAGCGACAGCCTTTGCTACCGTCGGCAGGCCGCAGCAAGCTTACTTGTGAGAGGGCTTTTGCGATGGACGGCGAAGATCTCCGCTCCCGAACGAGCGCTGCAGGCGCGAACATTCACTGGCAGGCGCTGGAGATCAGCCGCGAGCACCACGCCAAGCTCAAGCATCAGCGACCTGCGGTGCTGTGGCTGACCGGCATCTCGGGCGCCGGCAAGTCCACGCTCGCGAACATGGTGGAGAAGAAGCTCGCAGCGCTCGGCCGCCATACGTTCCTGCTCGACGGCGACAACATCCGCCACGGCCTGAATCGCGACCTCGGCTTCACGGACGCCGACCGGGTCGAGAACATCCGGCGCGTGAGCGAGGTGGTGAAGCTGCTCACCGACGCGGGGTTGATCGTGATCACCGCGTTCATCTCGCCGTTTCGCTCCGAGCGCCAGCTGGTGCGCAGCATGCTGCCCCAAGGCGAGTTCTTCGAGATCTATGTCGACACACCGCTCGCACACGCCGAGGCGCGCGACGTCAAAGGTCTCTACAAGAAAGCTCGCGCCGGGCTGCTCAAGAACTTTACGGGCATCGACAGTCCATATGAGCCGCCGGAGCATCCGGAGCTCCACATCGACACGACCAAGACAAGCCTCGAAGACGCTGCGGATGCGGTGATCGCAGCACTTTTCGGCGCGTGCTGAGCCCGAGTACTGGTTTCGCCTCGCGGTTATCGCGCAGGCGTGCGAATAAGTCGTGCGCAGGAGGCGTGCATGACAAAACACCAGCTGATCGGCGCTCAGGTTTCGCTCTACACCGGGAAGGTGCGCGCTTATCTGGACTACAAAGCGATCCCTTACGATGAAGTGCAGGCGACGCGCGAGGTCTATCAGAATGTCATCCTACCGCGCACGGGTGTCCGCTACATCCCGGTGCTGATTACCGACGATGACGTCGCGATCCAAGATTCCACCGCGATCATCGACGCGCTCGAAGCCCGTTATCCTGAGCCGAGCGTCCTCCCCGCGGGGCCGCTGCAGCGCTGGGTGGCGCTCATGCTCGAGTGTTACGGCGACGAGTGGCTCGTGATTCCAGCGATGCATTATCGCTGGAACGTGCCCGAAAACCGTGCATTTGCGATCGCCGAGTTTGGAAAGCTCTCTGCACCCGGAGCCTCCCCCGAAGAACAGGTCAGCATCGGTGAGCGCTTGGCGGGTCCATTCGCCGGCGCGCTCGGACCGCTCGGGATCGCCCCGCAGAATGTCGCAGAGGTCGAAGCGAGCTACCTGCAGTTCCTGAGCGACTTCGAGGAGCACCTGCGCGAGCACCAGTTCTTGTTTGGCAGCCGGCCATCGATCGCTGACTTCAGCTTCTATGGGCCGCTCTATCCGCACCTCTATCGCGATCCGGCATCCGGACGCTTGATGCGTGAGCACGCGCCAGGTGTCGCGCGTTGGGTGGAGCGCATGCGCGCACCGCAGCCACGCAGCGGCGAGTTTGTCGCCGACGATGCCGTGCCGGATTCACTCATCCCCATCCTCGCGCGCATGTTCCGTGAGCAAGTGCCCGTCCTCGCGAGCACGCAGCGTGCGCTCGTGAGCATTCAGGGCGAAGCGCAGCGCAGGCCTCTGCCGCGCGCCATCGGCAAGCACACGTTCCGCATCGGTGACGCAGTGACAGAACGTGCCATCTATCCGTTCAACCTATGGCGCTGGCAGCGGGCGGCGGACCAGCTGCAAGCGCTGCCTGAGAGCGCGCGAGCGCGAGCGGCCGAGCTCGTCCGGGCCGCGGGAGGCGCCGATTGGGTCACCCTGCCCGCTGCGCCGCGACTCGCGCGCGTGGACAATCAGCTCTGGCTTTGTGAGTAATTGAAATATCGTTTCATTACTGCCAATACTACCGATGAAACCCGCGAGAGAGGGACCGGTATGAGCTACACAAGAGGACGCATAGTTCACGACGCTGACAGTCACGTCATGGAGACTCTCGATTGGATCGCGCCATTCACGGAGCCCGAGTTCAAGAGCAAGATCCCCTCGCTCGGTGAAGGGTTCGGGCGACTCGAGTCGATCATCGAAGCGGCCAAACAGCGCAAGTCGGATCCGGTCGCAGATGCCAAGGCCGCAGAGAATCCGATCGCGGGTGTCAAAGGCTGGGGGGCGTACGGCGCCTTTGATCCCGATGAGCGCAAGAAGGTGCTGGACAAGCTCGGCTTCGTCTCACAGCTGGTGTTTCCCACGGCAGGTCTCTTGCCCATGCGCCTGACCAGCGACGAAGAGATCCGCTACGCCGCGAGCCGCGCGTACAACCGCTCCATCGCAGCCTTTTGCGAGACAGATCCGCGCTTGGTCGCGGTCGCGTACGTGCCGCTCGACAACGTGGAGCTCGCGCTGAGAGGCGCACGCGAGGCGCTCGATCAAGGTTGCGGCGCGGTGATGTTCTCGAACGGTGCGCCCGGCGGTCGTTCACCGGGGCACCCGGATCTCGATCCGTTTTGGCAGCTGCTGTGCGAGCGCGACGTGCCGTTTCTCCTACACATCGGCCAAGGCACGATGATCCAGCCGCCCGAGTTTCACAACAACGGCCGGCCGCGTGCGCCCGATCTACACGGCGGCGGCGAGAACCTGCGCTTTTGCGACTATCCGATGCTGTGGTTCGCGCCGCAGATCTTTCTCACAGCCATGGTCTACGATGGGGTCTTCATGCGCTTTCCGAAGCTGCGTGGCGGCGTGATCGAGAGCGCGGCTGGCTGGGTGCCAGAGTTTCTGCGTGCGCTCGACATCGGCTTTCGCTCGTTCAGCCGCACCGATCCGTACCTGCAGTCGTTGGATATGCTGCCGTCCGAGTACATCCGGCGAGCGGTCAAGTTCACGCCGTTTCCGAACGAAGATGTCGGGCGCATCATCCGCGACGGCGGCGCCGACCTATTCATGTTCTCGAGCGACTACCCGCACCCGGAAGGCACGACTGACCCGCTCGGGCGCTTCGAGCGCTCGCTGGACGGTCTCGACGAGGACGCCCTCGATAAGTTCTTCCGACGCAACTACGAGGCGATGGTCGGCGCGAGCGCGCTGCGCGCCAGCTAGCTCAGCGATGCGGGCCGTGAGCGAGCATCACGGCCCGCGCGTCACCTCGATCGTCAGCGTGCTCGGATCGCTCACGCGCCCGCGCTCGTCAGTCACCCAGAGCGCAAACGAGTACCTTCCCGGACCGGGCAAACGCACGATGGGTTGCTGCACATCATCTGGCCAGTCCGCGCGCTCGCCCTCCGGCACCCAGCGGCCTGTGCCAGCAGGTCCAGCATCGGCATCCGCGCTCAGGTCCTGCAGCACGGTCGCGCTCAACCAACGATAGCTCGCGACCGTGCCGTCGAGATCGCTAGACTTGCTAGCGTCCAGCGTCAGCTCGAGCGCGGAGCCGGGGAAGCTGAAGCTTGGCAGCAAGCGCTCGTCATCGAGCACGCGTGCCACGGCCACTGGTGTGACGTTGGTCTCGGGCACTTCCAGGTTGTCAACGCACGCTGCCGCCAGACAGGACACCATCACGAAGCTCGTTGTGTTCATGGCCTTCATGCCTCAATAGCTCGCGACCAGCTTGAGATACGCCATGCGCCCGCGCGGATCATAGAGCATGGTTTCGAAGCCGTTGTTGTCGCGGGTGGCCGGCGGCAAAGTGTCGAACACGTTGTAGACACCCACGCGCAAGCTCAGCTCTTTGCCGATCCAGTCCGGGATCGTGTAGCCATACTGCAGATCACATGTCAGCTGTGCGCTCAGCCATCCGAGCTGACCATCCGGCTGCACGTCGTTGTCGTTCGCGATGCCGCTCGTGTAGTGCAACATGACTGTCGCGATGTGATTGTCTAACGCCCAGACGATCGGGGCATGCACTCTGAGGCGCGGCAGCGGAGGCGCGATCGTGTTGTAGTTGCGGCTGCCCACAGCTTCGCAGCGATCCGCCGTGCAATGGAGCGGCTCCAGCGTCTGCATCAGCACGCGACGGCCCGCGGCTTGCGCGCGCGGGATCGTGTAACTCAAGGTCAACGTGCCTTGCGCGCCGATGCTGATCAGCCCAAAGGTCGCGTCGCGAAACGTCAGGGTCGCACCGAAGTCGATGCCCGAGGTGCTGACCTTCCCTGCGATGTTCCGCTGCGTGAGCTGCACGCGCACGAGATCGCCAGTCGCGGGATCGCGTACCACGCGCGGATCACCGGGCTGGCCACTTTCCAGCTGCATCAGATCGCGGTCGAGCACCTGTTGCGCGGAATCGAGCGCGATCCGGTTGCGGTAGTCGTATTGCCAGAGCTCTGCGTACAGCTGCAGCGCGTCGATGGGCTGATAGTGGATGCCGCCGGTGAACACCAGCGCGCGCTCAGGCTGCAAGCTTGGATCGCCGAAGTTTTGCACCGGCGAGTAGATCGGCAGCGGGTTGCCGGGGATACGCAAAGGCGTGGGCACCACCGAGAAGCCCGGATTCGCCTGGTACAGCGTCGGTGCACGAAACGCCGAGGTCACTTGGCCCGTCAAGCTCAGCTTCCGCAGCGCGGCGGGCACATTCTCGGGCCCCAAGATCTTGGCTGGTGTCACGCTCAGCCCGGCGAACGGGCTCGGCGTCGTACGATCGATGTCCGTGTAGCGCTCGACGCGCAGCGCTGTTTGCAGCTCAATGCCCGCCCAGAACGGCCAGCGCAGCTCGACGTATCCGCTCAGCACATCGCGTGACGCGTGGGCATCGGTCGAGCCGAGAAAGAACGTGTAGCGCTGCTCGGTCGAGTCGTGATCCGTCTGCGTCTGCCTGCGCTCGTGGCGCAGCTCGGCACCCACTGCCGCTCCTAGCGGCCCACCGGGCAAGTCGAACAGCGACCCGCTCGTGCCGGCGTGATAGGTCTGCAGAAAATGCTCGCTGACCGTGGTGGCTGTACCGTAGATGCTGTCGACCACCTTCTGACTGTTCGGCGTTCCTGTGCCATCGACCGCCGAGAAGAAAGGGTTGAAACAACCCGAGAGATCCTTGGGATCAGAGCAGCTGTTGAGCGCGCGCGTGAGCGGCTCGCGCAACGTGTCGGTCACAAAGCTGGTGTAGCGGCTCACGCCCCAGCTCCCGCTCAGCTCCCAATCCCAGTCCTCGATCACATCCGAAGGAATATCCCCACGCGCACCCGCGACCATCCGGAACGTGTCGTCGCCTATCACCGTATTCTGCGCGCCGGCTGCCGCTCCGAACGGCCGGCCCACGAACGTCGCGGGGCGACCGAACGGATTGTCGACGTGATCAGCGGGTACGACGAGCAGCGGTGGAGGCACCGAGTACGCGGGCGTGGCGTAGATGTTCGTACGCGCGCGCTGCACTTGTGCTTCTGCGAACAGGGTGACGTGCTTACTCAGGTCGAAGCTGCCGCTGCCAAACACGTGCGCGCGCTCCAGCCCTGAGATCAAGGTGAAGAAGCGCGAGAAGTTGAAGATGCAGTTGACGTCGTCTGTCCCAGGGATCGGCTGCAGCGTCGAGCCCTCTGCATTGGTGCAGCCTGGATCTGGGAAGCGCGTGCGCATGGGACTCGCGGGATCGAAGCCGGGCAAGATGAACGTTCCTGGGTTGCCATTGACGTCGATGTTCGCTTGCCGCGAGAAGCTGCGTTTGTCGGAGCGCAGCTCGCTGCGGCGACTGTAGCTTAGCGCGAGCGTGAGACGCGATCGTTCGGTCTTCGCGCCGTACGCGCCGCTGACAGTAAACTCACCGTGGTCGGCGCGGGTGGTGCCCTGCCCGTCCAGCTGCAGCCGCAGGCCATTCCATGCGCTGCGCGTGATGATATTGACTACGCCGCCGACGGCGTCAGCGCCGTATATCGCCGAGCCTCCGCCTTTCAGGATCTCCACGCGTTCGATCGCGGCGAGCGGGATCACGCCCACGTCCGCGAAGCTCTCGGCGCCACCGCCGCCGCCGCTCGGGACCATCCGCCGACCATTGACGAGCACGAGCGTGGACGCAGCGCCCAGGCCGCGCAGGTTGATCGAAGCTGTGCCGTATGCACCGCCGCCCGCGTTGCCGGGGCTGCCACCCCCTTGGAAGCCGGAGCCTTGTGCAGCCGTTAGCAGCTGCACGAGGTCAGACACGTTGGACGCGCCGGTGCGTGCGATCGCCTTTGTGTCGAGCACTTCGACGGGCGCGGACGCCGCGAGCGAGGCCGAACGTTTGATGCGTGAGCCGGTCACGACCATCGCTTCCGGATCCGCTTCTTCGCGAGCTGCCACCACCTCGGGTTCGGGCGCCGGGGGTGCGGTGTTTGGCTCATCCGGAACCACCAGCAGCTCCACCGCCCCGTCTTGCTCGCCGCCGGCACCTCCATCGAGCTCCTGTGCGAGTGGCCGCTCGCCTGCGTCTTGCGCTGCGACCGGTTCCGCAAGCAGGCACACCAAACAGCCAACTCGAAGCAAACGGTACAGCCAATCAGGGAGTACGTTCATAATCGCGACCCATGAGCGATACACGCATGCGTATGCGTGCATGACGCTAGCCGCGTGAGTAACCAAAATACAATTCAATTACTCTGGTTACTCGCAGTACGCGCGCACGGGCGCGAGTGGGCGCCAGCGCAGCGTCCCTCTGCTCGGACAGGAGATGGGAAGCCGGCTCAGCGACCGTCTGCCGCGACGGGCGCGGGCTCGATCAGATCGACCAAGCGCAGCACGGCATCACGCAAGCGGTCGATGTCGATCGGCTTCGCGAGATGCAGCTGAAAGCCGGCCGCGAGCGCGTCGCGCTTCACGTCTTCGGACGCGAGCGCGGTAAAGGCCAACACGGGGATGCGTTTCCCTTGACCAAGCTCACGCGCGCGCAGCTTGCGCACGAAATCGAAGCCGTCCTCGCCGGGCATGTCGAGGTCGCAGAGGATCACGTGCGGCTTGAACACATCGAGCGCCAACATGCCGTCCGCGGGCGATGCAGCGAGCGCGACGCGTGCGCCGGTGAGCTCCAAGACCTCGAGTACGGCTTCCCGCGTGCGGAAGTCATCATCGATGTAGAGGATGCGCAGGTCCTTCAAGGCAGCGTACTGTCCGGCGTTACCGGGCCGATCGAGCGAGCGCGCGAGGTCGCGGTTGCGTACGTGGGCAGCGCGCCGCCGCAGGCTCGTGCTCTCGGCTTGCTCGACTGCAGCTGATGGCGGCAGCTCACCAGAGTCCCAGAGTGAAGCGTCCACCATGCGGTCGATCAGCCGGGTTTGCTGCTGCACTGCACGCTGCAGCGATTCGCTGATGCGGGTCAGGTCGGCGCGCTCGACGGGCTCGCCCTCGCGCAGGCGCTGAGCGTTCAGCATCATGCTCGAGAGCGGCGTGCGCAGGTCGTGTGCGAGCTTGACGAGCAGCTTGTTCTTGACTGCATTGGCTTGCTCCGCGCGCGTACGTGCTGCGATGGCTTCGTCCAAGAGGCGCTTCAGCTCGGTCGCATCCCCTACGCTCTCGCCGCTGTCGGCTGCGTCACTCGTTGAGCTTGTGGGGTGAAACGACCGGACTTTCGACATGAGCACTCCACGCGGGATGGTTGAATAGCTGGGGCTCCACGCGCGCGCGGACAACGCGACGGTGCCGAAGCCATCGTTTATCAGTCATAGTATAGTGTGATCTCGTGCTCCTGGCCGCTCACGAGGCGCACTTTCAGAGCCCGAAGCGGCCAAAATCAGGGCATTTTGCACCGATGTGAATGAGCCCATTTGCAGAGCGTGACATTTCTGCGTGTACTCAGTGTAACAAGCAGCTGAAGGCGGCAGGAGCGGTGAACGAGGCGTTAGCTCGCGCGGACGCCACTCCACGGCTGCGCCGTGCATGGCAAATGTCGGCATCGCGCGAGCGCATCGCGGTCGATTCTCTCTTCGCACAGACTGACTCAGCTGCGCCGACGCCGTCTCGCTGGATCCACAGGAATGGGCCGAAAGCTCCACGACCCCGGTTCGCGCAGCGCTCGTGCTCGGTCCGCACAGCGGCTACGAGTGGCAGCGGCCTGCTCGGTTCCCGTGGCGTGCACCGCCGCGACGTCATCCAGTTGTCACTCGCTTTGCAGCTGCGAGCGGCAAGGGCTCCGAACATCGGCGAGCGTCATCTCGGGTGCGGCGTCAGCACATCCACGGCTGGCACGCGAGACGAGAGCATGCTGTCGCGCTTCCCTCTCGTCCATAGGCGCCGCCCACGGCTCGATCGACGATTACGAGCCTTGCCTGGTTACGCGCGTAGCGCACGGCCCGTTGCGGCGTTCGGCGCGCGCGACCGTCGGACGGGGCACAAGTGCCCTGCCACGACGGCCATTGCGGCTGCGCATGCGTACAAGCAGCCCGGGGCCACGCTGTCGACAGCGAGCCCGACGCGCGTCCCTATGCGGGCTTGTTTGCCACGCCGAGCACGTAGTCGAGCTGGAGCAAGCCCATCGGATTGTTGATCACGATCTCCGCAGGCACCCACAACATGCCGGCGATCAAGAAGTTGAGCGAACGATAAAACTCCGGGTCACGGAGCTTCTCCAGCGTGAACTTCGAGAACGGGACGAGGGTCTTGTCATAGACGCTCTGCACGTCTGCCGCGAAGCCAGCTTCTCGTAGCTTTCCTTCATAGACGGTGCGGTCGTAAACATTCTCCGGACAGGTTTTCCAGAAGTACAGACCAAGGTGACTGAACATCCGCGAGAAGAACGGCAAATGCGCATACGGCAGCGGCACGATGTCGAATAACACGAGGCGTCCACCTGGCCGCAGCACACGGAAAGCTTCGCGGAAGAAGTCAAGACGCGTTTGGAAGTGGAATGCGCACTCGAGCGCGACGACTTTGTCGAAGGAATTGTCCGCGAACGGCAAGTGTGTGGCCGATGCCGACTGATAGCGAATGCGATCTGACATGCCACGCTCCGCGACACGCTTACTCGCCAGCTCCAGTTGTGACTGTGTAATGTTGATTCCAACGATCTCGCGCGGACGATAGTGCTCCATCCAGTACATGTCCTGGTCGCCATATCCGAAGCCCACATCGAGCAGCCGATCGTTGGGGCCAAGCTCGAGCTTTTCAGCAGCGACGCGCGCCAACGCTTCACTGGCATCATCCAGTGTCGCAGTCCCATCCTCCCAGTACCCCACGTTGCGATACAGCGTTCGCTCCGTCAGGTAGTTTTCGACCGATGAGAGCTCGTACAGCAGGTCTGCGCGTCCGCGCGATGGGTTCAAGAGCAACGCCGCAGCACGCTTGAGCTCACGCGCAGTGCGTGTCCAGTTGAGAGCGTTGCTGCGCTGCGCCGACTTAGGGCGCGGTTGAGTCACACTGTTCATATCGATCACGCACTGTGCTCCTGATGGGGTCCGATCGAACGCAATGTGCATTCGACGCTTATTTTACGATTTTGACAAGGCGCACGATCGTGATCTGCATCCTACACAATAACAACACACAACAGTCAGACCACGTGCAGCAACGCTTCTAGATCAATTGTCTAGATTAATTGTTAGACGATTTGTAGCGTCCGCGCTCATGCAGTTGCCTGACCGTGGCCCTCGGCATCTTCCGCTCCTGGGACATCTGCCTCAACTGGCAATCGATCCCATCAAGTTTCTCAGTCAACTTCCGCAGCGCTACGGCGATGTCGTGCCGCTACGCATCGGCGTCTCCAAGACGCTCTTCATCAATCGCCCTGAGTTGATCCAGCAGCTGCTCCGCGATCGCAACTGCTTCCGCAGCGAAGAGTCGCGCATTGGCCTGCGCTCGTTTCTCGGCAACGGGCTGCTCACCACCGAAGGTTCTCAGCATCTTCGTCATCGACGACTGATGGCACCTGCCTTTCATCGCGAACGCTTTCGCGAGTACGGCGCGCTGATGTCCGAGGAGACCTATAGCGAGCTGACCCGCTGGGGCGGCAACCAAACACGCGATGTGCGCGAGGACATGACACGCCTCACGTACGCGATCGTGTCCAAGGCGCTCTTCAACATGGAGAATAGCGTCCAGTCGACCCATGAAGCCGATGAAGTCGGCAAAGCATTGCAGGAGGTGTTGCCCTGGATGCTGCTTGGAGCTGCGCTCGCCGGTGTCGCGCCTTGGCTGCCCGTGATCTATCCACCACACGCGCGCCGATCGCTGAAGAAGCTGAGGGGACTCGTTCAGGACATCATCGTGCGCCGGCGCCGCGAAGGTGGCGATCGCGGCGATCTGCTCTCGATGCTGCTCGCTGCGCGCGACGAAGACGGGCAGCCCATGAACGACGCGGACATTTGCGACGAGACACTGACATTGCTCATGGCCGGTCACGACACGACCGCCAGCACGATGACCTGGGCGCTGCACCTCTTGGCGCAACATCCGCAGCTGCAAGCTGCGGTCGCCGACCAAGTGCTCGCGGCTACGCAGCAGGGGCAAGCCCGCGTGACCACGGAGCTACTGCCGCAGATGCCCCTGGTGCGGCAAGTCATCGATGAAACGCTGCGCATGTTCCCGGTAGTTTGGGTGGGCGACCGCACGCCGCAACGGCCCACGAGCCTCGGTCCCTACACGATTCCAGCAGGCACGCGCGTGTTGTTCGCGATGTTCGTGACGCAGCGAGATGCGCGCTACTTCCCCGACCCGGAACGCTTCGACCCCGGTCGCTTCGCGCCCGATCGCATGAAGCAGATCCCGGACGGTGCGTACATGCCATTCGGGGGCGGCGTGCATCTGTGCATCGGAAATCACTTCGCCCTGATGGAGGCGCAGATCATCCTCGCCGCTCTGCTGTCGCGGTTCACCTTCCGTAGCGTGCCCAACCACCGGGTTCGGCTCGATCCGCAAGTGGTTCTCTCTCCCCATGGCGCGCTGCCCATGATCGTGCACGAACGCTCGCGCTCGACGCATCAGACGTGCAAGTCTTCCCAGCTCATTTCCACGTGAGCTTCACGTCGATCTGAGCACCTTCGTGTCGATAGGTCGTGAGCTTGAAGTCAGTCAGCTCGATCCCCAGATCGCCGAAGGTCTTGTGCATAAAGCCGCCGTGCGCGACACGATAATAGCGGAGGGCGAACAGCGGGTTGCCGCGATGCTCGATCAAGAGCTTGTTCTCTGCGAGCTTGACGTATTGCGACGAGCCGCCTTCGTAGATGCGGCGGCCCATGCGAGAGAATGCACCGATCACGGCCCAGGGTGAGCGATCGGCGCTCGATCCGATGACTTGGGCACCTGCGACGAGCAATGCGTCCCCCATCTTGGCTCCCGCTCGCAGTCCCGCAGCGTAGACCTCCGCTTCGCTCAGCCCGAGCCTATCGAGCGCGGTGTAGTGCTCGATCACCAGCTCGATCGGCATCCAGCCGGGGCCGATCAGCTCGTTGATGCGTTGCAACGTCTCCGAGTTGATCAGCGCGCAGTAGCGGTCGTAGAGCCCGCTCTGCTGCAGCTCCGCGACGGACGAGTGCACCAACATCCTGCGCACAGCCGTCAGGGGACCCCGAGCAGGATCGTGCGGGATCACCACGGTCCGCGTCTCCATCACGCCTCCACGGGGCTCTTCTCAGCTTACCAGGCTCATTCCCCAGGGCATTCAGTCACATGCGTACAATACGCGTCGAACGTGGTCCCACACCGCGCGCGATGTGAGCCGCTGTCAGAGCGCGACGTGCTGCAGCTAGTAGCTGCGGTCGCCGACCCGCCCAGGATGGTCAGGTCGAGCAGGTCGCCAGAGTGGTCAGAGCCGCACTTGGGCGGACATGCTCGCGCAGGTATGGAGCAGGCGTTCGACCATGAGCTTTTGTTTGCTGGTGCTCAGCCGATCTTTCGGCGCGGAGATCGAGAGCGCAGCCACAGGCTGCTCGTCTTTTGCCATGAGCGGCGCGCCGATGCCGACGATTCCTTCGATCGCTGTGGCGATCGAATACCCTCTCGCACGGATGGTGCGCAGCTCGGCGAGGAAGGCGTCGAGGTCGAAGCGGTGCGCGCGCTTGAGCCGCGCCGCCGTGCGTTTGACGCGCGCCGCTGCATCGGGAAGATACGCGAGCATCGCCTGACCACCCGCGGTCAACGGCGCCGGTACACGGCTGCCGACGTGGGTCGAGAACTTGATCGCGCGCGGTGACAGCAGCTTCTCGAGGTACAAGACGTCGTCCCCGGAGAGAATCGTCAAGCTGACAGTTTCACCCGTCGCGCGATGCAGCTCCTGAATGAAGCCAGCAGCGGCACGCTTGATCGGATGCTCGTGCAATACCCCCGAGCCGAGCTCCCAGAGCTTGAGCGTCACCACGTAGCAGGCGGTGTCTTGCAGCTGCTCGACGTAGCCGCTGCTCGTGAGCGAGCTCAGAATGCGGTGCACCGTGCTCTTCTGCAGATCGAGCGCGAGCGCGACTGCTGAGAGTCGCTGCGGTTTGCCCGAGAGCGCAAGGTACTCCAGCACCCTGAGGGCTTTGGCTACGGCTCCGTCGTCGGCTGGATCGATGCTTCGGCTCACGCGCATGGACGCCTCAGCGTGCGCAAGGGCCACGCACTTGGCGCGAGTATCCTGACTGCAGACGTGCGGTCAAGCGGCCAGTGAGTCGCTGACAACTCGCCGCGCAAGGCTGTGCATTGACAACCCTGGAGGCTCGTGTCGATAGTGACGGCCGTTGTACGAAAATCTGTTCCGTCTTGCGGAACAGCCCGTTTGGCGGAATGGGTTCCATCATGATTTGCGCTTGTCTTGCACGTTCTGGAGCGCAGCGTTCTGCCTGGCGCGACTCGTACCAACCTGCGTCGAGCGTAAGCTCGTCGGTAGCTTAGCTGCGAGGCTCAACCATGCTCAGACATTCAAACTATAAGCTCGTTTCAACAGCCATCATCTCCTGGATGCTCGCCTGCTCGAGCCAGGAGAGCAGCGCGCCGCAGCCCTCGACCGCAGCTGGAAGCAGCGCTGGCACGGGTGCGCCCGCGACTACGGGCAGCGCGGGCGCGGGCACCGGCGCTCCGACCCCTTCCACCACCACAACCACTGGCAGCCCGACGCGGCCTGCAGGCGGTGCGGGCGGAACGACTGCAGCGCCGGCGAGCACTGCCGGTGGCGCTGGCGCAGCAGCCGCCGTTGGAGCAGCCGGCTCGACAGCTGGCGCTCTAGCGAGCGCGGGCGCAGCTGCACCCGCAGCTGGCAGCGGCGGCGGCCCTGCAACAGCAGGTGCCGAAGCGGCCGCAGGCACGAGCGCTGCTGAAGATCCGAGAGCAGCGTGTGTGGCCGGGCTCAAGACGCGCTGCGAGATGCGGGAGAAGGCAGGCTGCAGCTCAGTCGCGACGGTCGACATCGGCGACCTGATCAAGGGCACCGAGATCCCACTCGGCCCGTACGGCGCGATCATGGAGCAAAACCTGGGACAGGGCTTCGAGATCCCGGAGGCTTCCGGTGAAGCCAGCTGCGACACGATCGCGGCATCGTTCGGCGAACCCGCGGACGTCACAGCCAATGTCGCTGACCTGCGCGATGTCGACCTCAAGCTATACACAGTCTATCGCCCGGCGTGCATGCGCGAGGGCGAGAGCTATCCAGTCATCACCTGGGGCAACGGCACGTGCGGGCAGACCGAAGGCTACGGCCCACTGCTGCGTTACGTCGCGTCGCATGGCTACATCGTGGTCGCGGCGAACTCGCGCTACACCGGCGGCAACGGCGCGATGACCAAAGCGCTCGACTTGGCCGAGTCGCTGAACGCCGATGAGAGCAGCGTGTACTACCAGCGTCTCGACCTGGAGAAGATCGGCGCGATGGGTCACTCGCAGGGCGGCATGGCGACGATCACAGCGGCGCGCGATCCTCGCATCGATTCGCTGATCATCTGGAACGGCGGCTCCGACGCGTCGAAGCCGTTCCTCGCAGTCAGTGGCGACTACGACATCGGCAATCCCACTGCCGCGGGATTGAAGAGCGCGGTCGAGGCATCCTCGCAGCCGAGCGCGTGGTTGTTCTATCACATGGTTCCCCAGACCGGCTCTGTCAGTGGACACCTGACGCTGATGAACCAACCGGAGCGCGTCGTCGAAGTAACGGTCGCCTGGTGGGATTATCAGCTGAAGGGCGACATGGCTGCACGCGACTTCTTCGTCGGTGACAGCTGCGGTCTGTGCAACAAGGACGCGGAGTACGAATACGGCGTGAACAACCTGCCGTGAGTGGTTGGCGAAGCAGCCCGCTTGGGCTGCTTCGCGGGTAGCTCAGCGCTCGTGCTCGCTGTCGTCGCGCAAGTACGTGTACCCCGTGAGCCCAGTCTCGAGCACCGCGTAACAAGCGGCAGCGCTCGTCGCGTCAAGGTTCGCGGCGACCACCTTGGCACGGTAAGCCTGACGCAAAGCTTGGAGATCGTAACCGACGTAGTCTAACAATGCGTCGGTTGTGTCACCACGCTTGATGTAAGAGAACTCATAGCCGCCGTCAGCTGTCAGGCGCACGTTCACCGCATCGGTGTCACCGAACAGGTTGTGGATGTCGCCGAGCGTCTCCTGGTAGGCGCCGATCATGAAGATGCCGAGCCAGTACGGCTCGCCCGGTCGCAAGGTGTGCAGGGGCAAGCTGACATCGATCCCATCTGCGTCGACGTACTGATCGATGCGACCGTCCGAGTCACATGTCAGATCGGCGAGCACCGCGCGCCGCTCTGGGCGCTCGTTCAAGCGCGACAGCGGCATGATCGGAAAGATTTGATCGATCGCCCACACGTCCGGGATCGACTCGAACACCGAGAAGTTCATGAAGTACTTATCCACGAGCATCTGGTTGAGCTCGTCGAACGCCGGGCGCTGCGCGCGCTCGTCGGGCTTGAGCCGGTCGCGCACAGCGTTGGCGATCGCATAGAACAAGTCGTCGAGACGGGCGCGCGCGGGCAGGTCGAGCTGACCGAGCGCGAACAGCGCGTGGCCTTCGCTCAGGAAGTGCTGCGCCTCGTGGTACAGCTCGAGCGCGGGCCGCGTGTCGAGCTCACTCAAGATCGTACGCAGGTGCCGCAACACCGCGGGGTCCGAAGCCAATGGCTGCGGTGTATCTCCGCGCGGTGCGCGCTCCACCTCGCTGACGTTCACGACCAAGACCGCGTGGTGCGCGGTCATGGCACGACCGGCTTCGGTCAGGATGTGCGGCGGCTTGATGTTGTGCTCACGGCAAGCCTCCGCCAATGGCTGCACGATGGTCGACGCGTATTGCTCGATGCTGTAGTTGATCGAGCACTGGCTGCGTGAGCGCGTACCCTCGTAGTCGACGCCCAAGCCTCCACCCACGTCGACGTACTGCAGCTCGACGCCGGCACGCTTCAGCTCGACCACATAGCGCGTGGCCTCGCGCATGCCGTTCGCGATGTCGCGTACATTCGAGATCTGCGAGCCCATGTGGAAGTGCAGCAGCTTGAGATTGTCGCGCAGGCCCGCTTGTGAGAGCTGCTCGATCAGATCGAGCACTTGGCGCGGGTTGAGCCCGAACTTGGCCTTGTCGCCACCGGTGTTCTGCCACTTTCCCGCGCCGATCGTAGCGAGCCGCACGCGCACGCCGAGCAGGGGATCGACCTTCAGCGCCCGCGCCTCTTCGATCACGCTGCGCAGCTCTGAGGGCTTTTCGATCACGATGTAGCACTCGAGCCCGAGCTTCCGTCCGGTGAGCGCCAGTCGCACGTATTCGCGGTCTTTGTAGCCGTTGCAGATGACCACGCTGCCGGGCCGCGCCAGCGCGAGCACGGCCATCAGCTCGGGCTTCGACCCGGCCTCCAAGCCGAACCCGTGCTCGCCCGCCTGGACGAGCTCGCCCGCGACGCCGCGCTGCTGGTTCACCTTGATCGGATAGATCGCGGTGTAGCCGCCCGCGTACTCCAGGTCCTGCATGCTGCGAGCAAATGCGCCCTGCAGCCGCGCAAGCCGGTCCGCCAGGATGTCCGAGGAGCGGACGAGCAGCGGCAACCGCAGGCCGCGTTTGCGCGCCGTGGTGACCAGCTCGCTGAGCGCGAGCGCTGGGCCGCCTGCACGCGGCCGCACGCAGAGCTGACCCTGGTCATCGACCAAAAAGTAGCCCTCGCTCCAGTGCGCGATCGAGTACAGCTCGCGCGAAGCGTCGAGAGACCACTGCTTATTTTCGGGGCTTTGCATGCGTCGCTCCTGCTCGGTGGCACAGTCAACGGGAAGGGCCGGGGCACACACGGCCTGGGCGCGCGCTGCCTAAAGATCAGCGCAGTGGTACCCGCGACCGGGCCGGCGATCAAGCTGCAGCGCGTGTGAGCCGATGTCAGCTGCTGCGAACCATGGCTTCGCGGGCGCGCTGTGGTATGCATCCGCCTCGGCGGTGGACGCAGAGCATGCTGCGCGCTGAGCCGGCGCGCGCTCCCGCAGCGGAGGATTCTGGAGGATCGCGATGACGACACGAACAGCACCCGCATGGCTTTGTCTGGCGTTTGCCGCTTGTAGCGGCGAGCTCGACCCCGCCCAGCTCGAGCGCATCAGCGCCATGGAAGAAGCGCTGCGCAGCCTGAACCATGAGGTCAGCGCGCTGCGGAGCAGCGCACAGAACAAGAGCGCGGGCACGGTCGAGCTGCCGTTCCGCCTGCAGTGCCAAGCGCCGCTCGTGAGCTATGTCGCGATGAGCGACGCGCAGGTCACGTGCCGCGCGCGCAAGCCGTCCACCGAAGGTCTCTACCCGCAGTGCAACGTGATCTTCCAGAAGGAAGTGTCGGTCGAGACCAAAGACTACTTCGAGTTCGCGGTCGACGGGACGCCGCAGCTGTATGCCGTCAACAACTACAAAGATGGGCAGATCCAGATCAACGGCACCCCCGCGTTCCAAGCCACCTTCGAGGCGCAACGCACGCCCTTACCGATGAAGATGATGGGCGCGCTCTTCCCGTACAAAGACGGGATCTACGCGCTCACCTGCTACGCCACCAGCGCAACCTTCAGCGACTACGAAGAAGCCTTTCGGCGCACGATCAGCAGCTTCGAATTCAAGGTGAAGAATCAGTAAGGGTTGGTCCGAAGCCGCTGCGCCAAGAGCCCAGTGGCTTCGGATGGGTCGATGTCGCAGAGCAGCAAACCTGCCTGACCGTACGGTTGGTAGCACCGCACCGAGCCGTCTGGGTTGATGACGGCAGAGGTCGTCGGAGAGCCGGCGCTCGCGCAGTTGACGGCTGCGAAGTAGCAGTTGTTCTCGGCAGCGCGGCACAGAAATGACTTCTCGTGAAAGCTGTTTCGTGGGTCGCCAAACTCTGTGGGCTGAAACGCGCCGGGCTCGGCTTCGTCATAGTGCGGGTGAAACACGACTTGTGCGCCGCGCCGCACGGCCCAGCGCGTCGCCTCGGGATAGCGAAAGCCTTCGTGGCAGATCACGATGCCGAAGCGCAGGCCTTCGAGCTCGAACACATGGCGCTCGCCCCCAGGCTCGTAGCGCGCGTCCTCGCTCGGATCGAGCTGGACTTTGTCCTGGTAGCCGGCCACCTGACCATCTGGCCTCACAACCAACACCGTCAGACGCGGTTTGTGTGAGACGTAGCGCTCGGTCCCGAGCAGGACCGAGATCTTGTGCTCGCCAGCTGCGCGCGCGACGCGCTCGTGCGCTTGCTGCAGAAAGCTGGCGTTCACGTCATCCGGACGGCGCGTCCCCCACGGATAGCCGGGAACGTATGCTTCTGGAAAACACACCACGCGCGCACCTGCTTCGGCAGCCTGCGCGACCGCGACGAGCGCGCGCTCCAGCGCGTCCTCAGGGCTCTTGGGAATTTCGAGGTTGGCCAGCGCGATGCGAACGTTTGTCATGGCTGTGCGCGCACTGTAGCGCTGCGCGGTGAACCACGTCCATCGGGAGTAGAAGCGCGGCCTCCCCGCGCACGAAACAAAGCTGCGCGCGCACGGCAGTCAGCTCGCGTCCGAAGCGATTCGCGCGCTGCTACGCGCAGCGGGTCGGCGTTTGGCGCGATCGCGAAGCATCTTCGGCACGTTGAGCTTGCTGCTGTCGGCGGCAGGACGGCACCGGTCCTGAGGCCCGGAGCCCGCATATTTCAGTCTTCTGGGTCCGATTTCGCGAACGGCAACCCCTTGCGCCGAGCCCCTATCGATCGGAGGATGCTGCGCGTTCATGGGACGCCTCTGCATACGTTGTTCGGCGAAGCTCCCGGAGCGCGCGCGCTTCTGCCCGGAGTGCGCCTTTGAGCAAGCGCTAGGAGCCGCCGCGCTGAGCCCGACCATGCCGAGCATCCCCCCGCCTGCGCCCGCCACGCCAGCGGGTGCTGGGCGCCGCGCAAACGCGGAGTCACCAGCGATGCTGGACGGCGCGCCGGTCTCGGTCAGCCATCTCTTGCCTCCGGGCACATTGATCAGCGGTGTCTACGCCATCGATGCGCTGATCGGCACGGGCGGCATGGGCGCGGTGTATCGCGCACACGATCGTGCGCGCGAGCGGGAGGTCGCGCTCAAGATCATTCATCCGAACCTCGCGAGCGACGCGGAGATCCGCAGGCGCTTCGCGCGCGAGGCGCGCTTGATGCGCTCGCTCGTGCATCCGAACGTCGTTTCGGTCTACGACTTCATCCAGGACGAGCGTTTCCTTGCGATCGTGATGGAGAACGTGGAGGGCCCGACGCTCGCGCAGGAGATCAGGCGCTGGAACGGGCAGATGCCGTACGCGCAGATCCGCACGATCATGAGCGCGATGCTGCATGCCATCGCCGAGGCGCATCGCAACGGGATCGTGCATCGCGACATCAAGCCAGACAACGTGCTCTTACGTATGGATCGCAAAGAGCCTGTGCCGAAGGTCGTCGACTTCGGCGTCGCGAAGATCTTGGAAGGCACGGTGTACACCGTAACCGGGGCGATGCTCGGCACGTGCCGCTACATGGCGCCCGAGCAGGTCGAGTCGCCGGATCTCTTGAGCTATCCCGCGGATGTCTACTCACTCGGCGTGACTCTGTTCGAGATGATCACCGGACGTTGTCCGTTCGAGCACGACTCGCACTTCGCGTTGATGATGGCACACGTGCGTGATCAAGCGCCCTCGCCTGCCAGCTATCGCGCGGATGTGCCGAGCGGGCTGTGCGAGCTGATCGCGCAGGCCATGTCGAAGCGACCCGAGCAGCGCCCGCGCGACTGCAGCGAGTTCTACGACAAGCTGCACGCAGCGCTCGCACACGTCGATGCGCAACCCACCGAAGCTGTCGATACGCCCAGCACGCTGCGTGACGCTGACGGCGGCGAGCTCGTATTGATCCCGGGCGGCTTCTTCGGCATGGGCCAAGATCGCCGCAAGGTGTATCTCGACGCGTATTACATCGACCGCTTGCCTGTGACCAATCGTCAGTTCGCAAAGTTCTTGGACGTCACAGGCTATCGTCCTTCCCACAACGACTTCTTCGGGCACTTCGCAGATGCGCGCCCGCCCGAGCAGCTAATGAACCATCCGGCGGTTCACGTCTCCTGGTACGACGCGTACGCGTACGCGCAGTGGGCCGGCAAGAGCTTGCCGACGGAAGCGCAGTGGGAAAAGGCGGCCCGCGGCACGGATGGCCGCAAGTATCCGTGGGGCAAGACCGCGCCGGACGCGACGCGCGCCAACTACGGCTTGATGCGGCGCGGCACGGTGCGCGTCGGCAGCCACCCCGCAGGAGCATCGCCGTACGGCGTGCAGGACATGGCCGGCAATGTCTGGGAGTGGTGCTTGGACGGTGATTCGCCGGACTTCTACGCGCACGGCCCGAGTCACAATCCCTGCAATCACGTGACTGGCAAGGAGCGGCGGGTCGTGCGCGGCGGCGCGTTTCTCTACGACGCGCATTCCGTAAGGACCTTCTCGCGCAGCAGCTTCGAGCCGGCTGTGCGCTCGCAGGCGATCGGGTTTCGCTGCGTTCGCCGCGTCTGACTAACGCCGCAGCTCGACTGCTACGATCAAGGCGACCCGTGGGGCAGCGCCATCGTTGACCACACCGTGCGGGCGTCGTTGGTCGTAGATGTGCAAGCTGCCGTTGTGCTGGCCGTGTCGCACACCATCGATCTCGAGATATGAGCCGACGCCACCTGAGAGACACAAGCTCGCAGCCGTGAGCGCCATGCGATGCGAGTGGACGCGGATCGAGCGGCCGGGCGCCACGATCGACAAGTAATATGCGTGCAGGCGCGGCACTTCTTCGATGATGCGACAGAGCTCCGGCGCCTTTGTGCGGGCCAGCGCGACTGTCTCCGCCGCGAACAGGCCGCGGTCTTCCGGCTTCATGCGAAAGGGCAGCACGCGCCAAGCACCCGAGCTCGCGCGCTCATCGGCTATCTCCCGAGCCGCGTACAAAATCGGTGCGACTTCGTCGCGCAGTGGGATCCAGATGCGCGACAGCACCTGAAGCTCCGGGTAGATCTCAGGTTTCTCCAGCATAACTTCAGCCTATTAGTTTAGCACAACCTGACCTGTTAGACTGTCAGGCCTGAACAGGCTGTAGTCTGTTCCCATACTTATCATGTAAGATGAGGCCTCCGTGTCGCGAGCGCTCGAAGCATCTGCGCGTGATCTCCAGCAGTTCGCGAGCCCGGTGCTGCATCGCACATGCGATGCAACTCCGCGACAGACGTGATCCTGCGCGGGCGATGTCTTCTTCGAAGGCTGCACGATCATGCGCGCGATCGACTATCCCAGCGTGCCCGCGCAGCTCGCGTTGAACGGCAGAACCAGCGTCTGCTTCGCGTTCAGACCCGTGTGCCCGAGCTCCCCCGAGAGCACGAACGAGCCTGCTTCGCGAGACGGGCGCGGATGAACGACGGCGGAGCCCTAACTCGTGCATGCGCTACAGTAGGCCCATGGACAAAGCCATCGTGCGTATAAGGCCATTGGGTTTTCCCTGGGAGACAGTGGATCCATTTTTGTTCTGCGTGCACCACGATGATGCGTATCCCGCTGGCAATGCGCAGCTCGGACCGGCGGTGTCCTTGTCGGGGCGCAACCTAGGGCAGGACTTTCAGCTGAAAGACGGCTTTCGCATGTACCACGGCCATGTCGTGCCGGGTTTTCCGCAGCATCCGCATCGCGGGTTCGAGACAGTCACGATCGTGCGCAGAGGCTTCGTTGACCACGCGGACTCACTCGGTGCCACCGCGCGTTTCGGCGAGGGCGACGCGCAATGGCTGACGGCGGGCGCCGGCATCGTGCACTCCGAGATGTTCCCGCTGCTGCGCGCCGACGCGCCGAACCCGCTCGAGCTGTTTCAGATCTGGCTCAATCTCCCCAGCAGCGACAAGCTCGCTCCCCCGCACTTCGCGATGCTGTGGAACGAGCAGATCCCGGTTATCGAGCTTGGCGGCGCACGCGTCTCGGTGGTCGCTGGCGAGCTCGAGGGAGAGCGCGCGCCCGCACCACCACCTCATTCGTGGGCGGCGCGACCGGAGTCCGGCGTCGCGATCTGGACTATCCACTTGCGAGCCGGCGCGAGCTGGCAGCTGCCAGCCGCAGCGTCGGGCGTCAAGCGCACCCTCTACTTCTACCGCGGCTCACAGCTGCAAGTCGCGGGCAGCACGCTCCCACCAGCGCACGCTGCAGAGCTCGCGGAAGGTGCAGCCACGAGCTTGCAGGCCGGCACGGAGCCGTGCGAGCTGCTGTTGCTCGCAGGCAAGCCCATCGCTGAACCGGTGGTGCAATACGGTCCGTTCGTGATGAACACGCGCGCGCAGATCCAGGAAGCGTTTACGGATTATCAACGCACGGGCTTTGGCGGCTGGCCCTGGCCGAGCAATGACCCGGTCCATGCCCAAGATGCTGGCCGCTTCGCGCGACACGCCGACGGCAAAGTCGAGACCGCAGGCAACTCGCTCAGCCGTCCTTGAGCCAGCCTTGTTCGAGCGCGAAGCGCACGATGCCCGCGCGACTGCCGAGCTCGCGTTTATCCATCGCGCGCTTCTTGTAGGTCTCGATCGTGCGCGGGCTCAAGTCCAGCGACGCAGCCATCTCCTTCATCGAATGTCCGAGCGCGATCATGCGAAGCACATCCGCCTCGCGCTCGCTCAACGTAGGTTGAGAAGGTTTCGCAGGGCTTGCTGCCTGCGGCACGTATGGGTCGTGGCCCACCGTGGTGTCGAGATACGACGAGCCTCCAGCGACAGCCCGAATGGCGCGCACGAGATCGGATGCTGCGGCGCGCTTCAACAGATAGCCCGAGGCTCCAGCCCTGAGCAGCTTCTGCACGTACTCGCCGTTTTCGTGTGCAGTCAGTGCCAGCACGCGCATCTGTGGGCACGCGCGGCGAATCTGCTCGGTGGCGTCCGCGCCGCCGAGCCGTGGCATGGAGATGTCCATGACGACCACATCTGGCTGGCTCGCGCTGACATTCGCCAGCGCGACGTCGCCGTCAGCTGCCTCGCCGACCACGCACAGATCCGGCTGCACTTCGATCAGCGCACGCAGGCCTTCGCGCAGAATCGTGTGATCGTCGACGATGAAGACCCGGATCTTCGTCATGGTGCATCCGCTTGCGGGACAGGCACTCGCGCGATCACTGTCACACCTCCCGCTGGTCCCGATTCGATGTCCAGCGTGCCGCCGACCAGCGTGACGCGCTCGGCCATCCCGACCAGGCCAAGTCGATGTGGTGTGGGCGCGCCGACGCGCCGCCCGCGACTGGATAGGCACGCCATTGCATCCAGCGCCCGGTGAGCGCTGACTCCGACTCCCATGCCTGCCGCTGACGGCTGCGCATGGCTAGCTCGGCCCTGAGCGCGTTCTCGTGGTCACGAAAGGCGGGGAAAACCTGCCTGCCAGCACGACCCAGCAGCTGCTCGCGCGAGCGGCCGAGGAAGCGCTCGCGGCAGCGTTGACGAAGCTATAACGCCAGTCGCGGTCGAACGCGAACACGGCTGCTGTAACACTCTCCAGTAGCGCGCTCGCGAGCGCTGCTGCCCTCGCGACGGTCGACGTTTCGAGCTCCGTGCCAGCCACTTAGCATCCCCCGTGTGGACCTGACACTACGCTACATATGTCAGAAACTCATGCGCCTGACGTCAGTCGAACGGGAAAACGGTGACAGCTTGAACGTGATTCAACGGACAATCTCTCGCAAAATCTGCGGTCGCCACTAAAGCGCCTCACCGCAGCGCACCTTAGCGACGCTTGACCGTCACGGCACGCGTCTCCTACGTTTTTGGAGTAGAGCCCAGCGCGATGACTCCCCCCTGAGCACGCGCGCGAGCTTTACCGGGCAGGCCTTCTCACGTATCGCTTTCGTGGGATGGCTTGTCCGTCTTCATAACTCAGAGGAAGGTTGCGCAAGAGCTAACATCGTCGCAGCTGTTGGCTGCAGCGCCCGAGATTCACGGCGATGTGTGACGAGGCGGCGACGAACGTGCTTCAGCCTCGCGCGCAGGTGCGCCAGCTTGCGAGGCCTACCGCGCTCGAGCCATTGTCCGCGCATGGCCAACCGTGATGTCGAAGTCGTGCGCAGTCGCGCGAAGTTTGTCGCCACCCTTCGGCGCCTCGCCGATGCACTCGAGCAGCAAGAAGCTGTTCGCATCCAAGTCGCCGGCAAGCGGATCGTGATCCCCGTGAGCGCCAAGCTCTCGATCGAGCACGAGGTGGAAGGCCGCGATGCTGAGCTGGAGCTTCAGCTCAGCTGGCAGCCGCAGGCTCCTGCTTCTAGCGGCAAAGCCGGTGCAGCCAGCCCGTCGAAGCGCAAGCCCGCCAGGAGGCGGGCTGCAAAGAAGTAGCGGTGCGCTTACGGCGCAGCAACCTCGCGGCAATACTCGAGACACTTGACGCCATCGCCGAAGCAGTCGCCTGCATTGTCGGTCACGCCGATTTGATGGCAGCCCTGCACCGAGCCTGAGCCTGTCGCGGGGCACTCGACCAGCACCTGCTGACACAACGGTGCACCACAGCTTTGCCGACACGATTCGATGCGCGCGCGGCAGGTGCTCTCGTCGGAAGCTTGTCCGGCGCGAAGGCACGAGCTGACGTCATCGCTGGGCTCACTTACGGCTCCACAGGCGGTCGCGATCTGCTGGCAGGCCGTGGGCTCGTCGCTGCCGCTCGGAGCGCCAGCGTCTTGGCTGCCCGCGGGCTCTTCGTCTGATGGCTCTTCGTCTGATGGCTCCGCG
>Ga0190269_10000184_pt1 | contig 33040 bp, 29 predicted proteins | sample Popmic249IS_FD_133749 | JGI IMG/M metagenome (GOLD analysis project Ga0190269, IMG submission 133749) | Populus adjacent soil microbial communities from riparian zone of Blue River, Arizona, USA - 249 IS | ecosystem: Environmental > Terrestrial > Soil > Riparian zone | place: USA: Arizona... | reverse complement strand
CGAGGCGCGCGCCCGAAGGCGGCGCGCCCGGACGCGCGCAGCGGCTTACAGGCGGAAGGGAAACTTCACCTGGAAGGTCTCGGACTTGAACTTCGGGAAGCTGGCTTTGCGCACGGCCTTCGCGATGCACGAGCCGGCTTCGCCGGTGATGCCCGTGACCTCGACGTTGCCCACGCGCCCGGTCTTGCCCGCCACGGTGATGTTCGCAAACGCGACGCCGGTCTGGCCCTTGCCGCACGCCTTCACGGCGTCCGTCACGCCCTTCATCGCGGAGATCACGTCCTCACGGCTCGGCTTCTCTGGCAGGTTGGCGCTAGCCGCAGCCGATTCGCTGGTCTTCGCCGCACCGACTGGTGCCTTGCCGTTGAGCGCGCCGTTGAGCAGATCGTCGATGCTGGAGCCGGCCGGCGCCTTCTTCGGCCCGGGCTTGGCTTCCGGCTCCGTCTTGGCTGCGACCGGTGCGGCGGGCTCGGCCTTCTCGACCGCTGGACGCTTGCTTGGCGTGCTACCGCGCGCGTGTCTGTCTTCCGCGCTCGGCTCGGCGGCCCTGGCTTGCTGTGCGGCGGCCTCGCGCTCGCGCGCGCGGAGCTCGCCTTCGGAGGGCGCCTCTGCCGCCGCTGGCTGCGTCGGTTGCGCGCTGGGTGCTGCAGCCGATGGCTGCGATGGAGCCGCCGTGGGCGGCGCCACGGGAGCGACAACGGGCGCGGGCGGTACGACCGCGGGCTTCATGATGAACGCGATACCGATGCCGGCCGCGGCCAGGAGGCCAAAGCCTGCGATGATCGCCACCATCAGGTGCTTCTTGCCGCCCTCGTCATCGGCTTTGCCCGGAGGCGCGAGCATGGGCGAGCCGAGCGCACCGAACGCGCCCGCCTGCGCGGAGCCGAGCGACAGCAGCGCATCTTTTTCGGAGTGCTTGCTCGGCTCGGCGGCCACACCCGTGGTGCTCGCGAGCGCGCGGATGTCGATCAAGCCGGAACCTTCGCCCGCCGCGAAGCCGGGGCGATTGGACGGACCGGACGCGGGCGCGATCGAGCCCGTGGCGAGCGCCTGCAGGTTCTTCAGCGAGAACAGCACGGAGTTCTCGTTGCGCGCGCCCGTCATCGCTTGTTCGGCGCTGACGCGCGGGCTCGGCCCGCTCGCGACCACGCGCGGGTTCGGGTCGAAGCTGCCGCCGGCGAGCGCCGTGGGGCCGCCGTTGGTCACGTTGCTGCTGCTGACGCTGCTGCTCGTCTGCACCACGCCGCCTCCGCCGCCACCAGCGGCTTTCGCGTACACCACCGGAGGTGCGGGCGCTTCGTCCGCGAACGGGTCGGCACCCATCGAAGGCACGGCCGCGACGGCCGGCGCCGGAGCGGGCGTCTCTTCCTGCTGTCCGGAGATGGCGTTGACCAGCTCTGTGACGTCGCGCATGGGCTGCCAGTTGTCGAAGCCTTCGCTCCACACGTAGGCTTCCCAATCGAGCTGCCCGCCAGCGATCAGCTCGCCGAGCTGGGCCGGCGTGTAGGGCCCCGCCTGCTCTCCGTTGATGACGACATGCCAGATGGCGTCCGCCGGAGCCTCGGCGCCCTCGGCGCCCTCGGCGCCGGGCTGCTCATGCTCGGCCTGTCCATTGCCGTTGGCGGCAGCGACGGCGGCGCTGTCCTGATCACCGCGCACGACGATGACTTCGCCGCAGCGCTTGCAGCGAATCCTGAAAACTTTGCCAGCCACCTTCTCATCGGCGATGGAGTACTTGGCCTGGCAACTTCCGCAGACGATCTTCATGTCCGAATCCTCTAGGCTACCGACTCGCAGCGCACCGAAGTTCGCGCCGCGTGCAGCACAATACGAACACTGGGGCTGCAAACATTAAAGGTAGCGAAATTGTGCCGTTCGATCGAGAGGCTCCGCGCGTGCTCAGCGTACACCTTGAGTACGATGTGAGGGCTCCGGCGGCTCGTTGCGCTCGCGCTGTACATGCACGCTGCTACGCGTGTGCTCGTACAGCCCAACACAGGGCAGTTTGTTTCAGGTCAGGCTCGCGGCCTGGCTCTCGATCAGGCTAGAGCCGTCTTCCCCGCAGAAACTGGCGCTTTGCGGGTAGGTCTTCCCGCACTTCGGACAACGTTTGGCGTGCTCGAGCTCAGCGCGTTTGCGGCGCTCGGTAAACTCCGCATACGGGATGAGCCGGGTGCCGTCTTTCGGACAAGTGGTCTGCTGTGCCGGATAACCCACGCGGCACGTGGGGCAGATCCACGTATCTGCTGCGCCGGCCTCGGGTCGCTGACTCGACGCTGCGACCACGGCGGCCTGAGGCTTGCCGTCCGCCTCGCGCGTAGTCTCATTGCCATACGATTGCATGCTGGGCGGCGGATCGCTGCTGCTGACGGCGGCAGGTGCCGGCTTGCGCCGGCTCACCCAGAAACCCACGGCCGTGAGCGTGAGCGCCAAGAGGCCCAGGCCCACGAGCAGAAAGCTATGCGTGGGGCTCTGCTCGACGGGTGCGGTGTGGGTGGCGATGCGGGCCACGGCCTTCGGCGTCGTGTCCGCGGGCGGCGCCTCGTCCATGCCCGTCAGACCGCCGGCTTCCATGCGGCGCGCGATGAGCGACGAGAGATCGACGCGTTGCACCTGGATCACGGCCTCGGCCTGCAGCGCGCCGCTCTTGGCGACGACCTTGAACTCGCCCGCGCCCTCCGCCGCGCTGTCCGCGGCGACGAAGCAGCCACCCACGAACGAGCCCTTCAGCGCCTTCGAGTGCAGAAGCAGGAACGTCACCTGCGCGTCCTTGATCACGCAGTCGGCCGCGTCCGTGACGCGCGGCTTGAAGCAGACGCGCTGGCCCACCTCCACCTCGGCTTTCTTCGGCCGCAGCGTGATGCGCGCGGGCGCGCCAGGACGGCAGCCGCGCGCGGTTGCTGACTCTTCCACCTCGGCCTTCGCAGGCGGCTCTGGCTCGCTGCGAATGGGCAGCTGCGGCTGAGTCTCTTTGACGGTGTCCTTCGCAGCGGTCTTGCTGACGGTGGCTCCAGAGGCGCGCGTGAGCGTCTGTGTGGTCGTGAACGTCGCCACACACTTCGAGTCGTTCAGCGACCAGTCATAGCGGCTGATGTCCTTGTAGAGCAGCGTCTCCGCGTCCTGCAGGCGCAAGGTGTAGGTGCCTTGCTCGGCGCGCGGGTCGTCGTCCGCCGTGCGGCAGCGCGTGAGCCACTGGCCGTTGCTGTAGGACGCCAGGGTGCGCTTCATCGCGGGATTGCGGCTCCAGCACGCGTCGGTGCGGATGTCCTGATCGCGCCCGTGCAGGAGCAGCGCTTGATCGCGCTGCTCGATTGTGACGAGGCCTCCGCCCCCCGAGCGCGACGACGTCGGCCGCGGCCCGCAGTCCGAGCCCCAACTCTCGACCGCCACCTCGATGGCCGTCGAGCCCGCCCGCCAGTTGCCCGTCACGGAGCTCTGCGCGAGCGCGCAGGGTGACGATGACGACAGCCCCAGCCACGCGAGCGCGCTGATCACAGCGCGCGAAAGCGCAGCGCCACGGCGGTGAATGCGAAGAGACACGCGGCCACTTAAATAGCAAAAAGGCCACCGCGGGGTGGCCTTTTGCTCGACTGTCAGCAGTTTAGGTCAGCTTCAGCCGCCAGCCTTGGCCGCCTTCACCTTCTCGGTGAGCTCCGGCACGACCTTGAAGAGGTCGCCAACCAGGAAGTAGTCCGCAACCTGGGCGATCGGCGCTTCCTTGTCCTTGTTGACGGCCACGATGACCTTCGAGCCCTTCATGCCCGCGAGGTGCTGGATGGCGCCGCTGATGCCCACGGCGACGTAGAGCTTCGGTGCCACGACCTTGCCGGTCTGACCGACCTGCAGGTCGCCGGCCACGTAGCCCGCGTCGACGGCCGCGCGCGAGGCTCCCATGGCCGCGCCGAACGCGTCCACCAGCGGCTCGAGCACCGTCTTGAAGTTCTCCGCGCTCTTGAGCGCGCGACCGCCGGACACCACGGTCGCGGCATCGCCCAGCTCGGGGCGCGTGCTCTTCTGGCTCTCGAGGTTCACGAACTCGACGCGACCCGCGAGCGGATCGGCCGCGACCGCGGTCTCCTCGATGGGGCTCGCGCCGCCGCTCTCAGCGGCAGACTCGAACTCCGACTGACGCACGCTGACGACGGCCACGGGCGTGGTCGCCTGCACGTAGGCGAACACGTTGCCGGCGTACGTCGGGCGCTTGTAGGTCACGGTGCCGCCGTCAACGGCAGCCGCGGAGATGTCGCTGATGTTCGCGGCGCCGAGCTTGGCAGCCACGCGCGGCAAGAGATCCTTGCCGAACGTGCTGGCGACGCTCGTCACCACGCCGTAGTTGCCCTTCTTCGCGACCTCGGCGACCGTGGGCGCGTACTTCTCGGCCACGTAACCGCCGCCGATCTCCGCGACGAACACCTTGCGCGCGCCGAACTTCGCCAGGTCTTCGGCTGCCTTCTTGGCGCCGGCGCCGATCGACAAGATGTCGAACGCACCCGAGGTGCCCGCTGTGATCTGCTTGGCCAGGGTCACGGCCGTCAGGGTGTTCCTGCGAAGGCCGCCGTCGATGAGCTCTGCAACAACCAATACATCCGTCATGGTCTGATTCTCCTCTGGGACTTTCGGGCGGCTAGACTCAGATGGCCTTCTTCTCGCTGCGGAGCTTCTGGATCAGCTCATCCGCGGACTCGACGAACGTGACGCTGCCGCTGCGCGCGGGGGGCAGCTCGAACTTCACGTACTTGGTGGACACGGCCGTGTCGACGCCGAGGTCCGCGAGCTTCTTCGCGTCGATCGGCTTCTTCTTCGCCTGCATGATGCCCTTGAGCGAAGCGTAGCGCGCGCCCTCGTTGTACTTGTGGTCGGCCGGGGTCACGCCGTTCTTCACGGAGCCCGGAGCCACGATACGCAGGTCGACGGTGACCACGGCGGGCAGCGTGACCTTCAAGGTCAACACGCCGGTGTCCACCTCGCGGCCGACCGTCAGGGTCTTGCCGCCATCGGTCGTGGACACGCTCATGGCGAACGTGGCCATCGGCCAGCCGAGCAGCTCGGCGAGGGTCTGACCCACGGCGTTGCTGTCGCCGTCGACCGTCTGCTTGCCCATGAGCACGAGGTCAGGCTTCTCCTGATCGACGAGCGCCTTGAGCGAGCGCGCGACCACGGCCGTGTCGAGCTGGCCGTCCTGCGCGTCCACGAGGATGGCGCGGTCCGCGCCCATGGCGAGCGCCTGGCGCAGGGTCTGCTGAACGTCCGACGGACCGAACGACACGACGATGGTCTCGCCGAGCTTCTCGTTCTTCGGCGCGTTCTCGTTCAACCGCAGAGCGGCTTCTACCGCGTACTCATCGAACGGATTGGGTTTCCACTCCAAACCCTCCGACGTGACGGCGGTTGCATCGGCCGAGACCTTGACTTTATTCGCGTTGTCAGGGTCGGCGACTCGCTTGACGGGAACCAGAATCTTCACGGTGCCTCCACCGAGCCCAAGGGATAACGGGCTCGCGCAAAATGCGATGATACAGTCGTGTCTACCTGGGCGGCTCGGGCGGTTTAGGGTTGGTTGGCCCGCCTGTCAAGCCGTTCCCAGATGGTCCACGCGCTCCCGGGCCCCATAGCACAACTGGCACGCTGTTGAGGAGGAAGAGCGAGGCCAGCCACATTTGCCCAAGTGCAGATTCCGGCACGCGGTTCGGCGTGGCCTTCCTGGGCATCTGTGGCCGGAGCAGTTGGGCCGGCTGACGGCGGGGCCGCTGCCGCCACCGGCCGCGTGCGATGCCAAGATTCCCCGCACCGCACCGCAGTCAATGCTGAGCAGGCTGGGCGAGCACCGCGTCGAGCTGCTGGTAACAGGCCTCCATGCCTTGGTCCATGCCGGAAGCGATCGCGGCATCGCGCTCTTCCTTCGAGCCATACGTCTGCGTGATGCGCATCGTGGTGACGCCGCCCTCCTCGGTGAACGCGTGCGTCTCCACCAGCTTGCCGATCGTCTCGCCGGATCCAAGCACCATCGTTTCCGTGTGCACGGCCCGCTCGTGCTTGACCACTTCCGTGAACTCACCGTGAAGCGTCATCGCCGGATCGGCGTCCTCGCTCTTCCACACCACCTTGAGCGCGCCGCCCACGCGAGCGTCGCACTCGCAGACGGTCGTGGTCCATTGCGGGGGCGGGATCATCCAGCGGCGCATCTTGTCCGGGGTGAAGGTCGCATCCCAGACGAGCCGGCGGGGGGCGTTGAACGCGCGGGTGAGCACGAGGGTGGAGTCGGTGGGCGTCGAGATTTGCAGGCGTTTGGCGTTCATGGTCGGGTCCTTTCAAGCGGTAAAGTGTGGGGCGACGGTCGGCGTAGCGTCAGCGCCGACGAGAACGGGGCTGTTCCTCGGACTTCATCTCTTCTAGGAGCGCATCCAGGGCTTCGAAGCGGGTTTCCCAGGCCTGGCGGAACTGCTCGGTCCAGAGCATCGCGTCTCTGAGCGGCGCAGCGCTCAAGCGGCAGAGGTGCTCCCGCCCGACGACGCGGCGACGCACGAGCGTGGCCCGCTCCAGCACGCGCACGTGCTTGGTGGCAGCAGGAAAGGTCATCCGCAGCGGCGAAGCGAGCTCGCTGAGGTTGCGCTCCCCGCCGGCGAGTTGCCGAATGATCGCGCGGCGAGCGGGGTGGGCCAGAGCGTGAAAGACGCGGTCGAGCCGGGGGGAGCTATCTAAAACCATATGGTTTAATAAACCATATGGTTTAACAATGTCAAGCCGGCTGCCTACGTGCGCCCATCACGAAGGCACGCGTCGAGCTCGCAGTGGCGCGCTCGACGCCGGAGATGTGCTGCGCGATATCAGCTGTGACGTGTCGGTCGTGCCTGCGCCAACGCGCCCGCATCACCTGGGATGAGCGGCGGTGGCGTGCCGGCGATGCCTGCCGCGCGCCGGCGGAACAGCGCTACACGAGCCAGCAGCATCGTGGTCACGGGCACCGTGATGGAAAGCAAGATGATGACGAGCCAGGGGTGCAGCACGGGGCGGGACTGCAGCACCGAGAAGTACAGGATGGCGGCGAGCGATACGCACCAGCTGCCGAAGGTGTACGCGAGCGCAGGCGGATGTATGCGCAGGAAGAAGTCCGGCAGGCGCAGAAACCCGAACGCGGAGATGACGACGGACAGGCCACTCGCGACCAGCAAGGCGGCGACCACAGCCTCCACCCAGAGCGGAACCGGGGTCATTCGATCACCTCGCCGCGCAGGATGAACTTCGCCATCGCGGCGGAGCTCACGAAGCTGAACACCGCGATCAGCAGCGCGGCCTCGAAGTACATGTCACTTTGGTGCCGGATACCGAGCGCCAGGCTGACGAGCAGAGCGTGGAAGTAGAGCAGGTCGAGCGCGAACACACGATCTTGAGCGCGCGGTCCGCGCACCAAGCGAATCAGCACCAACATCGACGCGACCGCATAACAGCCGAGCGCGAACGCGATGGCATTGGACAAGAATGCGCTCATTCGAAGATCTCCCTGAGGGGCTGCTCGTAGCGAGTCTTGAAGCGGGCGACGAAGGCTGCTTCATCTTCGACATCCCACACGTGCAGCAACAGTTGACTGCGATCCAGCGCGAGCTCCGACCAGACGGTGCCCGGCACCACGGTGGTGACCAGGCACAATGCGGCGAGGCCCGCGGAGTCGCGTAGGTCGAGGGGGACGATCACGAACTTCGAGCGTGGGCGCCGCCGCCTCCACGCGAGCACACCTCGCGCGACTTGAAAGTTCGACACGAGCACATCGAGGCCCACCGTCATGATGTACCGCACGACGACGCGCGGTCGCCGCACGCGCGCCTCGCGCAAGCGCAGCGGTGACGTCAGCAGCGGCACCGTCAGCGCGAGCACGATTCCGAGCAAGATCTGGCCCAGGCTCGTGGAGCGCGCGAGCATCAGCCAGAACGCGAGCAGCGCCGCGGACAGGAGCGGCGCGGGCATGAGCTTCGCGAGGAGCGTCACGGCAAGGCCTCCCGTTCCGTCGCTGCGCCTGTCGGGCGGGGCACGGACTTCTTCGACAGTACGGCGTCGATGTAAGTCTGGGGCGAATGCAAACCCTCGGCCGCGGCGCTCGTGGTGCGTAGGACCGGCTCCGCCCACAGCGTGAGTACGATGCAGCAGACGATGAGGCCGAGCACGGACGCCGCCTCGGCAACCTTCAGGCGTGGTGGAATGCGTCCAGCCATCGACCAGAAGTGCCGAATGCCCGCCCTGGAGAGTGAGATGGTGGTCGTGAGGCCCGCCACCAGCAGCAACCCAAACAGCAGCCACGTGGCCGCGTTTGCGGGCCCGCCACCCGATGGCGAGAGCAGGGCAGTCAGCAACGACAACTTCGCGACAAAGCCCGAAAACGGCGGCAGACCCGCGACGAGCACGGCGCACAGCATGAACGCCAGCCCGAGCTGCGCGACCGAGACGGGAAACGCGCGCCCCACGAGGGGCGCCTCTTCGTCATCGAGGTTCGTGTCCTCACCCGGCTCGACGTCGTAGTCTGGCACGCGACGCTGTCCATCGGAGCCAATGCGCTCTACCAGCTCGACGATCAGAAAGAGCGCGCTCACCGCCAGGGTAGCGCTCAGCATGTAGAAGAGCGCGGCTGACGTCACGGTGGGGTTCCCCGTCCCGAGCGCCGCGACGAGCGTGCCCGAGGAGACGATGATCGAGTAGCCGGCGATGCGTCCGAGCGACAGCGACGCCAGCACGCCGAGCGCGCCAAACGCGATGGTCGCGAGCCCAGCGTAGAGCAGCACCGTTCCGCCGAGCTGCGCCGAGGCACCCGAGGAGAAGAACAACGTCCACAGGCGCACGAGCGCGTAGATGCCTACCTTCGTCATGAGCGCGAAGATCGCAGCGACGGGCGCGCTCGTGGAGGCGTAGGCTGGCACCAGCCAGGCGTTGAGCGGCCAGACCGCCGCCTTGATGAGGAACGCCATGGCGAGGATCGCCACGCCCGCATGCAAGAGCCCGCGATCGCGTGCCGGGACGAGCGCGAGCTTGTCAGCGATGTCGGCCATGGAAAGCGTGCCCACGACGCCGTAAAGCACCGCGACGCCGACGAGGAACAGCGACGAAGCCACCAAGTTGACGGCGATGTAGTGGAGCCCGGTGCGCACGCGCGGCCAGCCCGAGCCGTGCAGGTGCAGGCCGTAGGAGGCGGCGAGCATCACCTCGAAAAACACGAAGAGGTTGAACAGATCCCCTGTGAGAAATGCGCCGTTCAGCCCCATCAACTGCATCTGGAAGAGCGCGTGGAAGTACACGCCTGCGCGCGTCCAAGTGGCTTCTGCATACAGCGCGGCGCCGAGGCTCACGACGCCCACCAGCACGAGCATGAGGGCTGTGAGCCGGTCTGCGACGAGCACGATGCCGAACGGCGCCTCCCAGTTCGACATCAGATACGCGCTCACACCGGGCGCTGCACTGGCGCGCAGCAGGATCGTGAGCGCCACGAAAAGGCCCAATGCCGTCGCAGCGATGTTGACGAGCGACTTGAGGCGCTGCTTGTGACCGAGCAGTAGCAGCAAGGCCGCTGCCAGGAGCGGCAGCACGACCGGCGCGACGAGGATATCTGGATGGCGTTCGATCACGGCTCCTCCCGCGATCCATCCACGTGGTCATTGCCGCTGAGGCCGCGCGACGCGAGCAGCACGACGAGGAACAGCGCCGTGGTCGCGAAGCCGATGACGATGGCTGTGAGCACGAGCGACTGCGGCATGGGATCCGTATAGTGCTCGAGATCGGTGGGAGCGACGGGCCGCACGATCGGCGGCTTGTGAATGAAGAGGCTGCCCATGCTGAAGATGAAGAGGTTCACGGCGTAAGAGAGCAGGGTCAGCCCCATGATCAGCTGAAACGTTCGCGGCCGCAGCACGAGCCAGACGGCGGCGCCGCCGAGCACACCGATGACGAGCGCGAGGATGACTTCCATCTAGCTTGTAGCCTTGCTGTTCGGAGGCGCGGGACGCTGCACCGGACGCCGGTGCGCGCGCAGCGATTGATGCGCGAGCGCGGTGAGCATGAGCAGCGCTGCGCCCACGACGACCGCAAACACGCCAAGGTCGAAGAACGTGGCGCTCGGCAGGTGCACGTCGCCGACCAGCGGCAGCGTGACATGCGCGTTGTGCGTGGTGAGGAACGGAAAGCCAACGGCGAGCGCCCCCAGGCCTGTGCCAACTCCGAGCAGCAGTCCAACCGCGATCCAGCGCGCTGGACGAAGGCGTGCCCGCGCCTCCAACCAGAGCGTGCCCGACATCATGTACTGCATGAGCATCGCGATCACGATCACGAGGCCAGCCACGAAGCCACCGCCCGGCTCGTTGTGCCCGCGAAGGAAGAAGTGTGCGGCGACCACGACGGCGACCGGGAGCAGCCAGCGCGCGATGACCTCCGGCACCATCATGTAGCCGTGCGCACCGTCCTCGGTGGTGCGCGGCTTCACCAGATCGGTGAGGAGCTCGGCCGGCAAGAGGCGCTGTTGGTGGGGCGCTTCGATGCTCTCCGGAGGCGGGCGAAAGCGACGCAGCAGAGCGTAGACCGTGAGCGCGACCGCGCCGAGCACGGTGATCTCGCCCAGCGTGTCGAACGCGCGAAAGTCGACCAGCATGACGTTGACGACATTGGTCCCACCGCCCTCCGGCAGCGCGCGGCTGAGGAAGAACGGAGAGATGCTGTGCGGAGCGGGTCGCGTCAGCATGGCGTACGAGAGCGCAGCGAGCCCGCCGCCGGCACCGATCGCGAGCAGCAGATCGCGCACGCGCCGAGCCTTGTCGCGCGTCGTGATGGGGCTGGCCATGCCTTCGAGGCGCATCGGCAACCAGCGCAGCCCGAGCAGTAGCAGGATGGTCGTGATGACCTCCACGACGATCTGCGTCAGCGCGAGGTCGGGGGCCGAGAACCACATGAACGTGAGACACGTCACGAGACCCGTGCCTCCCAGCAACGTGATCGCGACCAGCCGGTGGTACTTCGCCATCACGGCAGCGCCCACGGCGCAGACCACACCGATGATCCACAAGATCACGAACGCGGGTGACGCGGGCAACCGATCGCGATCGCCCCACTCCAGCGGCACATCGCGCGCCGCGAGCAGCGCGAGCACCAGCGTCACCAGGATGATGGCAAACATCTGCGTCTGCAGGCGCCGGGTACCGATGCGCCGGAGCAGCGCCCGTGACAGCCGCGTGAGCCCGATCAGCGCGCTCTCGAACAGCCGCCTGGCATTCCAGCGCTCGAGCCAAGGCACAGCCTGCAGGCGACCCTGCTCCTGATGCGTGCGCAACCAGAGATACCCGATTACGCCGAGCGAGATGGCGAGCAGGCTCATGACGAACGGGGCGTTCACGCCGTGCCACAACGCGAGGCTGTAGTCGGGGAGCGTCCCTCCGACCACGGGGCGGGCGGCCGTGGCGAGCGCCGAGCCGATGGCTAGCTCGGGCGCGATACCGACGATCAGACAGCTGAGCACCAGCAGCTCGATCGGGATGCGCATCCAGCGCGGCGCTTCCTCCGGCTCTCGAGGCAGGTCCGTGGAGGGCGGGCCGAAGAAGATGTCGTAGCCGAAGCGCAGCGAGTACACGACGGCGAAGATCGCTGCCACGGTTGCAAGCACCGGCAGGCCCACTTCCACCGTGGGATGCGCCGACAAGAACATCGTCTCGGCGAAGAACATCTCTTTCGACAGGAAGCCGTTCAGCAGCGGCACGCCCGCCATCGCGCCGCTCGCCACGAGCGCGAGCGCGCCGGTGTGGGGCATGGAACGGATCAGACCATTCAGACGCCGGATGTCGCGCGTCCCCGTCTCGTGGTCGACGACGCCGGCGGCCATGAACAGGGAGGCCTTGAACGTCGCGTGATTCATGATGTGGAAGACACCGGCGACGGCAGCGAGCGAGCTGTTCAGGCCGAACAGCAGGGTGATGAGGCCCAGGTGGCTGACGGTCGAGTAGGCGAGCACGCGCTTCAGATCGTTCTGGAACATCGAGATGTATGCGCCGAGCAGGAGCGTCGTCATGCCCGCGCCGCTCACGATCCAGAACCAGAGCTCGCTGCCCGAGAGCACCGGCCACAGGCGCGCGAGCAGGAAGACGCCGGCCTTCACCATGGTCGCCGAGTGCAGATACGCGGAGACTGGCGTGGGCGCGGCCATCGCGCGCGGCAGCCAGAAGTGAAATGGAAACTGCGCGCTCTTGGTGAGCGCCCCGAGCAAGATCAAGACGAGCGCGACCGGGTAGAGCGCGTGGGCTCGCACGCGCTCCCCTGCGGCGAGCACGATGTCGAGGTCTTGGCTACCGACGATGTGGCCGAGGATGATCACGCCGCCGAGCAGCGCGAGCCCGCCCGCGCCGGTCACGGTCAGCGCCATGCGCGCGCCGCGCTGCGCATCGACACGGTGATACCAGTAGCCGATGAGCAGGAACGAGATGAGGCTCGTGAGCTCCCAGAACACGACGAGCTGCACGAGGTTGCCGGAGAGCACCACGCCGAGCATGGCCCCCATGAACGCGAGGAAGAACGCGTACAGGCGAGCGACTGGATCTTCGGGGGACATGTAGTAGCGCGTGTAGAGACACACGAGCGTGCCGATGACGGTGATCAGCACGGCGAACATCCACGCGAAGCCATCGATGCGCAGGACGAGCTCGAGCCCGAGCGACGGCACCCAGGGGATCGTCTCGCGGATCACTCCTCCGTCACGCACTCGCGGAAACAGGCTGATGACCCACGCGGCCGCGCCCGCCGATATCAAGCCCGCGAAGCCCGCCTGCACGGAGCGCCCGCGCGTCGATAGAAGCGCGGTGAGAACGCTTCCGAGGAAAGGCAGCAGCAGCAGGGCGAATACAGGCATGCGGCGGCGAGTGTACTCGCGGCCCTCCCCAATGACAGCACGCGACTGCAAGCGCCGCAGATGAGAACGCGTCAGGCGCTGTAGCCGGTGCGCGCGGAGCTGTGCGCGAACCGAGACGCACGATCACGCCGCGCGGCGCACCGACCATGGCAGCCATGGCGTGCGCCAGCACCCGCGTCGCAGCACGCGCGCCGTGAGTGGGGCGCGTGCCTCGACAGACACATGAGCGGGACGGGCTCGACGTCGCGGCACACGCACACGTCGCCGCTGAGGGCGGCATCCGTTCGGGCGTTCGGCTGCGTTGCGCTCGAGCTCAGCCCGGCGACGAAGCGCGCAGCTTACAGCGCGTGTTTAGCCGCTGTAAGGCGTGCGAGGGACCATGAGTACATCGCACTTGGACGCTCGCAGCACGTCCCCCGCGACGCTACCCAAGAACACATGGGCTGCGCCCGAGTAGGCGTGGGTGCCGACCACGAGCAGGTCGCTCGCCCTCTTCTTCACGGACTTTTCGACGACGAGCCTCGCCGAGCCGTGCCTTACGTGGGTCTTCCAGCGCGGTCCGTCCTCCGGTCGGACGTTGGCTTTCGCCAGCTCCGCGGCGAGGAATGCCAAGAGCTCCTCGGCCGCATCGGAGCGCAGCTCCCCAGCCAGGTCTTGCGCGTCGTCTTCGGAGAGGCTGCGAGCCACCAGGCTCTGGTACGGATGCTCCAACGCGTGAACGACCTCGACGCGAGGACGCGGCGGGGGCAGCACGAGCGTCATGAGCGGAACGATTCCGTCGGCAGCCTGGTCGAGGTTCAGCGCCAACGTGGGGCGGGCGTAGGTGCCTCGCGGAGCTAGTCGAACCACCAGCACCGGAAGACGGGCCTGACGAATGACGCGCTCGGCTGTCGATCCGAGGAAGGTGTCGCGCAGCGCGTGCCCGGACCCGCGTCCCATGACGACCATGTCGACCCGCAGCTCGGTTGCGCACGCCGCGATCGTCTTCGCCGCAGCGCCCGCCTTCACGACCAGCTCGATGCGAACTTGGGCCGAGATCTGCTGCTGCAGGTGCCGCGCTTCAGCCGCGAGTGCATCGTGCGCATCGCGCTCGGCGCTCCGCAGTTGTCGCGGCGTCAGGCTACCGGGAAGGACATGCAGGAGCGTCAGCTGCGCATCGTGAGCGAGCCGCAGCCACGCGAGGCGCCCCACGACGCGATCGGAACTGGGTGTGAGGTCGAGAGGCACGAGCAGGGAGCGAAACCCTTGCGGTGGGGGCATGCCGGAGTGGGGCGAGCCTCTTTGCTGCGTTGTAGTCATCATCATGTCGAGTCCTTTCACATCAAAAAGTTGCCCCGCGTCCCGTCGACGAACACGACCTCCACGCACGCGATGCGCGAGCTATATGGCCGCAGCGCACGATCCAGCCGTTCCAGGCAATGAGCCGCGAGGGCACCTGAGACCGGCACGTTCTGACCGCGTATATCGATCTGCATGACACAACCTCCTGGAAACACCATAACCGCGATGGCACCTGGGGCAACGAAGGTATTCGCGGTGCGGCTATCGGCTGAACCTATGGATTGGCGCGGAAGTCGTCGCGTCGGCTGCGGGCGCCAGCTGAGAGCCCATGTGCCATGTGTGCTCGCTGTCGTAGCGCTCGCACATGGCTACGGCGTATCGTCGGTCGCGTCGTGTCGCGTCACGCGATCCCGGACCGCTGAATCGCCGGTCATCGCGAACAAGCTGATGCGTAAGATCGCCGCACGCGACCGTTGGGCTTCAGCCCGGCCGCGGTCACTCGGCCGCGCCGCGAATGGCGAGCGTGACGCGCGTCGCGGCGCTCCGCTGGTTCGGCGGGTCAGTCCGCCGGAGGGACATTCTGGAGCGTGAGCTGCGCATCCTCGGCTAGGGCACGCCGCGGGCGGTCACGGGTGAGCAAACTGCGCGGCCGGACGGCTATTCGGCTCCCCGAAGCGCACGAGGACATGCCATAGCCACGTGAGCTGTTGTAGAGGGGCGATCCCCGGGGTCGCGGGCGACGTGGTTGGGCTGCGCTTCAACGTGCTGGCGGCTTCGCCCACCGCCGCTGCGTGCAGCCATCCAGCGCGCGCGAAGTGTGCAGCCAAGGGCGGCATGGTCGGGCCTCGGAAGTCATCCGGTACGGCGCCTGGTGCCAGCTGAAAGCCCATGTGCCAGGTGCACTCGATGGCATAGCGCTCGCACAAGCGCTGCAAGGCGTGGCCGGTCGCTGTGTCGCGAAACGAGGGATCGGCGACCAGCGTCTGCACGTCCTCTTCCAAGCGTACGTCGCCGTGGACTTGCGCTTCGATGTAATGGTCGAGGTTGCGGCCCGGCGTGCGCGTCGCGGGAGCTTCGTACGGCTCCGGCAAGCGCTCGAGCAGATGCGCCAGCAGGCCCGCTGGTCGCAGGTTGCGCTCCCCGATCGCGAAGTCGCGCGTGAAGGCTTCGTTGAACAGAGCCGCCAGCACGTCGTCTAGCTCTTCGAGCGTGCCCTTCTGGATCGGGTCTTGATGCGAGTCAAGATACGTGAACGTCGCTCGTGCAGACACATCCGGCGCCAGCACGAAATAGCAGGAGCCGAAGCGCGGAGCGGCGCCGTCCGGATGGCGCATCAAGTCGAGCGCTCCGTATTTGGTCGATGCGCCGCCCGCACGCCGTCGCGTTGGTATGCGCCTCCGAATAGCTCGCGCTCCCAGCTGTCGCGCTGCCCGTTGGGGAACGCGCTGAGGCTGCCATTCGACAGCAAGGTCTCGAACTGCGACTTGTACAAGCCGCTGTCGAGTAGATTCTCTGCGACGCTGCGCTCCCGCTCGTCCAGTCGGTCGGGGTGGAAGTGGAGCACGACGCGCGCGTGGCTGCGGATGTTTGCGACGGCGCGCGCGAGCGCATCCGGTGCGATGTTCGACAGCGAGCAGACTTCGCTCAGCGTCGCGCGCGCGAGCTCCTGACGCGCTCGTGCGCGCTCCGTCACGTGTTCTAGCGCGGCGACTTGCGCCGGGTGAAGTGCGGCCCGTGCGCTCAAGGAGCGTAGCCATCGAAGATCAACGCGTGCGTCTTCTGCCAGGCCGGCCGCGCACGGATGCGCTCGAGCCAGGCGCGCACGCGGGGCGTGCCCGGGAAGTCGAAGCCGTATTGCACCAGGAAACCGAGATGCGGAGCAAAGGCGATGTCGGCGATCGAGTATTCGTCGACGAGCCAGTCCGCGCGCTCGAGTGCGCTCTCCAGCACCGGCAGCAAGCGCGCGAGCTCTTTTCTGCCCTGCTCCGCCTCCTGACGATCGGTGTGCTGGTTGAGATAGCGCACGTGCGCCGGGTTGATCGAGCGGTGCACGGCGGTCGCTGCGGGCGAGACGTGTGCGACCTGGAAGAACGCCCAACGCAGCACGGCAGCCCTCGCGTCGGGCCTCGACGGCAGGAGGCGAGCTTGTGGGTACCGCTCCGCGAGGTACCAGTTGATCGCGTTCGACTCCCAGAGCGTGGTGGTGCCGTCGACCAGGGTGGGCACCTTGCCGATTGGGTTGATCGCCAGGTATTCGGCGCTGCGAGGCTTTCGCAAGTCGAGCGCGTGGGCGTCGAACGGCACTCCGACCTCGTACAGAGCCAGAGCCGATCGCGCAGCATTGCCGGAGTTCTTGCCGAAGTAGAAGTCGACCATGCGGCGGACGCTACCACGCACGCCGCGACGCGTGTCTTGAAAAGCGCCGCTAATTCTCTCAAAAGAGACGCTGCTCAGTCGTGCAGATCGCAACTCCCGTCCGACGATCGCGTGCGAACCAGACAGTGGGGTGCGGGAAATTCCCCGGCGGCGCGTTCACTCTGGCTCGAGGCGAACAGGCATTCAGCGAGGCGCGGTCGCCCCCGTGTGGCACGGCTGTGCGTCACACGAACCGTCCAATACGTTGTTCCTGCTGCAGAATCGCGCCTCAATCAGCCAGGCCTCATCGTTGCATCAACCGAGCCCACCGCGCGCCTGGACGGCGTGCTCTCGAACTACAGGGTGCAGCGACATCGATGGCAACCAGCAAACGAACTTCCGCGCAGCGCAACAAGAAACTCAGCAAGGCCAAGAAGTCGGTGCGCAAGGCGCCCAGCAAGGCGGCCAAGCTCACCATCGCGAAGACCTCGGCGCGCTCGTCGATGTCCGGTCCAGCGGAGGAAGTGGACCTCGCGTCGATCACGGATGCGGCGACCGCGAAGCTCGCTGGCGCTGAGCGGCTGGCAGCCGCGTTTGCCTACAACGCAGCCAAGCCCTCCGAATACGGGGAGGAGCCCGCGGTCGGGCAGGCCGTCGAGCCGCACAACCCGATCGTCACGGGCAGCACCCTGACCGAGGTGAATGCGTCCCCGAAGGTCGGTCGCGGCAACCCGCAGCTGAGCTTCAATCCCACGAACGGTCCGCTCGATCGCGTGCGCGTGGACTCCGGCGGGCGCGTGCTGACCACGAACCAGGGCGTGCCGGTCTCGGACAACCAGAACTCGCTCAAGGCGGGGCTGCGCGGGCCGACCCTGCTCGAGGACTTCATCCTGCGCGAGAAGATCACGCACTTCGATCACGAGCGCATCCCCGAGCGCGTCGTGCACGCGCGCGGCTCGGCCGCACACGGCTTCTTCGAGTGTTACGAGCCGTTGACGGAGCTCACGCGCGCCTCGCTGTTCGCCGAGGCGGGCAAGCGCACGCCGGTGTTCGTTCGCTTTTCGACCGTCGCCGGCGAGCGCGGCTCGACGGACACGGCGCGCGACGTGCGCGGCTTTGCGGTGAAGTTCTACACGGACGAGGGCATCTGGGATCTGGTCGGCAACAACATCCCGGTGTTCTTCATCCAGGACGCGATGAAGTTCCCGGACCTGGTGCACGCGGTGAAGCCAGAGCCGCACCACGCCATGCCGCAGGCGTCTTCCGCGCACGACACGTTCTGGGACTTCGTGTCGCTGATGCCCGAGAGCACGCACATGCTGCTGTGGGTGATGTCGGATCGCGCGCTGCCGCGCAGCTATCGCATGATGCAGGGCTTCGGCGTGCACACGTTCCGCTTCATCAACGCGGCGGGCGAGTCGCGCTTCGTGAAGTTCCACTGGACGCCGCGCGCCGGCACGCACTCGTTGATCTGGGACGAAGCGGTCAAGATCTCGGGCGCCGATCCGGACTTTCATCGCCGCGATCTGTGGGAGGCGATCGAGGCCGGCGCGTATCCCGAATACGAGCTGGGCGTGCAGATCTTCAGCGAGGCCGACGCCGAGCGCTACAGCTTCGACGTGCTCGACGCGACCAAGATCATCCCCGAGGAGCTCATCCCGCTGCAGCCCATCGGCAAGCTCGTGCTCAACCGCAACCCGGACAACTTCTTCGCCGAGACCGAACAGGTGGCGTTCTGCACCGCGCACGTGGTGCCGGGCATCGACTTCAGTAACGATCCGCTGCTCGCCGGCCGCATTCACTCCTACGTCGACACGCAGATCACGCGCCTCGGCGGTCCGAACTTCCACGAGATCCCGATCAACGGCTCCGTCGCGCAGGTGCACAACAACCAGCGCGATGGCTTCCACCGTCAGGCGATCAACCGCGGCCGCGTGGCGTACGAGCCCAACTCGCTCGCGGGCGGCTGCCCGTTCCAGGCTGGCGCCGCCGGCTTCCGCTCCTTCCCTGAGCCCGTCGCGGAGCACAAGGTGCGCGGCAAGCCGGAGCGCTTCGCAGAGCACTACCAGCAGGCCACGCTCTTTTACGACAGCCAGACCGACGTGGAGAAGCAACACATCATCCGCGCGTTCCGCTTCGAGCTGACGCGGGTGCAGACGCCGGCCATACGCGAGCGCGTGATCGCGCAGCTGCGCAACGTCTCCGAGGACCTCGCCTCCGCGGTCGCGGGCGGACTGGGCATGAAAGAGCTCCCCGACCCGCTGCCGAAGCTGCTCGAGCGCGATCCCAAGCCGGAGGTCCGCAAGTCTCCGGCGTTGTCGCTGTTCGCGCGTCCCGGGCTCGAGGGCATCAAGACCCGCAAGATCGCGATCATCGTCGCGGACGGTGTAAACGGTGAGGCGGCGCTCGCGCTGCATGAGGCGCTCGCCTCGGCCGGCGCCGTTCCGCGCTTCGTCGGCATCACGCTCGGTGACGTGCGCACGAGCGCCGGCGACACGCTCTCGGTGGAAGTGTCGCTGGAAGCGGCGCCCGCGCCGATCTGGGATGCGATGATCATCCCGGACGGCGAGGACGCGGTGACGGTGCTCAAGGCGAGCGGTCACGCCAAGGAGTTCCTGAAGGATCAGTATCGGCACTGCAAGGCCATCTTGCTGCTCGGCGACGCCGCGCAGCTGCTGGTGGCGGCGGGCGTGCCTGCCGAGCTGGCCGGCGGTGTGCCCGATCCGGGGCTGTTGCTGTTCCCCGGCAGCGACGTGAGCGCGGCCACGACTGCGTTCATCGGCGCCTTGCAGAAGCACCGGGCGTTCGAGCGCGAGACCGATCCGCCGCGCGTCTGAGCTGCGCTCACCGATCTCCATTCCATCCACCTCACAATGAGATGACAGAATGCAAGCGACACAACTGAAAGAATTGATGCTGCAGTCCCTGGTGCACGAGCGCGGCGGCGTGTTGATCTACAAGACGGCGCTGGAGTGCGCGCAGAACTCCGAGCTGCGCGAGGAGTGGAAGAAGTATCTGTCGCAGACCGAGAAGCACGTCAGCCTGCTCGCCGAGGCGTGTACCGCGCTCGGCCTCGATCCCGGCGAGATGACGCCGGGTTGCCAGGTGGTGCACCACAACGGCAAGTCGCTGGTGATCGCGATGAAGATGGCGCTCTCCGCGGCAGATCCCGCTGCGGCCGAGCGAGTCGCCTGCGAGTGTGTGAGCCTCGCTGAGCAGAAGTGTCATGCGGACTGGGAGCTGATCGGTCTGTGCGCCGACTCCGTGCCCGGGGAGGCCGGCGAGGTCCTGAAGCGCGCGCACGCCGAGGCCATGGAGGAGGAGGCCGAGCACCTGCTGCACACGCAAGGCTGGGCGCGCGAGCTGTGGCTGAGCGCGCTCGGGCTGAAGGCGATCCTGCCGCCGCCCGAAGAGAAGGCCGACGTGAAAACGTTGAAGGAGGCTGCCGAGCTGCGCGAGCAGCGCTGACTCACGCGCTCGCGTCGAAGATCGCGCCAGCGACCTGGACCTTACTCGTGACCATCTTGAAGTTGCTGATGAGGCTCGGGTAGTGGTCCACGGTGGCGCGATCTAGCTCCTCACGCGTGAACAGGATGCACACGATCAACGTGCCGTCGATGTAGGCTCCGCCCATGCCGAATACCGTGCGGACCTTCTGCGCGGCCACGAAGTCGCGCGCCGGGATGATGAAGCGGCTCTGGTCGTCACACGCGGTCTGCGCATCGGCGACGTAGAACGTGCCGTTGCGACCGCCCAGCATCTGGCGCGTGATGATCGGCTGGCCGAGATCGAGACCTCTCAGGTCCACATCGAGATCGGCCAGCAGCTTGGAGATCATCGGGATGCCCTGGACGAAGCGCTGATCGAGCAGCGGGATGGCCAGGTGTCCCTGCGATGCGTCGCGACTATTCCACGCCGCTTCGCGGCCGCGGGTGCCGAGCAACGTGAGCACGGGCGTGTCCGGCGACAGGCTCGCGCCTGCCTCCGCGAACTGCAGCGCGAAAGCGTGCTCGCGCGTGGGCAAGACCTTCAGGGGCAGCACGGCGAACACGCGCGCGAGCACCAGCGACTCGAAGCTCTCCGCAAACACCCCCGCGAAGTCCTGCGCTGCCGCTTCCAAGCTGCGCTGACTGCACTGACCGCAGCGTTCCCGCAAGCGATCGATCTCGGCCCAGCTGACGGAATTGAAGAGCACGCTGCCAAAGTACCACAGCGCGTATGCCACGCGCATGGCTGGCCGGAGCTAGCGGCGGGCTCAACGCGCGCCCCGACCGCGCAAGACCACCGGCACGGTCTTGAGCAACACGATCAGATCCAGCCACAAGCTCCAGTCCTGGATGTACTTGAGATCCAGCAGCATCCAGTCGACGAAGTCGGTGTCGCTGCGACCCGAGACTTGCCAGAGACAGGTCATGCCGGGCTTCATGGTCAGGCGCCGGCGCTGCCAGCCGCGGATGGCTGCTTGCTCGCTGAGCGGCAGCGGACGCGGGCCGACGAGGCTCATGCTGCCGCCGAGGACGTTGAAGAGCTGCGGCAGCTCGTCGAAGCTGCTCTTGCGCAGAAACCGCCCGAGCGGCGTGACGCGGGGATCGTCGCGCAGCTTGAACACGGGGCCGCTCATCTCGTTATCCTCGTGCAGGCTCTGCTGCTCGCGCTCGGCGCCGTGCCGCATGGTGCGGAATTTCAGCATACGGAACGGCCGGCCGTGCAGCCCGGCGCGCTCCTGCACGAAGAAGATCGGGCGTGACATACGCAGCCAGATGGCGAGCGTGATGGTGAGCAAGACGGGCGACAGCAGCACGATCAGGAGCAACGCGAACACCGGATCGAGGCCGTATTTGAGCGCCAGCGCATCGACGCGCTTCGGCGCGACCTCGAACGTCACGAACGGGTGCTCGTAGTGGGAGGTCACGCGCGGTGTCGCCTCTGCCAGCTGCACGAGGTCCACCGAGAAGCTGGCCGTGACGCCCACCTCTTCGCACGCGATCAGCTCGTCGCGCACGGTCTCGGGCCGGTGCGCCGGCGGGAAGAACAGGACGTGGTCCACGGGCTGCTCGTGCAGCAGCCGGGGCAGCTCGCGCACGCTGCCGACACGCGGGATGGCCGGCGCGTCCGCGGGGGGAACCGAGAGCGGGTTGGCCGCTGTGAGCTGCGGCTCGAGGTAGCCCACGATGTGCGGGGGGTTCGGGCGCGCGAGCGCCGCGCGCACCAGCTCGGCCATGCGCCGGGAGGGCTGGCCCACGAGCAACACGCGCTCCTGGCCGACGCCGGTCTTGTGCTGAAAGCGCGCCCACGCGATCAGCAGGCTGCGCTGCACGTACATCGTGAGAAACGTGCAGCCGAGAAACAGCGCGACGAGGCTGCGGTTGATGATCGACTGCGTGAAGAACGACAAGAGCGCGATGCCCGCGAGGCCGACCACGTGCAGCTTGATGAGCCGCACCAGCAGCTCCGCCTGGCCCAGGCCCTGGGCCACCGCGATGTGGACGCGGAAGGTGACGATCAACACGAGCCACAGCGGCAAAGACAGATACACGAGCAGAGCGTGCTCGCGGAAGTCGACTGCAGAGCGCAGACCGGGCAGCACGCGCCGCAGCTCGGGCTGCAGGTACGCAGCGAGGAGCATCGAGCCCACGATGACCGCGGCGTCCAAGCCTAGTTGCAGCTTGCCGAGCGCGCTCTGATCACTGCCGCCGGGGTGCCTGTCTGGGCGCATTACGGAAGTAGCATACTAACGTATTCAGCCCGGACAGGGGCGCTCGTCGGCGTCGCGCAGATCGGTGCGGAATGGGAAGCTGCGCAGACCGAGCGCCTGGCAGGCGATCAGCGGTAGGTAGCGGGGTGTGATGGTGAGGTAGCGGCGCCATAGCCGTCCGGGCTCGCGCGTCAATCGGTACAACCACTCGAGGCCCGCGCGTTGCAGCGCCGGCGGCGCTTGCTGCACGAGCCCGGCGTGGAAGTCGAACGCGGCGCCGACGGCCAACATCGGCAACGGGATCTGCTTGCGCATGTGGAACACCCACCAGTCCTGCCGCGGACAACCCATGCCGACGAGCACGATGCGCGCACCGCTGCAGCGGATGGCTGCAGCGTCTTCTGCCGCTTCCTGCGGCGTCAGCGGGCGGAAGCGACCGGCGCGCATGCCCGCGATCTGCAGGCGCGGGAAGCGCGTGCGCAGGCGTTCGGACAGGCGCTCGAGCGTGAGCTGCCGGCTGCCGTACAGGTAGACCGGCAGGCCTTCGCGCGCGGCCGCTTCACACACCTGCAAGGTGAGCGTGGGTCCGTACACGCGCTCGGAGAGCCGGGCCTGGCGCGTCCAGGCGAGGCCCCAGCGCACCGGCTGTCCATCCGGCGCGACGATGTCGAACTGATTGAGCGCGGCCGCGAGGCTCGGGTCGTCGATGGCCTCGATCAGATTGTGCACCGAGCACGCGTTGACGAGCAGCGGGCGCTGCCCGCGCGCGGCCTCGAGCACGCAGCGCACCACCTCGCCGTAGTCGGTGACGCTGATGCCGACGCCCAGGATGTTCGCTTTGCGCGGCAGAGCGGCGGGGGTAGGCTGATCCAAACCGCTCCAGGATCACACATCAAGGGAGCGGTGCAAAGGCCGGGCGGGAGTCGCGCAGCAGCTGCAGTTGCTTGCGCGCATCCGCGAGCCGCGCCTGACCGAATGCCGCGCCGAGCCGCAGGCGCGCGATGCGCTCGGCGCGTACGGCCAGCTGGGCCTGTGCTGCGCTGTCGCCGCTCTGAGCTTCAGTGACCGCCGGCTCGAGCGCGCGCTCGAGCCATGCGTCGTCCACGCTGCGCGCCGCGCCGGCGAGCAGGTTCGGCAGCGCGGGGATGAGGTCCGCCCGCACGCGCAGCGCGAGCGCCGCGAAGCTGGTCTCTCTGAACATGTCCGCGTCGCGCCACAGCACCTCCACGCCGGGCACCGCCGAGAACATCGACTCGAGCGCGCGCGAGAAGAGGCCTGCGCCGAGCGTGCTCTGGAATGCGCCGCGCGCGGTCCACACGGCCAGGGCCTTCGCGCTCGCGCCGTCTTTGCTGCGCGGCAGCTCGCTCGGCAGCACCGCAGCAGGCTCGCTCCAGCGTGCAGCTCGTGGCGGCGAGCCGCTGCCGAGATCCGCGAGCCGGCGCGCGAGCGAGGTCACGTGCGCGCGCACGGGCACCGGCCCGACCACGCCGACCGCCCACAGCTCTCCGAAGTTGAGCCGCGCGAACATCGCATCGAGCTCCTTCGCGCTCACGTTGGCAATGCGCTCGGGGTCGCCCCACGGCGCGAGCGCTCCGGGCGCGCGGGGCGCCACGATGTTCGCGGCGCGCGCACGTAGGGCATGTGCGTTATCGCGCTGGCGCAGGCGCTGCGAGAGCAGCACGCCAGCTTCCACGACGTAGCGCGGATCGCGGCTCGGCGTGCGCATGCAGCGCAGGGCCAGGTCCGCGGCTTCGTCGAAGTGTTCGGCCGGCGCGCGCACGAGTAAGCCGTACGACTCGCCGTCGACGCGCGGCTCGAGCGTCGCTCCCAGCTGCGCGAAGCGGCTGCGCACCAGCTCCGGACCCATGCCCGCGCACACCGAGCCCGTGAGCACGGCGAGCAGCGCGGCTTGGCCGTGCGCGAGCGGTGGATCGAGCTCACCGCCGAGCGCCACGCGGATCGAGAGCGCGACCGCGCTGCCCTGCGTGAACTGCACGTCGAGGTGTGCGCCGTTGTCGAGCGTGACCGCAGCAGCGAGCTCGTCGATGTCGCCGCTGAGCTTCGGGTTCAGCTGCGCGAGCGCCCGTTCGAACGTGCTGGCTGCGTGCTCGCTGCGCTTTTTCTCCTGCTCCAGGCGCGCGCTTTGCCCGGCCGGGCCGGGATCGGGCCCGGCCGCCAGCGCCAGCGCTGCGCCGAAGTGCACCTCGCCCGGCGCGGTGCCACCGCCCGTCGCGAAGTCGAAGCCGAGCTCGCGAGCGCTCGAGATCAGGTCGTCGCGCGGAACGAGCGGCGTGAGCGGCTTACGTTCCTCGAGCGTGAGGCGCGTGAGCTCGCGCACTGCGCGATCCAGGGCCAACTCGGGATCGGCCGCGTGCAGGCGCAAGAGCGCGAGCGCTCCGCTGCGCACGGCGAACACGTGACCGCTCAGCCGAACGCGCGGCTCGGCGCCCGTGACGCGCGCTTCGAGGCTCTGCGTGAGATTCGTCAAGCCCGGCACGTCGGGCCCGGCGAGCGCGAGCGCGAGCGCCCCGCGTTCCTCGAAGCGCACGCCGAGCTGGGGCCGATCGAGCGGCGTGATGCCGCGGCTAACGCGGCTCAACACGGCGCTCGGCGCGCGGCCGAAGTGCACCTGCGCCAGCTCGCGCAGCGCGCTCGGCTCCACGTCGCCTGCCGCTACCAGCAGCGCGCGCAGCGGGCCGTAATGCTCGTTCAGGAAGAGCGGCACCGCGTCGCCCGCCGCGACCAGATCGCTGTCGGGTGTGCCGAGCGGAAAGAACGTCGGCGCCGCGTCACCGAGCAGGGAGCGCAGCGCGAGCTGATCCAGCAAGCTCAGCGGCTCCCCAGCGAGCGCGCGGCGCTGGCCGTCTCGCAGACGCGTGCGGGCCTCGCTGACGGCGGCAGCCTCGGGATTGCGAAACGACAGCGCGCGCGCGAGCTGCTCGATGCACGCCGACAGCGCCTGCGTGCTGCACGAGAGCGCCAGCTCGGTCGCGTCCGGATACACCGTGGCCTCCATCACGGGATTGACGCTCTGCGCTGCGAGCCACGCGCTCAGGGTCGCCGTCTCCGGGAGCTTCGCGTCGCGCGAGCCTGCATCGATGTACAGCGCGACCCGCACCACGTTGGGCGTCGCGCGCGGCACACTCGCGATGCTCATGCCGCCAGGCGTCTTGTCGAACACGCGCAGCGGCAGCTGTGCGGCCGTCCGAGCCTGGGGAAGCACGGACGCCGTGCTGCTGGTCGTGGCACAGCCCGCGTGCAGCCCGCACGTGGCCCACATGACCAGTAGGCAGGAGCGGAGCAGGACCTTCGTCAACACGGGGAGCGCAGCGTAATCGGATTTTCTCCGCACGGGACCACAAACGTGCGCGGTGCCGCGGGTATGGGCTGATGGGGCGAGCGTCGTGTTACGCTACCCTGCCGTGCGCGGCTCACCAAAAATAGCGATCGGGTGGGAACACGCACGCTGCCGTGGAGTCAAAGGTTCGTATGTCGAAGCGTGAGTACGGTCTGGGGTTGGGGCGCAGCTTCGTGGTTGCGCTCGCGCTGTGCGTGTCGGCGTGTGCGGGGGCGGGTAAGAACGAGACCACGACGCCCACCAAGAAGGTGGAGTTCGAGGAGCTGCGCATCAATGCCAAGGCCAAGCAGGGCGGCGGTTACGAGTTCGAGTCGTACGACGCAGGCGATCTGTTCAAGCGCGCGACCGATCTGCTGAACGCGCAGAAGTGCCCGGAGGCGGTCGCGCTGTACGACCGCGTGGTGACCGAATTCGAAGCGAGTGAATACGTGTCTGCGTCGCTGTACAACGCCGGCCTGTGTCTACAGGCGCTCGGCAACTTCGCGGGCGCGGCCGATCACTACGCGAACGTGCGCAAGCTGCGGCCGCAGTCGGACGACGTGAAAGACTCGAGCTTTCTGCTCGCGGAGGTGCTCATCCAGCTGGAGCGCTTCAAGGACGCGCAGCTCATCGCCGATGAGCTCCTCGCGCGCGAAGATATCACGCAGGAAGAGCGCCTCGAGGCGATGGCACGGCGGGCGCAGAGCCTGCTCGGACAGGGCCAGCTGGACGATGCGGAGCGCTACGCGCAGAGCGCGCTCAGCTACTTCCGCACGCGGCCCAAGGACAACCCGATCCGGGACGAGTTCTTCGCCGCGGCCTGCAACTACGTACTCGCGGAGACGTTCCGCACGCGCGAGGAGTCGCTGGGCTTTCCGGAGGGGCTCGAGCCGCAGAAGCAGGTGTTGATCCGCCGTGCGCAGCTGCTGCTGCAAGCGCAGCGCGAGTACTTCAACACGATCCAGTTCCAGAACCTCGACAACCTGCACTGGGCTGCCGCCGCGGGCTATCGCATCGGGCACATGTACGACGAGCTGTGGCACGCCGTGATGAAGGCGCCCGTGCCTGCCAATCTGAAGGGCAGCGAGGGCGAGAAGGTGTACCACGAGGAGCTCGCGAAGCTCATCAAGCCACTGATCCGTCACGCCATCCGCTACTGGGAGATGACGTTGATGTTCATCGAGCGCACGGGCATGAAGACTACGTGGGGCGAGAAGACGAAGACGGATCTGGCACGCGTGCGCGCGCTGCTGCTCGAGCAGCCTGCGGGCGACGGCGGGCTGCCACCCGCGCAGCCACAAGCTGCGGCGAAGGCGGTGCCCGCTGGGCCCACGCCGACCTCGACCGCGGACAAGCTGGCGCCGCAGCCAGCAGCTGCAGGTGCGCTGCCGCCGAGCGCTGCCGAGACCACGCCCCCGGACGAAGCGGGCCCGCCGAAGGAGCCCACGCGCCGCGGTCGCGGTGCAGCGAAGCAGGGCGAAGAAGAAGCGCCCGCTGGCGCGCAGTGAAGCGTCAGCGCGCTCAAGCAGGAAGCTCGACGCGCTCGACACGGCAGAAGAAGCAACCGTGCTTGGCGTTATGCAGATGAACGTAAGCGGGGGTGCTGTCCTGGAAGATGCGCTCGAGCTTCGCCGCGAGCTCCGCGCCCTCCACCACCTCCGCGCGCCACAACATGTGCTCAGCGTCGTACGCGCGCACGGAGATCAGGCGCCGGGTGACGTACGCGTTGACCTCGCCCGGAGGCAGTGTGCTTTTTTGGACGTTCTGGCGGACGTAGATCGGACCCGAGGCACGGTAGGGCGAATCGGCGGGCTGATGCACGTACGGCAGCAGCAGGACTGACTCTCCGACACGCGCGTCCTCCATGCTGATCCGACAAGGAACGCCCGGGTGCGCGTCGACCGTGACGCGCCGCGCACCGTGCCGGCGCAGTTCAGGCTCCGAAAGCTCGAAGAGCGGCGCAAACGGCGCCGGATCGAGACCGACGAGCTGGAATGAGCTGGACATGACAACCTCCTGTGTTGAACGGAGACTCCCACGTTCGCGGCCCGCGCACTGGCCATGATCGGACGTGGAACTGGCCTGTTACACTGAGGGCTCGAAGGGACGGACCATGGGCGAAGGGAACGCGAGGTTTGGGCTGCTGCGCCGCGAGCTCGTGCTGTGCGCGATGGCGCTCGCGCTGTCGATCGGCTGCGATGACGACGATGCTCCAGGTCCGGGGCCGAACGATGCCGGCGCGCATGATGCACGCGTGGCAGATGCCGAGGTCGACACGCCCGATCCCGAGCTGCCGCAGACTGAGTGGCAGTCCTTGTTCGATGCCACGCTCAGCGCCTGGTACACGTTCCTGCCGTCGCAAGGCCGCGATCGCGACGCGACGGGCGTGTTCCGCATGGACGGGGCGGACGTATTGCACGTGCTCGGCAACGACCCGCCCGCGGGCGAGCAGGAGTTCGGCTACGTCGCCACGCGCGAGGAGTTCGGCAACTACCGCTTCCGCGTGGAGCAGCGCTGGGGCACGCGCAAGTTCGCGCCGCGCGCCGACGCCGTGCGCGACAGCGGACTGCTCTACCACATGACGGGCGCCGATCTCGTGTGGCCGCGCAGCGTGGAGTATCAGATCCAGGAGAACGACATCGGTGACCTGTTCTTGCTCGGCGACGTGGGCGCGACCACGCCTTTGAATGCGGCGGGATCGATGTTCGAGGAGGGCGGCACGCCGAAGATGCTGCGGAGCGGCGCTCTGAAGAAGGGCGGAACGTACGAGTCGCTGACTGACTGGAACGACGTCGAGCTGTTCGCGTCGGGCCGCGAATACACGCACAGCATCAACGGGCACGTCAACCATCGCGGCTGGAACATCGAGGTCAAAGACGGGGAGAGCTGGGTGCCCCTCGAGCGCGGGCGCATCGTGTTGCAGGCCGAGGGCGCCGAGGTCTTCTACCGCAGCGCACAGCTGCGGCCGCTCGACTACGCGAAGCCGCCGAGCGGCGCGACCGTGCTGTTCGACGGCAGCTCGCTCGAGGCGTGGCAGAGTCCGGATGGCGGCGAGCCGGGCTGGCAGATCGTGGATGGCGCGTTGCAAGTCGAGCCGGGCGCGGCCGCTGTCGAGACGCGCGAGCGCTACGCGGATTTCCGTCTGCACCTCGAGCTGCGCTTGCCTGCCGCCGTCGGCGGCAAGACCGCGGCGGAGGTACAGCTGGTCCTGGACGGCCGCTATGTGCTGCTGCTCGCAGACACCTACGGTACGCCGCTGTCGGCCGCCACGAGCGGCGCACTCGCGGGCCACGCCCCCGCGTTCGACGAAGCATTCCCACCCGAAGTCTGGCAAAGCGTGGACCTCGTGTTCCGAAGCGCACGCTGGAGCGCAAACGGCAAGAGGCCCACGCGCACCCCCCGCGCCACGGTCGTCTACAACGGCACGGAGATCCACAAGGCCCGTGAGCTCCCTCTACCGGCGAACGCCTCGCCCGGCCCAGCCCCAATCCGCATCGAGCCCGGAGCCAACAACCTCAGCTTCCGCAACATCTGGCTCGAGCGCCTGTGCTGATCGCGTTCTTGTAGTGGCTCGTGCCCGCGACGCAGCTTCACCCGTGCGGCGAGCGCGAGCTGGGCCGGCGCTCGACGCAGACGCTGCTCGGGCAGCCTGCACAGACGGGGAGCTTGCGGGCGCTGCACGCGCAGCTGGACCTTACTCGTCCGGATGGGAATCAGCTGCAGCATCGCTCGGCGGCCCGGGGCTAGCAGCTGCCAGCTCCTGCTGTGGGCGGCGCTCGGCTGTGATCGTGCGTGGCCGCCGCCGCTAGTAAGCCGTGCGCGCTCGGCTGTCTTGCATCTGCCTGACACGGACTTATGTCTTCTGACTGTGGGAGCACGAGCGCCGAAAACACGTGTGGCGGGCCCGCTTCGGCTGGGGCTGTGTTGTGGGTTTGTGGCGAATGAGGCGCTGCGCTTCCGGACCACGACCGTGCGATATGCATCCACGTTGGCTCCGGCGGCTCGCGTGACGTTCTTGTACGATCTCGCCGAGCACAACGTCGACACGTTGGGCGCGACCGTGAGGTGGTGTGCCGAGCGGGGCATCTTTGCGTTCCGTGTGACGAGCGGCTTGTTGCCGCTGTACACGCACCCGGTCGCTCGTTATCGGCTCACGGAGCACCGTCGCGGTGCGCGGCTGCGGGAGAGGCTCGCCGGCGTGGGAAAGCTCGCGAGTGAGCTCGGTGTGCGGCTGAGCTTTCACCCCGATCAGTTCGTCGTGCTCGGGTCGGTGAACGAGAGCACGATCGCGGCGTCGATCGCCGAGCTCGAGTATCAGGCAGAGTGTGCGGAGCTGCTCGGGGCTGATCAGCTCACGTTGCACGGCGGCGGTGCGGTCGGTGGGAAGCAGGAGGCCCTCGGCCGACTGCGCGACGCGCTACCGCGGCTCTCGTCGCGGGCGCGCTCGCGGCTCGTGCTCGAGAACGATGACCGGGTGTACACCGTCGCTGATCTGCTGCCGCTGTGCCACGAGCAGGGCATTCCGCTGCTCTACGACGTGCACCATCATCGCTGTAACCCGGACGGCCTGAGCATCGCCGACGCGACGCGTGCGGCCTGTGAGACGTGGCGCGGGCGCGAGCCTTTCTTTCACGTCTCGAGCCCGGCGGCCGGCTGGTCGCAGGGCGATCCGCGTCCGCACGCCGACTTCATCAAGCCGAGCGACCTGCCGCGCGAGTGGCTCGACTTGAAAGCGACCGTCGACGTCGAGGCCAAGAAGAAGGAGCTCGCGGTCTTGCGGCTCCAGCGCTGGCTGAACGCGCGGGCCGCATGATGGGCGCGCTCGCGCCGACTGCAGGAGGCGAGTGGCCCGCCTCGCAGGCGGCGCTGGCCGCGGGGCGTGCGCTCTTGTCGAGCGCGCGCAGCCCTGTCGTCGTCGCGTGCGATCACGACGTGGATGGCCTGGCATCGGCCGTGCTCTTGGAGCGCACGCTCGAACGTCTCGGTGCGGCCGTGGAGATCGTGCCGGTGACGCGCGGGGCGCACGTGCACGAGGCCGGCTATCGTGCGCGGCTCGCGAGCCGCGGCGCGGCGCTGTACGTCGTCACGGACATGGGCAGTCGCGCGGAGCCGATCGGGTTGCCGGCGCCTACGCTCGTGCTGGATCACCACGACGCGGACGCGTTTCCTCCCGATGCGGTCGTGGTGTCCTCCGCGCGCCGCGAGCCAGTCGCGCCGACGAGCTATCTCACGTACGAGGTGCTGCAGCCGCTGGCTGACATCACCGACCTGGCGTGGCTCGCGCTGCTCGGCAGCGTCGCGGATCTCGGCGCCGCTGCCAGCTTCGGGGCGCTGCCCGGGATGCGCAAGCAGTACCGCGCGAAGGACATCGCGGAGACGGTCGCTCTGCTCAACGCCGCGCGGCGATCGGCGGAGCACGACGTCGAAGCTGCGCTGCGCGCGTTGCGTGCCGCGCGCTCGCCGCGCGAGATCGCGACGGGCAGCTCGCCGGACGTCGAGCGCCTGCGCGCGCTGCGCGCCGAGGTCCAAGCCGAGGTGAGCCGCTGCGCGCGTGTGCCCCCGCGCATGCACGGCGAAGCGGCGGTGATTCGGATTAAGTCGCGAGCGCAAGTGCATCCGCTGGTCGCGGTGCGCTGGACCTCGCGCTTGCGCGACAAGGTCGTGCTCGTCGCGAACGAAGGCTTTCTGCCGGGACGCGTGAACTTCGTCGTGCGCTCGGCGCGCGGCATCGACCTGCTAGCGTGGTTGCGAGCGCTCGACATCGGACCCGTGGGCCCCGACTACGCGCGAGGTCATCCGGCCGCGACCGGAGGCAGCCTGCTGCCGGAGGAGTTCGAGCGGTTGCTGGCTGCGCTCGACCGGTCCCGGTGAGCGCCGATCAACGCTTGGTTTTGCTGCGGCGCAGGTGCTTGAGGTAACTCTCGCCGCGCGGCGACAGGCGGTAGCCGACCTTGAGGCTCTCGGTGAGGCCGAGCTCCTTGAGGCGGCGTACGCGTTGTTTGAACGGCTTCGTCTCGAGGCCGTAGAGCTCTGCCAGCTCGGGCGCACGTTGCGCCGGACGCGCTTCGATGGTCTCGAGGTACTGGCGCGTCCACGGCCCGCTGTCGCTCGCTTTGTCCATGCGCTCGAGGCGCGTGCTGATTTTCGGGAGCTCCTCGGCCGTCAGGCTCTGGTTGCGCAGCGCGATGCGAGGATCTTCGCCGGCGTGTTTGACGCGGATGCGATACAGGGTGCCCGTGCGCCCGGCGAGGCACTCCTTGAGCTCTTGATTGTCGCGCAGGCCCGCGAGCTTGAGATCGCGCGCGCTGACGTCTTGCATGCGGATGGCATCGACGGCTTCGATCGCGAGAAGGCCCATGCGCGTACGCAGCGTGCCTCCGGTCTTGACCGTGGGCTTCTGCCAGGTGCGGAACACCACGCGGATGCGGCCTTCCACGATGCCCTGCAAGGTGGGGTTGTCGAGGAGCATGCGCGTGAAGCTACACCGAGCGGAGGCTTTTGCGTCAGCCTGCGTGCGCGCCGCTGCTGCCTAACGGATCAGCTCTAAACCGACCCGCAGCCTGGAGCCCTAAGCGAAGACACGTCAGAAGCGCAGGCCGGCCTGAAACAGCAGCTGCAAGTTCCCAGTGACGCGGCTGCCCAGCGCGAGGTCGAGCCGCACGTCTGCGCCCGCGAACAGATAGTCGAGGTCGGAGCTGAACACGCTGAGCGGCAGCATGACGTTCACGCCGGGCGCGAGGTACAGGCCCACTTGCGTTTTGTTCTGCCGTCCGGGCGCGAGGTCCGGGCTCGGCAAATCGACGGAGATCAAGCGATTGTCGATCTCGCGCACGTGCAGGCCGAACAGGAGCCCCGGCTGGATGATCACGGGATGCAGCCGCATCACGTACGCGCCCTCGGCCGCGAGGACCCACGACTGCATCGAGATGCGGCCGGTGGGCAAGTCCGACGAGCCGCCCACGAAGTACACGAGGCGCGCTCCGAACGCCCACGGCTCGAGCGCGAGGTACGAGCCGCGCACCCCGAACCCGAAGCCGAGCGGGTTCACGCCCGCGACGGTGTGGTCGAACGTCGCGCCCATCCCGAGCAGCGCGGCCGCGACCCAGGGCCAAACGGGCGGCAGCGCCGCTACTGGCTGCAGGGGTGTGGTGGTCGCGGGGACGCTCGTGCTCTCGGGCGGCGTCGGCTCAGGAGGAGGGCCGCTGGCTGTCTGCGAGGGGTCGGCGCCGGGGTCAGCCGCTGCAGGGTCGACCACGCCCGTGTGCGGCCCTGCGGTCTCCGCCTGTTTCTCCACCGGAGAGCCGGGCGCGCGCGCTCCAGCGGGGTAGCTTGCGCCGCCGGACGGAACGAGGCCCGGCGTGGGCAGCACCGCGGGATAGGGGGTGCCCCGCGTCGATGACGTGCTGTCAGGTCCGGGGCCTCCGGCCGAGGGTGGGTTGCCGGCCGCGCCCACGTTGCCACGGCCGGATGCCGCTGACGGCGGCGTGCCGGGAACGGTTGAAGGTGACGT
>Ga0190269_10000183_pt1 | contig 33055 bp, 32 predicted proteins | sample Popmic249IS_FD_133749 | JGI IMG/M metagenome (GOLD analysis project Ga0190269, IMG submission 133749) | Populus adjacent soil microbial communities from riparian zone of Blue River, Arizona, USA - 249 IS | ecosystem: Environmental > Terrestrial > Soil > Riparian zone | place: USA: Arizona... | reverse complement strand
TTTACGATATAGAAAAGAAAACTGAAGAACAAGAAGTTGCTCCTAAGGATGAAACTAATGGGACTAAGATTAAGTTCAAAGAAGTTTCAGAAAGCTGATGAAGCACCAAGTTTAAAGTTGAAGAGGGTTCTAAATGAGAAGAAAAAGTTTCGGAACAATGAAACAAAGCTAATTATTTTGTGTGTTATGGTATCCCTGCTATCCTAGTTATAGCTGGTGGTGTTTGGGCTTACTTTCATTACTTCAAAAAGAGTTTGAAAGTAGAAATTGAAGATGATGACAAAGAAAAAGAAGAAAATTAGAATTAATTAAGAAAGATTATTCTAATATGCTGAGTGGGCTTTTCTGTAATTTTGCCTACTCGGCACTGAAAAATAAGTCATAAATAAAAGATAATAATAACAATGAAGATTTCGAATGATTTTAAGTCTGAAAGTTCTCCTGTTCCTAAACCTATTGTTGAACTTCTAAAAGAATCTAGAAAAAAAGCTTTTAAAGGTTTGGGAAAGATAAATATTGATATTGATTGAGATGAGGTTGAGAAACTTTCAGAAGAAGTTGAAGAAGAGGCTCAAAGATTAGGAGCTGAGCCGAGAGTGAGACAAACGATTAATTTCGGAGATGGAATTCCGATAGTCAAAGATAAAAATGGTGTTGAGTATTATGTAATAAAAAACCAAAAGAACGGAATAGCACGTTTTCTTAGCAAGGAAGAAATATTAAAGGACAAGAAATTAACCAAAAAGGTTAATATAGATTTTAAAAACAATGGATAATCAAGAATTAACCATCATCTATATTTGACTATCTTTGTTTACTTTTTTCCTTATTTTTATCATAGGGATATGATTGGATAAAATATAAAAAAAAGCATGACCCAAGACAACAATTACTATCGCTACTGTTTTAGCTGTGATAAATGAAAGAAAAAAGAAGAAATCAATGAAATCGATTTAGGCGGAGGCAACAAAACCTATAATTGCGATACTTGTCGCAAGGATTTAGGAGAAAATATTCAAATATTCCGCTGTAAAGAACACAACGAGGAGATTTTAAAAGTTTGAGGAACTTTGGAAGGTCAAAATCAAGAAAAGGTTTTTTATCAACAATGTCCACAAAAGAAAAACGAACAAGAACCTAGTTTTTGAGAAAAAATACCTTTTGGGGTGAAATTAGGTGGAGCTATCATAATTCCTTTGGGATTGTTAACAGCTTTAATAATATGATGAAAGAAAAGAAATTCAAAAGACCATGATGAGTAAGCAATATTTATTAGAATTAGCGAGATACGCAGACCAGCAACCAACCAATAAAGGTGATAAGTATTTATTGAGGAAATTATACGCAATTAGATTAATACAGGCATTAATAGAACAGAAAGCCGAAGCAAAACCAGCCGAACAAGATTTAAACGACACAAAGGAAATACTAAATATTATAAGAAATATTAACAAAAATGAGTAAAGAGTTAGAAAAGGAAGAATGTAAAAACTGTAAAGAAGTAAAGTTAACTGAATTATCTGAAAGAGTTGCTAAGATAGAACAATCACGAGAAAAGGAAAAACATCAGCAAAAAAAACAGGATATGTGAAATAAAACAATGACTAAAATAATGTTTTATGGAGCATTAGCTAGTGGAATAACTGCTATTTGTAGTTTACCCAATGCTATTGTTAACTTGTGAGAACTCTTCAAAGGTAAGGGTTAGTATTATGAAAAAAATAAGTGATGGATAAAGAAAATAATAAAAGGTTTTGTGATGGTTGCGGTTTTGAATTTGAAACCTATAACGGATGTTGGAGGAGAGATAAAAAGTGATTTTGTGGTGGGTGTCAATCTGAGAATACTAAAAGATTTTCAACTCCTAGTTCTGATTTCTGTTCCTATTGTGGTTTCAATGAAAGAATTGGAAATAATAGTCCTTTAGCAAAAAGAATTGATGGTCATTATTGGCATATTGATTGCTTTAATCGCTCAAGATACTACAAATAAATTATGAAACAAAAATAACTGTATGGTAATACAAGAATTAAAAGAAGTAGAAAAAATAGTTAACCCTAATACTCATTTAGAGGCATTGATAGGTGCTAATAGATATTTAATATTGAAATTTTATACTCAGACTTGCCCTCCTTGTAAAAAACTCCAAACTAAGTTAGAGGAAATGAGAAAACAAGGATTATTAAATGATGTATTTATTTTAAGTATTGATGCTAAGGAATATCCTCAATTAGTAGAAAGTTATAAGGTTAAATCTGTTCCAGCTATTTTTGTTTTAAAAGATGGTAAGGTTCTTTATAATGCTGTGGGAATTGATGAGGTAAATTACTTGTTTGAGAAGTTATTACCCCAATATGAATATTAAAAAACTAAAATTATTATATGAATAGAAAACATTGTTGTTTAAGTTGTAGCTATTGTCGTTGTGCTGAGGTTATACTTCGTGAAATGAATGTTTCCGCTTGTGAATATAAAGATACGAAAAAACCTAGTTGGGATGACTTGAATGAAATGGTTCAGTATCAGAGTAAAAGAATAAAATCGTTAACTGATGAACTTTGTGAAACTAGAGAACGCTTTTCAGAAATAGACAAAGAGAACAAAGAATTAAAGGAATTATTTGAAATTATTTCAAAAGCTGTTAAAGCAGAGAGTGATTCTGAAAAAGATGAAGTTCGAGATGAAATATTAAAAAAGGCAATGGAAATGATAAAGAGAACCTTAAAAGACTAAAACTTGAGTTTGTATCCTTTACCTTAATAAACTACTTAAAAACCAATACATATTTTATCCACTAACACATTTACTAATAAGACTACCAAAAACAAATACAAAAAGGCTAAAAAGTTATATATGGAGGCTACAGACTCATTAACGGCAAGGAAACGAAAATTTAAACCTAAAAATGGTAAAAAGTGGTGAAGAAAATATAAAGACGATATTACGACTTGAACCAGCCTTTTAACTTTGATAGTTTCTGTTATTCAGTTAGTTTATACTGTTAAAAAATAATAATTATCATGCTTAAAAAAATTGGAAAGACAATTAAAAATTTCACTTCTTATGTTCTTGGATATGATGAAGTCTTTGCCGATTACGATAAAAAGTTAGCACAAATTGAAGATAAAGATAAGAAAATAGCAACTCTGGAAGAAGTGTATAAGTTATCCAAAGATGCTGTTCAAAAGTTAGCTAGTGAGAATGCTGAATTAAAAGAACAGATAAAAGAATACGAGGAGATAGAAGCTATCACTGAGACTAGCAACAATTCTTCCTTGTCTAGTTCATCCTCCAAAATAGATGAGGAAATTGCCAAAATAGACCAAGAAATAATTTATTTACAACAGAAGTCTAAAAAAAGCACTGCTCCTCAAAGGAAAATAAAAAGTCTTTTAAACAAGGTAAAGAAATTAAAACGAGAAAATAAAGAAAAAGATTTAAAGATTAAGGATTTGGAGGAAAAGTCGAAGTTCCAAACCAATCTAACTAATTTAAGGAGTAAAGTTTTAAAATTGAAATCCTCGGTTAATAACTTACAGGAAGCATTAGTAGAAATCCCGCCTAAAATATAACATATGACCAGCACACCAACATCTATCGACAATGAACTAACTGTTAAAGAATTAGAGGGTATAATTGATGAAATGGATAATGAAATGAATGCTTTGTTAGTTCAATTTGAGGCTTTAAGGTTAAAAAAGAAAGAGTTTGAAGATAAATTAAAGGAAAAGACTGATAAAGAAACTAAAACTAGTGAAGCATTGAAAACTGCTAAAAGCAAGGCAGAACTTTTAAAAGAAAAGATTAAAAAAGCTCACCAAGAATTAAAAGCTGAAATAGAAACTCCTCCTGAGTAGTCCTTTTCAACTTTTAATATTATGGAGGTTGAGGAACAAATAGAGGAGTTAAATACACTTTTGGGTGAGACTATTTTGGAAATAGATAAGTTAACCACAGAAATAAAGTCTTTAAAAAATAGATATCAAATCGCCTCAGATAGTTTTCGAGAAAAAGAACGAGAATTAAAAGATTTAGAACAAAAACTTTTTGAATGTAATAACCAAAGAAAAGAAATTAGGGATGAACTGGATAAAAAGATAGTAGAGTTAGAAACCTCCGAACTTTCCAAAGAGGAAATAGCCCAAGAGGTGATTAAACTAACCACTAAGATTGGTTTTTGTGAAGTGAGGGAGAAGTTAGTAGAAACTTGAAAGTCTTATGCTAAATCCAAAGACACTTTTATTGAGTTGTTAGAACAGCATGCTATCCAAGGAGGTGAAACGGTAGATAGATTAAAGGATTGTAATCAAAATCTTTGAAGTGCTATTTGAATATTAATAGGAACAGTTGTTTTGCTCTCTCTCTCTCTCTCTCTCTACATTACAAAGAAAAAAACAAAAAAATAGGTTAATAGAATAATTGATAAGATAAGTTAGCCCTATTTCTCTCGTTCTTGTTTCGTTATTCATTCCTAAAATATGATATATAAATATGAACGTGAATAACGAGAAAAAAAAATGAGCAGAAGAGCTTAAAGAAAAAGAAGCTAGCAAAGGTTTAGTTTTTAAGATTAGAATGTCTGAGGGCAAAGCTGATAATTTTATTAAAGATGAAGTTGAACCAAAAGCAACTCAAACACAAGATGGGCTTGTAGTTCAAGGAGTTTGAACTGACTGATTAATTACCACATTAAAAGAAAGGTCGTTAAGTTTTATAATTTCAATTGCCCATGGATTAGTTGTAAGAAATGGTGCTTGAGCGATAAGTGGAGTTAATGAAATTAGCAAAGGCTTAGAGGAAAAGATTATTGAGTTATATCAGCAAGTTAATGAAGAGGAAAAAAAGGTTTATTTAGAAAAGATGTTAGAGATTTGACCTGAAAGTAGTTTGGTTAGAAGATTAAGAAACCATTATAGTAAATAATTAAATAAAATAAAAAAAATAATATGAATGAAGCAATAAACAATAACAATAATAATGGCGTTTCGAATATTGAAGAAACAGCTCAAGTAATTTCAAGTAAGCCTCAAAAAGAACAAACTTTAGAGGAAAAGATGTTAGAACAAGAAGTTAAATTTAAGGAAAAAGAACAAAAACTTAAAAGAGACCGACAAAATGCTTTAAAACTAGCGATGGATAGAGGAAATAGGATATCAGAATTGGAGGGGAATGTTGAGGATTTGGGTATGAAATTTTCCAATTTAGAAAACATGTATTACTCAAGATTAGGTCAAAATGTAAGCACTGAAACTAGAGAAGAAACTTCCGACCCTGCTCGTATAATTGCTCGTTCAGTTTTAAAAGTTCACGATAATCAATTGGATGAGGCGAAGTCCAAGAATAAGAACAGAGTCACTTATTGATGCTTCTAAAATTATATAAAATGAGTTATAAATAAATAATTATGTCTACGAATGTCACTTTCAAACCCTTAGAAAATAATAAATTAAAAGTTGGTTTCATACAAATATTGAAACAAGAAAATATTGTCTTGTCTAGATTTTATGACCCAACAATGAAAGGAGGAGGAGATACTGCCTCTTGAATTTCAAAAGGAACTAACCCCCGAACTCCTTACTATGAAGGAATTAAGCATTCTGATTTTAAAACATCACCTACTTACACTTGTCATATTTTCGTTTTTGGATTTGGTAATTATGGTGATAAGATTTCAAGAGACTTTGCTTATATGGCAATTAACGAAATTGATTTATTGGATGAGTTTATTGATGCACACATTAAAGGTATTCGTTCCGAACTTAACTACGATATTTTAAGAAAGTTCAAACAAGATTTTGATAATGATGCAGGTTGAAATCCAGCAGCAGTATTAAAAAATCCTGAGGAGTTGTTTGAAACAGGCAGAATTGGTGAAAAGGATGCTGCTAAATTATTCTTTAATTCAGTAATGACAAATGGAATGAGAATGTGTCAAAGGAGTGATAAGTTTAATTCTCGAAAAGTTAACTCTAATGCTTCTAGTCTTAAAGAATTTGTTTTCTTCTGCACATTTAAAACTTATTCTATGGTAAAGACAGACCTTTATGCTGCGGTGTATCACAATGAACAAGTAGCATTAGAAAGTATCTTTGGTGGTGTTGGTATTATGGATTTCAGTTATAACAAAATACAAAACATGCATGCTGATGATGCTAGTGTAGATTTGTCCAAGGAAAATAACTTTGGTAGAGGAGATGAAAAACTAGTTGAAAGTAAAAAGCGAGCTATGTTAGTTCATAAAGACAGTTATAAGATTATGGATACTATTAACCCTCCTTTGTTCATTGATACTAACTTCATGGGTGTTTCCTTACATACTTATTTCTTCAAATGATTCTATGCTTTCTGTGGTCGAATAGATTTCGTAAACCAAGTTTGCTGAGTTTCTGAGGGAAATAAATTAAACTTAGAAGTTTAGTTATAAAAAAAGATTAAGTGGGTTATTTGCATTTCCCACTTGCTTTTAATTTAGGGATGCAACTCCCTAACAATATATTCTTACGAAGTCTAAAACTTAAAAAGAAATTAAAATAATCATGTCTAAAATCAAACTAAATTTATATGTGCCTGATGGCTCTCCAACTTATCAACCTATTGAAATAGATACTTCCTCAACTTCGGGAGCAGTTAAACAACAAATATCTTCTATCACTGCCGACCGAGATTATTACCGAAATAAGTGGGAACATGAAAAAAATCTTGCTACATTGAGTGCTAGCGAAAAGGAAAAGGATTTACGCACTAAACTTGAGTCATATGAAGCAATTGCTAAAGACAGTCAACTAGAAATTGATGGATTGGTTAAAAGTTTGTTTCAATTGGAAGTGGAAAAAGACGATTTAGCTGAGGAATTGAAAAAAGCTAAAACTTCTGGAAACCCTGCAAAAGAAGCAGAATTAAATAACAAAATAAAATTATTAGAAGCAAAAGAAAAAGCAGCGAGGGAACAAAAAGAAGAGAATGCAAGAAATGTTAGTGAGTTTTTAAAAAGGGTTGGTTTACATAAAGACCATGGAGGACCACTCAATAAAAAAATTAACTTTAAAGATGTTGATGATTTGTTAGCAGGCAAAACAGTTTACCAGTGAGTTAAAGGTAAGCCTGTTGAAAATTGAAAAGGTATTGATGTTGGATTTACTGATGATGTGGTAGCAGAATGACAAGCTAAAGGATTTAATTTTGCGGCAGCTAGTGCTTGAGTAAAAATTTGTGCAGATAAGAAAATAACCCCTAAACATTGTGATTTTATAGCATGATTGATAGTTAAAGAAAGAGTGTCTCTTGAGAGTTGAATTAAAAAAACAGGTGAGGAAAAAGATACTTTACTGGCTAAATGAGATGCAGAAGTAAAGGTATCTGAAACTTATGTTGATGGAAAAGAGTGAAAGAATATTAGTGCTGACTTTGATACTAAAGAAAAAGTTAAACAGTGAAAGAAAGAAAGCTTTACTTATGAGCAAACCAAAGATTGAATTAGTATTGGTTTAAAACAAACTGATTATAAGTTTGCTGCATGAATAAGGTCAAGCAAGTTTCTTACACCTGAACAGGTTTTAAATACTGGTGATTTGGTTGCTTTAAGGAACGAATTTAATACTCCTGCTAAACCGAAATCAGCTTTAATGATTACAAAAGTTGAGTTTGATGAAACTTTCAAAGTAAATCCCGACCCTGACAACGATAGAAGACAAATTATTTTAACTTTCTCAGCCAAAACTTACTCTAATGCTACTTCAGGAGATGCAATAGCTACTTTTGATAATAGTGCTGAAAAAATGATAATTAAGTTTGTTCCAAACTCTAGACCTTGAAATAAACCAGAACTAGACACTTTACAAGAGAAATATGAAACTTGAAAAGCAGCACTAGATGGCTACATTGGAAAAATAGCTGAGATTGAAGTAGGTCAAATTGTTGATACAGGATATGATTCAGCTACTAAAACTATTACTTTAGGATATAAATCGCAAGCTGAATTAATTAAACCTAAACCCAAGCCTGCGGTAAAAGCTAAAGATTCTTCTATTACCTTTAAAGTTGATGAAATTAAAATAGCAGATACTTCTAGTCCTAAAGAAGTCAGTAGTAATCGCTTAATTACCTTTACTTTTCAAGGAAAACCAACTACTAATAAATTACCAGCTGATAAAATACCGAACACAGCTGAGAAGTTAACTCTTTACTTTTTCAATATTGATGATGCAAAGGATGTTGCTGAGAAAGCTCGTTTTGAGGCAGTATCTAAACAGTTAGCTGGTTATGCTAAGGGAGATGAGGTAGTGATTGATATATTAGACCCTGCTGAAGTAAATTATGAAGATGCCACTAAAACGATTGATGTTTACTATGAAGGTATTGGCGTAATTCAAGGAGGAACAATTAATAAAGCATTATACGATGATGTTAAGGCATTAGGAAATAGTATTCGTGAACGATTTGAAGACCCATATAAAGCTTGATTTGGGGATAATATAGAACAAGATTATAACCAAAAAGCTATTGCTGATAGTCATATAAATACTGGCAAAAGAGGAGGCGGTTATTGGGAACGCTGATTAGCATCTATTACTGATAAAAATGGCACAACTAATGAAACTAGTTTTGGTAGTGTAGCAAATGATTTATTAGGAGCAATGTCTGCATTTATGTATGAGAAGCTATTAGCTGGTTATAGAGATGGAACTCTTAGTGGGGGCAATATTGAGAAAAGACATATTACAGCTTATATTACTAAATATAATACTAGTATTGAACAGACTTATTGAAATAACAGAGATGTCTTTAAAATAAGCGATAGAACTCCAAAAGAAATTTACGATAGTTTAAGCTAGAATACTCTTGTGGTATTACTGAGATAAAATCGCATGGTTAAATTTGGTTTATATATTGGAAATCCTACTGAAGAGGAAAGTAGTCAAACCATTACTATCACTTTAAAAGAGTGGAACGAAAAGAACACTCTAATTAATAAATTAAAGAGTCAGAATGATTTGCTTTTAAAAGAAAAGAATACTTTGTGAGAGGTTGTTAAAGAGTTGACTAAACATATTGATAACAAAGAAGTTCAAGGCTTAATTAAACCCTAATAAAATTGTAAAAAAAAAAGAAATATGAACGCTAACTTTGGAGAATTAGAATTATTTTTAAATGCGAGATTGAATGCTCTTTTAAATTCAATTCGAGAGGAGAGAGAAACAGGCAATAATCAAACTATTAAGAATGAAGTAGCCAAGTTAGCTAGTCAATTAGAGGAAAAGGGATTTAGTAAAGAAAAGTTATTAGTTTACTTAAAGGAAGTATTTGAACCTAAAGACTTTGATGATAAGGGCAAATATAAAGGTGGAGTAGATTTAATCATTAAAACTGTTAAGGAAGAATTAAAACCTTACACTACTAAGAAAGAAGTTGAAGCTAAGTTAACTGAATTAGAAACTAAAATTGACCAAAAGTTTAAACCTTATAAAAACTGAGAGGAAATTAAAAAGGAGTTCAAATCCTTAGTTGATAAGTATGTAGTAGAGGGATTGAGAGCTAACGAAGCTATTTTAAAAGCTCTCCGTAAAGTTTTTGGGGAAGAAAGGTTCTATGCGGATACTCCTAGTAAAGATATTCCAGCTGGTCGAGAGGGGATGCATAAAGACCCTTTGGCTATTGCTATCCTTGAAAGGGATGCTAAAAAGCAAGTTGAGGCAATGGATAAATGGGATAAGTTCTTTGATACTGACCATGTAATAACTGATGCCCAAGAAAAGAGTTGATGGATGAAGAAGTATCCAGCTAATCCTGATGGAGCAGAGAATGTTTACAAACAAGCCTTATTAGAAGCAGAAGATTTAGTAGTTGGTTCTGAACCTTTAACTAACCGCGAAAAAGAAAGTATTTTAAAGGCTACCATGCCTGATAAAATAAAAGAGGCAGTCCAAAATATTCCCCTTAAACGAAAAGAAAAAGAATGACAAAACTTTTTCAATACTAGTCCTGAGATTAAAGAGGAATGGAAAAAACATTGAGTAGTTAGTGGTCTAACTATTACCCAAGCCGAAACTGCTTATAAAAATGGTTGAAGAAATGACCCTGACAAAGGAATTATCAAGAATGGATTAATAGCTGAATATGCGATTACCTTAACTATCCTTGATAAACCCTTAAAAAAAACTGCTCGCAATATTAATCCTTTACAACACTCCGCAATCGAAGTAGAAAAAGCTTTAAAGTTTATAATTAAGGAAGTTAAAGCCCAAACTGATTTAACCAAGTTTCCAATTGATAATGTTGTTAATGGAGCTTACCAAGAAGAAGCAGTCCCTGATACTTTGTCGCATAGTGAAACCAAGAAATACCGAGATGGGGCGATAGTTAATTTATTTAAACAATATTTTGAGGGAACCCAACCCAGTAAACTTAATGACAAGCAAATTGATTTATGGAGAACCAGTTCTACAGGTTTAAAAATGAATGGAACCGACCAACGGATTGCTTTTGATAATGGTTGAATTGACCCTACTAAAATAGCTAACGGCAAATGACCTAATCACAAGGGGGTTCAAAATATCGATGTCCTAACTACTAAACAAGTTGCTATTGATAATGAAATAGCCCAAGTTGATAGTTGAGTTAATAAGGTTAAAGGTTATACTAAAATGAGACAGTTAGACCAAAACCTAACTGAAATTGATAAAGTAGTAAACGAACTTAAAGAACCATTATTACCTGCTGGCAAAAAGGAAGAATTAACTATTGCTATTCAAACAGCAAAAGATACTTTACTTTATTATGGTAATGACCCCGAGGACGGAGGGATTGAAAATAACCAATTACAAGTTTATGAAAATAAAATTAAGAAGCAATGAAAGACTAGAAACTATGCTCAATTTAATACTCAAATATTACAGGCTTTCATAGATGCTACCGATGGAATTAAATTAAAACCTGATGAAAAATGACAAGCTGGAAATATTGATACTTGGTTAAAGAGTAAAGGTGCTTATGCTATGGATGAAACTCCTGAGGGGAAACAGATGCTTGCCAATGAGGATAAATTGCCATTAGAGTTAAGAGGACAATTTTTACTTCCTTTCTTAATGGGGAAAGTTAAAGATGCCCGAGGAAACGCTTTATCTAGTTTTGATGTTTTAGATGAAAATAGTTTTTGTATTAAAGGATTTAGGAAAGAAAGTAGATGAGGTAAAGAAAAAGAATATCCTATAATTCAAGGAACTCAAGGACATTTAGCTTTTTCTACTGGTTCAGGTAAATCAACCAAAGTTATTAATTGTATTTGTAGAGGAGGAGGAAAAGATGGTAAAGGAGGTATTGACCCTATCACTGGAGGCAAAAGTAGAAAGGTAGTGATGGTAGTCCCTGAACAGGTTTTGGTTGATAATATTTATAAGCACCAAGCAGGGTGAATGCAGTCTTATGGTTGTGTAATTTGTCAAATCCCTGAAAAAGGAGTGAAATGTAAAAAAGGAACTTACACCCGAGCTAGTGAGGAGGATATTAGAAATGGTAATTACGAGGAAAAAGATATTCTTAAATCCCATGGAGAATATAAGGTAGTTAAGAATGATTTAATTCCCCGAGGAGAAACTGGACTTTCAATTATTAATGGGGATGAACTAATTGGCTGATTAGACCGCCAGTTATTATTAGATAGTGGAGAAATTGATAATTGAAAGCCTGACCCAAATGACCCTGATTGATTTAAATCCCAAGAGGAGATAAATGCTTTTAAAAAATATATTCAAGATAGAGTAATTGATAAGGAGAACGATTTAATTCTTGTTGATGAAGGACACTTTGCGATTGGTTCTTACCAAAGAGCTCAAATCCAAGCTGTTCATAATGATTATAAAGTGATTAGAATGAGTGCTACTTTTGAAGGTATAGAATTTTCTATTACTTCTACTTATCCTCGAGAGAATATATTCCTTGGAGGAAGTTTGAACCCAAGACAACCTTTCGGTTTGCTTAGAATAGATAATTTAGAGCAAGCTAATAAATTGGCAACCCTAAGAAAAGTAGATGTTTCGCAAATAAAATGAAAGGATGCTGAGGGAAAACTCACCCCTGTAGCTGTTAATTTAGATGAAAGGTTAAGAGTTGGTAAAACCGCTATATTCTTACCTGATGAAAAACCCACCCCTGCCCAATTGAGAGCTTTAATAGATAAAGAAACAGGGCAACCAGTCGGTAATATTTTCTATACTCCTGAATGAGACCCGTATTTAGAAAGTATGAGTTATGGAATGTCTGATGGTAGTTTAAGTGGTTTAGGAACGAGGCACGGAGTAGGAATTAACGGAGATTTTGATACTGTCTTGTTAAGTGGTAAGATGTATGTTAAGAACCTAGGTAAAAGGTTTCAATTTGGTAAAGCAAGTTTATTGAACTTGGATGATGCTGATGGGGTGCAAATGATTGGTAGAACTGGTCGGCATATGCATGGTGGAGCTGGTTTAATGAGTTTAAAGTGAGAACCAATCGATGCTAAAAATGATGTTCAGAGTGCTATGACCGATGCTATATTTGATGGAGAACTAAAACACATTGTTAAAGAGGGATATAAAATGCTTTCAGATATTGCTATGTTAAGGGCAGCCGTGGCTCTACCTAAAAAGTTTGGTCGTCCCCTCGCTGAAATATTAATTGGTTTGAATGTGGATGAGGATGCTGAAGCAACTAGAGTTGAAGAGAATGAAAAAGCTAAAGCAGGGAATACCAAGTATACTTATAAACCGCTAACTAAAATTAATTGGAGAAACGCTAATCAAAAACCAAAAGGAAGTAAATTGTTTGGGGATGTTGATGAGGGACTATGAAATAGTTATGTAGGTAAAGCAGAAGCTATTACCATGGAAAAAGACCAAGCTAAAGACCGCTTACTGGAAAGTATTAACACCTTTATTAAGGAGGATAGTAATTTCCCTAGAAATATTAAAGTAAAAAATCAATCTAACCTAATTGAATATGTTTGGGGAGATGAAATAAAGACTAACAAGCAGGCAGTAATTGATAAAATTAAGGAAGTTTTAAACGGAGTAGTTTCAAAAGCTATTGATGACTTTAAAGCAAGAGGGGTTTATGATGGAACTAATAAAACTTCCAAAGATAAAAGAACAATAGAACAAATAACTAACTATTATCAAATCACCGATGCTATGATTGATATTTCAATGATGCCAAAAGTAGGTGAAGAAAATAAACAAGTATTAACATTAAGAATAGAAAAATAATATGAACAGCGAAAAAGAACTTAAAATAATAGCTCAAGCAGTAGCTCATTTAGATGAAATTACTAATTCTCATTCTTTAAGAAATAGAGTTCATCAAGCTAAGGAAATTAATACTCTTGATGCCTTTTGAGACTTACATAAAGACCTAACCGAACCAGGGGAAACTCTAAATAATTTGCTTAGATATAAAGATACTACCGATGCTATTGCTTATACTAGAACTCTATCAGCAATTTTAAGGGGAGAATATTTAGAGAAATAATATTATGGCACTAAACTGAAAAATAAGACTAACCAAAAATCAAACCGATTATTTGGGGAGTTCAGATGGCTCAATTCTTAATGACTTGAATAAAGTTATTTCCTCTTTGAATACTACTAAAGAAAATGTTTTTGATTTAATTCAAAATATCAGAATTGTTAAAGTTGATTTACAAGGAGCAGGGGCAATTGATAGTGTGAAGTTCACTTATTTAATTGAGACCAAGGATAAAAATATTGAAGTTGAAGGATATAGACACGGAGAACCATCAGGGAGTGGAACAACTTGAAGTTTTAAGGATGATTGATATTTTTTGAGTGCTAGGGGTTGATATGGAAAAAAAGACAATACAACTTTAATTAGGAAATTGGATTTATGAAGTTGAAAGTTCACTGGTAATAGTTTTTGAATGGATGGAAAAGGCTCTAAACAAGACGGAGATAATGCTTTTGAGTTGTTTGCTCCTGCTTGTTTCTTTTCTAAATCAGTTGTTAACCCTTGGAATGCTAACTCTAAAATATTAGGTGCTATTGGTTGTTATTGAGGAGAGTTATATGATAGTCAATCAGAAAAAGATAAAGAAAGTTTTGCCAATTGGACTAAAAAATATGAGGAATTAGCAATTTATTACAAGGATAATTTAAGAGCCGATTTAAACGATACACCTTTTCACCCTGATGGACTAAAAGAAGTAAAAAAAACATTAGACCAGTTAAAAGCCGATAAGGCACAATTGGAGACTGATAAAACCAACCTTAATAATACTATTACTAGTAAGGACACAACTATTTCAGAATTAAACACCAAATTAGCCAATAAAGAAAATGAGTTAATTAGTGCCAACAATTCAATAACTACTCTAACTAATGAAAAAAACGGACTAGAAACTAAATTAAATGAAAAGGATGGAGAAATTACTAAACTCAACCAGCAAATAACCCAGCAAGGAAATCAAGATATCCAAGCAAACCAGTATTTAAGTAAACTTTTAGAAGTCTATAAAACCCAAATCACCCAAGCAACCGAAGCATTTTATTTAAATGATTTAGGATTAGATGAGACTGATGACATAAATCCTAAATATTGAAAGGATAGCCCACAAGTAAGTTATTTAAAAAGATTAGATAATACGGCTAAATTTAATGGAAATAGCAACCCCGAACAAATTATTAGTGCCTTTAAAATCGTTGCTCTCATTTCTGCTACTGAAAAAGCTCAAAAGATTAGTGATAAATGGATTAATAGTCCAGTAAGTAAGAATAAACAATTTAGAGAAAATAAACTCAAATATTTTAACAATATTAAAAAGTTTTGAGATTTAAATAAAGGAACTATTAAACCCACAGTAGAGGAAAATAATCCTCTTTTTGTTATGATTATCGATAGTCAGAACACTTACAGAAATCAATTAGAAAATATCATCGAATTATGACAATAACATTACGAACAATTGACCTCAATATTTTCCCAGTAAATAAAACCATTTTTGGATTATTAAAAGAGGAAAAGGAACGATATAAAAATATAAAAACTGAAATTGAGAGTTGGGGGGGGAGGTTTCCCAATGTGAAAGTGGAGGCGGTGGCGATAATTGCTACTCCTACTATGACTTATGATGATTATTTAACTCAGTTTAACAAGTATAACCTAGAAAATAATTACATTAAACCTGCTAATGCTGATGCTCTAAAAGAGATTAACGAACTTTTTAAAGTTAATGAAACTGATAACGACCTAATTAAATTTCTTAAAGAGATTGCTAACAACGGGGAACAAAAAGCACTATTGGAAGCCAGTTTTGAGGATTTACGAGGGGGAGTGATTTGGGTAGTGTTTTTATTAGAAACCTTTAAAAACTTTTATCTATCTTATTTACCTACTTATATAAATGAAAAACTAAACCATGAATTAGTTATTACATTAGGAGAAGTAAAAGAAAAATTAAAGCCTGTTCTATTGGATACTTTCGCTACTTTATATTCAAGTTTCGTTAAGGTGGAACAAGAAAGTGATTTGGAGCAATTGAAAACTGACACTAACAACAACCTAGAAAAAATAAAAAAGGTGATTTATGATTATAGGGATAGTAAAAAACCAAATGAGCCTGAAAAGCCTGCTGAGGATGTTGAAGGGATAAAAGCTAAATTAAAAGAATGAACTGATAAGTTCCCTGACAAAACTCCTCAACAAGTATTCGACAATCAAGAAAAGCACAAACCTGAGGATTTAAAACCAGTCAATGAGGATGCTGAGTTAGGACTTGATGGAGAGGATGAAGCTGTTAACCAAATTAAAAAGAACCTAATTACTGAAATAAAAAGGTTATGTCAATTAAAAAATATTACTCCTCACTTTTATAAGGATAAAGATAAAGTTCCTCAAACTACTACACCTAATAATATCCATTTATGATTAAACCAAACTGATAATAATGGTTTTTTTAGTTCTGAGTTAGTTTTATTGAGTGTAGCCCAAGAGTTAGCTCATTTAGAAACTAATAGCCGTGAAAAGACTTTAATTTGATGAAAGGAATTAGACACAGAGCAAAAGTGAGTAAAAGATAATTTAAGCTCCGATTACCAAAAACCTTTTGATTTGCTATTTAAACCTTCTTATTTTCCAATTGATAGGTTAGATATAAATAAAGTGTTAGTGGTTAATGATTTGGAAAACATTACTGCTACTTCTAGTGAAAGTTTTTCGGTTAGCAGATTATTAATTGATAAATGTTGACAAATAGTAAAAGACAAAGCATTGGAATTAGAAGTTAAAGCTGTAGTTAATGCAGTTAGTTTAAGTGCTGATTATACTATTACTATTAACTATAATTCGGATAGTTCTCATGTTAAAGAGTTAGAAAGATTAATGATTGAAACTCCTTTAAAGGCAGAAATTGAATATTTAAAAGAAAGACCTACTGCTGAAAATTATAACAGACTAATTAAACAAAATGATATGTATGATGAATATTTGAATGATTTAGCTCCTAATCATTACGACCAAATAAAAGAGAAAATTAATAAAATTAATTAATATGACTGACTTCAAAGCCCAAGAATGAGTAGATAATAATCTTAAAGATAAGAGTATTAAAAAAATATTATTGAGTCCACTAGAGCCAAGTAAAGTTTGGAAAGAGGGAGTAATTGCAGTAGGGGGAACTCTAATTGATGATTTAAAAATTGAGAATTATCCTAATTTGGAAGAAGTGGGTTTAAAGAACCATCGCTTAAATTCTTTAACGATTATTAACTGCCCTAATATAAAACATGTAAACATTAGAAATAATGTAATAACTAAACTAGAAGTCCAAGGAAACACCCAATTAAAAGAACTAATTGCTAGTCAAAATAAATTAACAAGTTTAGATTTAACTAATTGCCAACAAATAGAAGAATTATTAGTTGCTAAAAACTCTGATTTAAAAGAATTAAAAAAACTAAATCAAAATGCTTTAAAAAATCTTAACATAATTGAGACTAGAGTAGATTTAAATAAGGAAGAAAAGGAATTATCTCAAAAGAATGAATATCTTTTAAGTGTAATTAAAGGAGTAAATGAAATGGGTAAGGAACACGAATTAGTGCTTACTGAACCTATTATAACTCCTAAACAAAATGATGAAGCTATTCATAGACTACTAACCAAAACTAGAAATAAGTGATTAGCTTATTTTAGAGACTTTGAAGCAGGTATGCCAGCAGAAGAGTTAGCTCAAAAATATCCTTTGCTTCATTTGAGTTTTAAGTATCCAAAAATAAGAACCAAAGCAAAAGAAATATTACTATATATGAGTGGAGTTATAAAAGATAACCATACTTATGATATACTATTAAAAGAGTGAAATGGAGATGGTGAAGATTATAACCCTCTTCATGATTACGACCTTTCTCTTTTTGCTTTTAGGCAACATGTTAAAGCTCAAAAACCTTTAATGGTTAATTGAGAACAACAACCTCAAGTAAATCCAATAATTTTTATAAATGACAACTAATATGAGTAAAGCATTAAGCGGAATAAACCAAAAAACTTTTAATGATTTGCTTAAAGCTCAGCCTTTATTAACTGAGGATGAAATTAAACAGAAAATAGGAGATTTAACTATTCCTTGAAAGGATGATACATCTGAACCTGTTAAAACTGCTACTGATGAGCAAAAATTAATTCTTTATGATAAGTTAAGAGTTTTTAATTTACCATTTGATTGGGAGTTAAGATTTGAAAGATTAAAAGTATTAGATAAAAACCAAGATAGTATTGATACTATTAAGACTGAGCTAAAAACTTGAACTGATACTTTCCCTGAAAAGAAACCTCAAGATGTTAAAGACCATATAAAAGGATTAGAGGATAAATTAAGTCTGACTGAAAAGGATTTAAAAGACCAAATCAAAGCTCTACAAGATAAATTAAATATTGCTAATAGTAGTAATCAGCAGGCTATAGGCGATAAAGACAAAGAAATTAAGGATTTAAAGGATGAGTTAAAAGGTTGGAAAGAAAGCTTTGGTAAGGATTTAGGCAAGGCTAAAGATGAATATATTGACTTGCTAAAAAGACCCGATATTCCTATTACTAATAAGCAATTTTGGGATGATTATTCTTTAAGGTGAACTAAAGAACATAGTGATAAAATAGAAAAAGATTTAAAAGAGAGCCAAGGACAAACTGACCAATTCTGAAAGGAAAAACAAGCATTATGAAGAATAATTGAGAAGTTCCTATCAGATGAATTGAAAAATAAATATATTTTCGCTAAACCTATTATTACTAAAGAACAAGCTAAGAGTGCTATTGATAATTTATTAATAGATGTTGAGCATAAGTGAAGTGATTATTTGGAGAAAAACACTGTAACTCCTCAAAATATAATGTTAGGTTTCGTTTTAACTAATGATATTAGCAAACGACCCAAGGCTTTACAAGTTTTAGACTGAATAAGAGAAGTCCAAAATAAGCAAATAGATTATCAACAACTATTTACTAAATGAAGTGGTGGTGATAGTTATAATAAAGAAAATGATTTTGATGGTGGTAGTTTATGCTTATTAGCTAATTACTTAGAAAAATATTTAGATATTAAAAACTTCGGAACTCCTAAAGTAATAGAGGAAGTATAATGGGTGGAACAAATGAAATTCCTAAACTAACTTATGAAGAACTAGAAAAGGAAAATGAAACCTTAAAGGAACGATTGAAGTATTCAAAGACAGTATTAAGAGGTAAGGAAGAAGCATGGGATAGGTCAGAAACAAATTATAAGGAAAGAATTAAAAGTCTTTTGAAAGAGATAAAAAATTTAAAGGAAGAAAAGCCCAAACCGCCCCAAGAGGAAAGACCGCCAATTTACACTTATACTGATACTCCTTTTAATAAACTCGCTAATTTGTTAGAAAAGAATTTACCTCACGAAGTAATTCAAAAAGAATTAGGGGATTTACAAAGACAGTTTTCTCGCCCTGTTCAGTTTTTAACTTCTATCGAGGAAATGACCAGCCAAGATAAGGATAAAATAAATAGATATAACGAACTAATGGATACTTTTATTAAAGTATTGAAAGTAGTTAAAAAACATTCTACGAATAATGAGTAAAAATTCTGATTCGCCAGCAGCACAAATATTTGATTTATCTCAAATAACTCCTTGAAATCATGGACAATTTCATACTTTAATAAAAGGAGCTTTGTATAAATATTTAATGGGACTTTCTTGAGTTGAAATAGTTGAAGAACAAGAGGAACAAAAATCTAGTTATTTAGAAAAAGAACAAATCCCTGATGGAATTAAAGAAGAATTAGAAGTTAAACCTAGTAATAATAATGGTAAACCCAATCAAAAACTAGACCCTATGGAAATTGTTCGTAAATGGAGATTTTACGAATGGGAGGCTATTCACCAAGGGAGAATTGTTTGTATTATAAAAGGAAATCGTCCTATGATGGTAGGCGGGGGTCAAATTAGGTCTATTAATAAAAAAAGAACTACTGCTTATAATACTAAATCCTCTAATTCGTGGGATATATTTAGTGGCAGTAATTCTAAGTCAAATAGTTATTTGAATTCTTATAATACTACTACTTATTATAACTCTTATTATGACTATGATGAAATTGAAATAGATGTGGGTGATGGAGTAGTTGAAGTTTTTAAAAAAGGTGATTTTGCTATTTTTGATAATAATGTGTTAGGACTTCCCTCGATTATCGGAGTTAATTTCTTTTTGGATTTTTTAGCCCAAAAAATAGAACAGATTAGTTATGATGGTGAATTAAGTAAAAAGATGCTTTTATTCTTAACTCCTGAGAAGCCTGCTGAAAAGGACTGGGGGGATATGTTAACAGCTGTGAAAATTGGTTATATGGCATTTATGAGTTTTCAACATTCAGGTGAAGCTGATTCCAAAACTGGACGCAAAGGTTTCTCATTAAGTGAAGTTCAGTTCCAAGTTTACCAACCTGAGGGTAAGGAACGGGATAGACTACGAGATGACTTCAATATGATGTGAGACTTAATGCTTTGGACTTATGGTATTTGCTTTGATATCCTTAAAAACAAGCAGGAACGAGCTACTACTTCTGAGGTAGGTTCAGCAATTGATTATTTTGTTTGTCGTGAAAGAGAACCTAAAGAAAATAGAGAAGACTTTTTAAGGGGAGTAGAAGCGATGTTTGCTAAACGAGGTGTCAAAGTAAAGTATGAGTTGCATTTCGGTCGGCATTCTAAAGACCACCAAGCTATTTTAAGAAATGATGGAGAAAAAGAAATACAAAATCTTAGCACTGAAAGATTAAAAACTGAGATAAAAATGTTGAAGTCAAAATTAGGCTTAAAGGAAAACGAAAATAATTAATACAAAATATTAGATATAGGTTAAAATTATATTATGTCATTTACTTGAAAAGAATATTTAGAAAGGAATTATCCTAAAAAAGCTGAAAGAGCTAATGTTAAAGCATTAGAATTATTAGAAGTATACGATAGGAAAGTAGACTTATCTGACTTTACAGGGTTAGAAAGTTTTAAGTTGGTAATGATACCAAATACTAATAGCCTTTATGCTAGCCGAGTTAGTGAAGTAGATGTTAGTAAATGTGTAAACCTAAAAGAATTAGAATTATTAAATAATATAGTTGTTAGTGCTGAGGAAGCTAGTCTCAAAATTCTTGAGACAGAACTAGATGTAGCTTTGAAAAAACAAGCTGGAGTTATAGAGAGAGATTATGGGGAAACAAAGCAAAATGTTGATAATAAAGTTTTTGAACTACAAAGAAAAGTAAATAATTTGAAACCTTTAGTGCCTACTTTTAATACTGATATAAATCAGTTCGCTGGGTTAACTGCTTTAAAGTCATTGAAGTTAAATGGTCTCCCAAGGAGAGAAGTGCATAACTCATTTTTAATTAATTGAGAAGTTAGCAAATGAAAAGGTTCTTTGCAAGCTTTTAAAGATATGGTTGACCTTGAAGAATTAGACATTCGTTATACTAAAATTGATGATGACCTTGAATGTTTAAATTCTCATAAACTAAAAAGCTTTCTTGTTTCAGGTGATTTAAAGAATATGCTCCAACCTTATGATTTTGATGTTTATGCTTGAAAATTAATTAAGTTTCCTGATTTGATGGCTGTAGATGCAACAGTTTGAACAAAAAAAATGAACAGCTTGATTAATTACGAAAAAAGAGAACTTACTCGGTTAAATGATGATTGACATCAATCTAGGCAACCAGCTAGTTTTTATTTAGCTTTTGACCCTGCCAAGAAAACTTATGAATATATTAATAAGCCTAAAAAAATAGTTCGTTTAGAAAGTAAGATTGCTTTATTAGAAAGCAAACTAACTGAGGGTTTTTCTACTTTTCTAGGGGCTTTTTCTGGTGGAACAGCAGAAAAGGAAGAGGATAAGCAACCATCTTGAGTTAAATCTAAAACTCTTAATGGGTAAAAGAGCGAGCAGTGTTAAGTTTTCTTGGGGAAAGGTAAAGTGTGCATCAGACGCTATCAATTATGGTATTTGTAATGGTTGTGGTAAAGGTTATTCGAATACTAAACATTTTATTAATACTGGAGATGAGATAGTTTGTGAAAACTGTGCTTCACGAAAAAAACCTGAAGAGTGAGATGGAGAATTTTAACTTATGACTTCAAGACAAAATTTAACTATTACTATCAAAAGACCTTTAGCATTTAATTGAGGTAAACTCCAAACTAAATTAGATGATACTATTAAACAAAATGTTTCTTTTAAACAACAGATTGTTTCGGATACTAATGAGATTACTCGTTTGAAAGGTAAACTCCAAGGTCAAATTAGATTAACATGAGATTTAATTAAAGAAAAGGGAGAATTAGATAAGGAAAATGTTGATTTAAAGGCTGAAATAAAGAGACAACAAAATGTTATCATTAAACATGAAACTGATAATTATTGACTTGAAACTCAAAAGAATAAGGAAATTAGTTCTTTAAAAGCTAAGTTGGCTAATCAACTTGAAATCAATAAAGAATTATTGAAACTAAATGATAGAATTAATAAAGTTTTAAAGGAACAGTCTTGAGAGGGTAAAGGCAGAGACCAAAAAACAATTCAAAAATTAACCGAGGCTTATAATAAACAACAAACTCAAATTGTTAAACAAGATGAAGTTGTTAAGGATGCTACTAAAGTTATTGATGAGCTGGTAAGTAAAGTTAATTATCTTGAAATGATTAAAAGGCAATTGATTCTTGAAAATAACCAAGAAACAAGTAAAGTAAGGGTTTTGATTGATGAAAATAATTCCATGGTTGATTTGATAAATAGGATGGAAAATGAGCATCAAGCTGAGTTAGAAATGACTAGTCGGCAAATTAGAAAGGAAAAAGATGACCATTATTCTCCAATCCTTGATGAGTTATATGACACAATTAATGAAAATTTAAGGAAACATAAACAAACTGTTATTTCACTATCTGCTAGACCTCAAGCAGTTGAGAAGGGAACTCAAACTGAATTGTCAGCTGAACAAGTAACTAAAATGGAAGCAGATGTAAAACGATTAGATAAAGCAGTATTTGATTTGGAAAGGGAGTTGTGAAATGAAACCCAACGATTATTGAGTTTACTTAGAAGAGAAAGGGATATCTCAGACCAAATGAGTGATTTGACTGAGATGGAAAAAGGCTTTATGAATAATGTTTTCAGAGTAGCTAAAGTAGGTGGCAGTGATTGAAAAGGAAATCTTGAAAACAACTTACAAAGACTAAGTGATTACATTAAAACCATTGACCCTTCTTTTAATTGAAATGGTTTAGACACTTCCATTTATGATTGATTTAGCAAGGCTTCTTATGCTCGCGAATTTCGCAATCTGCAAACAGTTTACCAAGAGATTACTAAGTGTTGGTATCAATTAAGTAGAAAAATATTAACTCCTTATACTGACCAACGAAAAGAAGTTAAGCAACTTCGTCGAGCTTTAAATCTTGAAACTAGAACTAAGTATCAACTCCAAAAGGAATTAGAAACTTTGCAGGGTAGAATTGAAGTTATTGATTCTTGATTTTTAGGTTATTCAGATGAATTAGTTGAGAACTGAGATAATAACAGACTTGAAGCATTCAAAGACAGCATTAATGAAGACTATCAACAAATTTTTCCTTATACTAGTGATTTGCTTAAAAAGTTTGTTTCCTCAAATATCAAATATCTTGAGTTTTATGATTTTCGACCCACTTTTAAAAATTTAGTTAATGCCGTTCGTAAATTAGGAGGTAAAGTTCCTAAAGAAAATTGAGAAAGCGAAGAAGGAATAAAGAATTGAGCGGTAACATTATCTGATGAAATTATTACAAAAACTTTTTATTGAGGATTAAAATGACATACTGTTTATTAAATTAGATTAATCTATTATGACTGATGTTATTCCCCGCACTTATGAACAAGTCAAGTTTGAATTAAGTAATAAAGGAGCTGAAATTAATCAATTGTTTGATAAATTAAGAACACCTTTTCTTAAAGAGGTTCATCCTTTTTTGTGTCGGTGAAATGTTCACGGAGGTTTTAATGTTGAGAATTATCTCTTGCCAGTTCCTTTTCGTATTATTCCTAATCCCTCTTCTAATTCTGCTAGTGAACTAGGAGCAGAACCAATTGATGAAATGAAATTGGATTTTATAATTGAAAATAGAGGAGGAGAATTTGACCTTTCTCGTTATACTGCTCATTATGACCCTAATAGTGCTTTATTTAGTTTTGCAGTTGGTAAAGGAGATTATGAATTAACTTTTACTTCTGAAATTTATGATGAGTTAATGGAGATAATGGGTGATGCTATTAACTCTGAACAATTTAATAAACACTTAAATATTTGAAAGAAGTTTTTTAGTAATAATCAATTTAAGTGGTTAAGATATGGAGGTTGGGAACTCCAAGATAAATTAGTAGAGACTTATCCTTTTATGGGTAGTGATGGTTTAATCCATAATATAAAATTTGAGCTGTTTATTGATTTTAATTTTATCCTATACGAGGATACTAACGAAATTACTAATAAACTATGGGGAAATTTGCTTGATAAGGATAACCACAAGTTATTTAGTTATACCGATATAATAAATCAAGCAGAAACCTTAATTAAACAATATAAAGTATTAGCTAGGGAATTAGATAATTTAGCTAAAGGTATTAATTTAGATGTAGATTATTTAGACCGAAGCAGAGGAACTGATAGTAGCCCTACTCCTGAGGAATATAATGATGGATTTTTGTCAATGACTGACTACTGAAATACAGTAGGAACGGATTGAAAGGATTATACTGTTAGACCTTGAACTACTGTTCGCGTTCAATTAAGCAAAAAGAATTACATAACTTTTGATGTATGTATGTATTGTGGCATTAAGGCAGAGGAAACTAATGTTCACAAACCCGATTGTAAAGTTAATGAAGAATACTTTGTCCAAGATTGAGGTCGAACTCCTTGAAGTGGTGGCGGAGCTGGTTCTTTTATTGGCGGCACTGGTTATCAAATGGGGTCTAATCCTTATTTTCATACTTCCCCTAGTCGTAAGCCTTTGTCTGATGAGGATAAAGCTGAAAAGAAAAGGAGAGAGGAAGAGAATGAAAAGGAAAGACAAAGACGATATGAGGAAAGAAAAACCAAATGTATTGAATATATTAAAAAGGAAAATGATGAGGTTTGGCATAAGTATGCTCTTGGTAAACCCTCTAAACTGGATGGGTTAAGCCCAAATGGTTTATATGAGTATTGGGAAAAAGTAAAAGGACAAATTAATCATTATAAGGTTTCTACTACTTCAGGTAAGGAATTAGAAAGTAGATTAGAAGTATTTAAAGGACTTGAACCATCTGAAATTACTGATAATCCCTCTTTACAAGTAATCGTTGCTAACAACCTAAAAGAATTAATTGAACGATTAGAAATATTGCTCGGAAAGAGAGTTCCAACTCCTCCATTAATAAAGACTATGATTGAGTGAAAGAGTGAATTAGAACTAGGTCAAGATGAAATTGATGACATGTTGTTAGTGGGAATTGAAGCACACGTTCCTCATGAACTGCAATGGTTTAAAAAAGAGTATAAAAATAGATTTGAACAAATTAAGGATGTTAGAATTAAACAAATAATCGCTAAATTACAAAGTAATCTTAAAACCTGATGAGAACAGTTCAAGGCTACTACTACCATGGATAATTTAGATTATAAAGATAAAGAAGTAAATAAAGTGATTAAGACACCAGCTAATAAACTACCTTTAATAATCTGCCAACTATTACTTAATCAAATGACTACCCAATGAAAAATCGATACTAGTCTATTAGGTTTAGCTGGCTATATTAAAGATTGAGAGGAATGGGAAAAGAAGTGAGTAGCTCACCAAAACAATATTGAAGAGAGCTTTATTGGTTCTCCTCCTCGCTACTCCCATTCAGATTTAAATGCTTTCTTTGTTAGTTTAAACAAATGACAATTAGAACATTTTATTAATAAAAACCGAGGACTAAAGAATGAATTAATTGGTAATTCGAACCATGTTTTATACATTAATAAGATGTATGAAAAGTTAAAGAGGGAAGAGAAAGCTAAACAACAAATTGCTGCCGATAAGATTGAGGAGATGGTAAAGAATATTAAGTTCAATTTATCCCAAGACCCTCCTGTTTACGGAGCTGAACAAATTGAAAGAGCTAATATTTGTATTAATAATTGAACTAGGGTTGGTAAAGAGTTAAGTGATAAAGGTTTAGACAAAGGATATTTAACTGATGAGAACCTTGAATATATTTTCAATAACCATCCTGAAATAGTTGAAAATGAAAAGAAAGCTGTAGGTTGAAAATTACATAGTAGCGATTTTGGGGGAATACTTCGAATGATGAGGTTATCGCAAAAAAAACCTCGAGAAAAAGCTGAACAAGATGCTTTAAATGGTTGAACTACAAACTTAAAGAAGTCTCCCCAACCTTGGCATATTTATCCTATTAGGGTTAGAGATAATCACTGGGCATTATTGGTTCTACAAAAACTTGGTGAGGGAATAACTTCAACTGTTGGTAAAAATAAATGAAAGGCTTATTATGTAAGTAGCACCCGTGGAAACCAAAAAGATGAAGCTAAATTATTAGAACCCTTACTCAAAGAACTAGGGGGAGAAGATTTGATTAGTAAGGGGAATTATAACATTGTTCAACCTAGTCAAAGACAAGAACAACCTTATGATTGCGGGGTATTATGTATTATGAATGTTCTTTATATTTTGAAGCAACAAAGTATTACCAAAATAACTTTTTCTTATGATGTTAGTGAATGTCAAAAGTTTAGGGAGGAATGGAAAGCTAAAATTGAGGGTGTTGGTAAAGTTTGATGTTCTAGAGATTGAATGGTTTAAAATTGATTATAATGAGCCAAATACCTGATATAAAAAAAATAATTGAGGGTGATGTAAATCTTAGTAAGGAACAAGTCGAACAAGATTTAAAAATAATTATTTCTGAATGGAGGAGAGACCCAGCTAAGCTTCAAGTATGGAGACAAAGCACTAGATTATATGAACGGGAAAAAGAAAAGGTAATTGCTCTCCAGGCTCAAATAACCGATAAAAATGATAAGATTAAAGATTTGGAACAGGCTAATTTGAAGTATGTTGCTAAAATTAAAAAGTTAACTACTCCTGAAGTAATTTTGGAAAGGGAAATAAAAAAAAACTTATTTGAGGCTATTTACCCTAGCGAATATAGAATTGAGTTTTTGATTACTGTCTTTCAAGGTTTTATTAGAATGGCTTTAAATGCTGAGCATTCTCAAATTATTAATAAATATGCTCCTCATATTAATCGTGCTTTACAGTCGCTTAAAGAAAGGAAACAAAATATAGAATTATATGGAAAACCAACCAACCGAATTATTTAATTGTTTTAATTGTAAACTTAATAAAAGATTAGAGTTTATCGGAACTGTTCTCGAAATGCCTATAGAGCAAAAGCAGGATTTAAGAGAATTAATTAAAGCTAAACAACAATATCGAGCTGAAATATATCTAAAAAGTATCAATACTACTGACACTGATTTATTAAGCCAATATCAACAACAAATTAAAGCTTTAGACAAAGAGAATATTGAATTAGTTAAACAATTAAGGGAAGATACTAAAAGAATATGTAAACTTTGTGTCGGTCAAGGACAACAAAAGGTAGTTGCTGAAAAAAAGTTTATTTGTGCGGTTTGTGATTATGAATATATTGGTGATGGTTTCGGTTGTCATATTGCTAACTATGAGGAAGAGGGGATTAAGCCTCGTGAGTGAACTATTGTGTGCCGTTATTGTAAGGATAATTATGTAATTGAGGATACTGATATTTATTGTCCTCGACAATTAGATGTAGTTAGTAAGAGTTGAAGTAGGCAAGGAGGCAAATATGGAGGTTTTGCTCCGAGTGATGGTAGCGATAGTTGGGATATTGATAGACCACAATATAATTGTGATTGTCCAGTTCCTAGAGAAAAGCAAGAACAAAGATGGGACAAGTAAATATTGAACAAATAACTGATGAAGAGTTATTAAAAGAACTAATAGCAAGAGTTCAAAGGAAAGATATTAGTTGGCAAAATGTTTATTACTTTAATACTAGCAATAGAAGTTTAATACTAAAAACTGAAAAGCAAAATTTCTCAATATCCTTTAATTCTTATAATAATATAGAGCAGGATTATTTTGCTAGACAAATTTATAAGAGTGTGGAACCTACTTTAAAAAAGTTTGATGAAAGGAAAGAAAGAGAAAACAATGAGTTAAATAGTAAACTTATGCAAACTTTAAAGTTTAATTTAATGAAAAAGAAAAAAAAATAACTCATGAGCAATCCACCCAAAAAAACACCCAAGCCCTCTTGACTGCCTGAAAAGTATGGTGAAAAGACTGGTCATGTTTTACAATTACTTTGTCCAGAACATTGAGCAGAAATTCAACCTGAAAAGCAGAAGCAGTTGATGGAGTGTGTTGTTTGCTCACTTCCTTTACAATGAGACTGTGTAGCTTGTAATTCTTATGAACACGAATTAACTAAGAACCAGGACATATTTAAAAAGAATGTTAAAAAAATTAAAGAACTTAATGATGAAGTAGATGAAGAGGAAGAAAGCGAAAAGCAAGAGTTCTTATTTCATTTTGTAGTAGAGGAAAGTTTACCTGAAATGGAAATTCCTACCTACCAAGAACGTAGGCGTGATGATACTCCTCCTGAGAATTGAGCTAGTATCGACCCTTGATTTTCTGAGGTAGCTAATCGAAACAAATGGATTTATGAAGGATTTATTTATAACGAAGTAAGAGATTGAATTAATATTGGTTTAAATTTTGAAGATTATCGATTTGTGGGATGGTTAAAGAAAGTAAAAAAAATGACTTCTGAACAAGTTTTAAATCATAGCAATTTACAAGAGTTAAGAGATGAGTTTGCTGCTAAACCTCCTAAAACTAATGCCGAAAGAATTGATAAGAGATTGAACAAATTACAAGATGAAGCTTATAAATATCTTGAAAGTGGTATTGGAGATGTATTCAGTAGTGTCTATTGAAATCAAATTGAGGTAAAACTTAAAATGATAGCTGGAGATAATGAAGAACTCTTTTCGCAAATAGTTAGTTTTGGTATTAGACTTTTAATGAAATGCCATCAACTAGTGCCTAGTAATGATGTGGAAGCCCAACGAAAAAAAATGGTTATTGATAACTTAAATGCTTTAATTAAAAAATTCGTAATTGGAATATGAGCTATATTTAAACCTTTAAAAATTAGTATAGATAAAGACCACGAACCTCATGTGGTTAAATTAGATATTCAACCTATAGCGATAGAGGACTTGGGAACTGTTAATGCCCTTTGTTGAACAGCAAGTAATGATATGAGTAAAAGAAAAAGGGAATTAAATTATTATAGAGATATTATCCATGATGGCACTCACTTACAACTTAAAGGAGGAAAACAACAAATTTTCGTAGATGGAGTATTAATGTTAAAGCAAAGTCCGAATGTAGATGAAGTATGGGACTACGAGGGATAGGAACAATATGAATGAATTTAAAATTAAAATTGACAAAAGCCTTTCAGATAAATGAGAGTTAAATATTGCTCCTGAAACAGATAGCGATGATGATGAACAACCAGCTTCTGAGTTAAAATCTATTAGTTGAATTATTATTAAGAATTCTGATTTAGCTAAAGATGGTAATTGGGTTGAGTTTAATAACAAAGTTAAAAAAGGAGAACATTTATATTTGTGAGTTGGGCTTAAAAACAAACTTCAGTATTCAGAGGAAGCTGGCGAGGGAGTATTAACTGTTGATAAGACTGAATTCGAAATTGTAAGTGATTTACCTAAAAAGTTCCAAAAAAAGACTCTTGATGTTTGATATGGTTTAAAGGAAATTAGTCGGAAACAGTATGAGGAGTTAAGACCTATAGTAATGAATATCGAGGGTGGATTAGGTAAGTTGTATTTACTAACTGAATTGCTTAAAATCCATAGTAATCTCCAAATAGGCAAGGTTCCTGCTTTTGAACCAATTGCTTTTTCTTTTGTTTTGGATAGAGAACAAGATTTGGATATTGAGGAAGAAAATGTAGAGGATGAATTTGATGAAGAGGGTGAACCATCTCATCGTGGTTCGATTACTTTAAATACTTCAAGTCTTTGGCATTTAGATGCTGATTTAAATAATAAATACAGTTCTAGATATCATAAAGAAAGTTATTGTTCTAGTTTAGATAGTTTACCTGATGCGATTAAAAGGTATAATTTAGAGGGAATAAGATTTAGGGAAAAGTTTAAACCTACTCCAATTTCTAGAGTTTTGATTAGGGATGTTTCTCTTGGTCGTGAAAAGTGGGGAGATTATGAAGAACTAATTAATAAAAATTTAGGAGATGAATTAGAGTTAATTACTAAACCTAGTAATATACAGTATGTAAAATGTATGCCTGATAATGGTGTTCCTTTTGGTAAGGTAATCATTGAGGGAGATTGGCATTTGCGTAAAAAATATATTAGTGAGGCAATGCAGGAGCAAAATGAGTTAAAAAAAACTATTGGTCGTTTAGAAACCGAAAAGGAAAGACTAATTCTTGAAAAAAATAAATTGGAAGCTGAATTGTATGAGGAAAAGCACAATCATGAACAAAACAAAAACAAAATCCAAACGCTTGAAAATACTATTACAGGTTTAGAGGAACAACTTGAAAACATTGGAGCTACTACTGATGAATTAAGAAACAATGTTAATGCTGTTGACCATTGAACAGGAAATTGAACTATTAACCCTGACTATAAAAAAGTTCAAGAAGAATTGGAAAAAGAGGAAACTATAACAATGTTCCGTAAAGCTTTTTTAGATAGAACTAGAAGCTTTCTTCATAATTGTGTAAGTGATTGGAATACTCTTTACCAAAGACTTGAGGAATTATAATCTAAAATTAAAGGTAATTATTACATTTTTCGAAATTAGTTTCCGCCTAATGTGATTTTATATAGTTCTAAAATAATCAAAGCAACTTCGAAAGTATTTTATCAAATCCTGTTGTTGAAGCTTTGTTATTTCCTTAACAATAATTGATTTTAGTTCCTCATGAGTTCGTGGTCGACTTTTCTCAATGTTATGTCTAATATTATTGAAACATTTTTCTGCAGGATTTAGTTCAGGAGAATAAGGAGGCAATTATTTTAAATACCGAATAGAAAAGTATAGTTATGAAAAAGACCAATTTGGGGTTGGAGGCGGACAAGAATTAGGAATTTGATACTGACATAAAGATATCCAAGAGTGAAGTAGAAAAGAACCCGTAGAGAGAGAGAGAGAGACAAAAATGGAAGAGGGTTCAATTGGAAATCTCCACCGGTAATTGGTGGAGGAATAGCATTAGTGATAGTAATTGGACTAGTTGCTCACCTTTTGTTTAGAAAAAAAAGATAAGTAGCTAAGGGTTTTAGAAGTGTTAAAATACTGATATAATAGATTAATTTCTCAATGCGACCAGCTAGGAAAGTAGGAAAATATGACAAAACCCACGCAAACCTAAACTAGTCGCATTCAAAAGTTAACTCTATTGAGAGATTTTATTGAAGAGGGTATTGGTGAATGAAGTTATTGTGTTGAACAACCACCTAAATAGTTATGCCAAAAATGTCAGAGGCTTTAGCCTTAATCGAAAAGAAAAAGCAAGAAAAACAACAAAAACTAGAAAATATTAACCGCCTAGTAAGTGGTAATGAAGTTCAGTTAGTTAGTAGTGAGCTAATTGTTTTTGAACCTGATAAACCTACTCCTCCTAAAGATAAAGATGAGGAAGCTTTAAAAGCTATTCAAAATAATTACCAGTTTACTATCAAAGCTAAAGATGATGAAATAAATGCTTTAAAGGAAAAAGCAAGAACATTGGAACATGGTATAAGCATTACTCAGACTGATTATAAAGATATGGTGGTTAGACTTAATAAAGCAAGGACAAAACAAAAAGACCGCAAAATATCCCTTAAAGAAAAAAATGAGCTATTAGTAGCAGCTGAAGATGAAAAGTTTAGCCTTAACCAAAGAATAGGAGCTTTAGGTATTCAACTTACCGAATTAGGAGAAGCTAAAGAAATTCTTACTGACCAAAAAAGAGACTTGGAGGGAAAAACAAGAGAACTAGCTATTCTTTTAGAGAGTGAAAAGACTTCCAAGGAGGAAGTTAAAAAGCAAGTTGAAAAGTTAGAAGATGCCCTAAAAGTTGAAAAGACTAACTATACTGAAATGGTCAAGGTTAATAATGAAAAGATGAAAGAGTTGGATGAATCAATTCAAAGAGTGACTGCTCTATATAATGAAACTAATACTGAATTAAAACTCAAAAAGCAAGAAGTTGAACAATGTCAAATCCAAATTAAAAACGAAAGGGAAAGTCATGAAAAGATTGTTGAAATGTTGAGAAAGGATATTAAGACTTTAGAAGAACAAAGAACTGAAAACATTAAAAAAATAAACGAACAACTTGCGAGAATAGCAACTTTGGAGGGTGAAAAGTCTAGTTTAGAATTACAAGTTGAACATAATAAGGAAAAAATAGCTCAATTAACTAAAGAGCTATCCGAAGCTAGACAAAAGATTATTGATGGTGCTAGTGAATTGGTTAAAGTTCAAAATGAGTTAAATACTAAAACCAAAGAATTTGAACAAAACGAAAGTAATTACAAAATCAAAATCAAGGAATTAGAAGTGACTCTTGAAAGTAGAACTAGGGAACTAAGAAACAAAACCGAAACAATTGATAGTTTAAACGAGAACAAAGATAATTTAAGGAATGAGGTTTTAGATTTAGGTGTTAAAATGACTGAAGCAGAAGCTAAATATTCAGCTAGTAAGGATGAGGTTGCTAACTTAAAAAAAGATATTGATACTTTACAAAAAAACTTGGAGGAAGCTAAAAAAACTGTTCTTTCATCAACTATGAGTTCAGATGAAGCAAGAATAAAGTTTGAGAATATCGCTAATGAAATTAAGTGAAAAACAGAAACTATTTCCTCACTAAGAGAACAACACAAAGAAAAAGATATGGCAATTGCTAAAGCTTTAAAAGGTTATATAATTGGTGATGTTCTTCAATTTGCTGCTATTAGAACATATGTTAGATTTAGAAGTGGTCGTCTTAATTATACACATGCATCACTTGGTAAATGAATAAGAAATAGTGCTAATTGAGGTAAAATTGTAAACTATATGAGTTCAAGAAATGTTGAAAATTTTCCGTTTCAATATACTGATTTAGAATATTTTAATTTTAGAGAATTATACGGCTATTGAAGTATCTATAATAATAGAGCTCACTACAAACTCCGAGATGCTGACTTTACTATTGCAGCTAATAATATTAATAATTTTTCAGCTTTTATGAATTGAGTTAGAGAAAATTGCTCTGGATTACCTGCCTTATGCCAATTTATAGGAAAGTATAGTGAAGCTAGTTTTGAAGATATACCACCTAAGTTTAAATCGTGAATTGATGGTGCTTCAGAAATCATAGAT
>Ga0190269_10000182_pt1 | contig 33165 bp, 28 predicted proteins | sample Popmic249IS_FD_133749 | JGI IMG/M metagenome (GOLD analysis project Ga0190269, IMG submission 133749) | Populus adjacent soil microbial communities from riparian zone of Blue River, Arizona, USA - 249 IS | ecosystem: Environmental > Terrestrial > Soil > Riparian zone | place: USA: Arizona... | reverse complement strand
GGCTGCAGCTGCAAGCTGCCGGCGAAGAGCGTGTGCTGTGCGTCGTGCACGCGGCAGGCGCCCGTCGCGGGCAAGCTGCGGCCAGCGATCCGGACCGTGATGATCCGAGACGCATCACAGCCGGCGGTCGCTGCACGCCGCGCGGGCGGAAGATCGGCGTCTGCGACGAGCCAGCGGTAGTCGAGCGCGCTCGCGCTGCGGCGCAAGCTGAGCGTGCTCAAGCCGGGATCATGCGCGTGCACCGCGGCGCAGGGGAAGAGCAAGAGCAAGAGTATGCAGCTGATGGCGGCGCTGTAGTGCATGGAGCCTCTGGCGTGGCCGGGCGGGAGCCTCGCGACTCCCGCCCGATCCGGTGTGCGCTCAGTGGTGAGGATGGTTGCGCCCGTTGTGCGGCGTGGCCGCGTACGGGAACACCTTGTTGTAGGCGATGTCGTTGGCGTTCACGCGGTCGAGGCCACTACCGTCCGTGTCGATCTCGGGATTGCCGTTCGTGCCCGGCACGAGGATCGGGCGCAGATCGCTCAGGATGGCGCTGATCGCGATGTCGACCACGTCATCGCCGAAGCGGCGACCGTTCGGCCAGCCGCCCGGCACCATGTTGCCGAGCACGCCGAGCTTCTGCACTTTGCTCGGCAGCACGTCGTTGCCGAACACCGACAGGCGCGAGAAGCCTTCGTCGTCCGGATTCGCGGAGCCAGCGCCGCCGCCGGCGAGGCGCGCACGCGGCGTGGACAGATCGGTCTTGATCAGGTCGGGGATGAAGATGGCAGACAGGTCGGTGCGGCCCGAGGTGATCGCAGGATCACCGGGCTGCAGGCCCGCGCCGTTGATCAACGTCGCGAGCTCCGGCATCTCCGCGTACTTGCGGAACAGCGCGGAGTCGTTCTCGGGCGTGGTGCGGTTGTAACGGTCCTTGTCCTCGATCGCGACGAGGCCTTCGCAGAACAGCGGGTTGCCCTGGCGGCCGACCTGCGCCCAGCGCCGGCCCAAGTTCGCTTGCTGTGTGTCACCGGTCACGGAGATGATCCGGATCGGTGCGCGGTTGGTCGCAGCGTACACGCCGACCACCTGCTGATCGCCGCCCAGCTCGGACACGGGGATGTTGAGCGCGATCGTGTGCACGTTGAAGCCACCCTGACTGTCGAACGAGCCCGCTTTGCGGAAGCTGAGCCCGTCGAAGATCGCCTGGATGTCCGCGTAGAAGCCGTCGTCGCGCTGACCTGCGAACACACGATGACCGCGGCCGATGTCGAAGACGCTCTGCGCCGTGTAGCGATCGAGCTGACTCGCCTGGGCCACGCCGTCCTTCGCGCGGTTCTCGCCGTTGTCACCCTGATTGTAAAACGGCGTGACTCGGCCCTGATTGTTCGGCGGCACGATGCCATTGCCGAGCACGCGCACGGTCGGAGAGTTGCGGTCCAAACGGTAGTCGATCTGACGCACGAGATAGCGCTGCACCAGGTTCTGGCCTGCGTCGTTGACGTTCATGATCGGGCCGGTGAACGCCTGCGCGATCGTGCGGGAGTTCTTGTACGTCGTTTGAAACTCGAACCTATAGGTCAGCGTGGGCCGGCCCGCGCGCAGGTCGCCGCCGAGCGCCACGTGGATCTCATAGTTGACGTTGTCGTCGAACTTGTAGTTGTTGGGTCCGATGCCCGGCTCCTCGAACGGATACACGGCGAGCGCAGTGGCCAGAAACTTGGTGTCGCCGGGCTGTGAGACGAAGGCGTAGACGTCCGTGGTGTTGGCTGCGTCGTCGAGCGTGATCAACGGCGCGTCCATGTGACTGGATGCGTAGGCGGACGATGCCGCTGCCAGCAGCGCAGCTGCGCTCGTGGCCGCCGCGCATATCGTTGAGAGCAATCTGTGAGTCATGGGTCCTCCTGTGTTTCGTGTCGTAGCGAGTCAACGCGACCCGGCTGCGAGAGCCGGGCCCGTCAGGGAGGCGAGGCGGGTCGAGAGCTCTCGTCGCTGCGAAGGCAAGAGGCACGCGCTGTAGTCGGAGGCTCCGCCGAGCCACAGCCGAGCGCGCGTCGCGTCACCCGCGCGCTGCGCGATCAGCCCCGCGTGGTACAGAACGCGCGGATCGCGCGCGCCGCTCGCGAGCGAGCGCACTGCGTGCTCCAGCGCGGCCCCGTGATCGCCGCGCATCGAGCGCACGAGACCGAGCGCCTCGTGCGAGTAGATGTCCGGGCGCTCGGCGAGCTCGGCGCGCGCCAGCCGCTCGGCCAGCTCCAGCTCGCGGCCATGCGCTGCGAGGTACAGCGCCAGCGCGCGCGGGTCCTCGCCCTCGCCGTTCGCCCGCAGCTGCGCAGTCACGCTGCGCGCTTCCGGCTCGCGCGCGAGGCTCTCCAGCGTGTCTTGCAGCATCCACAAGATCTCGGGGTGAGGCGTGCGTGCGGCTGCAGCTCGTAGCGGCGCGAGCGCCTCGGCCGGGGTCGAGCGCGCGAGCGCGAGCTGAGCGCTTGCGCGCAACGCGTGATACGAGCTCGGCTGGATCTCGAGCGCGCGCTGCACGCTCGACGCGGCTGCGGCGGCGTCGCCGAGTTGAAGCTGGTACAGAGCCAGCTTCGCCCAGGTCCAGGCGAAGCTCTCGGCGTTGCGGGGACTCGCTGCCCGCGCCGCGATCTCCATGGCCGACAGCGCGCCCGGCAGGTCGCCCTTCAAGTAGCGGACGTGCGCGGCCCGCACGTAGGCGTGCATGTCGGGCCGCTGGTCCATCATCGTCTGGTAGCTCTCGATCGCGGCGTCCAGCTCGCCGCGATCGATCAGCACATCGCCGAGGAGGCCGTGATCGAATGGTGCGCCGCGTTCGCGAACCAGGCGTCGCGCGATCGCTTCGGCCTCGCGAAAGCGATGCAGGCTGTGCAGCGCGTGGCCTCGCAGGAGCAGGGCGCCGCGGTCGTCCGGCGCGAGCGCCTCCACGGCCTGCGCGGCTTGCAGGGACAGCTGGTACGCGCCGGGATCGTGCAGCTCACGCGCACGTGCGATGAAGAGCCAGCCGAGGTGCTCCAGATCTGCGGCGCGCACGGGACCGCGCGTGATGCGGGCTTGTTGCTTGCGGATGCGCGCGTCGAGGGCGTGGTCTCCCGGATGCCGCGCCAGCACCAGCTCGAGCGGCGAAGGCGGCGCTGGTGCGGCGCCGCTCGTGGCGTCACAGGCGGCGAGCAGCGCGGCACAGAGCGCGATATGGCAGATGCGGCGAGCGTGCATGGCTTGACCTCGACGCGCGCAGGCTCAACGGCACCCCCTACAGCTGCGTCTCCGGTAAATACGGGGGGCAGGCCGGATCGGATCCATGTCCGTGCGCAAGCGCTGCAGCCGCGGCGGGCGGAGCTGTCCAGCTGGCTCGCGTGTCTGACGGCGATTCACACCGCGGCCGGATACGCTAGTATCCGGCGGTATACGCATGAAGACCGTGGTGATCGGCCTGCTGGGCGTCAATCTGGACGCGCTCAAGAAGCGCGAGGGGGATCGCTGGCAGCAGTGGCGTCCGAGCGTGGACCTGTGCCGGCAGCAGGACCTCGTGATCGATCGCTTCGAGCTACTGTTCCAGCAGCGGTTCCAGGTCCTCGCAGAGCAGGTGACGGCTGACATCAAGTCGGTCTCGCCCGAGACGTTGCTGCGCCATCACCACGTCGAGTTCAGCGATCCCTGGGACTTCGAGGAGGTTTACGGCGCGCTGCACGACTTCGCGCGCAGCTACGATTTCCAGCCCGGGCAAGAGCAGTATCTCGTGCACATCACCACGGGCACGCACGTGGCGCAGATCTGCGCGTTTTTGCTCGCCGAGTCGCGGCACATCCCGGGGCGGCTGATCCAGACGAGCCCGCCACGGCGCCGCGGTGAGCCGGGACCGTACAGCATCATCGATCTCGATCTGTCCAAGTACGATCGCCTCGCGTCGCGCTTCCGCCTGGAGCAGCGCGATAGCCGCGAGTTCTTGAAGTCCGGCATCGCCACGCAGAACGCGGCGTTCAATCGCCTGATCGATCGCATCGAGCAAGTGGCGCTCGCCTCACGCGCGCCGATGTTGCTGATGGGGCCGACCGGCGCGGGCAAGTCGCAGCTGGCGCGCCGCATCTACGAGCTGAAGAAGCTGCGGCGCCAGCTCGAGGGTCGATTCGTCGAGGTGAACTGCGCGACGATCCGCGGCGACGGCGCCATGAGCGCCCTCTTCGGGCACACGCGCGGCGCATTCACGGGCGCGGCTGGCGCGCGCGAGGGGCTCTTGCGCGAGGCGCATCAGGGCGCGCTGTTTCTCGACGAGATCGGCGAGCTGGGCCTCGAGGAGCAGGCGATGCTGCTGCGCGCCATCGAGGAGGGCAAGTTCTTCCCGCTCGGCTCGGACCGTGAAGCGGAGAGCCGCTTTCAGCTGCTGTCCGGCACCAACCGAGACCTGCATGAAGCGGTGGCGAAGGGCACGTTCCGCGAGGACCTCCTGGCGCGGATCCACCTTTGGACCTTTCAGCTGCCCGCGCTGCGCGAGCGGCCGGAGGACATGGAGCCGAACCTCGAATACGAGCTGCTGCGCTTCAGCGAGAAGAACGGCCAGCGCGTGACGTTCAGCCGTGAAGCGCGAAAGGCGTTCCTGGACTTCGCGACGGCGCCCGGCTCGAGCTGGGCCGGCAACTTTCGCGACTTCAGCGCCGCGCTGGAGCGCATGGCCACGCTCTCGGAAGGCGGGCGCATCGGGGTCGCGCACGTGCGCGACGAGATCGAGCGGCTGGAGCAGTCGTGGCGCCGGCCCGGCGCGGCGCAGAGCGCGCAGTCGGACGAGCTGCTCAGCCGCTACCTGAGCCGAGAGGCGCTGGCCGCGCTCGACCGCTTCGATCGCGTGCAGCTCGCGGATGTCTTGCGCGTGTGCAGCGAGACCAAGTCGCTCTCGGCGGCAGGGCGGGTGTTGTTCGCGGAGTCGCGCAAGCGGCGCAGCTCGCAGAACGACGCCGATCGACTGCGGAAGTACCTCGCACGCTTCGACATTCGCTGGGCCGACCTGAGCTGACCCACTGCCGCCGAGGCAGGAGAGCTGGCGACGAGCCAGCCCTCCCACCTCACGTCATGCGCTGCCCGCCTTTGCCGCCAACAGCTGCGCGGGCAGCAGCTTCTCGAGACCGTCCGAGCCGACGACGAGCCGCACCTCGTCGATGCTGGCTGCCATCTCCTTCATGGCCTCGAGCTCCTTCAGACGCAGCATCACCGGCTGCTCGGCCATCACGCGCGCGTTGTTGGCGAGCGCGCGCACGGCGGCCGTCTCCTCGCGACGCAAGATCACGTTGGCTGCCGCCTGCTTCTCGGCCTCGATCACGCGGTTGAGCAGGGTCTTCATCTCCCCGGGCAGCACTATGTCTTTGACACCGAGCCGCTCGATGCGAGCGCCGAAGCCGGCTGCCTTCGCCACGGTCTCGGCTTCCAGATAGCGCGTCATGGCGTCGCGCCCCTCGAGCAGCTGGTCCAGATTGACGCTCGCGACGTAATCGCGCGCGGCCAGCTGCACGAGCAGGTACAGAGTGTCACGCGGATCTTGCACCGTGTGCGCGATCAGCGCGGGGTCGACGACGGCGTACTCGAGCGTGAGCGTCAGGCGCAAGCTCACCTTGTCGCGCGTCATCAGCTCTTGGCCCGCGAGCGCGACCTGCTGCAAGCGCATGTCGAGCACGCTCACGCTCACTTCCGCGTCGGGGTGCGTCCACAGCGCGTAGCGACCTGGGTCGAGCACGCGCGTGAGCCGACCCTGCACGTAGCACAAGCCACGCTCGTGCTCGCGCACCTGAGCGCGCACGTACTCCGAGCCGGGGATCACGGCCATGAGCTCCGACGTGAGCTTCGGCATCGGCTCGTCCACCGAGTACACGCGCAGCTCGACGGAGGGGTCTACCGTCCAGTAGCGGTGCACGCCGGGCCGCAGGAAGAGCCGCGGCTGACCGTCGCGATACAACACGCCGCGCTGCGTGTCACTGAGCGTCACCTCGGCGTACCAGGCGGCGGGCAGCAGTGCGCGCACCTCGGGGAGCGCGTTCCACACCAGCGAGTCGGTTTGAAAGCGCTGTTCCGTCAGGCGCGTTCCCCACACCAGGTGCCGGCCAGGGCCGAGCACGCGCCGGGGCACGCCATTGCGGAAGACGACGACGCGTTCATTCAGTTTGACAGCGATGATGCGGAACAAAGCCATGACGTTACTCCTTGACTGTTAGGACCAAGCCAGCGCGTTCGCGCTGCATGAGAGCGGACGAAAGGGGCGGTGGCGCGACTCGCGTCGCGCAGGCGGCGTTGGCTGCCCCGCGTGGGACTGCAACCGTGAGCCGCCGGCGTTCAGCGAGCCTAGTGCTGCGGGGCGAGCGCAGTTTCGCGTGGGAGATCGCGCGACGCAGCGCGGCGGGCCGAGGCTGGCCGCGAGCGAGGTGCGATCACGCAAGCAAACCGAGCGCGATCCACAGTGCAGCCGTGAGCGGCGCTCACGACGGCAGGAGAGCCGAAGCCCCCTTCGACCGGGCGTGACGATGAGCGGGTGTTTAGCCCGTGCCTGTGCTCTACCAGCTGAGCTACGCGACTTGCGCCGCGGGGAGAATCGAACTCCCGACATCAGGTTCTGAGCGTCCAGCGTCGCAAGCCACACGTGCTGGATGTGCACGTGCGCGCGCGGGTGGTGAACCGATAACCGGACACCATCTCACTGACTCGCGAACGAGAGTGAGCGGTGCAGCATCGCACCCACGCCGACGACGAACGGCGTCTCGAAGAAGCGGCGAGCTCCCATCTCCGGCGCGAGGCGCCGGTGTCCTGCATTGAACGATCGAGACTCGTATGCGCTGCGCAAGTACCCGGCGTACACGCGCAGCAAGTCACTTTCAGAGATCGGAAGCGCGGGGGGACCGCGCATCGTGGCGCCGCGTCAGCGCCACGCTCCCGACCATTGCGAGCGCCATGCCAGAGCCCAAGACTCCGCGAGCACGCTCGCCGCCCACGGCGGCGGCGCGGATCGCGCCTGACCGCTTATCCTGCAGGATAAAGCCGTATACGCGACGGCGTCTGCTCGCGAATCGAGCGTCTGGACCCGGACAAACGCGACCTCGGTGCGCGTCCGCACCAAGCGCGCTCCATGTGAAGCGCAGAGCGTGCGGCTGCACGTGTCGTCGTCAGCTCCCGAGGCATGCGGCGGTGCAGCGTGCGGGGGCGGTGAGGGCGGCCGAGAACGAGCCAGCGGACAACGCTGGTGTCGGCATGCGGACCGCACATCCAGGTGCGCGCGACCCGCATGCGGGGCGGCGCATTGGCGGGTTGAGCTCCGCGTGAGAACCGGGGTCAGCGGCGGCCGGCGAAGGCCGGGTGCCTCGAGGTGTAGTAGCTGGTGACGGGGGTGGCCGCCCGCTTGCTGCATGCTCGGCGCGTGGGGGCGCGCGTCGCGACCGAGGCCGGGATCCGGGCTGAGCTCAGCTGTGCGGCTGCCGCCACGAGCTGCGCAACCACGTGCTCGAGCCTGGCTGTCGCGGCCGCGAGGCGCTGGGCCGCCGCTCCGAGCTGCTCGACCGCACTCGCAAGCGCTTCCTGCCCGGACGATCGTGGCGCGCCCGTGGAAGCGCCGCCGCTCGAGACCGCACGCGCACGCGCACCACGGACGCGCAGCTTTCTGCGCGGTCCGCGGCCTCGCCGTGGCTTACGCGTCGGCGTGCTCGCACGACAACTTCTCGAGCCAGTTCTCCGCGCGCGTACTACTACCACCACAGCAGTGGACGTATGACACGGGCCCCGCCCCAGTGCACGCCCGAACGAGCGCCGCAATCCCTGTGATTGCCGCGCAGCGAACGAGTTCCAAGAATTCCCGCCACTGCCGCCTCTCACGCAGACACAGCAGCGCGAGTCACTTGCGCGAGGAGAGCGCCAGCTTGCTCAGGAACGCCAGCAGCGGCTGCACCTCAGCCGGCGCACCCACGTCCGAGAGCTCCACGGTGCGTGTGCTCTCGCCCACTTCGATCTGCAATCGATACGACATCCCGTCGCGCACGCGCGAAGCTTGCGGCGGCGGGAAAGTCCGGCCCATCTCGAGCAGCCCCGCCGATCGGATCAGCTCACGCAGCTCGGACGCGGTGGCAGCAGGCAGGCTGTCAACGTCCGCGTCGTAGCTGAGGCGCAACCCCGCGTAGCCACCGTGTCGCTCGAAGTGAATGCGCATGGCAGGATCGTAGCAGGGCGCCCGCATGAGCGCCCTGCTCTGCCCCCTCAGAGCCCCACTGCCTTGAACGCCGAACGCACGACCTGCGTCGAGCCCAGCGGCACCTGCTTCGTCTTCACGAGCGTGCGCGCCGACTCGATCAGCACCTGCACGGCATCCGCGAAGTTCGCAGTCGGCCACAGCTTCTGCAGCGCCTGGTACCAGATCAGCAGCGCCTTGTCGGTTCCGATCGATGTCGCCGCCAGATAGAACGCCTTGTTCGGGATGCCGCTGTTGATGTGCACACCGTAGTGGTCCTCGGGACCGGTGAAGTAGTTACTCATGTGATCTGGCTGGGGGTCCTGGCCCATCAGATGATTGTCATAGGCGGTGCCCGGGGCGCGCATGGAGCGCAGCGCTTCGCCGAACAACGTCGGTCCCATGATCTCGTCGCCGATCAACCAGTCGGCAGAGCCAGCGTCCTGCTTGTTGTGGTACTGGGTGATCGCCGAGCCGAACACGTCGGAGAAGTGCTCGTTCAGCGCGCCGGGCTGGCCCTCGTAGTCGAGGTTCGCCGTGAATTGTGTCACACCGTGTGTAAGCTCGTGAGCAGACACATCGAGCGAGCGAGCGAAGCTCGTGAAGATGACGCCGTCGCCATCCCCGTACGTCATCTCGTCGCCATCCCAGAACGCGTTCATGTAACTCGCGCCGAAATGCACGTTCGTGATCAGCTTGAGGCCGGCGTTGTCGATGGAGCGCCGCGCGAGGATGGTCCTGTAGAACTCGCGCACGACGCCGCTGTAGTCGTAGGCGATGCTGACGTCGTCATCTACCGTGGTCGGTGCGCCTTCGGAGCGCACCAGGCTCACCCGCTGGTCCCACGAATTGCCCGAGTCCCAGATCTCCCGCTCGGAGTCGCCGGTCGGCGTGCTCGGAACACCGGCAAACGTCGCGATGCTCACGGGCGTTCGCCCGCGCTTGGCGCGCGTTTCTTTGGCGACTTTCACGCTCTCACGCGCACCCGAAATGCCGTTCTTGGCGAGGTTCTGGAGGACGAACGGTGGAACGAAGCTGCAGACGCACTGGTGGTGTTGACCCATGGACTTTCTCCGGCTGTGGAAAAGACGAGCTGCTTCCCGAAGCGCCGTAGCGCCCGTGCAACCGCCCCTGACGTTAGTCATCCCACGTTCGACCATGGACGCTATGAGCGGCATCACGCGCTGGCTTCATTCGCTGCGCTGAAGCTGGATCTGCCGATTGCCCTCCGGAAGCAGCCTCCGCACGCCTGTGCTACGAGATCGAGATGGCACGCCAAGACACTCACAGCTTGATGATCGGTTATCTGCTCTGGTTGTTCGGCTTCACCGGCGCGCACCGGTTCTACTTTGGGAAGCCCGTCAGCGGCACGATCTGGTTCTTCACCCTGGGCTTGCTCGGGGTCGGCTGGTTGATCGATCTGTTCTTGATGCCCTCACTCGAGCGCAGCGCCGAAACGCGCTTCGCCGAGGGCGACTACAGCTACAATCTCAGCTGGATCCTGCTGACATTCCTCGGACTGTTCGGCGTTCACCGCTTCTACCTGGGCAAGTGGCTGAGCGGGGTCCTCTACCTGGTCACAGGTGGCCTCTTCGCCATCGGGTACCTGTACGACTACTGGACGCTGAATCGCCAGGTCAGCGAAGTGAACGCCTGACCGCACACGCATCGAAGCCGTTGCCACGCGTCTGTCTGTTATGATAGACAGACTGAAAGCGAGGGACGGCAGATGCGATTCATCGTGTACGGTGCAGGTGCGATCGGCGCAGTGATCGGGGCAGCTCTGCAGCAGGCGGGCTACGAGGTCGCGCTCATCGCGCGCGGCGAGCACGCAGTCGCGCTGCGCGAGCGCGGGCTGCGCGTCGAATCGCATGCGGGCGTCGCGCAGCTGCAGGTACGGGTCGTGGAGCACCCGCGCGAGCTGGCGCTCGACAGCGCTCGAGACATCGTGATCCTGGCGATGAAGACGCAGCACCTCGAAGCCGCGCTGAACGAGCTCGCGGCCGTCGCGCCCGCGGACCTGCCCGTGGCTTGCGCACAAAACGGCGTCGAGGCCGAGCGGCTCGCGCTGCGCCGCTTCACGCGCGTGCAAGCCATCTCGGTCATGGTGCCCGCCGTGTATCTCGAGCCCGGCGTCGTGCAGGTGTTCGGCACGCCGCTCTTCGGCGTGTTGGACGTGGGACGTTACCCCTCCGGTCGAGACGCGATCAGCGAGGCGCTCAGCGCGGCATTCAGAGCGGCGAGCTTCGGCTCGGACGTGCGCGATGACATCCAGGTCTCCAAGTACAGCAAGCTGATCGCCAACCTCGGCAACTCCATCGAAGCGCTGTCCGGGCCGGAAGGTCGCAAGGGCCGCGTGGCCGAGCTCGTGCGCGAGGAAGCGTTCCAGGTGCTGCGCGCGGCAGGGATCGCCATCGATCTGGATGCCGCCTCCAGGCGCAGCGCGCTCGTGGTCCCGAAGCCGCTCGGTGAAGCGCCGCGCCCGGGCGGCTCGTCCTGGCAGAGCTTGTCGCGCGGCACCGGCAACATCGAGACCGATTACCTCAACGGCGAGATCGCGCTGCTGGGCCGGCTCACCGGCATCCCGACGCCCGCGAACCAGCTCTTGCAGCGCCTCGCGAACGAGCACGCGCGTGCGTTTCGCGCGCCCGGCAGCGTGCCACTCGAAGCACTGACGCGGCTCGTCGATCAGGCGCGCGCCACGGCGTGAGCGCGAGCTCCGCGCTCGAAGGTGTCTGTCACGATCGACGCAGAGAGAGCGACGTTCCGCGTCACTGCGCTGCGCGAGTGAAGGCCGGAGTGCATTGACGTCGCATCCCGCCGATGGCAGCGTGGGTGCATGGGAAGTGGTCGGGTGCCGGGGCCGCTGGGAGCGTCGGGGAGCGGGGGTCAAGCCGTGCGCGGGGTCGGGCCCGTGGGCGCGAAAGCGCAGGACGGTAGCCCCGAGGTCCAGATCGCGATCAGCTTCGACGAATTCAAAGCCAAGGTGCTGGAGCGCCAGATCCGGAACGCCATCAAAAAGGGCCGCCAGTTCTGCGCGAACGTTCCGGATAGTGAGCTGGCCATCGTCGAAGACAAACACCGCATGCGTACGAAGGCCGCGGAGCGCTGCAAGCAGCTGCTCGAGGCTGCGCGCACTGCATTGGCCGAAGCCAAGCAGCAGGGCGACGAGCTGGCCAAGAACGCGGGCAAGCTCGGTGTGTATTCGGCCTATCGCAACATCCCGGAAGACACCGCGGCCTGGGAGAGCTCTTTCCGGCAGTATTACGAAGAGACGCGCGTCAAGCGCGCGGCGTTCGCGACCGGCGAGCACGGTCGGCAAGCGCTCGCGCTGATGACGAACATGATGATCTCGTACAAGGCCGCGCCCGGTTACAGCAACCACAGCAACGGCCTGGCGGTCGACTTCTTCACCATGCACAAGGGCAAGAAGCTGCGCGCGAAGAAGGCGCAGAAGGCCGCCTGGAGCGACAGCTGGCTCTTCGCGTGGCTGCAGGAGAACGCGCCCGGCTTCGAGTTCAAGAACCTCGACACCGAGGAATGGCACTGGGACTACATCGGCTGAGCGGCGAGTGGTCGAGCCCGATGCTCGAGCGCCCGCTCAGCCGACCTTGATCACCGCACCAGCGATCTCGTGGATGCCGATGGCCGTCTGCGAGATCTTCGCTGCGCTCACCGTGATGCCGGGCGGCTCGTATGACGTGTTGTTCGTCTTCGTGCCGACCTTCACCTTGGTGCCCGAGATCTCGACGGTGCCGTCTTTCTTCATCGTGATGCTGGCGGCGCCACACGTGATGGAGACCTCGCTCATCACCGCGATCGAGAGCTTGCCACTCTTGCCGCCTGTGTAGTGCGTGCCGGCGTTGCGCAGCTCGATGTCGCCGTTGCTCTCGACGTACACCTTGTCCTTCAGGAAGATCTGCGTGGAACCCTGCAGCACCTTGTAGTGCTCGTCCGCGATGATGTTGAACTGACCGTGGACCGTGGTGTTCTTGTTGGCGCTCTCGACAGTCAGGTTGTCGTATTCTTTGATCGTCGTCTTGCGCCCGCCATCGACCGAGTTGGTCTCGGTGCCGGTGACCGACTTGGTGCGACTCGCCTTCACCGTGACGCTCTGGTCCTTCTTGACGAGCACGTCCATGTTGCGCTCGGCTTGGAGGTACAGCTGCTCCTCGCCCTTCTTGTCCTCGAAGCGCATCTCATTGGCGTTGTCGGCCCCGCCCTTCGGCGTGCTGCGGCTCTTGATGCCGCTCTGCGTCTGATTGTCAGGCAGACCGTAAGGGGGCATGTTGTCCTTATTGTAGACACCCCCGGTCACGATCGGCCGATCGGGATCGCCCTCCAGAAACTCGACGATCACCTCTTGCCCGATGCGCGGGATGTGAATGCCACCCCAGTTCACGCCCGCCCAGATCTGGGCCACGCGGATCCAGCAGGAGCTGTTCTCGTCGCGCTTGCCCTTGCGGTCCCAGTGGAACTGGACCTTCACGCGGGCATAGTTGTCAGTCCAGATCTCCTCGCCCTTCGGGCCGACCACGGTCGCCGTCTGCGGGCCGCTCACGACCGGCTTCGGCGCGCGGCGCGTCGCCACGTACGGGATCGTGCTGTCCACGGCGTGCACCGTGCAGTGGAACGGAGCGGCCGCGCCGCGCTTAGTGGACTCGTAGTCGCCGCCGTCGATCTCGTAGCTCGCAGCCGTGACGAGGTACTTGGTGTTCAGCTTCTCGCGGTGCAGGTTCGTGAGCTCGAACAGCACGCCCGGCCCGAGGCCGCGCACGTTGCCCGCGCCCTGGAAGCCCAGCTCATGCGCCTGGATGGCCTCCGTCCGGGCGCGCACGTAACGCTCGCCGTCTTTGCTGGTCTCGTAACCACCGGGATAGTCGAAGAACTCTTTGTCCGCGTGCTCGTATTGGCCCGGCTTCGCGAGCTGCGCGGACAGGTCCGCCTTCGGCTTCTCGAAGTGAAAGTCCGTCATGGCGTAGGTGCCCGTGCGGACGTGACGCTGGGCCGTCCAGCGATCGAAGAAGTCGTCGTCGTTCAGGGTGCCTGGCTCGAAGAACGGCACCTTCTCGTAGCCGGGCTGCGTGCTGTGCGCGGACATCTCGTCCACGATCTCCAGGCTGTGGCGAGACTCTTCGTGCTTGAAGTAATAGTAGATGCCCTCCTGCTCCAGCAGGCGCTGCACGAAGTTCAGTGTGGTCTCGCGGTACTGCACGATGTAGTCGCGCTGCGGGTAATCGCCGCTCAGCGACAGCTTGTAGTCCCCGAAGCCGTGCTCCTTGAACACTTCCGAGATCACGTCCGGCACGGACATGCGCTGGAAGATGCGACAGTCGCTGGCCTGCGACAGCAGCCACAGCCACGGGCGCATGGTCGCGTGATACACGACGTAACGGCCGCGCGTCCCCGCGTACCCGAAGCTCGTGACGAGGCCGTGGAAGTAGCGGGTCTTCTCGTCGGCGAGGGAGACCTTGATCGTAGCCGGCTTCCCGAGCAACGCCGTCTCGTCGACGTTGGGATCGTCGCTGACGAGCTCGACGTCGTATTCGAACAGCTCAGAGAGCGCCTCTGAGCCGCGCATGCTCGCGAGCTGCAGGGTCTCGCCGAGCGATGTCGTGATCATTGCGAATCGATCTTGCGCCACGTCAGCCCCGCCCGAGTTGGATCAGTTCAAGCATATGTCACCACATCTTACGTTTCAACTACGTTCGCAATCGCGGAGTGTGCCGTGGTTTCCCCGCCGGCCAGAACATGGCCCTTCAGCGCTGCTCTGCGCGGTCGGCCGGAGTCACACCGGTCACGACCAGCTCGTGTCCGAACAGCGAGCTCTCTCGACGGTACGCTACTCGAACGCGTTGTCCAGGCGCCAAGCGACGCAGCACACTGCCGGTCCGTGAAGCGTACGAAACCGGCTCACTGTGCCCGTCCAGCTGAACGCGTACCTCGGCCATCGGAACGCGCCGGCTCGAGCCCGCGCGCATGCCATGGCTTGGCGTACCGACGACGTACGACGCATCTCCCACCCAGACCACCGTTCCGAGCGACTCGCTGGGTCGCCCAGGCGAGCGCCCGGTGCAGCCGCCGACGGCGACAATGATCACCACGCCCACGAGCCACAAAAGCTTGGACATGCTCGCGCCCCTCGGTGGCACGCTAGCACGAATGGCCACGCCGGCGCAGCCGAAGCTCACGGCCCCGAGACCTTCAGAGGCCAGGGTGCCGGAGCATCCCGCATGCGACCCGGGCTCGGAACGAAATTCGTGTGCGTCCGACGCAACAAGCGTCAAGCTCGGCCGATGAAGCACCGGGGGACCTCTGCCGCCGTTGGCTGAGGTGCGCTGACAGCAACGGGGCAACCGTCCCTCGATACCGGTGTGAAGCCACGGGAGGCAAGCGACATGGACAAACGGCTGCTTGAGCACTACGAGCGCGAGCTGCGCTTCGTGCGCGAACTGGGCGCCGAGTTTGCACGCAGGTTCCCGAAGATCGCCGGGCGGCTCGGCGTCTCCGAGCTGACGTGCGAGGACCCGCACGTGGAGCGGCTGTTTCAGGGCTACGCCTTTCTCTCCGCGGGGCTCAGCCAGCGCATGGAGTCCGAGTTTCCGGGCTTCACCTCCAACCTGTTGGGCGCGGTGTACTCGCAGTATCTCGGGCCCACCCCTTCCATGACCGTGGCGCAATTCGTGCCAGGGGCCCAGGCGGCCACCTTGAGCAATGGCTACATCGTCCCGCGCGGGACGGTGTTGCGCGCGCGAACCGGCCAGCGCGGCGCGCGCGGCTGCGAGTATCGAACGGCGCACGCCGTGGAGCTGTGGCCGATCGAGATCGACGAAGTCGAGTACACCTCGGTGCTGCGCGAGATCGCGGACGTGTACGTGCCCACGCGCAAGCCGCTGCAAGGCGTGCTTCGGATTCGCCTGCGCAGCACGGGTGGACGCCCTTTCAGTCAGCTCCAGCTCGACAAGCTGCCGTTTTTCCTGCGCGGCGCGGACGCGAAGAGCGCGCGGCTGTACGAGGCGCTGCTGGCGCACAGCGCGAGCGTCGTCATGCGCTGGGGACCGAGCGCGGCCCAACACTCCGCACGCTCGAGCGCCGCTCGACCCGTGCGAGCGCTCGGCTTCGACGACGAGCACGCGCTCTTGCCCTGCGGCCCGGCGGGTTTCCGCGGCTATCGGCTGCTGCAGGAGTACTTCGCATTCCCCAGCCGCTTTCAGTTCGTGGAGCTGTCCGGGCTCGCTGCGGGCTTCGCGCGCTGCAATCGCGACTGGCTCGATCTGCTGATCCCGTTGACGCAACACGACGAGTCGCTGCAAGGCTTCATCGAAACGAGCCGGCTGCTTTTGTTCGCCACGCCCGCGATCAACTTGTTTCCGCGCACGTGCGACCGCGTGCCGGTTCTGAACCCCACGCAACCCTTTCACATCGTCGTGGATCGGGCGCGCCCTCTCGAGTACGAGATCCACAGCGTGACGCGCGTCGCCGCCCACCTGCAGGGCAGCACGCGCGAGGTCGAGCTGCTGCCCCAGCGCGCGCTGCGCGGTCGGCTCGAGCACGACGGCGAGCGCCTGCACTACTCGCTCGAGCGCCGGCCTCGCACGGTGAAGTTCGAGGAGCAGCGGCTCGGCGAGCGCACGGCGTACGCGGGTAGCGAGGTCTACCTGAGCCTCATCGAGCAGCAAGCGCTCGCGACCGGTGTGAGTCGCCAGCTGAGCATCGAGGCGCAGTGCACCAACCGCGACCTGCCACTCCTCTTGCATCTGGGCCGCGGCGGCAGCGACTTCGTGCTCGAGAGCGGCGCGCCAGTGGAAGAGACGCGCTGCGTGGCAGGGCCGAGCGCCCCACGTTCGAACCTGTTGAACGGTGACCTTGCCTGGCGCCTCGTCAGTCAGCTGTCACTCAACTATCTATCGCTGTGCGAGGAGACCGGCGGCGCCGAGGCGCTGCGCGAGCTCTTGGCGCTGCACGCGCAGCTCGGAGATCCGCAGCTGCGGCGCGAGCCGGACGGTCTGCGCAGCGTGAACACGAGCCAGGTGATCCGTCCCATGCCGGGCCCGGGCCCTCGCCAGTTCGTGCGCGGGCTCGAGATCCAGCTGCAGTGCGAGGAGCAGGCGTTTTCGTCGCAGAGCGCGTTCACGTTCGCGTCCGTGCTCTCCGAGCTCTTTGCCAAACATGCCACGGCACACAGCTTCACCGAGACGGTGCTGCAGACGCGCGAGCGCGGTGAGGTGTACCGCTGGCCGACGATCGCCGGACTGCGGCATACGTTGTAATTGACGACGTTCCGATTCGTAGTACGTTTGTAACTTCGGAGCTCACAGGCGCAAACACGGACGATGGGTTGGGGGGCTGCCTGAGGGGCGGAGATGCGGAAGCTGTTTGACGAGCTTCGGGAGCAGATCGAAGATCTGCTGGAACAGCGCGAGCATTTGGCGCTCGTCGTCCCGGTCGCCACCCGCGAATACGTGGCGCTCTGCGCGACCTTGAATGCGCTCGACGAGGGTGGCTCGCAGCACGTGTTTTTGGTCTTCGGCGAGGCGTTCGAGACCCCATCCCAGTACGCCACGAGCTTGCTGACCGCGTTTCAGCCGCGGCATCGAGAGCTCGTGCAAGCCTCGCCCGTGCCACCTCCCGAGCTGCCGCCCCTGTTGTTCGACGATCGTCAGCCAGCGCTGCTCAGGCTGCAAACCTTGCTCGGCTACGCGCGAGAGCTGTGCTTCGAGCGGCCGGATCTGCTGCTCGTCGTGGGGCTCGTCCCCCAGTCGATCGCGGACGGGGCGGCGTACGCGCGCTTCGTCGATGAGCTGCTGCAACACGACGTGAGCTCACCGTGGTGTCGCGGCATGCGCTTCGTGGTGCGCGAAGACGCGGCCAATCCGGCCCTCTCGCGCGACCGCTCCGTCCGCACGCGCACGCGCTACTACGCACCGGATCTGAGCGACGACGCGCTCGTGCGCGCGCTCGAAGCCGAGGCTGACGACGCGTCCTTGCCCGTCGCGCTGCGCATGCAGTCGCTGATGATCCTGGCAGGCATGGACAGCTCGTTCCGGCGCACCGGACAGGCGCTTGAGAAGTACGAGCTGCTCGCGCAGTACTACCTCGGCATGGGTGAGCTTCCGCGTTTGGCGCTGGCGCTCAACGGCATGGGAGAGGCGCACGCGCTCGCAGGGCAGCTAGAAGCGGCGCGCTCGCATTTCGAGCGCGCGCTGACGCCCGCTGTCGCATCCAAGGACCTGCCGAGCCTGATCAGCATCACGTTCAACCTGGCGCGCCTGCACCAGGCTCGCAGCGAATGGCGGCTGGCCGCAGAGTACTACACCGCTCTCTCCACGCTGGCGCGCGCTTCGCTGAACCCCGCACTGCTCGTATTGTGTCACGAGCAACATGGCGCGGTGTTGCAGGGTCAAGGCGCGCACGAGGAAGCGCTCGAGCAGTGGCGCGCCGGCGTCACGCTGTGCGCTGGGCTCGGCATGCAAGACCAGCAGCTCGGACTGCTCTCGCGCATCCGAGAGCTGCGTGCGCCGCGCGCACCCGCGAGTGAGCTGCGCGCGCTGGACAATGAGATGGCAGAGCTACGCGCGGCGGGCGCACAGGAGCTGAGAACATGAGCGTGAACATGTCGGCGCTCCAGTCTGCGGGCGAGCAGAGCGTGGCCCAGGCGAAGTCCGAATCGGTCGCGCTCAATCAAGTTATGGACAGCACGGCGAAGTCGTTCAGCAATCTCGCCGACGTCAAGCCGAGCGAAAATCCCGCGGCGGCGGTCGCGCAGGTGGGCGGGGCGATCCTGGGCGCCGCGAACCTCGGCGCAGAGCTCACGAACACGGGCGTTGCGGTGCTCACGAGCTCGATCTCTGCCATGTTGCCGGGCTTTCCCGCCGCGCACATGGGCTCGTTTTACATGGGCATCCCGCACGCCCATGCCCATCCGCCGAGCCTGATCCCTCCCGCGCCTCCGGTGCCGCTGCCGACGATGGGGGCGATCACGCTCGGCACCAGCGTTCAGGTGCTCGTGCAAGGCCTGCCTGCGGCGCGCGCCGGAGACATTGGCATGGCGCCGACGTGCGGTGGCATCGCGCCGTTCTTCACCGTGTTTCTGGCCTCCTCGAAGGTGTTCTTCGGGGGCATGCGCGCGGCGCGCCAGACGGACATGTGCACGGCGTGCACGCCATCGAAAGACACGGCGACGCGCGCCACGGCCACGGCCATGAAGACGGCCGGCAAGGCGCAAGCGCTCGCGAACATGGCGAAGATGGCCGTGGGTGGGCTCGAGAAGCTCGGCCAGGTGGTGAAGGTCGCCGGTATCGCGAGCAGCGGCATCGAGGCATACAAGTCCAACGCCGCGGCCGAGCAAGCCGAAGCCGAGGCCGCGAGCGCAGAGGACGCGGCCGTGGCAGCCGAGGCAGCCGCGGATGCGCAGGAGCAAGCGGCTTCGGCTGCGGGCAACGCGCTGGGCGCAGGCATGGCCGCAGGCCAGATGGCGGCCGACGCCATCGCGACTGCGCTCAGCGCGACGATGGGAACCGACCCGGCGATCCCACCCGGCATGATCGGTTTCGTCACGTTGGGTGCGGGGCGAGTGCAAGTGGGTGGCATGCCGATGCCGAACATCCCGGACCCCGCGCAGTGGTTGCTGAAGAAGCTCGCGGGCAAGGCGAAGCCGAAGCCCGGCAAAGCGAAGAAATCGAAGAAAGCGGGCGGCGGCGGAGGCTGCCCGCCCCCGTGAGATGAGCATGCCGAAGCGCGATTGCAAACTGCAGCCCCGCGCGGGCGCCAGCCGCCTGGTTGGCGATCCCGTCGATGTCGTGACGGGGGCCGTGATCGATCAGGACACCGAGTTCGAGCTGCCGGGTGCGCCGCTGCCGTTGCGCTGGACGCGCTACTACGACAGCCGGCACGCGGACAGCGACCGCGGCCTCGGGCGCGGCTTCCGTCACGAGCTCGACCACACGCTGTGCTTCGACGTCGACGGCATGACGTACAGCGATCCGACGTGGAGCGTAACGACGTTTCCGTTTCTCGCAGAGGACGGCGACAGCGTGCGCGCGAGCGGCGTCGAGCTCGAGCGCGTCGACGCGATGAACTACCGGGTGGGGCTCGCGGGCGGGCGCACGCTCGAGTTCAGCTTCCCGGGGCAGGCGCACGTCGGGCGGCTCCAGCTGATCGAGGAGCACGACCAGTCGTTGGCGCTGCACTACGATGGTCGCAGCCTGCAGCTGCAGGCCGTGGGCCTCGGCGAGCTCGGGCGCCTGCGCCTCGAATGGGTGGACGGGCACATCGCGCGCGTGGTGTGGGTGGAGCGCGATGCCGAGACCGATACCGAGTCCGAGAAAACCCTCGCGCGCTACCACTACGATGCGCAGGGTTGTCTGAGCGAGGCGCAGAACCCGCACAAGCACAAGTTGAAGTACGCGTTCGACGCCGCGCAGCGCCTCGTGCGCAAGACGAACGCGCAAGGCTACTCATTTGTCTACGTGTACGACGAGGACGGCCGCTGCATCGAGAGTCGCGGCGAAGACGGCGCAGAGCGTGTGCAGCTCGAGTACCGTCCCACCGAGCGCACGACGATCGTCACGCGTCACGACGGAGGCAAGTGGACGTATCAGTACACTGACTTCGGCGCGATCGCGCACGTGCTCGATCCCTGCGGCGGAGCTCAGGCGTTCACGTTCGACGATCAAGGCCGCGTGATCGAGGAGATCGATCCGCTCGGCAACGTGACGCACGTCCTGTACGACGCGAACAATCAGCCCGTCGCCAAGCTGGATCCGTGGGGACATCGCGAGCCGATCGACGAGGACGCGCCCGATGTCCATCCGCTCGATCACCGCACGCCGGACACGCCGCTCGAGATCATGTTCGGCACGCTGTTCTTCGCGCCGGCGCGCCTGCCTGCCACCGGCGACACCCTGTGGAACGTGCCCTGGCAGGCGCGACAAGCGCTGCAGACGGCAGATCCCGCGTGGGGTGGAGACGTCGAGCGCGATTACTCTCCGCTCGGCACGCCGTTGCACGATCGCAACGAAGCGGGCAAGCGGCGGCGCTGGACCTACGACGAGAACGGCTTTCTGCGCTGGGTGCAGGATTTCGATGGGGGCAAGCGCAGCTTCGAGTACACGTCGGACAGCCACCTGGCGCGCGAGATCGATGAGAACGGCGGCGTCACGCAGTTCGAGCACTCGCCGACGGAGGAGCTCACCGCGCTCGTGGACCCGGGCGGGACGCGCAGTGAGTACAAGCTCGATCAGAAAGATCGCGTGGTGGAGGTGCATCGCCACGGCAAGCTGCGCGAGCGTTATGTCTACGACCTCGCGGACAACCTGATCGAGAAGCGCGATGGCCGCGGACAGCTGCTGTTTCAGTGCACGATCGGCGCCGGCAACGTGAATCTCGCGCGAACGCTGAGCGACGGCGAGATGCAGACGTTCGACTACGATCGACAGGGGCGCTTGATCGAGGCCGTCAGCGCAGCTGGCCGCTGCGAGCTGAGTTACGCGAGCGGGGGCCAGCTCGCGTCGGACCTGCGCGATGGGCAGGGCGTCGTGCACGCAGACGACACGACGATCGTGCTCGGCAAGTTCGTCACGCGCTATCGGCGCACATCGATCGACGAGCTGCGCTGGACCGACCCCACGGGGGCGAGCCACGGACTGCAGAGGATCGGGCCCGGCATCATCGACCGCGAGCATGCGAACGGCGTGCGCGAGGTGAGCCAGTTCGACGTCGAAGGGCGCTGTCTCGCGAAGACGCTGTACCGCAAGCGTGACGACGATCGACCGTGGGTGCGCAGCTTCCATTTCTCGGGTGAAGGCGACCTGCTCGAGTGCCGCGACAACGAACGCGGCGCCACGCGCTATCGCTACGATCCGGGGCACCGGCTGCGGGACGTGCTGCATCCGAACGGCCGCGCGGACAGCTACGAGCTCGACCTGGCCGACAACCTCCTGCGCACACCGAGCCCGCTGTTCGAGGCGCGCGCGCTCGACACCGCGCAGCGCTTCGAGCTGCGCGATGGCAATCGGCTGCAGCGTGTGGGCAGCGAGCGCTTCGAGTACGACGACCGCGACAACATCGTGCTGCGCGAGAGCTGGAGTGGCGCGACGCGCTACGTGCGCAACTCGCTCGATCAGCTGATAAGCGCGAGCGGCCCCGGCTACGAGCTCACGGCCGCGTACGATGCGCTCGGGCGGCGCACTCACAAGACCGTCAACGGTCAGACCACCACGTATTACTGGGACGGGGACCGGCTGGCCGCGGAGATTCGGCCGGGCGGCGCGCTGCGCGTGTACATCTACGTCGCGCCGCTCGCCATGGTGCCCGTGATGTGGATCGACTACGCGAGCGTCGAGGCGGCGCCCGACTCGGGGCTGCGACGCTACGTGGTGACTGACCACCTCGGCAGCGTGCACACCGTGCTCGACGACGCGGGCGAAACGCTGTGGAGCGCGAGGCTCGATCCGTACGGACTCGCGCAGATCGATGTCGGCGCGCGCGTGCACCAACCGCTGCGCTTTCCGGGACACTTCCACGACGCCGAGACCGGGCTGCACTACAACCGTTTTCGCTACTACGATCCTGCGCTGTGCCGCTACCTGGAGAGCGATCCGCAGGGCATCGAGGGCGGGCGAAACCTGTATGCCTACACGACGAACCCGCTCTCGGAGGTCGACCTGCTCGGCCTCGCGAGCAGCGGCCGCTGCAAGAAGTGTGAGCCGAAGGCCACGAAGAAGAAGCAAAAGGCCGACGGCAAGAAGAAGGAGAGCAACAAGGACAAAAAGCCCGCGCAGCTGCCGAAAAAGAAGGCGAAGCTCAAGCCCGAGGTGAGCGACGCGGCGGGCGCGGAGCTCTCGGATGGCACTCCGATGCCGCCGGGTACCAAGCGCCTCGTGTACACGGACGGCAAGCACAAGGCCACGTATTACGTCGACGCCCAGGGCCGCACGCTTCGCGCGGAGCTTCCGCTCAAGCCACCAGCCAAGTTCAAGAAGGAAGGCGTCGGAGGCATCACACCGAAGGGCTTCAAGTCAGGTCGCGACGATCGCGGCCACCTCGCACCGGAGCGCGGGGCCCCGAAGAAGAGACTCGTCAATCGCGAAGAAAACGTGATCGCCGAGCACGGCAAGAAGAGCAATCGAAGCAAGAAACGAGCCTGGGAAAACCGTGCGGTCAAGGAGGCTGACAAGAACCCTGGTTCATCCTTCACAACGGTCCACGAACCCGTGTATGAAGGCAAAAATCCGAGGCCGACCGAGGTGAAGCACATGCTTCAAAAAGACGGCACCACGGACCCCAAGTTCACGCAGACCATTCCCAACCCAAACCGGTAACCATGGATCCCAAGGAACTCCCCGCTGCGGAACTGGCGACCCTCACCGACGGTTTGCTCGCTGCGCTCGCGGAAGGCGGCGGCGCTCACACGAGCGCGCGCTTCCACCTCGACCTGCAGCGCACCGACGACAAGCTGGAGATCGACTCGGTGCGCGGCGGCGATCTGACCAGCACGGACCCCGAAGCTGCGAGCAAGGGTGGTTTCATCGGGCGCAACCACTACAAGGCATCGATGGCGTTGCTCAAGAGCGCCGTGGCCGCGGATTGTCCGCTCTACTTGGTGCACTATGACTTCCGTAAGGAGTCGGGTCAGTGGAAACACTGGCTGACAGTCCAATCGCTCGCTGAGCACGAGCAGATGCTGAAGGAACGCGCAACGCTCGATGCCGCGATCGAGCAGGCGTTGGTGGACGCCGCGGAGAAGGGCTGGAAAGAGCTCTCGGCATCTCGCAGCGACGTGCCACCGGTTCAAGAGCTGAAGCTTCTCGGCACTTACGGGCGAAAGAACCGCTTGCTGAGCGTGCCCCCCGCGCTCAGCTCCGTCGTCGATCGGCTGTGGCCTTTCCATCGCGAGCGCGGGTTCCAGCTCGAGGCTGTCGAGCTGGAGTTGACCGCCGGCCGGCGCAAGCTCATCCGCGACTTCGCCATGTATTACGTACCGGAGCGCAAGGCATGATCCAGATCGAACAGCAACCGATCGATGAGCGCATCGGTCAAGCCATGATGGAAGCCATGCCGACCCACTGGCAGGGCATCGCGCTCAACGTCGAGCGCAACGGAGAAGCGGACGCAGAGCGCTACACGATCGACCTCGGTCCACTGCAGGGCGAGCCGGGCCTCGCCATCGTCTCCGACGAGCTGCAGGATGCCATCCGCGAGCTCTACCTGCTGCATCGCAGCCATGGCACGGGCATGCGCGTCGCGCGCTACTTCGTGCAGCCTGACGGGGACGAGTGGAAGTTGGTGTCGGAGTTCGAGTACGACGATTGAACAGTCAGGGGTGACACAACCTCGGAGCGGTCGATGACGGCCATCGCTGATTATTTCGCCTGGCTGAAGCGCACGGTGCCCGAAGTGTCGGCCGATCTGCGGCCGCCCGCGGAGCCTGCGGCGCTGGACGCGCTCGCGAGGCACATCGGCTTTGCGCTGCCGGATGCGATGACGCAACTGTACCGGCTGCACGACGGCCAGCACGATGCGACCCGGCTCGGCGTGATCTACGGTCTGGAGTTCCTGCCGCTGGCCGAGGTGACGGCCGAGTGGGACTCCTGGGCGGAGCTGCGTGGGGCCTCCGATCCGGACGAGCTCGACCGAGGTCAATACGTGTTCGTGCCGAACATGGTGGCCGATACGTACACGACGCCCGGCTGGCTGCCGCTCTTTCGCTGTCCGGGCCGGGCAGATTACATCGGCGTGGATTTGAACCCTGACCCCGAGGGCACGGTGGGTCAGGTGATCAACTTCGGTCGAGACGAGCCGGAGAAGTACGTCGCCGCGCGGGGCCTGGAGGAGCTCTTCGAGCTGCTCATGGAGTGGGTGCAGGAAGAAGGCGTGGGCGCCGAGCCGCTCAAGCTGCGCGATCACGTGGAAGACCTGTTTGCGCACGGCGGCCGCGTGTTCGAGCGCCTGTACGCGCGCGCGAGTGGGGAAGACGTGGAACTGGAGCTGCCTGGCGGGGACGATGAAGACGTCGATGACGACGACGACGAGATCGAAGAGATCGAGCCACCGCCCGAGCTGCGCGCCCCCTACGAAGCACTGCTCGACAAGCTCCTCGAGCACCTGCGCGACCGAGGCCGCGCGGTACGAGCAGCGACGCTCGAGCTCGAGCGCACGGGCGACATCACGGTGGGTGGCCTGGAGCTCTGCACAGGCGGAGACTGGGTAGACGCAGGCACGCACGAGCTCACGAAGCTCAGCGACGCGCTGCTAACAGCGGCAGAATCACTGGGTCGCCCACCCCGAATCGACCTCCTACTCTGGCGCGACGACAACGATTGGCACCACAAACTCAACGCCCTGGGCTAGGCGCCGGCCCTCCGCTCAGGCCCCAGCCTCGTTCTCGACGTAGTGGCGCGGGAGCTCTTTCAGCTCACCGACCTCCCCACCACACGCTTCGATGATCTTGCGCTCAATCCGTCGCAGCGCCGGCCGCAGAACATCGTTGACCTTCTCCACGTGCGGCTTGATCTTGCCGTCCCAGTTCTTGTTGGGCTTGGCTTTTTCGTCCGCGATGATCTTCTCGCGAAGCGCGATCTCCGACCGGATGATGTCGGCCGCGATCTTGAACATCTCGAGCCGAGTAGCCCGCGCGATTTCGCGGCGCTGGAGGGACAGCTGCCATCCCGCAATGAGAAGTGCGACGATGCCGATCCAAATCTCCACGGTGCCTCCATCGATCGATGTGTTAGGCCTGTATTGTCATGCCAGGTCACCTGATCGCTGTGACCCACACCACAGCAGCGGTCGTCTGCCTGCATGCGATTCGACTGAGAGTCAGCAACGTCCCGAGACTGCTCGAAGAACAATCTACGGGCACCCTCACGCGCAGTCAGACAGCCGTTGTGATCTCCAGGATAGCGATCAACGCACCCAACGACCCGAACAACCATCCCGCGCCACCAGCCACCAGGACGTATCGGCGAAAGCGAGCGGGGTCGGCCCCCTCGTAGATCCTCACGCCCTCGAACACCACGAATGCGACGCCGCACGTCGAGACGAGCCACATCGCCAACCCCACAATCGAAGCCGCCTCGACCAGGTGCATCCTGTCGAGAGCAAAGCCACCCAGAAACAATGAGAGCAGGAAACCCGCACTGGCTGCGACCAGAAACGTCCAGCCTGCACGCATGATCTGGCTAGACGCTAGCGTGTTTGCACGGTCGTTAGCTTGCCGATTAGCCAGGTGTTTTGGCCGTGGTTGTGTAGGTGTAGTCGGACTGGGGCGCCGACTTGCAGCTCTTGTTCGGTGCGCCAGCTGTACAGGGTCACTTCTGGTTCGCTCGGGATGTCGATGTAAGTCTCCCACGTCAGCGTCTGGTCGAAAAACAGTGCCACGTGCGCGTGGGCTGGTTGATCCGAGAGGAGCTCGAAGTGCCGCACCTCGAAGCTGACCTGAGCGCCGCGTGCAACGGACCGCAGGGCCTCACTGTACAGCAGTGGATAGTTGCAATAGGCCGTTTCGATCTCCAGCTCCGGCCTGATCGGTAGAGGTGTCAGGTAGACCCCCGCGGAGTTGCATCTGATCGTTTCAGGCTGGTGGTCTGGGAGCGGATCGTCGGAGGCGGGATAGGCGCGCCAACGCTCCTGATCCACGATCGCTAGCTCGGTGCTCTGCTCGTTGTCATTGCGCGCGGTCTCGGCGTCCGCAGTGGCGCAGCTCACAGCGGCGGCCTGCAGTGCGCCTAGGATCATGTATCGATCGCGGCTCTGTTTGCGCATGCGTCGCCCCCGGGTGAAGCATGGCACCGAGCGCACGTGTTGTTCAAACCTCACTGTTCACTCGCGGAGGTTACCATGCACACGTTCCGAGGCAGCGCGCTGGTCCGGGCGCACGCATTTCTACTGCTGCTCGCGTGCGCTTGTTCGGCGTACGACGATGACGCCACGCTCTCCAACTACGCGAGCGTCGGCGGTGTGACCTGGGAGTCTGACATCGCACTCCTAGTCGCCGATAAGTGTGTGGGTTGTCATCAACGCGGAGGCATCGCGCCGTTCTCGATGCAGGACTATGCGAGCGCCCGGGCCTGGGCACCTGCGATGGCCGATGCCGTGGAACAGGGGCGCATGCCACCGTTCCTCGCGGACGAAACAGAGCACTGCCAGCCGCGACTGCCCTGGGCACAAGACCTGCGGTTGACACGCTCGCAGAAGCGAACCTTGCGGGCGTGGGCGCAGGCGGGCGCGCCGGAGGGCGAGCGCGCCGAAGGGGTCACGCGCGCGCAGCCGGAGCTCGTACGCTTGCCGCGCGAAGACGTCGTCATGCGGCTGCCGGAGCCGATCGAGGTTCGCGGCGACCGCGACATCCATACTTGCGTCCTGGTGGATCCTGGCCTCGACCGCGACAGCTACGTGACCGGACGGCTCGTGACAGCCGGAAACGCACGCGTATTGCATCACGTCGTGAGCTACGTGGTGATGCCTGGCAAAAATGCTGACGGCTCCGACCGAGACAAGCGGCAGCTGGAAGCGGCGATCCGCGACGAGCACGGCGTCGGCATCGGCGGGCGCTGGGACTGCTTCGGGGGCGGCAACCTTCCGAACCTGACACTCGAGATGCTCGACGGCTGGGCCCCGGGAGGACTGCCGAATCTCGCGCCACCAAACAGCGGCCAGCCGCTCGACAGAGACGCGCTGATCCTGCTCGACGTGCACTACCACCCGACGGGTCAGACAGAGCTGGACGTCGACACGCGCCTATCGCTCATGCTCGCGGACGAGCGCCCTGCGCTGATCAGCCGCGTGCTCCTGTTCGGCAATGCGCGCGGCCACGACGTATATGAATCGGGCACGAACGATCTGCTCCAGCAGCCCGGGGAAGACAAACCCGAGTTCCTGATCCCGGCCGAAGCGAAAGATCACGTGGAAGAGATGACCTGGACGTGGAACGTCGCGAACAACGCCTTTCGCGTGTACGCCGCTGCGACGCACATGCACTACGTCGGCCGAGACATGCGCGTGACCTTGGAGCGCGCGAAGAGCCTGGACGACGAGTGCTTGATCCAAACGCCGCAGTGGAACTTCAATTGGCAGCGCGGCTACGCCTACGCCGCTGACTTCGAGGACCTGCCGCAGATGGGCGGCCACGACGTCGTGCGCCTGCGCTGCGTCTACGACAACACGATGCAGAATCGCTTCGTCGCAGCGGCGCTCGCCGACCGTGGCCTCGACGCGCCCGTGGACGTCGCACTCGGCGAAGACAGCCTCGACGAGATGTGTGTCGCCGGCCTGGGCATCATCTATCCGAACAACAACTAGCGGTGGCGCCAAGCTGCGTCCGTGAGCCGCTCAGGCCTGCCGGACGTGCAGGTAGCGGGGGGTGCTTCGGGTGCCGGCTATCAGGCTGAAGGCGAAGACGAGGGCGAGCGCTAGCCACGTGCTTGCCAGGCCTCCGTACGCGTCCCAGCTTTGCGTCACGAAGCCCACTCGCGCCAGGTCGAGCGTGGCTGCGACGGTGACGTTGAGCAGCGCTACGCGCAGCGGTGTCACGTGGTCCGATCTGCGGAAGTACGCTGCGGTGCTGACACCGAATGCCAGCGCCACGATGAGCGCGTGCGTCCACGACGCGAGCGAGGCCGGGACGCCCGTCACGGCCAGTATGGCCAGCGCTGCCGCCCCCACAGCCCACGCCGCGCCCGCTGCGGCAACGAGTGGCGCGTAGCGCGGCGCACGCGGCTCGCAGCCCACACGCGGGTAACTGCCGAACGTGCAGCGCAGAGCGGCGTGTGTGGCGTGAGGCTCCGCGCCAGACAGGAACATCATGGGGCACTCGCCGGCGATCACTTCGATGCCGTGATCCTCGCAGAAGCGCACGGCTTCGTCGCTCACCGCACCGCGGCCCGCGCCGCGATGCATCCACACGCGCGGGACCTGCGCCGCGGCGCAGTCCCGCACCACGTCCGAGGTCACGCGCGGCGACGTCATCAGGATCGCGCCGTCGAGTGGCCCGGGCACGTCTTGCACGCGCCCGTACGCGCGCGTCCCGTCGAGCGCATCGAGCTTCGGGTTCACCGCGACGACGTCGTAGCCGTGCCGTTGCAGTTCTTGCAGCACCAGGCGGCTGAAGTCCTCTGGCTGCGCGGAGACGCCGACCAGCGCGAGGCGCCGTCCGGACAGAAAGCGTTCGATGGCAGCGAGCTGCGTCATGGCACTCACCTCCGCCTGCATGTGCTGCAGCATCCGTGCCGCTCTGAGCGGCGTGAGGCGGCGCGTCGCGCTGCTGCACGCGCAAGACGTGCGCGAGCGCCCAGCTTGGCCGCAAAATTCGCTCAGCGCTCGTAGCTGGCGCGGCCCGCGGGCGCGCTTACGTACGCGGCATGACCGCCATCGATCCAACCCTCACCGTCTCCGAGCTCACGCGCAGCGTGCCCGGTGCCTACCGCGTGTTCGAACGCCACGGCATCGACTTCTGCTGCGGCGGCAGGCGCCCTCTCGATCAGGCCTGTATGGAGGCCCAGGTGCCGCTGCACGACGTGCTGCACGCGCTCTGCGCGGGCAGCAGCGGACCCAAGCCCGGTGTCATCCCCCACGGCGTGGCCCCGCTCATCGCGCACATCATCGACGCGCACCACGTGTTCGAGGCCGCGGAGCTGGCGCGCCTCAATCCACTCGCACAGAAGGTGCTCCGCGTGCACGGCGAGCGCCATCCCGAGCTGCGCACGGTCGGCGAGCTGCTGCGTGCGCTCAGCGACGATCTGCTACCGCACATGCAAAAAGAGGAGGTCGTTCTGTTTCCGGCCATGCGCGCGCTGGAGAGCGGCGAGCCTCCGCGCGTTCGCTTTCTGAAGCTCGAGCAGCCGCTGTCCGTGATGCTCGCCGAGCACGATCACGTCGGCCAGCTGCTGCGCGAGCTCGAGCGCGTCACGCGCCACTACACGCCGCCGCCGAACGCCTGCGGCAGCTACCGTGCGCTGTACGAAGGTCTCTCCGAGCTGCAGGCCGATCTACACCGGCACATCTACCTCGAGAACGAGCTGCTCTTCCCGCGCGCTCGCGCACTGGAATCGCTCCGCTCCTGACATCGGGTTCAGGCAGAGCCCATGCGGCTGGCAGCGGCGTGCCGCTCACGGCTGCGAGGGCAAGAGCGACTCGAGCTGATGGGACGAGAGCTCGTACGCGCCGCGATACTGACCGATCAGGCTCAGCCGTCCGCCGTCGAACTTCAGGTCCATCTCCCCCTGGCTCAGCACGAGCGAGTGCACCATGAGCAGGCCCTCGACGGGCACTTCGCGCGCGACGATCTCCTCGCCCTCGGCCCGCAGCCGCGACAAGCTGAGCGTGCCGGCCACCGCCATGGAGCTGCTGTCGACGCAGGCCGACGCCGTGGCGATGAGCCGCCGGTCCCCACACGCGTGCACGGTCCGCCCGAACAGCCCGGCCCCGCGGGCCGCGTGCACGGCCGAGGGCTCGATGTCCAGGTCCACGCGGTACGTCTCACCGCGCAGCTCGAGCTCGTAGCTGTCGTTCGCGCCCCGCGCGAGCTCGCTCATCTCCGCAGCGCCGTACTTGAACCTGCCGCCCTCAGCGCTCGAGGACACGCAGCCCGCGAAGTACCCCGGGTTCAACAGCGAGGCGACCGCAAACGCGCCGAGCGAGTACCAGCGACAGGTGCGCATGCGCCGAACGTATCACGCGCCACCCGCCGCCGCCACCCGCTGCACACGCCTCAGTCCGTGAGGTTCCGACCGTGGAACAGCTCCTCGATCTCGCGCTTCAGCTGGGCCTCGATGCGGAGCCGGTCCTTGAAGGACAGGCTCTTGGCCTTGGCTTCGAAGAGGTACGTGTCCAGGTCGAACTCCTTGAGATGCATCTTCGTGTGGAAGATGTTCTCCTGGTACACGTTGACGTCGATCAGCTCGTACTTGTCCCGGATCTGCTTGCTCAGATAGTCCTGGATCGAGTTGATCTTGTGATCGATGTAGTGCTTGCGGCCCTTCACGTCGCGCGTGAAGCCGCGCACGCGGTAGTCGCACACCACGATGTCGGACTCGAAGCTCTCGATCAGGTAGTTGAGCGCCTTGAGCGGTGAGATCACGCCGCAGGTCGCCACGTCGATGTCGGCCCGGAACGTGGCGATGCCGTTGTGCGGGTGCGTCTCCGGATAGGTGTGGACGGTGATGTGGCTCTTGTCCAGGTGCGCCACCACGCTCGCGTCGCCATTGTGCTCGCGCACGGCGTCGCTCAGGACGCCCTGGGCTGCACGCCGATCCACGACCTCCTGCTCCGAGATCAAGATCGTGACGCTGGCGCCTTGCGGGTCGTAGTCCTCGCGCGCCACGTTGAGGATGTTCGCGCCGATGATCTCGGCGACGTCGGTCAAGATCTGGGTGAGGCGATCCGCGTTGTACGCCTCGTCGATGTACTCGATGTAGTTTCTGCGTTGCTCGTCGGCGACCGCGTAGCAAAGGTCATAGATGTTGAAGCTCAGCGCCTTGGTCAGGTTGTTGAAGCCCTGAAGCTTCAGGCGGGGAAGCGGTTTGATCACGTCGCGGCCTCCGAGGGGTTTGCCGCTCCGCCATAGCTCTGTCTAGGCTCGCCGGCAACTGTCGCAGTGCCCGGGAGCGGCAAAATCGCGCGCGCAGGCGCTAGACGCGCGACAGCGTGGCTGCTCTGCGGTCCCGTTGGGCACATGTGACTACTGAAGCGCGCCGAAGCGCCACGCGCCAGGCTCGCCAGTCCCGCTCGCGCGTGACCCTGCATGCCCGCTGTGGGTACAATCCTGCGAGAAGCCTGCCTGCACTGCACAAGGTGATCCGTGTCGAACATCACGCCTGAACCCGACGCCCCGGAGCCGCTCGAACACCGGCTTGCCTCGATCCAGGAGCTGCTCGAGGAGATCCGCGCCGGTCGGCCCATTATCCTGGTGGACGACGAGCAACGCGAGAACGAAGGCGATCTGATCTTGCCGGCGGCGACGATCACCACGGAGCACGTGGCGTTCACCATTCGCTACACAGGAGGCGTGATCTGCCTGGCCATGCCGAACTCACTGGCCGATCACTTGGAGCTGCCACCGATGGTGCAGCACAACTCCGCACCGAGACGCACGGCCTATACGGTCTCGATCGAGGCGCGCGAGGGCGTCACGACGGGCATCTCGGCGCAGGACCGCGCGACGACCATCCGCGCCACCGTGAAGCCCGGCGTGACCGCAGCGGACCTGGTGCGCCCGGGGCACGTGTTCCCACTGCGTGCGCGCGACGGCGGCGTCCTGCGGCGCGCGGGCCACACCGAAGCCGCGGTGGACATCTGCCGCCTCGCGGGCCTGCCGCCCGTGGGCGCCGTGAGCGAGCTCATGCACGACGACGGCAGCATGATGCGCCTGCCCGCGATTCAGCAGTTCGCGGCGCAGCACAAGCTCAAGGTCGGCACGATCGCAGACCTGATCGCCTATCGTCTGGACCGCGACTCGTTCGTCAAGCGCGTCGCGACCGCACAGCTACCGACGTCGCGCGGCGCGTTCACGATGCATGGCTTTCTGGACGAGCTGAACAACACCGAGCACGTGGCGCTGGCGCTCGGCGACATCAGCGATGGCACGCCGGTGCTCGTGCGCATGCACTCGGAGTGCTTGACGGGCGATTCGTTCGGCTCGCTGCGCTGCGACTGCGGGCCGCAGCGCGACCGTGCGCTCGAGCTCATCGTGCAGGAGGGCCGCGGCGTGCTCGTGTATCTGCGGCAGGAGGGCCGCGGCATCGGCCTGCTCAACAAGATCCGCGCCTATCAGCTGCAGGACGCGGGCGCGGATACGGTGGAGGCCAACGAGCAGCTGGGCTTCGACGCCGACCTGCGCGACTACGGCATCGGCGCCCAGATCCTGCACGACCTGGGCGTCCACGAGATGCGGCTTCTGACTAACAACCCGCGCAAGATCGCGGCGCTTTCGGGCTTCGGCGTGCAGGTCATCGAACGGCTTCCGCTGCGCGTGGGCGACAACCCGCACAACCTGAAGTACCTGGCCACGAAGGCGGAAAAACTGGGCCACCTGCCCTGACAGGCGCTCGGCGCGCGCTATACTGGACATGTGCCCAGTTACCAGCGCAGCCTGTTCGACGTCGCGGCCGAGCCGGGCTTCGATCGCGCGTTCCGGGCCGTCGCTCGCACGCAGCTCGGGCTGGGCGCCTGGGTCGACCACGTGCCGGGCTGGGTGAGCGGGCAGGAGGCGCTGTTCGAACGGCTCCTGGCGGACGCGCAGTGGGAAGAGACCGAGCAGCAGCTGTACGACAAGAAGGTGGTCACGCCGCGGCTCGTCGCGAGCTTCCCGCAAGAGAGCGCGGCGCTCGCGCTGGTCGAGGCGATGCGAGATGCGCTGTCGCAGCGCTACGGCGAGGCCTTCACGCGCATGTCGCTCGCGTATTACCGGGACGGGCGTGACAGCGTCGCGTTCCACGGCGACCGCGTGGCGCGCGAGCTGCCGCAGGCCCTCGTCGCCACCGTGACCCTGGGAGCGGGCCGCCGCTTCCTGCTGCGGCCGAGGCTCGCTGCAGCCGACGGCGGCGTGCGGCGTTCGGTCAGCTTCCAGCTGGGTGGTGGAGACCTGGTGGTGATGGGTGGCACCTGCCAGCGCACGTGGCAACACGCGATCCCGAAGGTGAAGCACGCGGGGCCCCGCGTCGCGCTGATGTTCCGGCCGGTGTGGCGAGCGGATTGAGCGGCGGCGCCAGCTGCGGCAGCTCGGAGTGCGTTCTAGCAGGATTCGACCCGGCTCAGCGCGGGCATTCGCCCGTGTCCGCCGAATGCTGCACCACCGCGCAGCGACCAGCCTCACACGCCGCGCCGCATACTGCCACGCACTCGTAGTCGCACGAGCGGCCGCCCGACTCGTAGTCATCGACGAGCTCCCGCGCCAGTCGTTCGCCAGCAGCGGCTGCATCCGTGCGAATGGGTGTGCTGCAACCGAGCGGGCAGCCCGGGTGGATGAGCGTGCAATCGCTGTC
>Ga0190269_10000181_pt1 | contig 33204 bp, 23 predicted proteins | sample Popmic249IS_FD_133749 | JGI IMG/M metagenome (GOLD analysis project Ga0190269, IMG submission 133749) | Populus adjacent soil microbial communities from riparian zone of Blue River, Arizona, USA - 249 IS | ecosystem: Environmental > Terrestrial > Soil > Riparian zone | place: USA: Arizona... | reverse complement strand
GTATGAACGTGCAAGGCATCACGTTCCCCGGATTTCCGATCTTCGTGAGCGCGCGCACTGACACAACCTCCTGGGCAGTCACGTTTATGCTGCTCGACGACGTAGACCTTTACCTCGAACAGTTTGAAAACAATGGCACGCAGGTGCGGTTCAACGGAGCGCTCGTGCCCGTCGTGACGCGCGAGGAGACCATCCTGGTCGCAGGAGAAGCGCCGCAGTCAATTACCGTCTCCGAAACACCGCACGGGCCTGTGCTGAACGCGGCCATTCCTGAGCTCGCCAACATCCCGCCCGTCGCGCTCAAGAGCACCGCGGCGCAGCCCGAGTGGTCGATCGAGAGCCTTATCAATCTGCCTCGCACTGAGAATTGGGCAGACTTCAAAGCCTCCGCGCGCGCTGCGGGCATAGGCTTCAACTTCTTATACTCAGACGAGACCGGGAAACACGGCCGGATCGGATATCAAGCCTCGGGATTGGTGCCGCCGCGGAAGAGCCTCGACAACGCCTATGTGATCGTGCCGGGGCACGATGGTCAATACGAGTGGACTGGCTTCGCTTCCCCAAGTGACCTGCCGAGTGTCTACGATCCGCCCGCACATGCGCTCGCGACCGGCAACAATCGCATTGTGCCAGACGACTACGCGCCGAACGGCACACCCATTTACCTCAGCAACTACTACGACACGCCCTGGCGCACGCAACGCTTGTACACGAGGCTGCTGAAACACGAGAAGCCCTTCGACACCTCGGACTTTGCTGCCATCCAGCTCGACACGCAGTCGGCTGTCAATCTGCCCCTGCGCGATATGCTCGTGGGCGCGATCAAACGCGCCGGGTTGCCTCCGGACGATCCATCGGCGGCCAATGCGTTCGAGGCCCTGAAGAAGTGGGACGGCAGAGCCGATGCTAACAGTAAGGGTGCAGCGGTGTATGAGACCCTGCTGTTTGTTTTACTTCGCAACACAGCGTTCGGCGTGCTCGGGTCGGATCTGTATGGCGGCTACGCTTCGTCAGTGTTCATCACCCAACAGCAGCAAGCATTGTTCGATCTCCTAGAGTCACCGCGCTCACCGTTCTTTGGAGCCACTGCCACAGACGACCCCGCGAGTGCACGCGATCGCGCGGTGAGCGTCGCGCTCGGTCAAGCCGTCGCGCTGCTTCGCACGGCGCTCCAAGACGATGTGTCGAAGTGGACTTGGGGTGGAGTCCACACGCTCACGTACAATCATCCGCTCGCAGGCCTGGATCGGATGTTTGCGATCGGCGATTCATTCCCAGCTCACGGCGATGCCTCCACACCTTGGCTCGGCGGTTTCTTCCTGCATGCAGGCCTGCTCGCATATTCAGACGATCTGCGGGCTGCACTCGCGCAAGATGCCTTGCCCGTCGCACGGGCCGTCTGGGAGCCGAGCTCCAAGAGTCGCTCGCTACTGACACTCAGCACCGGCGAGAGCGGCGACCCGCGGAGCACGCACTACCAAGATCATGCGCAGCCCTGGCGCAACGGCGAGCACTTGCAGCTCCCATGGTTCCCCTGAGCCAGGGGGTCACAAGGTGACGAGGTACGCGAGCAGAGCCTCCTTGTCCCCGTCGCTCAGCGCGAAGAAACGCTCGCGGCTCGGCGCTGCTTCGCCCGCGTGCTGCAGGATCGCTTCGCTGAGCGTCTCGGCCGCGCCGTCGTGCATGTAAGGGTTCGTGAGGCGAACGCCCCACAGCGGCGCGGTTCGGTACTCGCCGCGCGAGGCTGCACCCTCGGGGATGCCTCCCGCGTCGGGGCTGAGCTCGTGCAGCAGCAGATCCGAATACAGCGACACCGGGCCGAGAGCGCCCGGCAGCGCGGGCGTGTGACAGCTCGCGCAGCCGACCGCATCGAACAGCGTCTCTCCGCGCGCGGCCGTCTCGGGAGCCTCAGCGCTGCCCCGCGTGGGCGGCGCGAGATGCTGCAGAAACTCCAAGAGCAGCGCTTGCTCGCCCTGCGAGAGCTCAGGATCCGGCGTGGTGTCCGTGTCGGAGGTTCGGCCAAACATCGCGTCATGCTGCGGCGGCACAGTCAAGCCGAGCTCGCTGCTCGCCGCATCGCGCACGAACTCGAGCAAGCTCGGGATCTGGGCCTTCCAACCGAAGCGGCCGAGCCGCCCATCGGCGAGCAGCGCAGCGCGTCCGGAGACACCGTCGCCGTTCGCGTCTCCAGGATCCGCCGAAGCTTCGATCACCGCGGCTGGGATGCTCTCGATCAGGCCGCCGCCGAACAAGTGGGGTGCCTGGCGTAGCTCGAAGATAGTAGCGCCGCTCTCAGCGGCAACGGTGCTGGCGAAATCCACGCTCGCGCGATGTAAGATCGAGCCCGCGGTCGGCTCGAGGTAAGAACCGTCTCCCGCCAGCGCGCCGTAGCGCAGCACGTCGAGATCACGCGGGCCCGAGCCGCCGAGCACCGGATCGAAGTGGCAAGCCCGGCACGAGTCGCCGTTGAAGCGCGGCGAGCCCACCCCGGTGCTCACGTGAAACTCACGGTCGAACAGCCGACGAGCCTCGTAGAAGCGAGTGAGCTGATCGGCACTCAAGCCGGCGATCGGCCCGCCGAGCTCACCCACTCCTGGCGCAGCTGACAGCGGCGAGAGCAACCCGCTGCTGGCCTGCTCACGCCCGCCGAGGTGATCGAGGAAAGACAGCAGATCGTCGCGCGCATCGTGCGGCAAGGCCGCGAACGCATCGCGCGCAGCCTGCGCTTCGCCGCCGTGCCATTCGATCGCCTCTGCGACTGTGCTGGCGCGCCCGTCGTGCAGGTACGGTCCGACCGCCGCCAGACCCCAGAGCGGCGGGGTTCGAAACTCCTCCGCACGCGCCTCGTTCTCGCTCACGCCGTCGGACAGCGCGGGACCCATGTCGTGCAGCAGCAGATCAGCGTACACCGGCAGCGGACCGCGCGGGCCCTCGAGCCGCGGCGTGTGGCAGCCGCCGCAACCCAGCGCATCGAACACAGCGCCGCCGCGCTGCGCGCGATCATCGAGATCGCTGAAGCTAGGAGCGGCGAGCAGCATCACGAAGCTCACCATGTCGAACAGCTGCTCGGGCTGCAGCTCGGGATCTCGAACCGCATCGCGATCTCGGAGCGGATACTCTGCCGGACCGAGCGCGCTGCCCCGCGCGCTATTCACCGGCAGCTGGGCGCGCAGCGCTTCGGACAGCGGGTTACTCGTGACGCCCAGGTGATTGAACAGCGGGTCCCGGGTGAACGACTCCAGGCTGACGATCTGTGCTTTGTGACCGAAGCGTCCGACGTAGCCGAGATCGTAGTTCGGGCGACCGCTGATGCCGTCGCCGTTCACATCCTCTGGGTCCGCGCGCTTCAGGATCTCTTGCTCGCTCAGCTCTGCGAGGAGGCCAGCGCCGAAGAACGGCAGCGGATTGCGAGCAGCAAACACCTCCGTCTCTTCCGGGATGGGAGGTCTCGGCGGCATGTCGGTTTCGTCGAGGTACAAACGGATCACGCCATCCGCCAAGCCCGCAGACTCGCCGGGCAAAAATGCTCCGTCCGAGGTGACGATGCCGCTGAGCGTGAAGTTGCGATACAGGCCGGACGCACCACCGGGCGCAGGCTTCTCGTGACATGCGGCGCAGAACGTCGCATTGAAGGCGGGACCGAGGCCCTCGGCGCGCGTGAAGCGATGCTGGAGGAGCGCGCGCCCGCGCTCGAATGCTGCGAGCTGCTCAGGGCTCGCGCCGGGCAGCGGCTCGCCCATCTCCCCCGAGATGGCAGCTGCGCTCGGACCATGACCTTGCCAAGTGGGCGCGAGCTCCTGGTTCGAAACCGAAACATCGTCCGCGCAGCAGCTCAACAAGAACCATAGCGCGCGCTGCACCACGATCAGGGTCCTGCCAGTCAGCGTGCTGCATGCCATGGGCCGATCTAACTATCACGTTCTGGTATCGGCGCGCGTCCCGGGCGACAGCGCAATTTATCTGACCTGTCTGCTAAGCACTGTCCCACCGATCGCGACTGTTAGGTTCCAAAATCATCAGCGCGATAGTAGGAACGCGCGTTCGCCTGCGGGATCTCAGAAACAAGGCAAATCACTGCGTATTTGCGCTGCACTCCGTGCACAGCGACGCGCGTGCGTCGCTGGTTTGTTCAGCAACTTTCGTGTTATGGCGACGGCCATGCGGATCGACCTGTCGACGGCTCTCGTCCTGCTTTGTGGAATGGCCTTAGCTTGTGGAAAGGCGCAGCCCGACTCACAGAATTCAGCTGCAGCCACGACGACCACCACGCCAACTGGCAGCCCGACCGCTGGCGACAGGTCGACACAAAGTGGCGTCTCCAGCACAGCTGGAACTGCGGGTGCAGCGCCGAGCGCGGGTGGTGCCGCAGGTTCCACGGCCGTTTCGCCTGCCACGAACACTCCGAGCGCAGGCGCGACAGCGAGCCAGGCAGGCGCAGCGAGCGCTGGGCAATCAGGGAGCGCGACAGGACAACGGCTCACCGTGATGAGTGTCATGCCCGCCGCGCGCAGCATCAAAGCCACCTCCGATGCTGCCATCGTCGTGCAATTCGATCGCGCGCTGCAGCGCGACAGCGTGACCAACAAGAGTCTGTGGGCCTTTGGTCGTTGGAGCGGACCGGTGCGCGACGGCGCATACGCGTTCTCTGATGATGACAAAACCGTCACGCTGACTGCGCCGCGCAAGTGGACTGCCGGCGACCGGGTGACCGTAGTACTCGCAAATACGCTGACGGCGGCGGACGGCGGGCGCTTGCGCGACGAGGGTTACTCGTTCCAGTTCACGACAGCAGCGGCCGGCGCGCCGATGGTGTTTACCAAGCTCGAGCGGCAGACTGTCCGCAGCGCCGACAACTCGCCGACGCGAGCGTACGGCGGCTCAGCCGCGGACCTCGACGGCGATGGCCATCTCGATCTGATGATCGTCAATGAAGACAGCCTGGATCTACGCATCTTCATGAACAAAGGCGACGGCACAGGATCGTTTCGCCCGTTCACCGACAAGCCCATCGTGGCACTGGATCAGCGCGCGAGCCCCTCGGAAACCACCGACTTCAACGGCGATGGCAAGGTCGACTTGGTCACGGCCAATCTCGACGCCAACAATTTGTCGGTCTTGATGGGCAATGGCGATGGCACGTTCATCGAGTCGCAGAAGATCCGCGTGGGTGAAGAGCCACGCGGTGTCGCCGTGCTCGACGCGGATGGCGACGGTGACATCGACATCGTCAACACCAACGCGAACTCCGACAACATGTCGCTGCTCTTGAACGACGGCACCGGAAAGTTCCCCGAGACTGAGGGTCCAGGCTTTGTGTTCTGGGACGCGGGCGAAGGCAAAGGCATGGTGCGACGCGAGTTCGGCTTGTTCTCCGGCGACATGGACGAAGACGGCATCTTGGATCTGGTGATCGGCGCGAACGGCGTAGGCGAAGGCGAAGGCGCGGGCACCACGATCAGCCGCGGCGTGGGGAACGGCAGCTTCTCGTTCGTGAACCACTACGCACCGATGACCACGCCCTGGCAGCTCGCCGTCGGCGACTTGAACGGCGATGGTCACGAGGATGTGGTGACCTCGGACGGGAACCTGCGCAACAGCATGGACACAGTCACGACCCTGCTCGGCGACGGCAAAGGCGTGCTGACTTCCTTGCAGGCCTACAGCGACAACATCATGCGGCCATTTGCGGTGGACCTCGGTGACCTCGACGGCGACGGCGACCTGGATGTTGTCGTGTCCAACTACTTCGCCGACTGGCAGGTGCTAAAGAACGATGGCACAGGCCAGGTCGCGCTGGCTCAGACGGTCAACCCGACGCGCGCTGCTTCGTGTGCGCTCTTGCTCGATGTGGACTCTGACAATGATCTCGACCTCGTGCTGATCGACGAAGAGGAAGACGAGATCGTCGTGATGCGGCAGTGATGCATTGCAGATTCGGAACAGTTTGGCTCACGCTCTGTGCGCTCACGGTCTCGGTCGGCTGCGCAGCTGAGAGCGGCGCGCCCGACATGCTCTCACCTGCCACGAGCACGCTGGAGCTGCTGTCCGCCTCGCCTGATGTCGCGGCGCCGCTCGCGGTGCGCGCGCCGATCACCCTGACCTTCTCCTCACCGGTGGATGCGTCGAGTGTGCGGGCGGGCTTGCGGCTCGAGTCGGGCAACGGACCCGTCGAGTTCTCCGAAAGCGTCGCAGGGGCTGTGGTCACGCTCCACATCGTCACCCCACCGCTCGCACCTGCCACGCTCACACTTTCGGTCGCTGCGGAGCTGCGCGATCAGACAGGCCGCGCAGCGCTACCGGCGACCCGCAGCTGGCAGCTGCCACTGTGGCATACCAGCCCAGCCGCCGGTGCGAGCGCGCGCGCGCCGAAGCTAGGTCACGGAGGGGACGCGACGTGGCTCGCGTGGGAGACGGGCGCGGCCATTCAAGTCGCGGAGCAGACGGCAGACGGGCTTCGGAACGTGGAGCCATTGGTTGTCGAGCCAGGTGCGCTCTTGGCTGACGTCGCAGTCGATGGCCAGGGCCGGCCCGTCGTCGCCTGGTACGCGGCTGCCGCTCACGTCGCGCGCTACAGCGACGTCGGTTGGCAGGTGATGGACACCGGGCTCGATGTCGCGGCTGCCCCGGGCGTTGCACCACGCGTCGCGCCCGGCGAACAAGACACGGTCGTCCTAGCTTGGCCGACAGGCGCTGGTGTCGAGCTCTTCAGCTGGTCGCTCGCCGGTCCGTGGCAGCGCAGCACGCCCGCGCTCCCTGCCGCAGCTGTCGGCGTCGATCTCGCATGGTCGGCGCTAGGCCCAGTCCTCGGCGTGCTGGTCGAGAGCGCGGGTTCGCGCGACCTGCAGGTGCAGCGCTTCGAAGCCGGCGCGTGGCGGGTGCTGTCGAGCGCGCTCGAGCACGACCGCACCAACGATGTGCGTGAGCTCGCGGTCGATGTCGCTGGCGATGGCGCGCCGGTCGTTGCCTGGACCGAGGTCAGTGATGGCACGAGCCAGCTCTACGTTTCGCGCTTCGCGGATGGCGTGTTTCAAGGGCTCGGGCCCGCGCTCAACGTGAGCCCCGAGAGCCACGCCACGGACATCTCGCTCGCAGCTGGCAGCGGCACTTCGGTGAGCTTCCAGGAGGATGACGCGACCTACGTGGCGCGCTGGAACGGGTCGAGCTTCGAGGTGCTCGGCGGGTCGCTCGCTGGGCGCGGCGGCGCGGCCTTGGCGCTCGGTCGCTTCCAGCAGCCCATGGCGGCAATCGCACGCGCGGACAACGGCGCCGTCGAGCTGCATCTCTACAACGAGTCGCCCGCGCCTCCGTTTGGCCTCGGTGAGCGCACACCGCAGCCTTGCACCCTCCCCGCCGACAACGATCCTGCGTTCCCGAAGCTCTTGAGCCAGACCGGCTGCTATGCCGCGCTCGCGAGCAAGACCGAGGCGGCAGGTTGGATCCCGTACGACCTGAACTCGCCGCTGTGGAGCGATGGTGCCTTCAAGCGTCGCTTCTTCTCCATCCCCGACAACACCACCATCGGCTTCACCGAGACTGACGCCTGGGAGGTGCCTGTCGGCACGATGCTCGCGAAAGAGTTCTGGCTGCAGCGCGATCCTGCCGATCCTTCGACGCGCTTCATCGTCGAGACGAGGCTGATGATCAAGCGCTGCAAGCCCGGCAGCTGCCGCGCATCGTGGCAAGGCTACAGCTATCAGTGGAACGCGACTGGGGATGAAGCCACGTTACTGGACAACAACTCTGAGTCGGTCGTCGCCTCGTGGCCGGTCGCTGGCGGCATGCACAAGCACACCTATCCCGGTCGCGACGAATGCACGCGTTGTCATGCGCTGTCTGCCGGCGGCGCGCTCGGCTTGCGTACACAACAGCTCAATCGCAACCATCGTTACGGTGAGGTTGTCGATCATCAGCTGCGCGCGCTGTCTCATGCTGGTTTGTTCGGCGCCACGCAGCCGCCAGCGGACATGAGCGCGCTGTTCCGGCTGCCGACGCCCGCCGATGCGTCGTACGATCTCGACGCGCGGGTACGCGGCTACTTCGATGCGAACTGTGCGCATTGCCACAGCCCAACTTCGCGTTGGCCCGTCGTCGATCTGCGCTTCGACGCGCCGCTGCGAGCGGACGATGGCACTGGGACCACAGGCAACATCTGCAACATGCTCGTGCCGGGCAGCGCGGCGGCGTCGATCCTCTACGTGAAGCTCGAAGCTGTTCCAGGTGCTGTCCCTGAAGGCTTTCCTGGCGACACCATGCCTCCGATCGCGCGGCTCTTGCCGGACAAGGCGCAGCTGCCTCGGATCAAAGCTTGGATCGATGGCATGACCAGCTGCCCGTAACTTCGAGGCGACTGTGTAACAATCTCGGAGCAAGTTGTGCGGCAGCGCGCCGAGGGCTCGCCCATCATCGTATCGCTCGTCGCGAATGTCTGCTCGCTCGTTCCGCATCGGCCTCGCCGGCCTGTACCTCGGCTCGCTGGCCATCAACATCGCATGTGCCTGGACCCTCGGCGCCACAGGGATCCTGAGCGGGGAAGAGACGTCGGTGTCGCTGCGTGACCCGTTCTTCCTCGAGCTGCGCCAGCAGTACGACACCATCTGCACGAACATCGCAGGCCACATCTTCTACTGGCTCGGTCAGCAGCTCGCGCCCGCGCCGAGCTTGTTCTTCGGTCGCTACGAGAAAGCGCTCGCCATGGCGCTCGTGCCGGTGTTCGTAGCGCTGTATCTCGCGCGCCGACCACGCGTGTCACAGGCTACAGCGCTGCTGACGGCGGCGCTGCTCGCGCTCATGCCCGGGTTTTTCCTGTTCGCGCCGATCGCCACCGAAAACGGCTTGGAGTGCCTGCCCGGTATGGCAGCGCTCTGGCTCGCAGCCTCGGAGCGCCCGACCGTGCGCTGGCTCGCCGCGCCGCTCGCGAGCTGGACAGCGCTCACGTATGGCGCGGGCATCGCCTTTGTTCCGGCCATCGTGTGCCAGGTGATCGCGAGCGAACGCGCGAGCTTCAGTGCGCGGCGCGCGCTGATCTGGATCGCTGGATTTGCTGCGCCGTGGCTCGTGCCGTTCGTGATCTGGAAGAATCAGCCGCATCTTTTGACCGGCGGCGGAACACTCTCCGATCTTCCGACCTTGTTCCACCACACAGCGCAGCTCGCGCGCGAAGCCGCCCTGCGCGGCGGCAGCTATTACTACTTCGCAGACTTTCCGGCGCTTTCACAGCCGCTGCTCGCGCTCGCAGTGCTGGGCGCCGCCGCGTGGCTGGGTGTGCGCCGAGAGCACGCGCCTGTGCTCGTGGGCTTCGCCGCGTCCGTTGCCATTTACCTCTTGTCCGGTCGCGAGGTAGGCATGCGGCGAGGCGTCCCAATCGTCGTGTACTCGATCACGTTGCTTGGCCTGGCATGGCCGCTCCTGCGCCGCTTTCAGCTGCACGCTCCGCTCGCGCGTGGCGCCGTCGCGTTGTGCTTTGTGGTCGGCGCGATCGAGCTGTCGATCACCTGCGCGCGCTTCGCCGACGGGACCTGGCGCGTTCCCCTCGACTTCGATTTTCAAGTCAGGCCTGGCATGACCATGCCCGAGACATACCGCTATCTGCTTCTGCACCCTGAAGCTATCAACGAAGCGTATGAGCCCGAACGCACCTGGACAGCGCTGCACTTCCTGGCGCGGCAGCTGCCGGAGCCCGCGGCAGCTGCCTTTTCGCGCGCGGCGGTCGCCGAGCGCTTACAGCGCTAGCGCCGGCTGACCTCAGGTGTGATCGCACCATCAACGCTTCGCACGCGCACGAGGCGCGTCGGCAGACGCGCGAGCAAGGGCTTTTCGACGATCAGATGGAACGCGATCCCGGCGAGCAGCGCGATCGCGGCACATATCCAGAACGTGAGCATGCCGGGCCCTCTACCGACGAGCAGCTTGCAAGCCAGCGAGATGAATGGGAAGTGGACGAGGTAGATTGCGTACGATGCATCGCCCAAGAAGGTGAAAGCTCGGCTGACGCGCGGCGCGCGCTCCCGTTCCCAGGCCGCTGCTCCGAGCACGATGCATGTTGCGCCGAGCCCGAACAGCCAGTGGCTGTGCCAGTCTTTCGTGAGGATTTGCAGGCAGAGCAGCGCCCAAGTGCCGGCGAACAGGGATGCACCGATGACGAGCAAACATACAGACGGCATGTGCGCGTAGCGCTGGTACGCCCAACCCGCGAACATCCCGAACAGGAACAACAGATGGTAGTCGGCGAAGAGGAATGACCACGGATACGGGAGGTCGAGCCACGGCGTAAGACACGACAGCGCGAGCCACGCGGCAGCGAGCCAAGAGCCTACGCGCGGCACCAAGATCGCGAGCCCGAACATGCAGTAAAACAGCACCTCGTGCCGCAGCGTCCACTCTGGGCCGAGCAAGCGTTCATGCTCGAACGGTGTGATGAGAAACGCGGCGATCAAGGTTGAGGGTGCGGTCTCACCGCCTTTGCCGAAGCTCGGCACGAGCAGAAACACAGGCACGAGACCCAGGAGCACGACCCACAGCGGCGCGTACACACGCCGAAAGCGCTTCCAGAAGAATGCAGCTGCCCGCTGCGGCCTACCGAGGTCCGCAGTGTGCGCGGTCCAGATCACAAAGCCACTCAGCACAAAGAAATAGTGAACGCCTGCGTCCGCAGCCCACAGACTCGGAAACACGCTGTAACCAAGGTACTTCGGCAGCGCGAGCGTGGCGTTGGTGTGGTACAGCAGCACGGACAACGCAGCGAACGCGCGTCCGAGTTGGAGCGTAACCAGCTGTCTAGGCAAACTGCGCCTCCTGCGCGGCGCGAAGCTCTCTCCGCAGTAACTTTCCGCGCAAACACGATGCCGCGGATGGCGGCGGCGAGTCAACGCCAGGCTGTCTGTGCGCTCGTTCGCGCCGGCGCTCTGAAATGTGCGCATCCTGCAGCTGCGTCTGTCACGTCCGCTGTGCTGCGGCGTAGTGCAGGGAGAGCACCTGTACAGAGCGCGAGAGCAGCGCGCCGTAGCTGACAACTAACGCTGCTCACACGCCTGGCGAGACGCGACCCGCAACCCACTCGAGGTGAGAGTGGAACGCGCCGTGGATTTCCCCCGCTCGTAAGCCCCGATGACGACGCGTAGTGGTGCCTCCGTGGGGCAAAGACCAAGCGAAGCGCGCTCACCTCAAGTGGGTTGCGGAGTTGGAAGCTGCGTGGCGAGCGCCGCGGCACGCCGCTTCACACGCTCGAGCTCAGCCGCGTCCATGAGCAGCCCACCCACTGTTTGGCTCGCGATCAGCTCAGCGACGGCGTCGGCGCCGACCGAGAGCTCCGTCGCCGAGCGAACGGGTCCGCCGAGGCTCTTGCGTCGCCAGTTCTGCACGCTCTCGTCACCTGCGATGATCGTGTGCGCGCACAGCTCCGGATTCACCTGACGAAACAAGCCGGCTTTGATGCCGCTCTTCACGAGCCGCGCGAGCACTCGCACGAGCTCGGCGCGCTCCTGCCAATAGGTCGCGAACGCGTCAGGGTCGCGCTCGCTGAAGCGGTGAACCTCGCTGATGTCCAGCGGGAAGTCGCAGATCATCAGCACGTCGAAGCGCACGAGCGCAAACAGCTGGGCATCCGCAGTAGCGTTGGCGCGAGCGAGCGCGCGCGCATGCTCGATCGGCAAGCGGTTCGCACGTTGCAAGAGCTCGGCGACGATCAGCTCTTTGCGCCGGAACCAGTAGTACAAGCTCGATGTTCCGAGCCCGACGCTCGCTGCGATCTCTTGCATCGACACCGCCGCGATGCCGCGGCTTCTAAACAGCTCGGCAGCAGAAGCCATGATCTGCTCACGCAGATCCTCTCCGCGCTCAGCCGGCGCTTGCTTGCGCGGGCGACCGACGCGGCGTTTGGGCGGAACGTCTGTGGAACGTGACGGCATGGTCGGCCCACACGCTAGCTCGCTCGCCTCTGCACCGCTGGGTCAAACGCACGGTGCCGTGCATTTTGTATTTTCGAAACTATTTCGAAAAACATCCCGAGCTACATGCGGCAGCTATGTGGAGAGGTCGAACACTCATCTTGTGCTTATGTCTAACCACGCTCGTTGCGCAGCGCGCAGCGGCACAGCCCGCGGCGGAAGAAGCTGCAGCGGATCGCGCAGAGGCTGCCGCGCAGCCACCTGCGCCAGTCGAACCAGAGGACGATCGACCTTGGTTCGATCGCCTGACAGTCAGCGGCTATGCAGAAGCTTATTACTCGTACAACCTCGGGCGTCCGCAGAACCGCGTGACCGCCAACCGCTGGCTCGACGAGCGCTCGAATTCGCTGACCTTACAGACCGTAGCGCTCGACCTCGATGCGAAGAAAGGTCCCTTCGCGCTCAAGATCACGCTGATGTTCGGGCCCACGGCGGATCGCTGGTACTTCGAAGGCGCGCGCATCCCTGACGCGGAGAGCGGCGCCGTGCTCTCGCCGTTCGGCTACAGCAACGAGACTTGGAAGCACATCCAAACCGCGTTCGCCTCGTACACCGCGCCGCTGGGCGACGGCCTGACGGTGCAAGCCGGCCTGTTTCCAACGCCCGTCGGCTTTGAGCCTGCCGCGGTCAAAGACAACTGGAACTGGTCGCGTTCCAACTTGTTCAACTTCCTGCCGTTCTTCCACGTGGGCGCGCGTGTGTCTTACCCAGTGACGGAGACGTGGACGCTGGCAGCGGCGGTGTACAACGGCTGGAACCAGGCTTCGGATCTGAATGCTGGCAAGTCCTTGTCGCTCCAGAGCGCGATGATCGGCGACGGCTGGATCTTCAACGCGCTCTACATCGGCGGACCCGAGCGTCCGCGCGGCGACCCGGGCGGCTCAGCGTGGCGCAACTTGTTCGACGTAGTCGCTGAAGTCGATGCATTGCCATGGTTGTCGCTCGCGCTCCACGGCAATGCGGGCTTCGAGAAGAGCGACTACGGCAACCATAGCTGGGGGGCGCTCGCGCTGTACGCGCGCGCCAAAGCGAGCGATTGGCTCTACTTCGCCCTGCGCGGTGATGGCATCGGCGAAAACGTGCCAACCGATGGCGGCGCCATATTGCTCGGCGGCGCCAATCACATCCTGTCGCTCACCGGCACCTTGGAGCTGCGGCCACCCGGCGACCACTTCTCGATCCGCCTGGAATATCGCCACGACGGCTCCGACAGCGATGTTCCGCTGTTCTTCAAGCGTGGCTACGATGCCAGTGGTCAGCAGCTGCTCGCTGCAGCCCAAAACACGCTCACGCTCGGTGTGACAGGCTGGTTCTGAGGTTGCTATCAGGTTCGCGTATCCACGTGATTGTCGACACTGATCGAGGACACAACTCACATCAGCACGCATTGCAGAGCGCGGGCGCGCGGTTTGGGTTATACCGGTCGTCATGGCGCGTGGACAGCAAACCGAGCTCGAACGTCTCAAGACTGGCATCGCGGGTGACCGGCGCATCCTGCAGCTGCAGCTGCGCGGGGCAGACCTGCGCGAGTGGGACCTGAGTGGTCTGACGCTGATCGACGCTGAGCTGACCGGGGCCGACCTGCTGCAGACCAACCTGTTCGGGAGCGATCTCAGCCGCGCCGCTCTCAGCGGCGCGAACCTGATCCGCGCGGATCTGGGGAACGCGGTCCTCGACGGGGCGCAGATGGTCGGCGCTCATATGAGCTGGTCGCGCTTGCTCGGTGCGTCGCTGCAGGAGACGAACCTGCTGCGTGCGACGCTCAGTCACGCAGACCTGCGGCGCGCCCGTGTGGAAGCGAATTTGGAAGGCGCCAATCTCAGCCACGCGACGTTGGTCGGCGCGGATCTGTCGCGTGCATTCATGTGGGGCGCGAACCTCGCGCACGCGAACTTGTGCGAGTGCAACTTGCGCGGCGCGAAGCTCCGGCGGGCGAACCTGCGCGGAGCGGATCTCCGCGGCGCAGACCTCACGGACGCGGATCTCGCCGGTGCCGAGCTGCACGGCGCCAAGCTCGACAGAGATCAGCAGCTCAGCGCGCGCTGAGGTGAACGACCAGCCCGCAGTGCGCGACTCAGGCCGCGACTCCCGAGGTTGATCGCGACGCGGCGAGACTCAACTTTCTTTATTTTCGAAACTCCTTCGAAATCCACCTTCGGTACCTTCCGAGCAGATGACACGCCGCTCCCTGAACGGCGCACGGCTCGAAAGGAAGCTCGCCATGACTCGCACTGCGCTGCACGTGCTCGCGCTACTGGCCATCGTCGGCTGTAGCAAAGAGGCTCCGAAGGAGGCGACGCCGCCTGCAAACGCTCCGGAGCCAGCAGCCACAAGCGCAGCCAAAGCACCGCTGCGCATCGCATACAGCGACTGGCCGGGCTGGGTGGCATGGGAAGTCGCCATCCAAAAAGGTTGGTTCAAAGAAGAAGGCGTCGACGTCGACTTCAAGTGGTTCGAGTACGTGCCTTCGATGGAGGCGTTCTCGGCAGACAAAGTCGACGCTGTCACGATGACCAACGGCGACGCGCTGGTCACCGGCAGCAGCGGCGCGAAGAGCGTCGGCATCCTGATCAACGACTACAGCAATGGCAACGACATGGTGGTCGCGCAGCCGAACATCAAGAGCGTCGCGGACCTGAAGGGCAAGAAGGTCGGCGTCGAGGTCGGATTTCTCAGTCATCTATTGCTGATCAATGCGCTCGCCAGCGCGAGCCTTACAGATCGGGATGTCGAGCTCGTCAACGTGCCGACCGACCAAACACCGCAAACGCTCAAAGCGGGCGATGTCTCGGCGATCGTCGCGTGGCAGCCGAACAGCGGCCTAGCGCTCAAGGAAGTCCCAGGCTCGAAGCCCATCTTCACGAGCGCGAACGTTCCAGGCTTGATCTTCGACTTGCTCTACGTGAGCCCCAAGAGCTTGAAGGAGCGCCGGCCAGACTGGCTCAAAGTGGTGAAGGTGTGGTTCCGCATCGGTGAGTACCTGAAGAATCCAGAGAACAACGATGAGGCCGCGAAGATCATGGCCGCGCGCGTCGGTATGAGCGCCGAGCCGTACAAAGCGCTGATGGGCGGCACGCACTTCCTCGATGCCAAAGGCAACCTCGAGCACTTCAAGAAGGGCGACACGCTGATGAGCGTCTACGGTTCGAGCAAAGTGGTCGATAAGTTTCAGCTGGACAATAAGATCTACAAAGCGCCAGTCGCCTACGAACAGTTCTTGGATCCCAGCTTGGTCGAAGAAGTCGCGGCGATGTTTGCCAGCAAGTGAGCCTCAGCATGGCGCTTCCTCTTCTACGTGTGCGAGAGCCACTGGCTCCGGGCGCTCGCAGCGCCGCGACCGCGCTCGCATTTCTGCTGCCGCTCGCGCTCTGGGCGCTCGTCAGCTATGTGCCTTTCATCTGGCATCCTCAGGTGCTCGTCACGGATCCTGGCGACTCGGCAGTCCCCGGCACGTACGACTTCATCGCCGCAAACGAGCGCGTCGATGTCGCGAGCTTCGAGCTTCGCAATGAAGAGCTCTCGAAAGCAGGCGCGAAGCTAGCAGCGGGTGAGCGCGTGAACCCCATCTACCTGCCCGCACCCCACGAGGTAGCGCGAGCGTTCTACACCGCGTTCACCACCGCGCCCGAGCGCCGCGGTGACTACTGGCTGCACGAGAGCCTCTGGCACAGCTGCCAGATCATCTTTTGGGGCTTTCTCTACGCCGCGCTCTTAGGCTTGCCGCTCGGGGTGCTGTGCGGGACCTTCCCGTTGATCTCGCAGCTGTGCGAGCCGTTCATCGACTTCGTGCGCTACATGCCCGCGCCGGTCTTCGGCGCGCTCGCGGTCGCGATCTTCGGCCTCGCGGATGCGCCGAAGATCACCATCATCTTCATCGGCACGTTCTTCCAGATGGTGTTGGTGGTCGCAAACACCACGCGCCAGGTCGAGCCTGCGCTCTTGCATGCGGCGCAGACGCTCGGCGCAAACACGCGCCAGCTCTTGACGCGCGTGGTGATCCCGAGCGCGCTGCCCCACTTGTATCGGGACACGCGCATCCTGATCGGCTGGGCTTGGACGTACCTGGTGGTGGCGGAGCTGATCGGTGAGAAGTCGGGCATCAGCGCGTTCATCTATCAACAGCAGCGCTATCGTCACTTCGACAATGTGTACGCCAGCATCGTGATCATCGGGGCGGTCGGTCTGTTGTGCGACCAGCTGCTGGCCTTTGCCGGCACGTTCTTGTTCCCCTGGCAGAGCGCGCCCTCCCCGCTCGCGCGCTCGTTGCGCGAGGTGCCGAGGCGCTTGCGTGCCGCCCTCAGCGGCGCGCCTCGCGCCGAAGTGGAGGTCAGCAAGTGAGCACACAGCTGCAGCTGCCAAGCTACAAGGCGCAGAGCGCAGAGGTCGCCGCGCGCTTCAGCGAGATCAAGCAGCGCCCCGTCGTCCTCGACATCGATCGACTGGGCAAGACGTTCGAGAGCACCAAGGGCCGGATCACAGCGCTCAAAGACGTCGACTTCCGCGTGCACCGCAAAGAGTTTGTCAGCGTCATCGGGCCGTCGGGCTGCGGGAAATCCACGCTGATCAGGATCCTCGCCGGGCTCGAATCGCCGAGCAACGGCGAAGTGCGGCTCGACGGCGAGCGTACCTCCGGCCCATGCAAAGACCGGGGCATGGTATTTCAGGGCTACACGCTGTTTCCCTGGCTGTGCGTGCGCGACAACGTTACGTTCGGCCCACGCATGGCTGGCATGTCGAAAGCCAAAGCCAAGGAAAAGGCCGAGGCGTGGCTCGATGTGATCGGTCTGCGCAAGTTCGCCGACCACTATCCTGACCAGCTCTCGGGCGGCATGAAGCAGCGCGTCGCGATCGCGCGGGCCTTGGCCAACGAGCCGCGCATCCTACTCATGGACGAACCGTTCGGCGCGCTCGACGCGCAGACGCGCGCAGGCATGCAGTCACACCTGATCAAAGTGTGGGACAGCATCGATCTAACAATCTTGTTTATCACGCACGATCTCGACGAAGCGGTCTACTTGTCAGATCGGATCGTCGTGCTCGCGGCGCATCCTGGCCGCGTTCAGGAAGTGATCGAGGTGCCTGTTCCGCGACCTCGTGATCGGTCGCAGTTCCTATCACCCGCGTTCTTGGCGACGAAAAACCGCCTGGAAGAGCTGATCTACGGCAGCACGGGTGGTGAACATATGACGGAGATGACACATGCAGGACCATGAGCTGCACGAGTCGCTGCGCGGAGGCCAGATGTGGTCGCGCGTGCTGCGGCGCGGACAAATCCTCAGCTTGATCGATGTGGAAGGTGGCGCGACCCCAGCGGCGCTATTTTACAACGCGAGCCAACCGTTAGAGCGCTACAACTTCGCGGACACGCTCAAAGCGCAGCACACTGCGAAGCTCACGCGCGGACACGTTCTCTACTCCGATATGGGGCGGGTGCTGTGCTCGATCATCGAAGACAGCGCGGGCTGGCACGACACGATCACCGGGCACATGACGCGCGAAGCGTCGCGCGCCAAGTACGGCGACGGCTCGTTTCAGAAGCTGCGCAACGATCACTATCGAGACACGCGCAGCAACTTCCTGATCGAGCTCGGTAAATACGGGCTCGGCAAGCGCGACATCGTGCCGAACGTGAACTTCTTCGCGAAGGTCACCCCGGACGAACAGGGCAACCTGAGCTGGCAGCCGACGCACGAAGCCGGCCGCAGGGTCTCGCTGCGCGCCGAGATGGACGTGCTCGTCGTGCTGTCAAACACGCCTCATCCGCTCGATCCTTTCCCACATTACGCGCCCAAGCCGCTCGCGCTGAGCGTGCGCCAAGGACCGTTGGGCGTGCCGCTCGATGATCTATGCAGGACGTCGTGCGAGCAGAACGGTCGCGGCTTCCAGCTCACAGAGCTTTACCATCTTGGAGCGTCATGACTCACGAGCTCGCCAGCTACCGCGAAGTGGTCGAATCCGGCCTCGGCTACAGCCACCTCATCAAGCGCGGTGAAGTCGTACGCATCGTCGATCTGGAGGGCAACCAGGCGGTCGATACGCTGTTTTACAACGCACACGATCCGAGCGAGCGCTACAGCGCGCCTGACACGATCCTGCGTCAGAAAAACTTGTATCTTACTACCGGCACACAGCTGATCTCTAACGAAGGCAATGTGCTTCTAACCATTGTGGCTGACACGTGCGGCCGTCACGACACGCTGGGTGGCGCGTGTGCAGCGGAGAGCAACCAGGTGCGCTACGCGCTCGATAAGCGCTACATGCACAACTGCCGCGACAGCTTTTTGCTGGAGCTCGCGCTGCATCAGCCCCACATGACCAAGCGCGACATCACATCCAATATCAACTTCTTTATGAACGTCCCTGTCACGCCCGAAGGGGGCTTGAAGTTCGACGATGGCATCTCGGGTCCGGGTCGCTATGTCGAGCTGCGCGCAGAGATGGACGTGCTGATCCTGATCTCCAACTGTCCACAGCTCAATAATCCCTGCAACGCCTACAACCCCACTCCAGTCGAAGTGCTCGTATTCCCCGCTCGTCCCGAGACAGGCGCTCACTGAGATGAAACAGCTCGAAACTTTGCTCGTCGCCAATCGCGGCGAAATCGCGTGCCGCATCATTCGCGCCGCGCGCTCGCTCGGCGCGCGCTCGCTCGCGATCTATTCCGAAGCAGACGTGCAGTCGCTGCATGTGCAGCTCGCAGATGAAGCTGTGGCTATCGGCCCTGCGGCTGCCGCTCAGAGCTACCTCGATGTCGACAGGGTGCTGGCAGCCGCGCGCGCGCACGGCGCGACCGCGGTGCACCCTGGCTACGGATTCTTGAGCGAGAATCCCGACTTCGCGGAGCGCTGCGAAGCAGAAGGCATCGCGTTCGTGGGGCCGACGCCCGCACAGATCCGCGCGTTCGGCTTGAAGCACGAGGCACGGCGGATCGCGCGTGACAACGGCGTGCCGCTCCTGCCCGGAACCGAGCTGCTGACGAGCCTGGAGCGTGCGCTCCACGAGGCCGAGCAAATCGGCTATCCGGTGATGCTCAAGAGCACAGCGGGCGGCGGCGGGATCGGCATGGCCGTGTGTCAGGACAGCGCGGAGCTGCGTGCGCGCTATGAGTCGGTGCAGCGCTTGGCGGCGGGCAACTTCAGCCACGCAGGTGTGTTCCTCGAGAAGTTCGTCGCGCGCGCACGCCACATCGAGGTGCAGATCTTCGGTGACGGTGCGGGCCGTGTGCTGTGCCTCGGCGAGCGCGACTGCTCGAGCCAGCGGCGCAACCAGAAGGTGATCGAAGAGACGCCTGCCCCGCACTTGAGCGACGCCCAGCGACAGGCATTGCGCGAGGCAGCGACCAAGCTGGGTGCGGCCGTGTCTTACCGATCCGCCGGCACCGTAGAGTTTGTCTTCGACGCCGACAGCGGCGCATTCTACTTCCTCGAGGTCAACACACGCTTGCAGGTCGAGCATTGTGTCACCGAAGAGGTATTCGGTGTCGATCTGCTCGCGTATATGCTGCAACTCGCCGCGGGCGATCGGACGATGTTCGATCAGCCGCTCGTGCAGCGCGGTCACTCGATCCAAGTGCGCCTGTACGCCGAAGATCCGGCGCGGAACTATCAGCCGAGCTCGGGTCTCTTGACCGAAGTCAGCTTCCCCGGCGACGCGCGCATCGAAACCTGGGTGGAAGCCGGCGTCGAGGTCAGCGCGCACTACGATCCGATGATCGCCAAGCTGATCGTGCACGGCAGCGATCGCCAGGACGCGGTGCAGAAGCTCGCGCGCGCGCTCGCGGATACGCGCATCGGTGGCATCGAGACCAACCTGGATTTCCTGCGCCAGATCGCCCGCAGCGAGCGCTTCGCGGAAGGCCGCATGACCACGCGCACGCTGGCCGAGCTGCCCGCCGCTGCCAGCGGCATCGAAGTGTTAGAGCCTGGCACGCAGACGACGGTGCAGGACTATCCCGGGCGGCTCGGCTACTGGGATGTGGGCATTCCACCGTCCGGTCCGATGGATGCACTGTCGTTGCGCCTCGCAAATCGCGCAGTGGGCAACGTCCAGCATGCAGCGGCGCTGGAGATCACTGTAAGTGGTCCGAGCTTGCGCTTCCGCAGCGCTGCGCTGCTTGCGCTCGCGGGAGCCGCGCTCCATGCGACGCTCGATGACCGCGAGATCGCTCCCTACGTGCCGTTCGAGGTCCGCGCCGGGCAGACGCTGAAACTGGGCAGCACGCGCAGTGCGGGCGCGCGCGCTTACCTCGCAGTGCGCGGCGGGTTCGACATTCCGCTCTATCTGGGCAGTCGCTCCACATTCACGCTCGGGGGCTTCGGAGGGCACGGCGGACGGGCGCTTCGTACAGGCGACGTGCTGCACGTCGGTGAAAGCACGGGCGAGCTGACCGCTCCGACAGCGATCCCCGAAGCGCTGCAGCCGAAGCTCAGCCACGCCTGGGAGATCGGCGTGCTGATCGGGCCGCACGCAGCGCCTGACTTCTTCACCGAGGCAGACATCGAGACGTTGTTCTCGAGCGAATACAGAGTTCACCATAACTCGGCGCGGACCGGCGTGCGTTTGATCGGGCCGAAGCCGCAGTGGGCGCGCGCCGACGGTGGCGAGGCGGGTCTGCACCCGTCGAATATCCACGATAACGCGTATGCGATCGGGACGGTCGACTTCACCGGTGATATGCCGATTATCCTCGGGCCCGACGGACCGAGCCTCGGCGGCTTCGTGTGCCCTGCGACGGTCGTCGAAGGCGAGCTGTGGAAAGTGGGCCAGCTGCGGCCTGGTGACAGCGTGCGCTTCGTCGCGCTCGACCACGAGAGCGCAGCCGCTTGCAAGCGCGACCAAGAGCGCGCGCTCGCCACGCTGGACGCGCTGGCGGAGTGCAGCCCAGCGCGGCTGCCCGCGCAGGCTGTCGTCGCGAAGACAAAGAGCGTGACATATCGCCAAGCCGGTGATCGCTACCTGCTCGTCGAGTATGGCGAGATGGTGCTCGACCTCAACCTGCGCTTCCGCGTGCACGCGCTCATGGAGCGCCTGCGCGCTGCGCGCGTGCCCGGCGTGCTCGAGCTTACGCCGGGAATTCGTTCGCTCCAGGTGCACTACGACAGCCTGCGCCTACCGCAGCGCAAGCTGGTCGACATGCTGCAAACGCTCGAAGCCGAGCTCGGCGACGTGGATGCGCTCGCAGTGCCTACGCGCGTGATCAGACTGCCGCTGTCATGGGATGATCCAGCGACGCAGCTCGCGATCGAGAAGTACGTCAAGACGGTGCGCGCCGATGCGCCGTGGGCGCCGAGCAACATCGAGTTCATCCGCCGCATCAACGGGCTCGACTCGGAAGCAGACGTCAAGCGCATCGTGTTCGACGCGAGCTACTTGGTCATGGGCCTCGGCGACGTGTATCTCGGCGCACCGGTCGCGACGCCGCTCGACCCGCGCCATCGGCTCGTCACCACGAAGTACAATCCCGCGCGCACTTGGACGCCAGAGAACGCGGTCGGCATCGGCGGCGCATACATGTGCATCTACGGCATGGAAGGGCCTGGCGGCTACCAGTTCGTCGGCCGCACCTTGCAGGTGTACAGCCGTTTCCGCACAACAAAGCTGTTCGAGCGCGGCCGCCCTTGGCTGCTGCGTTTCTTCGATCAGATCAGGTTTTACCCGGTCGAAGCGCGCGAGCTCTTGGAGATGCGGCGCGCCTTTGCTGCGGGCCGGCTCGAGCTCGACGTGCGCGACGAGACCTTCCGGATCGCTGACTACAATCGCTTCCTCGCGCGCGAGAAAACAGAGATCGCAGCGTTCCGTGCGCAGCAACGACAAGCATTCGCGGAAGAACGCGAGCGCTGGCAAGCTTCCGGACAGGGCGCGTTTTCAGCTGTACTGCCCGAGCCCGACGCGCCAGGCGACGATGAGCTCGGCGCTGGCACACGCGTAGATGCTCACGTGCCTGGCAGCGTGTGGAAGGTCCTGGCCAGTGAAGGTCAGCGGGTCTCTGCTGGCGATCCGCTCGTGATCTTGGAGTCGATGAAGATGGAGATCACTGTGGCTGCGCCCGCAAATGGCGTGATTTCGCGCGTCGTTTGTCGCGAAGGTCAGAGCGTGTCGGCGGGACAGGCCGTGGCGATGCTGCAGCTTTGAGCGGCGCTGTCGACAGACCATGAGGCACGGGGCACGGTCAATGCGATCATCGTGCATGACAACGGGTCGGATCTCACATCCGGCTCATTATGACCAAAGAGACGGCTGAGCTGGACGCGCCAGCGGTCTGTTCGTCCATCGCTCACCTGATTAGCGGCTTGACCAGCGCACCCGATGCGGTGATCGCAGACTCGGTCCATGGACCTGTGAGACTCGCGCCGGGCGCGAGCGCGGAGCAGGTTTCATCCTTGTCGTTCAGCGCCCAGTTGGTCCAGCTGATCTGGTTACGCGCGAGGAGCTCGATCCACAGCTTGGTCTCGGACTCGCTCACCGCACCAGCACCGTTGGCTTCACATGTACCCCACTCCGTGACAAACAGAGGCAGCCCGGCGCTCAGCGCCTTTTGCGCCTTGTCGCGCAGCCATTGACCGTGTGTGCCCGCGTAGAAGTGCAGCACGTACGCGACGTCGGTCGCGCCTGTCAGCGGGCTCTCTGCGGCGACATCGACATCTTGCGACCAGTTGGGCGTGCCCACCAAGACGAGATTTTTGCCGCCCGCGCCTCGTATCGCTTTGATGACCGACTCGGCGTACGCTTTTACGATCTGCCAGTCTACGGCGAGTGGCTCATTCCAAATCTCGAAGATCACGTTGGGCGAGTCGCCGTACTTCGTGGCCATGCGCGTGAAGAAGTCGACAGCTTCTGCCTGATGGTCGCTCGCGTGGTGGTCGTGCCAATCGATGATTACGTAGATGCCGCGCTCGATCGCGCGATCGACGACTGCGATGACCTTCGCTTCGTTGTCAGCCGGCTGCTCCAGATAACCTTCTTTTTCGATGCCGAGCGCGGCGCGTACGAGGCCTGCATGCCAGTCGTCGACCAGCTGATCGACGGTGCTCACAGCGTAGAAGCTCGTCCACTGGCTCCAAAACAAGCTCATGCCGCGCAGCTGCAGCGGCTTTTGCGCCGCGTCTACCACGCGTCCATCGGCGACGTGCAGCGCGCCGTGCTTCAAAGTGAAGTCGCTTACAGGCATCGCCGGCGGCGCGCTGCTACCCCCAGCGGGAGGTGCGCCGCTGCTTCCCGACGCCCCTGCAGCACTCGTAATCGCAGGGGCTGCGGGAACGCTCAGGGGCGGTGCTGGAGATCGTGTCGGCGCCTCTGGCACGCGAGGGGCCTCGGACACCACTGCGCCGCCGCTACCAGCTGCGGAGGCCGCAGCTTCAGCCGCAGCTTCAGCAGCAGGTGCGCCGGCGCTCGCAGCCGGTGCTGAGTGCAAAGGTTCTTCAGGCCCTGCAGCATTCGACTGAAGGTACGAACAGCCGCCGCCGTTCCCCCCTAACAGTACGATCAGACACCCGATGCGGATTGAAGGACAAATGTGATGCATGCGGCTCAGCGAGCGCCGCGACTCGTGCGGCAGATAGCTCGGAGCTTAGGGTGAGCGGCGCATGCTGAATCAGGTCAAACCCGCATGTGCGTTTGTGCGCGAGTGTTCGAAAGGTCAGCGTGACCGATCAGGGGTGGTTTGCATCAAAGCCGGCACGGCTCGCTCCTGCCGGTTCTTCCATTCCTCGCGGGTGATCGCCCAGCGTTCATGGTCTCGCCAACGGCCGCCGATCTTCAGGTAGCGCGCTGACAGGCCTTCTCTGCGGAAGCCCAACTTTTCGACGAGCCTGAGCGAAGCGTGGTTGCCAGGTTGGATATTGGCTTCGACGCGGTGCAGCCTGTGGCTGCCGAACGCTCTTGTCACCACTTTGGAGAGCACGCTGGTCATCACGCCGCGCCGCTGGTGCGGTGCAAAAGCGTAGTAACCGAGATAGGCGCTTTGGAATGCGCCGCGCACGATCTGGCTGATGTTGACCACGCCGAGCAGCGCCCCATCATCACTGGAGAAGGCCAGGTACGAGATGTTGCGCTCGTTCGAGCGCGCCTTGACATAGGCTTTGAAGCGCTCTGCAGTCACAGGCGCGGAGATCCACGGCGCGTGTAGCGCGCGGCTGACGCGCACGGCTGCAAGAAACACTCGCTCGTGCTCTAGGCTCAGGCGTTCCAAGCGGATACGCCAAGCGCTTGCTGTGTGCGCCACGTCAGCCCTCGATCGCGTGACACGACACGCTGCCGAAACTGCCGAGATGCGCTTCTGCCGTCCGTCCCGGGCGCAGCGGGAGCGCCTTTGTGACGAAGCATCCGGACAGGATCAGATCCCCCGGCTGAAGCACTCGTCCTGCCGCTGACAGCTGCTGTGCCACGAACAGCACGAGCTCTCCGAGGTGTGGAGGCACAAGCTCGGCGCGCGCCGGGGCGGCTTGCGCATCCTCCACGCGCAAACGTACGTCCCCTGCAATCGCGATGTCTGCGCGCGGCGGATGCCAGCTGCCGAGCACCGTGCCGTAGTGAAACATCGAGCAGCGGATCACACCTGCAAGATCCTGCGCACGGATCGCATAGTCGACCAGCTCGAGCGCGGGTGCCACGGCATCGACCGCGGCGAATGCGGCGGCACGGTCCGCAGTGGCAGAGACGGTGCGAGCCAGCCGCACGCACAGCTCGACCTCGGCGTGCACCTTGGCTGCAGCCGACAGCGGCACAGACGCACCGGACTGGTAAGAGCGTGCACCATCGAGCCATCCCACCAATGCGTGTGTCAGACCGAGCTGCTGCTGCACCTCCGGGACATTGATCCCGACCTTCCAGCCCAGCCGCGGCATACCCGCAGCGAGCCGTGCATCCAAGCGCTGCAGTTGCTCCGCCATCGCATCGCTCAGCTTCTTCTCCATCGTGCAGCAGACTATGAGCCGTGCCGCGCCAGCCAGTCAAACACCGCCTGCAGAAACGGGCCACGCACCGCGCCCTCTCGCCACGGCTCGGCGGGGACCGCTAGCCGAGCGGAAAAGGCCTGCGCGCAGCACCGCAGCAGTCATGCGACCGGGATGCGGATCGACTTTGGTCCGCGGCGGCGGCGGCATCGCAGCGATCGCGCCGAACTGCGGCGCCGTGACGAGAGCTGGGCGACGAGCACGCAGCGCATTGTCGCACGCTACATCGACCAGCTCGCTGAGTATCCGCAGGAAAACTGCGAAGCGCGAGAACGCTCGCGCGCTGATGCGTTCAGGACACTTCGAAACGACGCGAATCGCGCAGCTTCAGCATGCGCTCGAGCGCGCTGCCGATTCGACGACACCGCGCGCCCGCTTCGGCAAGGTGCTTTGATCACGGAGAATCCACCTCGCGTCCACCACGAGATCGTGGAGGCCGAACCCGTTATTGCTCGCGAGCGCTTATGGGCTCTTGTGTAGCGCGTTCATGATCTGGTCGAACGTTGCGCCGTCGTCGAAGTGGTCTTTTTGTGCTTTGCGGAAACCGCCGAATACCTCGTCGACCGTAAACAGCTTGAGCTTGGGGAATATGGTCAGGTGCTGTGCGATCAGGGCAGCCGATAGCGGCCGAAGATGGTGCTTCACAGCGAGCTGTTGTCCCGCCTCGGAGTAGAGGAACTCCAGATAGGCCTGCGCGACTTTGCGCGTGCCCTTCTTATCCACGACTTTGTCGACGATCGCGACGGGGTTCTCGGCGAGCACGCTGATCGAGGGGTAGACCACTTCGAATTGGTCTCCTCCGAGCTCTTTCTGGATCAAGAATACTTCGTTCTCGAAGGTCAAAAGAACGTCGCCGATCTTTCGCTCTACAAACGTGGTGGTCGCACCGCGTCCGCCGGTGTCGAGCACGGGCACGTTCTTGAACAAGCCTTGTACGAAGCTGCGCGCATCTGCGGGCGACCGACCGCTCTTGAGCGCGTAGCCGAACGCCGCGAGGTAGCTGTAGCGACCATTGCCGGAAGTCTTCGGATTCGGCACGATCACTTGCACGCCCTCGCGCACGAGGTCGTTCCAGTCGCGGATCTTCTTCGGGTTCCCTTTACGAACCAGGAACACGCTCGTCGAAGTCGTCGGTGAGCTGCGATTGGGAAAGCGCTTCGCCCAGTCGGTGGGCACGAGCTTTCCGAGGTCGTGCAACATGTCGATGTCGCTGGCCTGGTTCATCGTGACCACGTCGGCGGGCAGGCCGTCGATCACCGAACGGGCTTGTTTGCTCGAACCACCGTGGGATTGGTTGACCACAACCGTTTCGCCCGTCTTGTCGTGGTAGGCCTTGACGAACGCCGCGTTCACGTCCTTGTAGAACTCGCGCGTGACGTCGTAGGACACATTCAGGAGCTGCACCACGTCCGCCCGCACGATCCCGGGCGCCGCACACACGAGCAGGCTTAAGAGTAGGGTTCGATAAAACATTGCCGCAACGCGCAGCAAGTTTCGCGCCAGCCCCCGCCGCGCGCCCGCAACGTCGCGTTCACGGAGAACCGTGTACTCGTCAGCCAGACCGTGCCCGGCCACGGCTCCTGGCTAAACCGCCGTGCGACGCCGCCGCCCTCAGCGGCGGCGTCCTCAGAGCCTCAGAAGTACGCGTTGAGCGGCGGGCGCTTGCCGTTGACGAGGAAATCGCCGACCGCGGTCGCTTTGGAGAACGTGGGATTGTGCGTGGAAGCGGTGCGCGCGTTGCGCCAGTGCCGGTCCAAGTTGTAGATGGCCTGCGTCGCCGATGCACCGCCAGCGTCGAACAAGCGGCTAGCGGTGGCGTACGCAAAGCGATCGATCGCGACCTTGGCTTGTGCCGCAGCGATCTGTGCGGCCTCCGCGAGCGCCCGATCCGGCAGGCCGTCTTTCACAGACGCTGCCGCCGTAGCGATCGCGTCCGCCGCGGCCAGCACGATCGCGTCCGCTGCAAAGGAATCAGCGGCGATCTCGCCCACGACCTGCAGCACCTGTGGATCGGCTGTCGGCGCGGATTGCGAGTAGCTGAAGTTACGCTTGCGGCGCTGCACGAGCGACACCGCATCGTTCTTCACCGAGCGCAAGATGCCTGCGGCGAGCGCTTGCAGATACAGCTGTAAGAACGCGTACTGATAGCTCGGCGACTCTTGCTTGTCAGGATCACCGAAGTCTTCGACCTCATCGCTCGACACAAACACATTGTTCAAAATAGTCGAACCTGTGCCGGTGAGTCGCTGACCGAAGCCGTCCCAGTCATCCTGGATGCTGAGGCCTTCGCGACCAACGGGAATGGTCGCGGCGACGATCGTACCTTGCGGCGTGGCAGCGAAGATCTGCGTGTAGGTCGCGTACAAGCTGCCAGTCGAGTAGTACTTCTTCCCGTTCAAGCGATAACCTTTGCCTGAAGCATCCGGCGTGAGCTTCGTGTCGAAGTACAAGCCGACCGCTTTCGAGCTCTGTTCGCTGAACCCGTTGCCCAGGATGTGACCCTCATTGACCAGCTGGAGGTAACGTGCGCGCAGCGGATCGGAGGCCGGCCGCTGCAGCTGCGACTCCACGAACCAGTAGTGCACACGCAGGATGTGCGCGACGTTGGAGTCGGCTTCCGCGAGCTGGATCAAAAACTCGAAAAACTCGTGCAACGTGGCGCCTGCGCCGCCTTCAGCTGCAGGGATGCGCAGCCGTCCGAGGCCCGCCTCGGCGATCAAGCGGATCTGCTCATGCGGCGCGATGCGCTTGGCTTCGCGCTCCGATGCTCCCTGTGCGATCTCGGCGAGCAGCGCTCGCAGCTCCGGCGAGTTGGGCCGCACGAGCCCCCGGTCCCCGACAGCCTTTGGCTTCTTCGGCTGTATGTTGTCCGCAATATTCGCGACAGGCGTGCTCATGAAAATCGTTCTCCTTATGCAGGGGCTCAGTTGAAAAGCAGTCATCGTGCCAGGCGGAAGAGCGCGCTCGGCGAGCACGAGAGCTCCATGCTGTTGTTATGGCAACAGCGTTCGTGCAGTCGCGTGTTCGCCGAGCAGCAGTGCGTCGCGCTAGTAATTGGCGCGCAACGTGACGTTCAGGCTCTTGTCCACGTCGATGTTGCCCTCCGGCGTGTAGCGACGCCAGAAGACGACCTCGGCGAGGAGCGTGAGCGGGTCCGCGATCTTCACAGCCACGGCGGGTACGTTCATCAGCTCGGAGACATCGAGGTCCGCATAGGCCGCGCGACTCACGTTGTAGCGCAGCGTGACGATGCCGAGGCTGTATTCCGCGCCCACCTCGAAGTAGAGGTTGTCGCCTGATGCCCGCCCGCGCACCGCAGGATCATCGCCGGTCGCAGGCGTGCCCGCGTAGGGATGGTCGGTGACATGCCGGCCGTTTTGATGCAACACCTCGCCCCACAGTCCGAAGCTCGCGACCGTGAGCTTGGCATGCGCCGCGAGGCGCAGCACTTGCTGGCTGTCGTCGGGCAGATCAGCCTTCAAGTGTTGCAGTGACACACCCACCCGCAGCACCGCATCGTCTGACAGTTTGATGAACGGCTCTAGGTTGACCACAACCTCGTTGCGGCGGCGCGCGTTGGGCACCGACAGCGTGTCTCGGTTGGCGAGCGATACGTTGGTACGGCCGTCCACGAGGAAGAACTGCACCCAATAGTTCAAGCCGATGCGATCGCCGACCGTGCCTTCGATCGACGCGCCGTAGTCAGGCGACAGCTTCAAGCCGTCGTACACCTGGACATTGCCGTAGAACGAGTTGTTCCAAAATAAGCCGAGACGCGAGTACTGCTTGCCGAGCTTCAGCGTCGCGAAGGGCGCTATCTGCCAGGATGCATAACCTTCTTCGATCCACGCAGGACCATCGAAGAACGGCCGCAGCTTGCCATCACGGAAGCGGGCTTCGATGTGAAAGCCGAACGGACCCGCATCGACATCCGTCACGAGCCGACCGTAAAAGAACGACAGGTTGTTGTCCTGGTTCTTCTTCAGCGGCTGGTAGTAGTACAGGATCGCGCCGGCGCCGAGCTTGATGTGCCGCAGCCACTCGGGCCATGGCTCCGGCGTTGCCGCTGCCGGCTGCGACTCCGGCCCGGGCAACGCGACGGTGGGCTGCGATCGTACGGGAGGCAACTCGGAGGAAGCGGGCTCGGGCGCGGGCTCAGTCGGCGCCGGTGCGGCGGCTTCTGGCGGCGTTTGCTCGACAGGCGCCGGCTGCGTGCTGTCCTGCGCAGCCGCTTGCGATGCGACATTCACAAGCAACAAAGTGCCGACTAACAGCGCGTTAACCTCGACGGATCGCGCTCTTCGTTGTATTAACTGTTTATATCGATTCGCCGCACTCGTGCGGTTTGATATTCGGTTCACTGCATACATAACGGTTGCCTTTCAAGCATGGCTGCGCGCGTGCGTAGGCCTGGGCGATGCGCCGCCGTGAGCGGCGCAGCCCGTGCGCGCGAGAAAACAAAGCAAAGCTGCGCGCGCAGCAGCGCCGCGAGCGCTCAGAGAACGAGCGTTCGCGTGGGCCACGCGCGTAGCTGTACGAAAGAGCTAGGACTGCGAAACGACGGCTGGCTGCCTCTTGCGAAAACGTGTGCGGCCCTCAGCGCCCACGCCCAAATAGAATTGTTGGATATCGTCGCGAGCGCGCAGCGCTGCTGCGCTGCCTTGGCTCGCGACGCGTCCGTTCTCCAGAATGTAGCCGTACTCTGCGTGGCGCAGCGCCATGACAGCGTTCTGCTCCGCGAGCAGTATGCTCACCCCATCGTCACGGTTGAGCGTGCTGATGATCTCGAAGATCTCAGCGACCACTTGCGGCGCGAGCCCCATCGAAGGCTCATCGAGCAAGATCAGGCGCGGTCGACCGAGGAGCGCACGACCGAGCGCGATCATCTGCTGCTCGCCGCCCGACGTGTAGCCTGCCGCCAGCTTGCGCTTCAGACGCAAGCGCGGAAAGCGCTCGTACACTCGCTCCAAGTCCACTCGCACCTCGCGACGTGCCCAGCGACCGCGCGCAAACGCGCCGCTCAGCAGGTTCTCCTCCACTGTGAGACGCGTGAAGCAGTGCCTGCCTTCCAGCACCTGCACGAGACCAGCACGCGCGAGCTCGGTAGCAGCGCGCTCGCGCACGCTCTGACCATCGAAGCGAATGTCACCGCGCGTGATCGCGCCGCGCTCGGCGCCGAGCAGCGCCGAGGCAGCTTTGAGCGTCGTGGACTTGCCGGCGCCGTTCGGCCCGAGCAAGGCCACGATCGCCCCGCGCGGCACCTCGAGCGAGACACCGTGCAACGCGAGCACACTGCCGCCGTAGGCGACCTCGAGGTCATCGATCTGCAGGATATTGTCGTCGCTCATGGCTGCTGCTTTAGTTTCAGAGTGCGGCTTCAGCGGCGCAATCGCGCGGCTTGATCGACTTCTCTGCCGCGTACTTCGCGGCCGAGGCCTCGATGATCGGACGCAAGAGGCCGCGGTCGGCTGCGACCCAGTCGCTGATCACTTGCCAGCTCGCGCCATCCCACTGCTGGAAGCGAACGCGTCCGCCGCCTTCGTGATCTGCGCAGCTCAGCTTGATCTCCTGCAGGAGACCGAATGCACCGAGCTCCTTCAGGCGCGCAGCGTCGATGTCGAGATTCTCGAAGCCCCAACGTACCTGCTCACCGCTGAGCGGCTGCTGGCCGAACTTTGTCTGGGCCTTGCGCACGGCTTCGACGTTCAGGATGCCGTTGATGATGCCGAGGTTGTAGTACACGCTGCCCACGCGCTTGGGGTCTTGCATGTTGCCTTTGTTCTTGGAGAGCACGTACTTCTCGACGTCGGCGAGCACAGGGAAGTCACGGCCGGCCGGGTGCGTCGTAATCGAAATGTAGCCCTTGCCCACGCTGCCCGCGGGCGCGACATCTTCTTCGGAGTTGCTCCAGATGTTGCCGATGATGTGATCGACCGGGAAGCCCGTCTTCGCTGCAGTCTTGATCGCCACCGGGTTCATCACGCCCCAACCGCGCAGGATCACCCACTCCGGCTGGAAGCGCTTGATCTCCAGCCACTGCGCTTGCTGCTCGTTGCCAGGGTGCGGCACTTCGATGTGCTTGATGTCGATGCCGTACTTCTTCGCGAGAATGTCGAGGACCGTGATCGTCTCCTTGCCGTAGGGAGAGCCGTGGTACAGCGTGACGATCTTCTTGCCGCGCAGCTTCTCAGGATCACCGCCGGCCCGCTGGCCGAGATAGTTGATGATCGCAGAGACCTCGCTGTAGGGGTTGAGCTGCAGCGGGAAGATGTACGGGAACACGCGTCCATCGGTCGAGTCGGTGCGGCCGTGGTTGATCGTGATGATCGGGTTCTTGTCCGCCGTCGCGCGGTCGATCAGCGCGTACGCGATGCCGACGCTGAGTGGATTGAACGCGGCCGAAGGCGCGCCGTTCAAGCCCTTCTTCAAGCGCTCGTAGCACTCCACGCCACGCTCCACGACATACTCGGTCTCGCACTCGGACCAGGTGAACTTCACGCCGTTGACGCCGTTATCGCGCGCATTCACGAGCTGCAGGTAGTCGATGAAGCCACCGAAGAAGCCGGTGCCGCCGGCGGCGTACGGACCGACGCGGTAGCTCTGGAGCGGAAAGTATTGCTCGCCCTTGCTCGTGCCAGGGTTCGCAGCGGGCGAGACTGTGGTCTCGGTCTGCGATGGCTCCGCCGGCTTTTCCTCGACTTTGTTTGCCGCAGGGGTGGCGTTTGCATTCCCACCGCAGCCAACGGCGGCGGTGACGAGCAGCGCGGCAAGCCCGCTGCGCGAGATGATGTTAGTCAGTGTCATGGTTTTCTCCCGGTCGACGCCTGTCGACCGCTATCAACAGGTGGGCTTCTCGCGCTCCGCGGGCGCCATGCGCGCAAACCAGCGCGCGAGGCCCTCGGGCTCTTTGATCAAGAGCCAGATCAGCAGGCTTCCGAACAGCATCTTCTGCACATTCTCGAGCTGGCCCGAGTCGACGCTGCCCGCGAACACGACGTCGGCGAGCAAGCTCATGCCGACCGGCACGAGCACGATGAACGCCGAGCCCAGGAACGCGCCCGGCAAGCTCCCGAGGCCGCCGATGATCACGATGAACAAGATCTGGTACGAGCGGGTGAGGTCGAAGCCATGGGGCTCTACGGTACCGAGATATGCAAAGGCCCAGAGCACGCCGGCGACGCCGATGTAGAACGAGCTGACGGCGAACGCGAGTAGCTTGGTGCGGAGGATGGGAATGCCGAGCAGCGCCGCGGCCATGTCCATGTCGCGCACGGCGATGAAGCGCCTGCCTGTTTGGCTATGGACGATGTTGTAGGCGAAGCCGCAGAGAACGCACACGATAGCGAGCGTGAGCAGGTAGCGACCGGCGGGACTGCTCAAGTCGCGTCCGAACACCTCGAGGCGCGGGGCCGAGATCACACCCGATGCGCTGTCGTTCGAGAACCAGCTGACTTTCGTGAGCAGCCACTGCACGAAGAACTGCGCGGCCAAGGTGGACACGATCAAGTAGAAGCCTTTGATGCGCAGGCTCGGCAGACCAAACACGACGCCGATGGCTGCAGCGCTCAGTCCACCGAGCACCACTGCAGCGAGCAGCGGCAGGCCGGGCACGCGCAGCATGAAGTTGTAAGCGGCGAACGCGCCGACGGCCATGAACGCCGCCGAGCCGAGCGAGAGCTGACCCGCGTAGCCGGTCAGCAGATTCAGCCCGAGGCCCGCCAACGCGAGCACGAGAAATGGGATCAGGATCGCGCTGAACAGATAATCGCTGCCGACGAACGGCACGACCGTAAACGCGATCAGCACAGCCGCAGCCAGCAGCAGCGGGCCGCGCGCGATCGGCAAGCGCACGCTCGGAGAGGACTCGACCAGCGGTGGTTCCGCGACGGCGGGTTCGTCATAAGCCATGGTCACAACCTCTCGATGCTGGTTTCACCGAACAAACCACTCGGGCGAATGCGCAAAAAGAGCAGCGCCAGCACGTACGGGAACCAGTTCTCCAAGCCGCTCCCGATCAGCTGTCCCAAGTAAACCTCCGCGAGCTTTTCGCTGCACCCGACGCGCAGACCACCCACGATGGCGCCCAAGATCGAGTCGAAGCCGCCGATGATCAGCACGGGCAATGCCTTCAGCACGACCCAGGAGAGCGAGAACTGCGCGCCCAGCCGCGCGCCCCAGAGCAGACCTGCCACCACGCTCAACGCACCAGCCGTGGCCCATACCATGCCCCACACCCACGGCAGCGAGATGCCCACGGCGAGCGCGGCTTGCTGATCGTTCGCGACTGCGCGCAGCGCCAAGCCGAGGCGCGT
>Ga0190269_10000180_pt1 | contig 33205 bp, 27 predicted proteins | sample Popmic249IS_FD_133749 | JGI IMG/M metagenome (GOLD analysis project Ga0190269, IMG submission 133749) | Populus adjacent soil microbial communities from riparian zone of Blue River, Arizona, USA - 249 IS | ecosystem: Environmental > Terrestrial > Soil > Riparian zone | place: USA: Arizona... | reverse complement strand
GTGCGGGTGATAGTGCGCGCCATGCCAAGGGTCGAGCCGGTTCGCGACCACATCTTTCGGCTCGCAGCGCGCCTCCATGCGGACCACCGCAGACAAGCCCGATGCGGGTCGAGCCGGCAAGAACGGCAGCGGCGTCAGCTCCGACGCCGGCTCGGCGCCGGCCGCTTGTGCGGCTGACAGCTGCACCCACGCGAGCTGCCCATCGTCGTGTGCGTTGAGAGGACGAAAGCCCCGGCTGGGCTCGGGCCCGAGCGCGAGGCCATGCCAGGGGCACACCAGCTTACCGTCACAAATCCTGCCGTCGCTCAGCGCGGCACCCATGTGCGGGCATACGTCGCGCGCCGCCATCAGCCGCTGCCCCGAGCGCCACACGACGAGCTGCAGTCCCCGCACCTTCATGCGCCGGGGCTTGGTACCAAAGGTGTCCGAGGCGTCGAGCACGTACCAGCCACCACTCGGCAGCTGCTGGCTGCGCTGCAGCGCGGCGCGGATCCAGCGCGGGTCGGCCTGCTCCCAGTCCGGCCGCGCGTCCACCACCGGAGCGTACGGCAGACTACGGCCAAACGGCACGTTACTCCGCCATAACGAGCGCATCGTGCTCATCCATTTGCCGACCATACGAGCCCTCCTTCGCGGGACGCCTTGGAACGCTGCAGCGGTGCGAGCAGACCCCGGCGCGGCACGCTGTGCACAGGCTCGGGCGCGACGCCATGACGCGCGAGCAAGTGGTTCGCCGCGATGAAGCCCGACGCCGTCGCGCGCTCCATCAACGCACACGGCAGTGGCACCGACACATAATCACCCGCTAGCGTGACATCGGGCAGCGCAGTCTGTGGCGTAGGCCGGATGCGCAGCGAGCCCGGTGGAAACGCGGGACAGTCCTGCCGGATCAGCATCAGCTCGTCGAGCACGCGCACACCGCGCGTCTCGGGATAAAACGCGTGCAGACCTGCGATCAAGTCAGCACGAACAGTCGCTTCGTCGAGCTCGGGCGGCACCGCGTATGCGTGAAGCTCGACCACACTGCCGCCATTGGCTTTTGCCCAGCGCGCGCTCTCGTCTTGGAAGCGCTCGTAGCAGGAGATGTTGTCGAGCAGGCCCACACCCGTGGTCCCGGCGAACGCGGCACGCTCCGGGGCGAGCGGACGCTCGAGCCACAAGCGCAACACCGCAAACGGCCGCGTCAGCTGCAGCCCCGAGACGCCCGCAAGCGGCGAGAGCGCAGGGCTCGCAGCCACCAGCTGCTGCAGAGCGCGCACGTCGAGCGCAATCACCAAGTCGTCCGCCTCGATCGGCTCACCGGCGTGCTCCACACGCAGCGCGCCGTCGCGCGCGCGGCTGACCTTGGACACGGCCGATCCGGTGATCACCCGCACGCCGCGGTCGCGCAGCCAGCGCTGAAACGGCTGCCAAATCGCAGTCGACAGCGGCTGCCTCGCCACATCGAAGATCAAGCCCTCGGCGTTGCCGGTGAAGTAGAAATGAAAGCTCATCAAGAGCTCGGCCGCAGAGAGCTCAGCCTCGGGATTGAAGAACGAGTGCGAAAACACATCGAACAACATGCGCCGCGCCGCCTCAGGAAAACCGATCGAGCTCAGGTACGTCTCTGCGCTCACGTCGTCGAAGCGCTCGTAGGTGCGCTCGGGTGCAAAGCGCAGCATCTCCAGCGCGGCGAGCCCGTCGACCTTCAGCAAGTCGCGCAAACGCAGGTACGGGGTCTGCCACGTGAGCTTCATCACCTGAAACGGCGTGCGCTTCGGCAGCCCTCGAAAGCTCTGCAGCATGCCGCTTGGCCCGAGGATCGGATAATCCGGCAGCGGCTCGAGCATCGACAGCGCAGGGTCGATGCGGCGCAGGAGCGCCCGCAGGTTGTAGTACTGCCGAAAGAACGCGTGGAAACCGCGCTCCATCTGCACCGTCTCGCCCGACTTCAGCTGATGCGGAAAGCCGCCGGCTCGACCACCGAGCAAAGGCTCCCGCTCGATCAGCGTGACCTCCATACCGCGCTCACTGAGCACGGTCGCTGCAGCGACACCCGCGATGCCACCGCCCACGACGACTGCGCGTTTACGCTCCGAGACGCGCGAGGCCCCACCGCGACGAGGCACGTGCAGCAGCTCTGGCGAAATCCGACTCATAACGCTCCCTCAGTACTGCACATGCACCACCACCTGCTTCTTCTCACCCGCAGCCAACGTCAGTCGCGCATCCGGATACGATGGCGGGCCGAAGCTAGCCTTGGCATCGCGCGACGCGCCCCAGCCCTCCTTTGGAATGCCTAGAAAGTTGCGATCGAGCGTGTTGTTCGAGTTCTCGTCGTGGATCATCGACACGGCAAAATCACCCACGGGGGCCGCATCGAACACCACGCGCAGCCGACCTTTCTGCGCGTTCGCAACTTTGCTCGCACAAGCCTTCTTGACCTCTCCAGGGAAGCCGGTGCCGTTGCACCACAACGCGACGAACACGCGACCCTGCGCGCTGTGCAGGCCCACGACGTCGACGATCACTTGCCCGGTCTTTGCGGCTGTCGGCTGCGCCCACAGCTCGCCGCTGGCAGCGGCGACGACAAAGAGCAGCGCTGTGGCTGCGCGTCTCATGCGCTCACCGCAAACACACTCTCGGGTTCTTTCACGAACTCAGCGGGGATCTTCGGCGCGGGTCGGCCCAGAAGCCAGAACGAGCGCGTGATGCTCAGCCAAAACGCAAGGCCGACGAGCGCCAGCTTGCGGCCCTTGCTAACAACCGCACGCGGTGCGAACGGGTCACAACCTTGGGCGCGCACGCGCGTCGAGATCTCCCCATACACGAGCCGAGCGGCCCGGATCGCGATCCCACAGCGGAACGACAAGTACTGCACGCCCGCGTCGCCAGAGCGATAAAAGCCGTCCGCATGCTTCAACAGAGACTCGGTCGCGCGCGCGATCCCCGCTGCAGCTGACTGCGGCAGCGGCTCGCCGCGCGCAGGGTCGAGGCCGCTCGCGCCACACGCTTGCAAGAGCGACTCGGGGATGTACATGCGGCCCCGCTGCCAGTCCTCTTGCACGTCGCGTGCGATGTTACTGAGCTGCATCGCCATGCCGAGGTGCGCCGCGTGCCGCAGCGCACGCGTCTCGCGCACACCCATCACGTGGCACATCATGAGTCCGACCACACCAGCGACGCGATACGCGTAGAGCAGCAAGTCGGACAGGCTGCGATAGCGCACGTTCTGGGTATCCATCTGCATGCCGAGCAGCAGCTCGTCGAGGTACACGCGCGGCACAGCGTACTCGCGCACTACCTTTTGAAAGCGTGCGAGCAGCGGATCGCTCTGCGGGGCACCTGCATAGATCGCCTCGAGCTCTGCCTGCAGCTGAGAGAGGCGCTCGGGCTGCTCTGCCTCGGGACAGAGATCGATCATGTCGTCGGCGCGACGACAGTACGCGTACAACACGACCGCGGCGTGGTTGACCTCGGGCGGCAGGAGCTTCGCTGCGAGCGCAAAGCTCTTCGAGTGTTTCTGGATGCTGGCTTGTACATCCTCGTCGTCACTCATACGAAGTCCTCCAAGATCACCCGTGCGGTGGCCTTGGCCGAGTTTACGACACCTGGCACGCCCGCGCCGGGATGGGTGCCCGCACCCACCAAGTACAGGCCCGGGATGTGCGGGTCGCGGTTGTGCGGACGGAACCAAGCGCTCTGCGTGAGCTTGGGCGCGCAGCTGAAAGCCGAGCCCTGGAACGCACCCAGCTGGTCGCGAAAATCCTCGGGGGTGCGGTAGCGCTGCACCACAACGTGCTTGCGCAAGTCAGGCATGTGCGCCTCGAGCGCCGCTAAGATGCGGTCCGCGTACAGCGGCGCGATCTCGCGCCAGTTCAAGGCAGCCTTGCCGAGGTGCGGCACCGGCGAAAGCACGTAGAAGCTGTCGCAACCGGGCGGTGCCAGCGAAGGGTCGGTCACCGTCGGCGCGTGCAAATACAAGCTGAAGTCATCTGGCAGGCTGCTGCCGTGGAAGATGTCTTGCAGTAACCCGCGATAGCGCGGCCCAAACAGCACAGTATGGTGAGCGATTTGCTCGCGGTACGTGCGGTTCGTCCCGAAGTACAAGACGAACAGCGACATCGACCAATCGAGCCCGGCGAGGCGCCGCGATTCGCGCTGCGCGCTCGGTTCGTCCGGGAACAAGCGACTGTACGTGTGGTGCAGATCGGCGTTCGACACCACGAGGTCGAAGTCCTGCTCTCTGCCACCCGCTTGCACCCGATGGATGGTCTTGCCGTTGCGGAGCACGCGCACGCGCTCCACCGGCGTCGAGAGCTCCAAGCGCCCGCCGAGCTCTTCGAACAGGCGCACGAGCGCCTGCACTAAGGCGCCCGTGCCACCGCGCGGGAAGAACACGCCCCACTTGCGCTCGAGGTAGTGGATCAATGTGTAGATCGCGCTGGTCTCGAACGGGTTGCCGCCAACCAGCAAGGTGTGGAACGACAGCGCCTGACGCAGGTGCTCGTCCTTCACGAAGCGGCTCACGGTGCTGTACACCGAGCGATCCGCGCGCAACCGCGCGAGCTGCGGCGCCACGCGCAGCATGTCTGAGAAGCGCAAGAACGGCGTTGCGGCCAGCTCTTCGTAGCCTTTCTCGAACACTTGCTTCGCATACGCCACGAAGCGGCGATAGCCTTCTACATCGCCAGGGTTTCGCTTCGACACCGCGCGCAACATGTCCGCGGCATCACCCGTGTAGTCGAACGCGTCACCGTCGCTCCACACCAGGCGATAAAACGGCGCCACCGGCAAGAGCTCGACATAATCGCTCATGCGCCGCCCAGCTTCGCTGAACAGCTCCTCGAGACAATGGGGGGCCGTGATTACGGTCGGTCCCGCGTCGAACACGAAGCCCTCGTCGCGAAACACCGTCGCACGCCCGCCGGGTTGATCGAGGGCCTCGAAGATCGTCGTCTGGAAACCTGCGGTCTGCAGGCGAATGGCGACTGCCAAACCCCCAAAGCCGCTGCCGATCACTGCCGCACGTCTTTGTTTCAGCGCTTCAGGCTTGGACATAGCGACGCTCCAGTTGTGCGAACTCGTTCAGCACTTCTTCGCGCAAGCCGTTCATGCCGAGCTTGCGCTCGAGCGTGGAGAGCGCAGCCTGCACGTGAGCCCGCGCGCGCCGCACGCCGAGCGTGCCCACGTGAAAGCGCAGGCGCTCCACCAATGCATCGGCGGGACCGCCGTCCATCAAAGTGCGCAACTCGCGCAGTCGCGTCTCGTAGGCCGACGCATCCAGCTCTTCCGCGAGGGTCGCCCACAACCAAGTCACCCGCGCGTGTTGCAGATCCTCGAGCGCCTTGTGGCGACGCGCGACGTTCATGATCCCGCTCACATCGTCGAGGGTCTGCAGGCCCACGCCGAGCGCGCTGCCGAGATCCGCGATCATGTCCACACGCTCGCGCGGCGCACCTGCCGCGAGCGCACCGAGTGCCATCGCGAGCGCGAGCAGCCCGCCGGTCTTGAGCCGCGAGATCGTCAACGCCACCCGCGGCACGTCGCGCTGCGGCAGTTGATCCGCGCGCACCTGCAGGTCGAGCGCTTGGCCTTCATGACAACGCGTGAGGCACAGCGCGATGCGCTCGTGCGCCGAAAGACGCGCCGCGTCGTCGAGGCCTGCACGCGCCAAGAGCAGCTGCGGCCAGAAGTACAGATAGTTGCCAGCGTTCAATGCGCGCGCCACGCCGAAGCTGCAATGCAAAGCTGGCGCGCCGCGCCGCTCCAGCGACGCGTCCTCGATGTCATCGACGATCAGCGATCCGGCGTGCAAACACTCGATGATCAACGACAGCGCGAAAGGTGCCTGGCCGCTGCCACCCCCCAGGCGATAACCCCAGCTCACGAGCTCCGCACGAAAGCCTTTGCTCGGGCGCGCGAGAAAATCGCGCAGCGGCGCGAGCAGCGCATCACTCCACAAGCCACTCGGAAGGCTGCGCGCGAGATCCGCATCGGGATCATCGCCCTGCAGAAACTGCTCTTCGAGCAACGACAAGAGCGCGGGTACTTCGCTGTGATCGCGCGGCACGGCAGTCATGCTGCCCTCAGTGCAGCGCTCAGCGCACGCACCAGTGAAAAGCCGCGTGGTGGTCGTCCACCCAAGATTCGCAAGCGATCAGCGGTCGTCGATGACAACGCGTAGAAGCGCTCGATCAGCGGTTCCGATAAACGATAGAAGCGCGCAAGAACTCCCCACATGTCAGTCTCCGCGAAGCCGGTGAACAATAAGCGATTGAGGTGAAGCGCGAACGTCGCCTGCGAGCGGTGTTCATGCAAGAAACGCGGCAGCGCTGACGCGTCGCCGTGTTGCAAATGGTTGCACAGGCTCTCAGCGAAGCGCACTGCCACCGGCAACGAATAGCCAGTCGCAGGATGGAAGAAGCCACCGCGATAGCCGGCGACCCAGTAGCGATCCGTGTGCGACTCCGGAAGAGCCATCGCCCACGGCATCGGCAGTACACCGATCTCTTCGCGAACAATCGAGGCGATCTCGCCGAAACGCGCGGCGTACGCCTTTACCTCGGCACGCCCGGCTTCGACGGAAAGTGTGCTGGTCAACGAAAACCGCGTCTCCTCGATCAACAGGCGTGTGGGTGACAGCGGCAGCACGTAGAAGAAACGATAACCGTCGAGCTGCGCACAGCGTGCGTCCATCATGACCGGATGCGGCACCCCGTGCGGGCGGCGCAGCTCGATCTCTTGGCCTACAAACTTTTGGTAGCCGCACTGGCCTGCAAACGCAGACGGCTCGGGCCCACGCGCATCCACGACGACGCGGCCCCTCAGCTCGCGACCATCCGCCAAGCGTACGCGGCCGGCCTGTACGGCGACGGCGCGCTGCCCCAGAAACAGCGAGCATTGTGCTCGCTGCGTGAGCAAATCTGTCACCACGCGCGCGAAGTGCTCCGAGCTCACGTAGGCGTATTGCGACGACAGCGTCCGCTCCTGCCCCGGGAAAAGAACATCGTACGCGGGCCAGCGCATGACGATCAGCGGGTCGAACCAGGACTGCGCGCGCTCCGGGATGTCGCCGGCGTGCACGCACCAGGTATGGTTTCCGCCCAAGCTCGCCCCAGCCTCGACGACAGCGATGCGACACATGGGATCACCGTGCAGCGCACGCAAGGCGACGAGGCCGTTCTGCAGGCCGCCGCCTACCAGTACCAAGTCGTACTCATCATCGTGGCCGGCAGGATCCATGTGCATTCCCCCGAGATGTCGGACCCAATGGGTGGCTGTCAAGGCTTGCTGACGCAGCGAACAGTGTTCTGCGCGCCCAGCCGCCCCTCCGCGCAGACGACGCACACAAGGTTGGTCCGGTAGCGCATGCGCGCGTCACGATGAGCGGCGCCGACGCTTCCAAATACAAAAGGAATACAAACGTATTCTACAGTCAGTAGCCCTCTCGGCGCGCGCGCGGTTCGCGCGTGCTGCAGCCAACAGCTGCAATGCACAGCCGCAACAGGCCAAAAGTGACCAGTTCGGCCCCTGATCTACGAAAGCGAGCAGAGAGACAGCTCGTGAGGTTCCTTCGTACGTGCTGCAATAATCAGGATCCGAATCAGACAAATGCCTGATCAGCGGGAGCCGGATTCGCACACACGAGCAGGCGCGCTGCGGAACAGAAGTGTGCAGAGCGACAGCCGAAAGCTTCACTGCGCACTGGTCTAGCCACTCTCGATTCGACCTCGTTGTGGGTCGTTGGCGCGATAACCAACATCCCAACCGAGTACTACGTCGCTTTCATCGAAGCACGCGCTTTACCGGTGTTTCCTGTACGAAAATGGCATTGTCCAGCGCTGTAGTACGAGGTAAGGTCCGCCACCAGTCCTTTGGAGGGTGAATACATGGTACGAGTTCCAATGAACCTGCAGCGCGCCGCGAAGTTGCTGCTCGGCGCAGCGACGCTTGTAGGCTGTTCGTCGAGCGAGAGCGAAGAACCCGCCGGCAATCTCCGGTCTAACCTGATCAGTTTCTCACCGATGTACTCGGCGTTCGACGGCACGCACGAATACGCGGTGACCCCGAGTGTTCCGAGTGCGGCGGAAAACTCTCAGGACTCGGATCCCGTCATGGCGGGCACCGTCAAGTGGGAAGTGGACGGCGCGTTCGTCAAGCAGGATGAGTTCCCCGAGCTCACCGCTGGCGCCAAGCTGACCACGAAGAAGGCCGGTAACACGGTCGTCAAGGTCACCGCGAAGACGCTCGCTGGCGTTCAGGTCCGCGGCGAGTCGAAGTTGACCATCAGCGAAGCCAAGCAGACCGAGTGGGATGCAGGCGAGGCTCGCTACAACAACGGGATGATGATCCCCTGGATGCGTCCGACGATGGCCGCGCAGGGCGAAGGCATCTGCGGCTTGCCCATCACGATCGAGCTGCCCACGTCGGCTGCTTGCGGCAACTGCCACAACTCGATGAACGCGATCTCGGTCGAGCACACGCCCACGCAAACCGCGGGCTACTCGAACGAAGAGCTCGTGAACATCTTCACCACCGGTGCCAAGCCGGCTGGCGGCACGTTCAACAGCCCGTTCCTCCGTATGGCGCCGATGCCTGACTGCATCTACAGCGAGTTCCACACGTGGGAAATGACGGACGACGAGAAGAAGGGCATTGTCTGGAAGCTCCGTTCGATCACACCGCGCGTCCAGGCGGAGATCGACTTCGGTCGTCTCGCGGCCATGGCACGTGCAGCGCAGCAGGCCGGCGGCGGCGCAGCGCCGGCCGCGCCCGCTCCGTGAGCTAGGCGCATGCAACGTGCGTAAGCGAGGCAATCTAACAAGATTGCCTCGCTCACGAACGAAGCTGCATTAGCAGCTGCCGTGCACAACAAGCAGTAAACGTGAAACAAAGGCCTCGTCCGGCCTGGCCCGCGACGGGGCCTTGGTTTAACTTATACCCTTCAAAATTGTGGTCAGGTTGACAGCACGTAGGTGAGTCAATGCGATGGAGTGAGGCTGCGCTCGTTGGGTGTAATCTAGTTGTAGTCGCTGGCTGTGCGTTGTCACATGACGTGGGCGGTAGCGCAGCGCTCTCAGCTCCCATCGAGCTATCACGCGCCTGTCTCGACGAGATCGAGGAAGCCTCCGACAAGCTGCCGAAGCACCTCGACTGCACCGGCCTGTACAAAGACGCCGACACGCTGGAGGTCGCGGACGGCCTCGAGAAGTTCGCGCCGGTCTATCCGCTTTGGACCGATGCTGCGCAGAAGCACCGCTGGATCTTCGTGCCCGAGGGCGAGCAGATCGACGCGCGCGATCCGAACGCGTGGAAGTTCCCGATCGGAACGCGCCTGTGGAAAGAGTTCCAGAATCCTGATGGCACGCGGAAGATCGAAACCCGCATGTTCATGAAGAGCGAGGAAGGCGACTGGAGTTACACGACGTACCTCTGGGACGAAGCGGGCAAGCGCGCCACTCGCCACGATCAAGGTAAAGAGATGAATGTGGACGGCCAGACGTACGCGCTGCCCAGCCACACGCAATGCAACGATTGCCACGCCGGTCGGCGCGACCGCGTGCTGGGCTTCGACGCTGTGAGCCTCGGTCTCACGGGCGATGGCCACGACGGGATGACGCTCGCGAAGCTCGTCAGCGAGGATCGCCTGAAGAACTTCGACGGCGACACGCAATACCAGATCGGCCCGGACCCAGAGAGCGCGGAGTCGCGCGCGCTCGGCTGGATGCACAACAACTGCGGTGTCAGCTGTCACAACACGAACCCGAACAGCAAGGCTTACTCATCGGGTCTGCGCTTGAATCTCGACCCGACGCAGCTCGACGGCCGAAGCACAGACGACTTCATCGCGGTCAAGACGACGATCGGTCAGGACGTCTTCGCGCTGCAGTGGCAGGGCCAAAAGCGCATCGCGCCTGGCAAGCCAGAGGAGAGCTTGCTGTACAAGCTCATCACCTCACGCGGCGATCCCAAGCAGCAGATGCCACCGCTCGGCACGAACTACACCGACGACGAGAACATCCAGATCGTCAAAGACTGGATCACCGGCATGGGCTCACCTGAAGCCAATGGCGGCGAAACCGAGCAACCAGAATAACGCTTCAGCGACGGCTCAGAAGCCGTCGTCGTCCTCGCTCGGGCGCAACGAATAGACCCACTTGGCGAGCTCGACGTAGCCCGGGCTGTCGCCGCTGCGGTAGACGTTGCGGCCGAACTTGTCCAAGCCAAGGTGACCCGTACCGCCGGCCTGTGGGTCGAGCGCTTTGCGGAGCAGCAGCGAGTTGCCAGGGTCGTTGATGTCGACGAAGCCGACTGCCATGGCAAACGTCGCGTTCGATTCTTCGCCGAGGCGTACGCGCTCGGCATCGTCTACCAAGTCGCCTTCGCGGATGCGTCGCCGCTTCGGCCCCCAGATCTGAAACAGCCGGTCGGGTGATCCGTGGCACGCGAAGAACGAGCAGTCGCGCATCAACACGGGGTACGCGCTCTCGGTCCACAGCTTCGACGTCGTCGTGGCCTCGGACAACTGCCAGGGTTGTTCCTCTGCGCAGCCCACCGTGAGGCAACACAGACCGGCGACGATCAGGCTGACCTGTGACTTCATCAGAAACTCCCTACGGCGCGTAAGGTTAGATACCGTTCTACATCCTGGAAGGACACGCTGCCACGCGTCGCGCTGAGCAGCGCGTGTGACTCGCGATATTGGATCCGGAAAGACCAGATTTGCGAGACTTGCGCCTCCACGCTCGCGTCACCGCCGAGCGCTACGCCCGATGCGCTCACACCAGCGTTCTTCACGTCGTCATCGACCATCAGGATGTAGTGAAGCTCAGGCGCGAGGCGCAACGAGATCGACTCACTGAAGCGCAGCCGCAGCTCGCCCCGAACGTGAGGCCCGACCAGGCTGAAGCTAGGGGTCTGAGACATGTGGACCTCGGCCCAGAGCGTGCGGACTGTGGCGCCGACAGGGATGCCCAACTCCAGTTGGCCATTTGCGAACCGCCAGCGCGGCGCGACTTCCAGCGCTACGCGCTCCGAGCGCGCGCCCACTTCTTTGGGCAGCGCCAGCGGAGGTCGCTCGGTCACCGAAAAGCCGAGCGCGCTCTGGTAGACGAGGTTCGCGAAGAACGAGAAATCAGCGTGCGGCCAAGCCTGAACGCGCAGGCCGACCTCGAAGGCAGGCGTCACGCCCGGCGCGACTTCGAGCGCCCCAGTCATGGCTGGCATCCGGACCGATCGGGTGGAGATGCCGAAGCCGGCGAACGGCTCGATGGACACGCTCGGACCGTCCTCCTGCGCGCCTGCCTCGGGCTCCGGCGCAGCAGCCGCTTCCGACTCGGATGCGGTCACCTCCGCGCCTTCTAAGGGGCTCTCCGGCTCGGCGGCAGGCTCCTCGGGCGGCGGCTCCTCACGCACTCGCTCGGGCGCGGCGCGGGTCGGCTCGGGTTTGGGCTGCGGGCGCGGCGCGGGCCGCTCTTCCTGCTTCGGCGAGTCGTCATCCAGACCGCCGAGCAGATCCTCGCCAGTATCCTCGGACGCTGGCTCCTGTGCCGGCGGAGGGGCCTCTTGCTGCGCGGCCTTGGACTTGCGCCCAGCGCGGCCCGCTCGACCTTTGCCTCGGCCCTTCCCCGACTGACACACGTTGTCGCGGTCCGCGGACACCGGATCCGGCGCCGCTGCAGCTACCAGCAGCAGGCACGCTGCCAGCCCGGGCGCAGCCACGCGCTGCAAGACCAGATGGCTGATGCTGCGCGTGCTCATAGCCGGAACACCGTGGCGAGAGTCGCCTCGACAGCGCTGATCTGAGAGAGCGGCGCGTAGTTTGAGTACATAAAGATCGAAGGTGCGACGGAGAGCACGAGCGAGAGCTTGTGGCCGCGATCATCGAGGTCGACTTCTTTTTCGATGTCGAGCGCCAGGCGATGAGACATGAACGACGACAGCTCTTTGTCGTTGCTAAAGGCGGGCATGCTCGAGGCGTCAGAGATCTCGAAGCGCCGCTTGTAGTGCTTGGCCGAGGCCTGCATGTAGAAGCGATAGCGCAGCGCGAACAACAGATCGTGGCTCGCCAGCCAGCCCAGCTCGACCGTGCCGGTATGCGATGAGACGGCCCAGTTATCGAGATAGAAGCGGTAGCCCAGCCCCACGGAGAAGCTCTCGCCGAGCGCACGCCGAACGCTCGCAACGATCGCGTGCTTCAGGCGATCGTTCGGATTGCGCTCGGGCACGCAGTACATCTTGTCAGGCTGTTTGCACAGACCGTTGGCGGTTCCGAAACCCACGTAGCGATACGCACTGGAGTTGAAGCCGTTCGAGTCCATGATCTCGTAAGCGGCTTGCACGAACGTGTTTTGATCGATCAGCTGCGTCAGTCCGAGCCGGACGTTCATGTTGCGCACGTTGCGATTGAAGTTTTGATCGCCAGCGCGCCCCACAGCGTCGAATGTCGCGCCGACGCGGAAGTCGAGCGTGGTGCTCTTCTCCGCCATCGCATACGAGCCGCTCAGCGTGCCGCCGTGCGACTCGTAGTCATACTCGTGCGAATACCGGTAGGTGCCAGAGAGCGAGAAGTCGTCCCACTCTTGCGTGACCGTGGTGTTGATCTCGTCGCGCTGCTCAGTCACCGGGCGCTTCGATGCCGACGTTCGAATGTCGATCGACGCGCTCGTCCAAACGTCTGCGGTGTACACGAAGTCGACGCGCGTGCGATCCGCCACGGGGGCGCCTACGTGCCAGCGCGGTGCGACCACTGTTGTCTGGTCAGTATCCGTGCGGACATAGACCGATGTGCCGGCCATCACCTGCGCGTGCGCGCGCCCGTGTACGCCGATCGCGGCGAGCGTGCAGAGGATCCACACCCACAGCGGCACAGTCTGTTCCCTTCGGCTGAGCCGAGCTCTTTCGAACACCATGAACCTACGCAGCTGCTCGTTATGGGGGGGTGGGTGTATACGTCAGGGTTACGCCTGTATGCGCAGGCTCTGGAGGAAACATCAGGGTCGAGGGCGCCGGATCTCCGAACGTGAACCTGACGTCTGCCAGATCGAAGTGATGGGTCTCATCGATCGGAACCTCGATCCTCAAGCGATACACCCCAGGCACAGCGGCCTTGTGCCCGCTTCCATACAGACCGTCCCAGGTCACCGAATGCACTTGGTGGACGAACAGCGTCGCAGAAGCCATCGCATCGATGGTGGGCTCTTTCGGATCCTGGCAATCGCTGCCCAGCCGGCTGTAACGGATGGCCGACAAACCCACGAACTGGCCTTGCGAGCCCCGTACGGTTTGGACGTATTCGCCTGCCTCGTTCTCGATCCATGCGACGACATAGTGAGGGCTACACATCAACACGCCGTCGGGGCACGTGCTGATCCAGTCGGAGACATAGCCGTCTGGCTGGGACGTGGTGAACTGCGCTGTGATGCTGCCCAAGCTCCTCACGCCGGCGCCCGAGCCTGCTGCTCCGGTGCCTGCGGCTGCAGGAGCCGGCGCAGGCGCCTCTTCTCCCATACGCATTCTGTCTCGCGCTTCCGCTGCGCTCTCAGGCGTACCCGCGTCCGGCCACGCGCTCTTGCGACACTCGATCGGAAGATCGCAAGCTCTCGTGCATTTCACAGTCGACTCGTAGGCGCCGACAGGATCGACTGCGTTTGTTACGAGGCCACTGCCTTCGTTGCAACCGATGGTACCCAGCACGATCAGCAGAGCTGCGAGAACCAGCCCGAGCGCTCGCCGCTTACGGCGGCCAAAGACCAAGCCAGCGATCGCCAGTGCAAACGCAAAACCGTGAGGTGTCTTGCCGCTAGAACGCGGCCCATGGCCGACGCTGCAACCAGACTCGACGACCGTCACGTGCTCGCTACCTTCATAACCAGGATTGAGCGGGATCGAGAGTGTGGTGACGAAGTCCTCGTCGTTCGGCTTTGCGGTACGATTGTAGGTCGTGACGAAGCCAGCCGAAAACCAGATCGGGCCACTCCACTCGTCGGGCGCAGTCCACACGAGCTTCACGCGCTGCGCGCCGCACGGTTTCATCGCCACGATGCAGCGCCGGTCGTACTCCCTGCCCTCTTCGTCCTTGCCGCGCTCGACTGTGCAGCGGCCGTTGAACGCTCTTGCAGCTTTCGTCGTAGGGCGGACCGTGAGCTCGAGGGGGAGGCTGCCTGTGTCCTGAACGTAGATGTTCATCCCGTAGGCATCGTCTCCTTCGTCGGCCGACGTCGCCATTGCGAGCGTCTCGCAATACAAGTTTGGGAATGCGATCGAGTTTCTCTCGGCTTCGCTAGCGAACGACACCGAGCCCGCGGGGCCGCCGTCTTGCGCGACAAACTCAGCGAGGAGCGTAGTGACTGGGTTCAGCCCTCGCGCTTGCGCTGCCATGTAGCTTGCCGTCGCTTCCGGCCAAGACAGCTCTATTTTATACGCTTCGCCGGGAACATAGCCGTCCAACGGCAGGCCCTTGTGGGCGAGCGGAAAGCTGTAGTTCGCTGGAGATGCCGAATGGCAAACCTCACAGCTGTAACCATCTGCCGGAGAGCCAGTGAAATACCTTCCGGCGCCGAAGCCTTTCGAGCCTGGGGATTCGTCAGGATACTTGCCGTAGTCAGTGGGATTGGTGAACGCGAGCGCGCGCGACGGCGTACCAGCCGCGCCGATCACACTTGCGCCTGTGACGAGCAGCACTCCCAGGCAAAGAGACATCATGCTGCGAGAGCTCACGGACTTCGGCGTCACATTGAATTCCAAAACTCGGCGCCCTGTGCTCAACATCTTAGGACGGCGATGGTTCGTACCACCGTGGCCAGAAGGTAGCAACGCAATATTGGCCGTTAACTGCGCAACGCGGAGGCGCGCGCAGCCGAACGAGATTCTTGTGCAATCACGGGAACAAACGTGATGTTAGGACGGGCATTGTGCCCAGAAATGGCCGCGCTCTGTCAACCGTGCGGTCCGTGCTTGGACCATGTGGCGATCAGCGCCGGAAGCTCTTCTAGGCTCTGAATCACTGCATCGGGGACGACATCCCCAAGCGGCGGACATTGGTCATGCGGACGCCAAACTCCACGCATGCCGACCTGCTGGGCGCCCCACACGTCGTCGATCGGCCGATCGCCTACCATCACTGCGCGATCGGGCGCGACACCCAGCCGCTCTAACACATGCAGAAACGTTTCGCGGTGCGGCTTGCTGTGTCGCATGTTCGACGTGTACGCGCGCACGTGCAGAAAGGGTGCGAGCCCATCGCGTTCCAAAAAATGCTCGTGAAAAGTCTCGGGCCAATGCGTGTTGGACAACAAGCCGAGCTTCAAGCCAGCGCCGTGCAGCTGCTTCAGCGTAGCGAACGCATCCGGGTGGTGATGCATGTGCGGCGTCCAAGCGTCGAGATGGCGCGAGGCGACCTCGCTCATGACAGCCTCTGCGACGTCGAGCCCGAGCTCGCGCGAAGCATCTGCGAGCAGCTCGGCGAGCGTGCCGGCGTATTGGGTCTTGTTGACACGGTCCCACATGCGCAGCTCGGCCGCGTGCAGCGCTCGCTTGTTCTCCGCGATCTCGCGACCGGTTTGCTCTGCGAGATGCTCCGCCGCCAGTTGCCACATGTCTTCCAGCTCGACCGGAGCCCACTGCGTGAGTGTGCCGCCCCAATCAAAGATCACTGCTTCGACGCTCATGCCATGAGTGTGCGGCAAAGGCGCGACACCTCGCAATCGCTAATCCCGAAGCTCATGGCCAGTGAGCGTGAGGAACAGCGTCGACAGATCAGCACAGCCATGCTGCGCGCACAGCGCCTCGCGCGAGCCGACGATCAGCAATCGGCCATGGTCGATGATCGCGACGCGGTCGCACAAGCGATCCGCTTCTTCCATGAGATGCGTGGAATAGATCAGCGCGACGCCGGTCTCACGCAGCGCGGCCACGCTGTCGAGCAAGTGGTTGCGCGTGTGCGGATCCACACCGACTGTCGGCTCGTCCAACAGGAGTAGCTGCGGTCGATGCACGACTGCACAGGCCAAGTTCAAGCGGCGCTGCATGCCCGCAGAAAAGCCGCCAGCGCGGTGATCTGCCCTGCCCTGCAGGTCCGCGACCTCGAGGCCGTATGCGACGCGCGCGTCGAGCTCGGCGCGCGGCACGCCGTAGAGCTCGGCGAAGAAGCGTAGGTTTTCACGCGCAGTGAGCTGCGGATAGACCGCGAGCGCCTGCGGCGCAAAGCCGATCGCGCGCCGCGTCTCGGGCTGCGCCGGGTCACCGAGGCCTTCCAATCTGACCCTGCCCGACTCGGGGCGCTCGACACCCGAGAGCATGCGCATCAGCGTAGTCTTGCCCGCGCCATTTGGACCGAGCAGCGCAAGCGTCTCGGCTTTCGCCACCGTGAGCTCCACCTCCGACAGCGCAAGCGTCTCACCATAGTGCTTGGTGACGCGTTCCACACTCAAGAAGCTCACGCGCCGGCGCTCCCGCGCAGCTTTTTCACGAGCGCACGAGCCTCCACGATGTTGTCTTCGATCGAGCAGTAGGTCCACGAGCCGTAGCGCCCGATGCTATACACGTCGTACGGCTCGAGCCGCGCCTTGAGCCGCGCGACTTCGCCGTTCGAACGCTCGGTGATGTGCACGTACGCAGGATCCATCACGACGGAGTGATCTGCCACGAGCGTGTGATCAGTCACTAGGGAAACTTTACGCAGGTCCGCGAGCACACGCTTCAAGAGCAGCTCGCGGTCCGCGAGACCATTCGCAGGCAAGCCGAGCTCGACGTACAAGCTCATGCGATCGCTGCCGAAGATGTTGTCGTAGAAGCCGACGCGATAGAACGACAGTGATCGATCAGGAAAGTATAGCCAGTGCACATCTTCGGGCCCTTTTTTGTCGAAGCCCAAGTTGAACACCAACACTTTGTTCCAGCTGAACGCGCCCTCGTCGTAATCGAGGCCAGTGCGCGCTACGAAACGCATGAAGGGCTCGCTGGAGATCAACCGCTTGTAGCGCAGCTCGCGCCGCGACGTGCGCGCGGTGTGCGCTTTGAGATCGATCGCTTGCAGTGACTCGGAGAGCGCGATGCGTTGGGCATTCACATCACGGGCCAGCGCATGCACGTACTCGATCGCGCCGCCTTCCGGATAGGTAAACGTCTGATTGTAGCTGGAGTTGTCCGGCTCGCGCATGTTGCGGATGATCTCCGCGACGCTCGCGTGCGGAAAAAACCGACCCATGGCATTGATGTCGAGCTGCGACAGGTCACATGCGTAGAGCTTCTCGTTGTAAGGGATCAGGAATTTCTCGCTGATGCCGCGGCCGAAGCGCGCGTACAGCATCTCTTTGAAGTTCGTGGGCTCGCTCGCTTCGCGCCCGGCGAAATACAGGTCGTGCAGGCACTCGATCAGCTCGGCCTTATCGAGCTGATGAATATTCTTCTGAAAGGGAAAATCGATCCACTGACCGCCGTAATGAATGAACGAGCGCTTGTTGACGCGCAGCACGCGCTGGTCGCGCATGCGCTCCCGCAAGTGCTGCTCGATGTCGGGATGCTTGAAGTGAAAGAAGTGACCCGAGTAGTCCCAGACGAAGCCGTCCTGCTTCACCGTCTTGCAGTAACCGCCTATCTCGCTGTCGGCTTCGAGGATCAGATAGTCGTCTTTGAGCGCTGCTGCAGCGGCTAGACCGCTGATGCCTGCGCCCACGATCAAAGTGTCGATTTGCTCCATAGAAGTGCCGCTAGCTTGACCAGGTTTTCTGCGCAGCACCAGCGTGTAGTGCCGTGATGGGGACAGTTCATAACTTGGAACGAGGCTTCGTTCGTCACATTCGCACGCCTCCGAGCGCGCTATCGCGTCGCGATCTGGTAAGGACAGATCTCGAGAGAGACGAGCTTCGTGCAGTGACGCACCGAGCAGTCGGAGCCGTCGTGGACTCGCGTTTTGGCGCGGGCGCACCGCTTTGCTGTTCGTATTTCTGAAGGTGGTGTCACCGAGGGAGAGATCACATGGGCAAACTGACGCGTGTGGAGATCACGTTGGGGCTGACTTGGCTGATCGCTGCAGCCTGCGGCGAAGCCACGATGGCACCCCCAGAGACTGTTCAGCAGTTCGATTCGACCAAACGAAACACGTCGAACGACGCGCCACCCAGGACGCCGGCAGCCGGCACCGGTGCGCCTGCTTCCTCTCCTTCAGCCGTGGTTCGCGCTTCCGCGCGGATAGCGCCGCTGGCAGTCGCCCCCAGCACGGGCACTGTGAATACGCCGACGACACCGACGACAGGTGCTGCGGGTACAGCGGCTGCAGCTGGGATGGGAGCGGCAGGTGTGACCGCCGCTGCGGGCACGGGGGGAGCCAGCGCGGGCGCAGCTGGCAGCGGAGGCGCGGCCGGCACAGGCATGGGCGCTGGCCTTGCAGCTGGTAGCGGCGGCGAGGCAGGCATGACTACGGCGGCTGCCGGTAGCGGTGCGGGAGGCATGAGCGCCGCGGCTGCGGGCGCAGCTGGAATGACAGCCGCAGGCGTTGCAGGCGCTGTCGCGCCGGGGGCTGGCCCACGCATGGGTTCGGCTGGCGCCGAAGCACCTGCGAGCATCATGGGCACGGCGAGCTTCGCGTCCAACGCGAACGGCGTGAACCTGACTGTCATGGTGAGTGGCTGTCAGAGCGGCAAGGAGTATCCGATCCACTTGCACCAAGGCAGCAGCTGCGAAAGCGCGATGACCCAAGGCGGGCACTGGGACATGACCCGCGGCGAGGGAATTCCCAACATCAAGTGCGGCGGACGGCAGGGCGCAACCACCGTCATGCGCCCGAAGACCGACGCCAGCACAGCCTGGTCGGTGGGCGATGGCACTGCCACAGACGTGGTCGGTCGAACGGTCGTCATCCACGACGCAGACGACCCCAACCTCCGGATCGCCTGCGGCGTGATCGCCCAGAATTGAGATTTCCTAAGGAATGAAGAAAAGCCGTGAGAAATGGCCTTCACAGCCCCGGGCGCGGTCTTTCCAACTATCAGGCGCTGGAATACTCAGCATCTGTGCACTGGAGGCAGGATGATGAAAGTCCATCGCTCAGATTTGGCATTGATTGGGTTTCTTTGCAGCTTCGCATGTGGCCTGCCGGAGGTCACAAGCACACCTTCCGATTCGCAAAAGGCGGGTAACTCGGCAGCGCCAGCGCTCGCCGGCCGCAGCGCGACTGTTGCAGGCAGTCCCGCAGTTATTCCAACCACCCCGCGCGCGGGCAGCGTCGCGCCACCGCCCCGCACCACCCCGCCGCCAACAGCTGCAGGTGGTAACGCGGCACCCACGGGACAAGCTGGCGCAGTCGCGAGCACCGCAGGCGGGCCAGCCGCGCCCACCGGCGGAACGCCTGCAGCTGCCGGCGGCAGCGTGGCACCACCTCCTGCAGGTGACTGGCCCGCTGCTGATCCCGCGAAGCCTGGACCGTTCATGACCACGACGGAGAACATGGTCGGCCCAGGCATGGCGTTCACGATGGTTCGTCCTGCCGATCTGAAGCGTCGTCATCCCGTAATCACCTGGGGCAACGGCACCGGCACCACGCCGCCGACGTACCGCGCGCTGCTGGAGCTGTACGCGTCGCATGGCTTCATCGTGATCGCTTCGAACAGCATGAACGTCGCGCAGGGCACGCCGCCGCCGATGCTCGACGGAGTCACGTGGGTGCTCGAGCAAGACATGACCTCCGGCAGCTCGCTGTTCGAGAAAGTCGATCGCGATCGCATCGGCGCGACGGGGCACTCGCAAGGCGCATTTGCCGCGAGCAGCGCTGGCGCTGACGAGCGCATCAAGAGCATCGCCCCGATACAAGTGCTCGGCGGTGGGCGCGGCCTGCACGGACCTGTGCTCGCGCTCTGCGGAACCATGGACACGGTCGTTCCCTGCAGCAGCAACTTGCGAGGGTTCATGGCAGTTTCGAACCAGCCAGTCATGTACGCCGAGCTCAAGGCGGCCGATCACACCAACTGGATCTTCTCGCCGGGCGGCGCGCATCCGTACTGGGTGATTACGAACGCATGGTTCCGCGTGCACTTGATGGGCGACACTTCGCTGCGTCCGCTGTTCTACGGCGCTGACTGCACGTACTGCAAAGACGACGCCTGGGTCATCATGCGCAAGATGATGGACTGACGTAACGCGCTTTTACTGAACGCGGCGGATCTGCAAGTTATCGACGATTCACCGCAAATTTTCCTGGAGCGCAGAGGGACACTACCATCGGTCGCACCACAGCCCACATGGGCCCAAGTGCTTCGATGTTCGAAGAGACCTTACCCCCACTCGCTCTCGATGATCTTGGTGCGCTCTCCAACGGGGCACCGCCTGTGTTTCCGGAGCTCGCTGCGCTGCTACTCGGCAGGCAAGCATCCGGAAGACAGGAGCTGCCCCCGTTGGCTGACCTCGTCGCCGGTGCGCTCGCGCTCGCGCTCGGCCAGAGGCGCAAGGTCATTCTCCCGCTCGCACGCATGCCAGCCGAGTTCGCGCTGGTGCGCAGAGAGCACAACGTCGCGATCGACTGCTACGGCACGGAAGCCGAGCCGGAAGTGCTGCAACGCGAGCGAATCGTGGAGCTGCAGAGTCTGCTCGACGCCTGCGCGCGCGCTTGCTCGATGCAAGCCGGCATGGATCAGAGCGGCGCGAACGGACGCGCGCTGCGGCGGCTCGAAGCCAAGCTGCGGCGCACGCGCATCGTCGCAGAGGAGCGGCGCGCCGGTCGCCCCGTGCGCTGCACCGGCGGCACGCTCACGAGCCCCGGCCCGCAAGTACCGCTGTCATTCGGGTTCGAGGCGCTTATCCCGCAGAGCAACGGGGACTCGGGCGAGCAGCACGCGTTCGCGGATGTGCACGCGCTCTTGTTCGAGGGCGAGCTGTGGGCGTTCTCCGGCGAGCGACGCGTGCGCCTGGCGCGCGGCCCCATCATGCTCGTCGCGCAGCGCATGCTCGCTGCTGTGCGCTCGCTGGTCGATGCCTGGCAGGGCGAGCGCGCGATGAACGTGCGCCTGCGCTCGGGCGACTTCAGCGTGAGCGTGCGTCGCGAAGCGCAGGGCGCTGTGAGCTGGACCACCAGCACGGAGCGCAACGGCTCGCTGACGTGGCCCGCGCTCGAGATCACGACCGCGGCGCTGCCCGTGCTGCGCCTGATCTCGGACCTGATCCGCAAGCTCGTCGCGGTGGACCGCACGCAAAGCCACAACTTGCGTGTGATCGCGCTCCGCAACGAGGTCCGCGCGCTGCGCCGGATCATCCGCGGGCACAGCCGCCGCGAAGGCTTCGAAAATCCCAATCCCGAGCGCCTGCGCCTGTCGTCGCCCGAGCCGCTGCCTCTCGTGGCGCGACCGGAGCCGAGCCCGTTCCGCGGCGGACGCTTGCGTTACAGCGAGCGTTGGAGTCGCGAGGTGGAAGCGCTCGACGCGAACGCCATCTTCACCTCTGGTGAGCACGTGATCGTGGCGACCACCAAGCTCACCTTGGCGCTCGATCGCAGCACGGGCGAAGTGGTTTGGTCGCTTCCGTCAGCGCGTGCAACTACCTTGCTGCTCGGACGCACGCTCTTGCGTCTTCTTCCGGAGGGTGGCGGCGAGCTGCTCGATCCCGAGGCCGGCCAAGTGTACGCGCGCTGCGACAGCTCGCTGCGCTTGCACAACTCCACCTTGGCGTTGTTCGCGGGTGGCGGCGATCTGCCTCCGGTCGCGATCCTCAGCGAGTCGGGCAGGAACTTGGTCGCGATCGATCTCAGAACGGGTGCGCCCCGCTGGCGTTTTCGCGGGCGCTCGCACGGTCAGCTGCGCGCACAACGCGCCGGCCGCGTGCTGCTCGTGACCGGGGGCGACGGTTGTATCGATGCGCTCGATGTCGCTTCTGGCGAAGTGGTGTGGCGACACACCGAGCCCGTGCGCTTCTGCGCCGCGCCGGTCGTGTGGAGCGATACGGTCGTCGCTGCGTCTGGCGAGCTCGGTGGAAGCGGCGGCGCGCTGCATGCGGTGGAGCTGTTTTCGGGTAAAGCGCTGTGGCGGCAGGACCTGGCACAGCCGCCGAGCGGCGAGCTGATCAGCACCCAGGAGCTGGTGCTCGTGCCGACAGGTGGCTCACGCGACGCGCGGCTGTACGCCTTCGAGCCCGCAGCTGGTAGCTGCAAGTGGCATCGCCACGATCCCGGGCTCGACAACGGCGGCCGCGGTCTAGAGGTAGAGGACACGCTGATCGTGAACACGCCCGCGGGACGCTGTTCGGCGATCGCGCTGCAGAGCGGTGACACGCGCTGGACGCGCGCGCTCGCGAACCCGCTGACCGACGATGTACCGCGGCAGCTGTTGCCGGTGCTGCGCCATGGCGCGCTGTTTGTGCCTTCGGCGCAGGTGCACGTGCTGAGCCCGCGCGATGGATCGCAGCTCTCTACCGACAACGGGTGCGACTTGGTGCCGGACTTCCTGCGCGTGGATGAGCGCGCCTGGTTCTACGTCGCGGAGGAGAGCGGGCACTTGCGGGCGTATGCCGGCATGCCGCAGCTCACGCTCGTGCACTCCCGCTGACCCTGCCGCCGACAGCGGCACACAGCCGGTCACCTGCGAAAACCAAGGGCATTCTGGCAAAGGTCCGGGGCAGACTTGCGTGCGGGGCGCGCTGACCCCACTGGTCGAGCATGACTCTCCGCGCAACTCCCGAAATCAGTGGTCACTGCTCGCGCTGTGAGCGCGGCGTGCGAACGGTCCGACCTTGGCCGCACTGGAAGCGTGTGCGCTACGGCTACTTCGCGATGTTGCTCGTGGCGTTGTTCTGCGCCCCGGTGATCCTCGCCGACGGTTTCGTCCTCATCCCCATGCTCATGATCTTCATCGCTTCGATCGGCCCGCTGAACGCGCTCGTCCGCAAGCCGGCGACTTGCGCCGACTGTGGTGCGCCGATCGAAAACACCGCGCACGCGCTGCGACCGAAGTCGGCCTAATCGGGCTCGTCGTTCTTACCGGGCTTTGGCCGCGGCACGCCCCATTCCTGCAAGCGGTACTGAATGGTCCGACGGCTGATGCCTAAGATCGCGGCCGCGCGACTCGGTGAGCCGCCAACGGCGTCGAGCGTACGCAAGATCGCAAAGCGCTCGACCTCTGCGAGGGTGACGCCGGGGATCATCAAGCGAAACGAGTCCGCGTTGTTCGCGACCTTCGACAGCGGCAGATCCGCGACACCTACGCGGTCGCCCTTGCTGAGCACGACCGCCTGCTCGACCGCGTTTTGCAGCTCGCGCACATTGCCCGGCCATGGTTGCGTGAGCAGCGCGTTCATCGCGTCCTCGGTGAACCCGAGCAACGTTTTGTCGTTCTCGGCAGCGAAGCGGCGCATGAAGTGGTCGGCGAGCACCGGAATATCGCTGGGCCGAGCGCGCAGCGGCGGCACGTTCAGCCGCACGACGTTCAAGCGGTAGTACAAATCCTGCCGAAACCGCCCTTCTTCCACGAGCTGGTTCAAGTCCTTGTTCGTGGCAGCCACGATGCGCGTGTCGAGCGTCAATGTCTCGTTGCCGCCCACGCGCTCGAACTGCCGCTCTTGCAGGAAGCGCAGCAGCTTGACCTGCACCGCCAGAGGTATTTCGCTGACTTCGTCCAGGAACAAGGTGCCCCCGTCCGCTTGCTCGAAGCGACCCTTGCGGCGCGCGACAGCACCAGTAAACGCGCCTTTTTCGTGGCCAAACAGCTCGGATTCCAGCACAGCATCCGACAGCGCAGCACAGTTCAACCGCACAAACGGGCCGAGCCTGCGCTTACTATGGTTGTGGATCGCCGCGGCGATCAGCTCTTTGCCAGTGCCCGTCTCGCCGTGGATCAGCACCGTGGCTCGGCTGACAGCGGCGGCCACGACCTTGTCCAGAAGGTGCTGCATCTGCGGATGCGACCCCAGAATTCCATGCACCTGCTGTGCGGCTCCGGGGTCCAAGATGCCCTCGCGTGCGCGCTCCACCTCGCGTGCAAGCGCCGGTTTTTCCAGCGCGCGCCGAACCACCATGAAGAGCGCTTCGGCTTGCTCCGGAAACCATAGGCAGTGATCCGCACCATGCCGAAACGCTTCGACTAACACCTCGGGATGAGAGCTCTTCGAGATGGAGATGAACGCGCTTTGGGCACCCAGCTCCTGGCGCGCGCCTTCGAGAAACGACAGGCCTTGAGGCTTTCCACCGCCCAACCCGACCAGCACAACCTGCGGACGCAGGCTCTGCACCAAGCCCGGGGCAAGCGCGAAGTCGTCGCAAACTTCTAGCGTATGCCCCTGGCCCACCAGCTGGTGGAGAAGCTCCTCCCTAGAATCGGGATCTTCTTCCACGATGAGCACGTGGGGTCTTTTACCAGGCAAGGTCGCGCGAGCATGCCGCATCACCAGAGGAGCGTCCACGGAAGTGTGGCGAGCATAGCTCGCGCTGCCACGCCCGCACACATCCTCGGACGACAGCACTGGCTCAGGCCAGTCTGCCTCGGTCTTGTGCACAACTGACCGCTGGTTTCCGGTTCTGGTAGACTTGAAACCTGTCTGCACCTTTCCTCCATGACACGAAGTACGCCAGCATCTCCGCCCGTGTATGCGCAACCAATGCGGCTGACAGCTGCATGGACGGCGATCGTGTGCACGGCACTCACTCTGACTTCCGCTCCGCTCCAGGCGAGCGAGGCGCGTGAGCTGAGCAGCGAGGAAGAAGCCGATCTGCGCGCTGGCAAGCTCGTGACGCGACCGCTCGAGAAGCTGTCTCACGGCAGACAACTGATCGGCGGCATGTCGTGGCAGCTGATCGACGCGAACATCGAGACAGTTTTTGCAGCGCTGACGGATGAGCGCGCCCACGTGAAGTACCTGCCAGCCGCTGAGGACGTGCGACGGGTCGCGCCAGGTCCGCCGCCGATCCTATTCGTACAGCATCGCCTCGGGCTTATTCGCGCGGGCTACTTCGTGCGCGCTGCGGCCGACCGCTCGCGACACAGCCTGCGCATCCAACTCGATCGCTCGCGACCAAGCTCGATCCGCGATGCTTGGGCCGAGCTGCGTGTCTATCCGTACGGCGATCACAGAAGCGTTGTCTCTCTTATCGTGATGGCGGATCTCGGCGACAGCCTGGTGATCCGAGTGATTCGGAGCAACATCCACACCTGGATGTTGCGCGTGCCCGAGCTGCTCAAGCGTCACGTCGAAGGCTCGCTCAAGCAGCATTGAACCTACTGCGACAATCACACTGCTTTTCAGGCATCCCCTGTCGTAGTACTCAAGCAAGCCGATGCGATCCTTTGATCCGGACCCATACGCCGAGCGCGAGCGCGCCAGAGAGCGCGCGGAAAAGGCGGACGCACGACGTAGGGAACGTGGGGCGCGCTTGTGGTCGCTCCTCTTGTCGCTGCTGATAGCGGCGCTGCTGGTTGCGGTGGCCGCGCTCAGTTATCGCGTGTACCGGTTGGAGAGCGTGGCGTTGCCGCGCGAACGCCCGCGCGCGCCGGAGCCGCGCAAAGTCACCCCACGCGAAGAGCTCGGAGGTAGCGAAAAGGCGCGGATCGCGCTGTTCGAATCCACCTGGCGCTCAGTCGTCCACATCACCACGTTGTCTGTGCGCGCCGACCCTTTTCGCTTCCGCGCGCTCGAGGTTCCCGGTGGCACTGGCTCGGGCTTCATCTGGGATCGCCAGGGCCACATCGTCACGAACTTCCACGTGATCAAGGGTGCATCGAGCGCACGCGTCACGTTCGCAGATCAGAGCACTTTGCCCGCAGATCTCGTGGGCTACTCCGCGCGCAACGATCTGGCCGTGCTGCGCGTGACTGGTCTGCCTGCCAACTTGGCACCACTGCCACTCGGCACCTCGCGCGACTTGGTCGTCGGGCAAGACGTGAGCGCGATCGGCTCACCGTTTGGCCTCGACTACACATTGTCCACAGGCGTCATCAGCGGGCTCGGCCGCGAGATCGAAGGTGCAGGCGGCTTGCCGATCTTAGGCGCCATCCAGACGGACGCCGCGATCAATCCTGGCAACTCGGGTGGGCCACTGCTCGACAGCTCAGGCCGGCTCGTCGGCATCAACACCATGATCTACAGCCCTTCCGGAGGCTCTGCAGGCGTGGGCTTCGCGGTGCCCGCAGACACGGTGGCGCGTGTCGTTCCGGACCTCATCGCATACGGCAAAGAGGTCATGCCGGACATCGGGGCCGAATTGGTCGACGACGCGTACACCGCGCGTTGGGGCCTGCCCGGCGTGCTCGTGCGTAAGGTCATGAATGGCTCGCCCGCGGACCGAGTCGGCCTCATCCCTACACAACTGCATCCGCTCTCCGGTCAAATCGTGCTGGGCGACCTGATCACGCACGTCGACAGCGTCGAGGTCCACAACAAAGCCGATTTCCACCTGGCGCTCGAGAAACACAAGCCTGGCGAGACCGTCACCCTGCGCGTTCTGCGGAACGGAACGACACGTACGCTGAGCGTGGTGCTCGCCAGCAACATTCAGCAGTGATCCGCGCCCAACCCGCGCGCTGGGGTGCTGTTCTGCGCACGCTGGCGTGCGTATACTTGCCAGCGAGCTGCATGGCGAAAACTGATCCCTCAAGGCGGCGCGATTCCATGCTGCCGGCGAGACCCTCGTCGGTGTTGCCGCCCCGCAGCTCTCGGCTGCCCCCTTCCTACAGCTCACGGCCGCCCGCCGACAGCGACGAGCCCGAAGCGTACGAGGAGGACGAGGACAACCCATCGCTGCCTGCGCGGGCCGTCCGCACGCTCTCGCGCATGACCAGCACGGTCGGCGAGCTCGGGCGGCTCGTCGGCACCACCCTGGGGCTGCCGACTCGCCCAGACGACGACGGGCAACAGAGCGCCGTCCGTGAGCCGGGTGCACCGGCCGGCATCGATCATCTGCCCGGCCGCTTCGAGCCCCCGGAGCCGGGTGAGATCCGCCTGCGCGTCATCGACATCTGCCCGAACCAGGTACAGACCCACTGGTTCGAGGACGTGCGTGACCTGCTCGACGCGCCCAAGCCCGAATGGGTCAAGGTGCGCTGGATCGATGTTTACGGGTTGCATACGTATGTAGTCTCTCAGCTGCAGAACGCGTTCGGCTTCCACACCCTCGCCGCCGAAGACGTGCTGCATGTCCCACAGCGACCGCGGGTCGACGCTTATCCCGATCACTTGTTCGTGGTCGCGCGCATGTTCTTTCAGCGCAACGACCAGCTGATCTCGGAGCAGATCAGCATGTTCATCAAGCAGGGCCTCTTGATCTCTTTCCAGGAGGATCTGGAAGACGTCTGGAATCCGATCCGCGCGCGCCTGCAATCCGATGGCAGCAAAGTGCGCCAGGGCGACGCGAGCTATCTCGCGTACGCGCTGCTCGACGCGATGGTGGACCACTGCTTCCCGATCCTCGAGCGCTACGGCGAGATGTTAGATCATCTGGAAGACTCGGTGCTCGCCTCCAGCACATCGAACATGTTGCAGGAGGTGCACGCGATCAAGCGCGAGCTGACGATCTTGCGCAAGTCGCTGTGGCCGATGCGCGACGTGATCGCGGAGCTGCAGCGTCAAGAGCATGTGTTAGTGTCTGACTACACGCGTACTTACTTACGCGATGTCTATCAGCACTGTGTACAGATCATCGACATCATCGAGACTTTCCGCGAGCTCGCGGCGAGTCTTACAGACCTGAGTCTATCGATGGCCAGTAACCGCATGAACGAGATCATGAAGGTGCTGACTATGATGTCGAGCGTGTTCATCCCGATCACCTTCTTGGCAGGTGTGTACGGCATGAACTTCGACTATCTGCCGGAGCTGCACTGGCAGTACAGCTACGCGACGTTCTGGATCTTGTGCGTGATCGTCGCGGTCGGCCTATTCTGGTGGTTCCGTCGCAAGGGCTGGTGGGGCACCGGCGGTCAGTAGTGGCGGACACATTCTAGCCGAAGCAGCAACAACGCCCTACAATTCGTGCGACTTCGTGACCTTCCGCACGCTCGCAGCGCTCGGGGCTTATTGCCTCAATGGGCTACTCATGCCAGACTAGATCGATCCGCGTAGAGGAACGCGTCAGCGCTGACCGACCGCGGTTTCTCTACGTAGAGGTTGCGCCGGTCGCACTTACTCGCATGCAAAAGCCCAGTTCTGTCAGTTCCTCACAACTCAACACAGACGCTCCTATCCCGTTTTGCCGACCGTTTGCGCTCGGCACAGAGTTCGCGCAGATCCAGCGGGCGATCGAGACTTGCGAGCTGTCGGGCGACGGAACGATCACGAAGCGCTGTCACGCGTTTCTCGAGCAGACGCTGGGTGTCCACAAAGCACTGCTCACGACGTCGTGCACGCATGCGCTGGAGATGGCTGCGCTGCTGCTGAAGCTCACACCGGGCGACGAAGTCATCGTGCCGTCGTTCACCTTTGTGTCCACACCCAACGCGTTTGCGCTGCACGGTGCGAAGCCCGTCTTTGCCGACATCCGGCCCGATACGCTCAACATGGACGAGTCGCAGCTGGAGCGCCTGATCACCCCGCGCACCCGCGCGATCGTGCCCGTGCACTACGCTGGCGTCGGCTGCGAGATGGACGCGATCAACGCGATCGCAGCCAAACACGATATTCCCGTGATCGAGGACAACGCGCATGGCCTGTTCGCCAAGTACAAGGGGCGCTACCTCGGCACGCTCGGCATCCTGGGCACGCAGAGCTTCCACGAGACCAAGAACTTCACCTGCGGCGAAGGTGGCGCGCTGCTGATCAACGATCCCAAGTACGCGGATCGCGCAGAGATCATCCGCGAGAAGGGCACGGACCGGTCGCGCTTTTACCGTGGCCTCGTCGACAAATACACCTGGCGCGACGTGGGCTCGAGCTACCTGCCCTCGGGCATCTTGGCAGCCTTTTTGCTCGAGCAGCTCAGCGCACGCGAGCAAATCCAAGCGGCACGGCGCCGCATCTTCGAGCGCTACCAGGCCGAGCTCGCACCCTGGGCGCACGACCATGGCGTGCTCTTGCCTACTGTGCCCGCGCACTGCGATCAGGCCTACCACATGTTCTACATGATCCTCCCCTCGTACGAGGATCGCACGCGCTTGCTCGCGCACCTCAAAGCGGCGAACATCATCGCGACGTTCCACTACGTACCGCTACACACCTCCCCGATGGGTGAGACCTTCGGGGGCGTCCCCGGAATGTGCCCAGTGACAGAAGACCGCTCAGCGCGCTTGATTCGACTGCCGTTCTACACGGGCATGTCCGACTCGGAGCAAGCACGCGTGATCGAGCACGTGTTGTCGTTCAAACTCTAAACCGTTGTACCGACATACCTCGGGAAACTATGCGCTATCTGATCATCGTCGCGGCGGGGGCTCGCCGCACCTCATCACATACGTTCGCCTGCGAAAGCGCGTTCGCTCAGCACCTGCGCGAGCTCAAAGAAGAGCTCGGGTCGCGCTTCAGTGAGCTCATCGTCGCGTGTCCGTGGATGGACGACACGCTGTGGGGCAAGCTCAAAGACGAGCTGACGACGATCGACGAGACCGCCGAGAACATTCGGTTCGTGCCGATGTACCGCTTCGGCTGCGGCAAGGCGGAGTTCATCCGCGTATTGCCCGGCCTGCTTCCGCGCATGCGGGAGCTGGTCAAAGAAGCGGACCTCGTGCACTCCAACTTCTCTTACGACATCTTCCGACCGATCGGCGCGTTCTTCTGCATGTTCGCCGTGGCGATGAAGAAGCCTGTGCTCGCGGTCGACGACATCGATCGCCGGCGCGATGCCGAGATGTTCTACCGCACGGGCCGCTGGTCGAAGCGCAATTACCTGATGTGCAAATACATCTACGATCCGATGCGCGACTGGCTCGCGAAGACGTACGTGCGCCACATCGATCTGATGTTGTTCAAGGAGCTGCAGCAGGTCGAGGACTACGGCAAAGGCGCGGAGAACGTTCGCCTGTTCCTTGATCCGAACTTCTCGGAAGAGCACGTCGTGGACGACGAGTTCATCAAGCGCAAAGTGGCTTCTCTACACGACGACGCGCGCCCGCTGCGCGTGCTGTATTTCGGGCGCTTCGTGCCCTACAAGGGCATCGATCGCATGCTCGATGCGGTCGCGCTGGCGCGCTCGCGCGGTGCCAACCTGACCTTCGACATCATGGGCAGCGGCGAGCAACACGCCGCGCTGCGCGCACAGGTCGAGCGCCTGAACTTGAGCGAGCACGTGACGTTCATCGCACCACGCGAGTACGGCGCTTCGTTCTTCGAGGTGCTGCGCGAGCACGACCTGCTCCTCGCTTGCCCGCTGTCTGGCGACACCCCACGCAGCACCTGGGACGCGCTCGCCAGCGGCATGCCCACGCTCGCGTTCGACACCCCTTTCTACAAGAGCATGGCTGCCATCTCGAAGGCCGCCATCGTGACGCCATGGCCCGAAGTCGAGCCGTTCGCGGAGGAGCTGCTCTCCCTTGCGAACAACAAGCGCCGGCTCATCCCGATGGTCGAAAGCGCTGTGAAGACTGCGCGCGAGAACAGCGGCGCAAGCTGGCTGAAGCGCCGGGTTGCCTGGGTGGACGAGCTGCTGTCGCGGGCAGCCTGAGCCCGGCCGTCTCGCACGGAGCTGATTTTCTGCTAGGTTCGGGCCGGCGCCGCCAGCTGCGGCGCCGGAAATCGACCTGCCATGACCTACGAACGCGCCGCCATCCAACGCATGCACGGGTACGTGCCCGGCAAGCAACCGGCGAACCCAGACACGATCAAGCTCAACACCAACGAGAACCCCTACCCGCCCTCGCCGGCTGTGTTCGAGGTGCTGCGGGACATCAGCGCGGAGTCGCTGCGCAAGTATCCGGAGCCGATGGCGCAAGAGTTCCGGAACGAAGCGGCGCGCTTGCATGGGGTGAGCCCCGACCAGATCGTTGCAGTCAATGGCGGCGACGAGCTGTTACGCATGGTGATCACGACCTTCGTGGATCCCGGCCAGCCGATCGGCGTACTGTCGCCGAGCTACTCGCTGTACCCGGTGCTCGCCGCGATCCAGGCGAGCCCGGTGATCAGCGTGCCAGCAACGGCCGACTACGGCGTGCCGCGAGAGTTTGCCGCGCGCATGAACGAGGCGGGCGTGAACTTGAGCTTGCTCGTCAACCCGCACGCACCCTCTGGTGCGTTGCTGACGCGCGCACAGATCGCCGAGATCGCCGCTGAGCTCGACGGTGTGTTGCTGGTCGACGAGGCGTACATCGACTTTGTCGATCCCGAGCTGGATCACAACTTGATGCCGCTCCTGCAAACACACGACAACGTGCTGATGCTGCGGACCTTGAGCAAAGGCTACAGCCTCGCGGGTCTGCGCTATGGCTACGGCATCGGCAGCAAAGGCTTGATCGCGCCGCTGCTCACCAAAACGCGCGACAGCTACAACGTCGATGCCATCGCGCAGCGCGTGGCGACCGCTGCACTGCGCGATCAAGCGCACGCACGAGCCAGCTGGGAGCGCGTGCGCGCCGAGCGCGGACGCGTGCACGAAGCGCTCGCCGCTCTCGGCTTCAAGGCACCGAAGAGCCAGAGCAACTTCCTGTTAGCGACCGTGCCCGAAGGTAAGAACGCGCAAGAGCTACAGCGCAACCTAGAAGCCCGCGGCCTGCTGGTGCGCTACTTCGCCGAGCCACGCCTCGACGACGCATTGCGAATCACCATCGGCACCCCCGACCAAAACAACCGCCTATTGAGCACGCTCAGCGAGCTCCTCTAAGTCGTAACCGTCTATCCACTGACGCATCTCAGGTGTGCGGGCTCGGGGCCGACGCCTCGAGGCTGGAGCTTCGGTACCCGTCTCGTGCGCGCGGACCACGCGCGCGCCGGACACGCCAAGTTCTGCAGTCGCGCCGGTGGCGCTGACGCTTGGGAGCGCACACCTGGCTGGACGGACGCCATAGAGAGGCTTTGGCACGTTCCGTACTGCTCATTCGCTACGATGGCCTCCGACAGCTCGCGCTAGCTGCAGTTGCGACGTTGCGACGACGCATCCACGCCATCGTGTCTGCTCGGATCTCTGCCGAACGGCTGCCGGGCTTCTGCTTTCGGCCACCCATGACGCTGCTCCTTTTGCGCGTCCACGAAGGGCGGCCTAGTCGGCCAGCAGCCCAACCGCTCGTCGGATTGCACGCGTCTACACGCCAAAGTATACTTAGTATACCTTCGACACAGGCGGCGCGAAAAACATGAACGAACGAATGCTGTTACGAGGCGGAACGGTGCTCGGCCTCGGCCGGGCGGACGTGTTGATCGAAAACGGCGCCATCGCCGCGATCGCCTCATCACTACCTGACACCCACGCCGAACAACTCGATGTCACGGGCAAGCTCCTCCTCCCGGGTCTGATCGACACCCATCGCCACACCTGGCAAACGCTCCTGCGCGGCCTCGGCTGCGACTGGACGGTCCTCGACTACCTCGCCGCCGTGCGCGTCAAGCTCGCGCCCGCCTTTAGCGCGGAAGATGTCCACCTCTCCAACTACGCCGGCGCGCTCGAAGCGCTCGACTGCGGCATCACCACGCTCGTGGACCACGCGCATTGCATCAACTCGCCCGAGCACGCCGATGCAGCTCTGAGCGGCCTGGAGCAGGCAGGCATCCGGGCGCTCTTCGCGTACGGTTTCGCCTCGAACGATCCGCCCGAGCAAGGTAGCTTCCCCACCCACGCAGCGCGCATCGCGCACGCACGTGCGTGGTGCCCGACGCGCAACACTGAGCGCGTACGCGTCGGCATCGCGCTGAGCGAGATGCAGATCCCCTGGGAGGAGACCTGCGCCGAGATCCGCTGCGCACGCGAGCTGGGACTGCCCATCACCTTTCATTGCGCGTCGTGGCCCGTGCCGGGCATGAGCCAAGTCGAGCGCTTGAGCCGCGCTGGGCTACTCGGTCCCGACATGCTGCTCGTGCACTGCACGCACTGCAGCGACGACGATCTGCGCCGCATCGCCGACAGCGGCGCAGCGATCAGCGCGACGCCTGAGACCGAGCTGCAGATGGGCATGGGTTTCCCCATCATCGGACGCGCGCTGCGGCACGGCATCCGCGTCAGCCTGGGTTGCGATGTCGTGTCCAGCAACAACGGTGACCCCTTCGCGATGATGCGTCTGGCGCTGCAATCAGAGCGCGGCGCGGCCAACGCACGCGCTGGGTTGCCAATGCGACTCGAGCTGCCCGCAGCGCGCATGCTGCCGATGGTCACGAGCGATGCCGCAGCCTCGATCGGACTTGACTC
>Ga0190269_10000179_pt1 | contig 33282 bp, 36 predicted proteins | sample Popmic249IS_FD_133749 | JGI IMG/M metagenome (GOLD analysis project Ga0190269, IMG submission 133749) | Populus adjacent soil microbial communities from riparian zone of Blue River, Arizona, USA - 249 IS | ecosystem: Environmental > Terrestrial > Soil > Riparian zone | place: USA: Arizona... | reverse complement strand
GGCTGGGGGGTGGTGCAGTCGACGCTCTCCTTCGAGCGTGCCGCCGCCTGACGTGCCACGACGATGCTGGTGCAGGGCCGAGAGCGCGAGTTGGCAGCACTGCTCGACCTGGCGCGCGCGAAGGGCAAGGACGCCGACCCGGTGGTGCGGCAGCAGCTGGCCCGGGCGCACACCCAGGTGCGCCTGCTCCGTGCGGCCTGGGAGCGCACCGTCGCAGAGGTCGCTGCGGGCAAGGCTCCCGGAGCGCAGCTGTCGACCTGGAAGCTGTTCTGGAGCGAGTACCACCTGAAGGTCGGCGAGCTCGCCCTCGACCTCGCGGGCACCGACGCGCTGCTGCGACCGGACGGGCCGGGGCATCCGGTGGACCTGTGGCAGGACACCTTCCTCGTCGCGCACTCGGGCACCGTCTATGCCGGAACGAGCGAGGTGCAACGCAACATCATCGGCGAGGGAGTCCTCGGTCTGCCGCGCGAGCCGAGGGCGGTGTCTCGATGAGCTTCACCATGCCCGTCGAAGCTGGAGCCATCCTCGGCTTCGCCCGCGCGCTGGGCGACCTCGACCCACGCTGGTACGACGAGAACTCGCCCGCTGCACAGGTGCATGGCGGCGTGACGGCTCCGCCGACCTTCGTCGCGACGGTCGCCCAGTTCGACGAGGACTGGCCGTACCGGCCGCGGCCGGGGGTGCCCTGGCACGGCTCCGGCAAGGGCCCCGGCACGCCGGCCCCGACCAGCGGCACGGGCACGAGCTTGCACGCCGAGCAGCACTACGAGTACTTCGGGCCGCTCCGACCAGGGGACGTCCTGACCGTCGAGCGGGAGCCGGGCAAGTCCTGGGAGAAGCACAGCGCCAGGGCCGGGACGCTCCGCTTCGAGGAGGAGATCACTCGCTTCACCAACCAGAGGGGGGAGCTGGTCGTCACAGCGACCCGAGTCCGGGTCGTGACCGAGCGCCCCGTGGAGGCATGATGCGCATCGCCGATCTGCAGGAGGGCGACAGCCGCACTGCCATCGTGGTGGACGGCCTCACCCGGACGCAACTGGTGATGTACGCCGGCGCCTCTGGTGACTACAACCCGTTGCACACTGATGAGGTCTACGCGACTCAGGTCGCGGGCTACGACGCTGTGATCGCGCACGGCCAGCTCACGATGGGCCTCACGGCCACCGTCGTCACAGGGTGGGTGGACGAGGCTGATCTGGGCGCCTTCGGGGTCCGCTTCAAGAACCAGGTCCTCCCGGGTGACACCTTGACCGTGACGGCGACCGTGGTGTCGGTGGCGGACAGCACGCACGGGCCGGAGGCCGAGCTCGCCCTCTCCACCGTCAACCAGTCAGGGGTTGAGGTCGTCACCGGCTACGCGAGGCTGCGCTCTCCCTGGGGAACGGTGCGATGACCGACCGTCTGCAAGCCCTGGTCGCGGGGGGGAGCGGAGGCATCGGTGCGGCAGTGTGCGCAACCCTTGCCCGGGACGGGTTCGACGTCGCCCTGACCTACCGCAGCAACGGGGAGGCCGCAGCGCAGACCGCCGAGGCGGTCCGCGCGGCCGGTGGCACGGCGACCACGCATGCCGTGGACCTGACGAACAGCACGGCGGTGGCGGAGCTGGTCAGCGGCCTGCCTCGGCTCGACTCGGTCGTCTACGCGGCCGGGCCCTCGATCCCGATGCGCTATGTCGGGGAGGTGGACCCGGCGTTGTTCTCCGCGCAGCTCACGGCAGACGCGGCAGCCTGCTTCAACCTCCTGCATCCGGCGCTGCCGCTTCTGCGCGCCACGCAGGGAACGGTCGTGTGCCTGGTCACCACCGTCCTCACGCGGTGGGCGGCACGCGATCTGCTTTCGGCAGCACCCAAGGGAGCCGTCGAGCAGGTGGTCCGCGCCATCGCAGCTGAAGAGGGCAAGAACGGCGTGCGTGCCAACTGCGTGGGCGTCGGTGTGGTCGAAGCGGGAATCTGGGACGACCTGATCGCCAACGGCGACTACGACGAGAAGGCCGTCGTCGCCGCCAGGCGTGCGATCGCCATGCGACGCTTCGGAAGCGCCGCCGAGCTGGCCGAAGCGGTCGCCTTCCTGGCCGGTCCGCGGTCGTCCTACGTCACGGGGCAGACGCTGAACGTCGACGGTGGCTTCTCGGTCTGACCGGACGTCTCAGAGCCCGATCGCCTGGGCCAGCAGCTCGCGGTGCTCCGTGGGGCTGCCGAGCAGGGCCTCGGATCCCTTCGCGCGCTTCAGGAAGAGCTGCGCGTCGTGCTCCCAGGTGAAGCCGATGCCGCCGTGCACCTGCACATTCGTCGTCGCCGCTCGGCTGAAGACCTCGGAGCAGTGGGCTCGAGCCAGGCTGGAGACCTCGGCCAGGTCTTCGTCGTTCACCCATGCGGTCAGGGCGAGAAGGACGGCGGAACGCGCGGTCTCGATGTCGAGCAGGGTGTCAGTGAGCCGGTGCTTGACGGCCTGGAAGCTCCCGATGGGCCGCCCGAACTGCTCCCGGACCTTGGAGTACGCCACAGCCATGTCGAGGCAGCGCTGGGCCCCGCCCAGCTGCTCAGCGGCGAGCAGGATGGCGGCCTCCTGGAGAGCGCGTCGCACAACGGGCGCCGCGGCGCCCTCTTCCCCCAGAAGTCGTGCGGAGGCGCCGTCGAGCTCGACGTCGGCGAGCGAGCGTGTCCCGTCGAGGGTCGGACGGCGTCGCTGACTCACACCCGGCGAGCCCGCCTCGACAAGCAGTAGTGACAGCGCGGACGAGTCGTCCGGACGGGAGGCGGTGACCACGAGCAGGTCTGCCGTGCTGCCGTCGACGACGAGGACCTTGTGCCCCGTCACAGTGATCGCGTCGCGTTCCGCGCGCCAGGTGGTGGCGCCGACGGTGCTGCCCCACGGACCTCCTGGCTCGGCATGCGCCAGGGCCGCGGTCCGCGCGCCCGAGGCCAGCGACTGCAGGGCGTCTGCGACGTCGCCGCCGCAGCGAAGCAGGGTGCCCGTGGCCAGGCAGGCGCTAGAGAAGTAGGGGCCGTTGTACAGCCCCGCTCCGAGCTGCTCCTGGACCACAGCCAGCTCGACCGGGCCGCAGCCCATGCCGCCGTGCGACTCCGGGATCGCCAGCGCGGGAAGTCCGAGCTCCTTGGACAGCTGCTCCCACACCGCGGAGTCGTGGCCCCCGAGCTCGAGGTACGGGCGCACCTGCGCGAGGGGAGCCCGGTCTCCCAGGAACTTGCGCACCAAGAGGCCCAGCTCGAGCTGCTCCCCGGTCAGGGTGATCACGTCGAGTCCTCCAGGTACGTTGACGACTAATCGAAAGCAGAGTAGAAAGTTGCGCAACAGCAACATACGTCGTCGGGTAGCAGCCCGCAACGTCGCTGCACCTCACGAGAGGACGGTCGATGGCCACGGTTCGAGACGACGACGTGGAAGTGGTGACGCGCTTCCTCGACTCCTTGTCCAGCGGACACCTGGATTCCTGCCTCGACCTCGTGACCGACGACCTCGTCTTCTCGGAAGCCGCCAGCTTGCCGTTCGGAGGTGACTGGCAGGGCAAGGACGGTCTCGTCGGCTGTCTGCGCGCGGTGGGCAAGGCCTTCCGGGTCCGACTGGGCGAACCGGTGATCAGCAGCGCGGGTGACCGAGTGCTGGTGCGCGTCACGGGCACCATCGCCAGCCGCGCCACAGGACGCGAGATCCCGCTGGAAGCACTCGACCTCTACGAGGTGCGCGATGGCCTGATCCACCGCGTCGACGTCTTCTACAAGGACGCCGCGGCGGTCATCGCCCTCCTGGACACAGACCGCTCTGGACTGAACGCCGAAAGGGTCCCCACGTGACGGAGCAGAAGCAGGCCCTCGGGCGGTGCACGGCGCTGTCGGCGCTCGGCCATGAGTACGACCACTACGACCGGGACTTCGCGCTCGACCCGCACCCGACGTACAAGAAGCTGCGCGAGGCCTGCCCGGTCGCGTACACCGACAACTACGGCGGCTTCTACATCCTGTCGAAGTTCGACGACATCTCCACCGTCCTGCACGACGGCGCCACCTTCTCGTCGTGGCCGGCGGACACGCCGCCGACGCCGGGGCACAGTCGCGCGCTGATCCCGCTCGAGGTCGACGCCCCCGACCACAGGCGCTACCGGATGGTCATTGACCCGCTGTTCCGTCCCAACGCAGTCGAGGGCATCGCCCCGATGGTGCGACAGTATGCCCGGGAGCTGGTCGACAACATGGTCGCCAAGCGGGAGTTCGACTTCATGGAGGAGTTCGCCAAGCCGCTTCCAGCCGCGGTCTTCCTCAACCAGGTCGGGCTGCAGTTCAGCGACGCGGAGAGGGACCAGCTCTGTGACTGGGCTGGCACCATCCTGCACACCACGACCCATGGCGTGGAGCATGGCAACGCCGAGGCCCAGGCCGAGGAACGCAAGCGCGCCGGCAAGGCGCTGCACAACTTCCTCAACGGCCTGCTCCAGGAGCGACTGGCGAAGCCAGGCGACGACATCATCTCGCTCCTCATCGGCGCAAAGCTGCCCGGCGGCCGCACGCTCGAGCCCCGGGAGATCCTCAACTTCGCCTACGTTCTGGTGCTCGCCGGGCTGGACACCGTCACCACTGCGCTCGGCCTGAGCTTCATGCACCTGGCACGCCACCCGGAGCTGCAGGACCAGATCGCGGCCGACCCAAGCCTGATCCCGGGGGCGATCGAGGAGCTGCTCCGCTACGACTCGATCGTGCACATGAGCCGCACCGTCATGCAGCCCGTGACGATTCGTGGCACCGAGCTCCAGCCGGGTGATCGGGTCGTCACCCCACTCGCCTCGGCGCACCGTGACGAGGAGATCTACGACAACCCCGACGAGATCCGGCTCGACCGCGTCGTCGAGCCCAGCTTGGTCTTCGGCGGTGGTAGCCACCGCTGCCTGGGCAAGCACCTGGCCCGGCTGGAGATGGGCATCGCGTTCGAGGAGATCTTCGCTCGCATCCCGCGCTTCTCGCTGGCCCCGGACGCGGTGCTCGAGGCGCACGGCGGACAGACCCGGAGCCTCGAGAACCTCCCGTTCCGCACCTGGCGCGACGACTCCTGACCCCGCACGCACCCGAAGGACGCACATCTGATGGCACACGACCCAATCCTCGCCCCGCGGCCGGACGTGGCGAGGACCTTCCTTGAGCCGCGCTCCGTCGCGATCGTCGGGGTCTCAACGAGCACGGACACGGCGTACAAGGCCGGCGGCCGGGCGGTCCTCGACCACCTTGGTGTCTACGGCTACGCCGGCGATGTGGTCGTCGTGCACCCAACGGCGGACGAGGTCGAGGGGCGCCGCGTAGTGCGATCCCTCACCGAGCTGGACGAGGCGCCCGATGTCGTCGTCGTCGCTGTGCCGGCCAAGCACGTGCTGTCCGTGCTGCAGGACTGCTCGGCGTCCGGGGTAAGGCAGGCGTTGATCCTCACCGCAGGCTTCGGCGACATGGGTGCTGAGGGACATGCACTCGAGCAGGAGCTGCTCGCCTACGCCGCGGAGCAGGGGATCGCGCTTGTCGGCCCGAACAGCACCGGCCTGGTGACCGTGGCCAGTGGTTTGGCGATGAGCATGACTTCGGTTCTCACTGAGGGGGAGCCCATCGCGGCCGGGGGCCTCGCCGTCATCGCGCAGAGCGGCGCCATCGGCAGCACGGTCGTGGAGAGGGCTCGCCTGGCGGGAGTGGGCATCTCCCACATCGTCAGCACCGGCAACCAGCGCGACATGGACATCCCCGACTTCGTCGCCTACTTCGCGCAGCACCCTGACGTGCACACCGTCGCGCTGTACGTCGAGTCGATCCGCGACGGGGCTCGCTTCACCGACTCCGTCAACCAGCTCTATGCCGCGGGGAAGAGGCTGGTTGCCTACCTTGGCGGCCGCACCGACGCCGGTGAGCAGGCAGCGGCCAGCCACACCGGCAAGATCGTCGGCAGGGGCGCGCTCGAGCTGGGCTTGCTCCGCGCTCTCGGCGTGACCGTCGTCGACGACCCCGACGACTTGTGGGTCTTGGGATCGGCAGCTGTGGGAACCGGAGCCTTCCCCCGCAACTGGGGGATGGTCGGCTACTCCGGCGGAATGTGCGTCCTCGCAACGGAGCAGTTGTCCATGGCAGGCGTAATCTTCCCGGACCTGTCCGCGGACACCTTCGGCAAGGTGCGCGAGGTGTCGACGCAGTTCGCGGCTGCGCACAACCCGCTCGACGTAGGACCGGGCTCCATGCCACGCGACTTCAGGAGCTACCTCTCCGCCGTCGCCGCAGATCCATCCGTCGAGGCGCTGTGCGTGCCGCTGCCGATGGGCGCCCGCGGCTGGAACCAGATCAGCGTCGATGACGTCCTCGCCGTGCGCGCCGAGAGCGGCAAGCCCTTCGTCGTCCTCTGGTATGGCGGCACAGCTCTGCAGCCCTACATCGCCCAGCTGCGCGCAGCCGGCGTCCTCGTGTCGGAGAAGCCTTCCGACCTCGGCCGTCAGGTGCGCGCTCTGCTCGGTCCTGAGCGCGACATCACGCCTCAGCCGAAGCACGTCCGGGCTGCCGAGTCTCACTCGGCCACAGTGGGAGGCGCTCCGGCGCTGGCGCGGCTCGCAGCGGGCGGTGTTGACGTGGCCGCCATGCGCGACTGCCCCGACGACACGGACGAGGTCGTCAAGGCGGCGGCTGAGCTTGGGTACCCGGTTGTCATCAAGTCCGGTGACGAGGACGTCTCTCACCGCACCGAGCTGGGTTTGGTGGCAGTGGGGCTCGAGACCGAGGCCGAGGTCGTCGAGGCTCTCACGACGATGCGCTCCCGCGCGGCGGCTGCCGCACTTCCTGGCGAGCGCCGGTGGCTCGTGCAACAGATGGTCAAGGGCGGGCTCGAGCTCGTCCTCACCGTTCGTGACGCCGATCGCCTCGGGGTGTTCGGCAGCGTCGGACTCGGAGGTGCCGCGGTTGAGGTGCTGCGCGACGTCGAGAGCGTCCCGCTGCCCTGCGACGAGGAGACTCTGCGGCGTGCCCTGAGCCGTCTGCGCACGGCCGAGCTGCTCTTCGGTCATCGGGGCAGCGACTCTGTCGACGTGTCGTGGGTCCACCGGACTCTGTCGTCCCTCGCCCACGTGCTGCGGACCGAAGGTGCCCACGAGCTCGAGGTGAACCCGGCCCTCGTGACGGGTGAGGGAGGCGTCGTCGTCGACGCCCTTCTCGTGCGCAGCGACGGTTGACCCGATTCAAATTCGGCGTAGAGTTAGAAAAAGTCACAGCGGGCGCGTTGATGCGCCAGTCCCGAGCTCCCGGAGCAGAACATGAGCGTTGATGCCAAGCCGCCGGTCTTCGACTGCGACCAGCACTACTACGAGCCGCTGGACGCCTTCACCCGGCACCGGCCCAAGGAGTGGGCCGAGCGCACCGTGCAGGTCGCCGACCTTGAGGGCCGCACGCGCCTGATCGTGGGAGGCAAGGTGGACACGACGGTCACCAACCCGACCTTCGACCCGATCGTCAAGCCAGGCGCGATGACGGACTACTTCCGCGGCAACAAGGCCCAGAAGCCGCTCTCGGACTACCTCGCCCAGCGCGAGCCCATCCCGGCCTACTACCGCGACCGTGATGCGCGCATCGCCAAGATGGACGAGCAAGAGATCCAGTGCGTCTGGATGCTGCCGTCGCTCGGCATGGGCATCGAAGAGGGCCTTCAGTACGACGTGCCGGCCGCCGCTGTGGCCTTCAAGGCGTTCAACCGCTACTTGCTCGACGACTGGGGCTTCAGCTACCGGGACCGCATCTTCACCGCGCCGTACCTCGCGCTGGGTGACGTGGACGCAGCGGTGGCCGAGGTCGAGCACGGTTTGGCGAATGGCGCCCGCCTGTTCGTCGTGCGACCGCAGGCCGTCTACACCGAGGACGGCTGGGTCAGCCCCGGCGACGAGCGCTTCGACCCGGTCTACGCCCGTCTCCAGGAGGCGGGAACACCGCTGGTGCCGCACATCGGAGAGATCGGTGGAGCGGGTCTGGACAAGTACGTCAGCCATCACGGCAACATCATCGGCGGCTACGCACCACCGCTCGAGGTCGCCGTCGGGCACGACCGTGCCATCGGGAACTACCTCGGTGCCCTCACCTGCGACCGGGTCTTCGAGCGCTTTCCGGAGCTGCGCGTGGCCTCGGTCGAGAACGGCGCCGAGTTCCTGCCGCTGCTGCTCACCGGGCTCAACCGGGCCGGCTACCAGCGGCCCGGTTACTTCGCCTCGGACCCGGTCGAGCAGTTCAAGCAGCACGTGTGGGTCGCCCCCTTCTGGGAGGACAACCTGGTCGAGGTCGTGGGTCACCTGGGCGCCGACCACGTGCTGTTCGGCTCCGACTACCCGCACCCGGAGGGTCTCGCGGAACCGCGGCACTACGAAAAGATCGCCACGGAACTTGGCGATCCCGTCAGCGAGCGGAAGGTCCTCTGGGACAACACCGCTCTGCTCACCGGCCTGTGCTGACCTGCGGTGGAGCTGCTCGACAAGGTCGTCGTCGTCACGGGCGCCGCGAGGGGCATGGGTGCGGCACTGTGTCGCAAGGCGGCCGCTGAGGGTGCTCTCGTCGTCGCTTCCGACGTCGACGAGGAGGGAACCGCAGCGCTCGCCGCAGAGCTCGGCTGCCTCGGGGTTCCGTGCGATGTTCGGGACGAGCAGCAGGTCCATGACCTCGTGGCCGCCGCAACGGCGGCACACGGGCGGGTTGACGTGTTCGTCGCCAACGCCGGTGTCCTCTGGGGCGAGCCGTGGGACGGTGCGACACCGCTCCAGGATCGCGGTAACCCCTGGGCATCCGACCAGGCGTGGGAAGAGGTCTGGCGGGTCAACGTCATGCAGCAGGTGTACGCGGCCCGAGCCTGCCTGCCTCAGATGCTGGCGCGGGGCGAGGGCTACCTGGTCCAGAACGCCTCTGCGGGCGGCTACCTCACCGCACTGGGGAACGCGCCGTACACGACAGCCAAGCATGCGGCTGTCGGTCTCACAGAGTGGCTCGCGATTCACTACGGCGACGCCGGAGTGAAGGTGTCGTGCATCGTCGCCGAGGGCGTGCAGACCGACATGCTCCGGGGTGCTCAGGGCGAGTGGTTCGCCGTGGCAGGTGCAGTCACCCCGGAGGAGGCAGCGGACGCCATCGTCGACGGCCTTCGCAAGGAGGAGTTCCTCATCCTCACCCACCCCAAGGTGCCGACCTACCACCAGGGCAAGGCGAACGACCTCGACGGGTGGCTGGCACGGATGCGCCGACTGCACGCCAAGACCCCGCAGGACTGACACGCGAACGGGAGGCCACGACGTGAACGTGCGAGACACGCTCTACATCGACGGCAAGTGGCGGCCCTCTACAGGGACCGCGACCATCGACGTCCTCAGCGCCACCTCCGGCGAGGTCATCGGTCGCGTTCCGGACGCCTCGCAGGACGATGTGGATGCCGCGTGCGGGGCAGCCCGCGCGGCGTTCCTGCCCTGGGCAGCGACTCCGATGGCAGAGCGCCTCGCGCTCATCCGTCGTTTGGAGGAAGGGCTGGCGCAGCGTGTGGAGCGGCTCGCCGAGACCATCACCGCCGAGATCGGCACCCCGCTGCGGGTCTCGCGCAAGCTCCAAGCTGCGGCCCCGATCGCCTCATTGCGCCACTACCGCGAGCTGCTCCCCCAGATCCCGCTCGAAGAGCGAATCGGCGGCTCGGTCGTCATCCGTGAGCCGCGTGGCGTCGTCGCGTGCATCACCTCGTGGAACTACCCGCTCCAGCAGATGCTTGGGAAGATGGGTGCAGCGCTGGCCACCGGCTGCACCGTCGTCGTGAAGCCCCCGCAGGTCGCGCCACTCACGGCGTTCGACGTCGCTGAGGTCGTCGACGAGATGGGCTTCCCGCCGGGAGTCTTCAACCTGGTCAGCGGAAGCGGCTCGCGGGTGGGCCAGGCCCTCGTGGAGCACCCTGAGGTGGACATGGTCCACTTCACCGGCTCGACCGGCGCCGGCCGGCGGATCGCCGCCTCGGCAGCGGCCACGATGAAGCGGCTCGCCCTGGAGCTCGGCGGCAAGTCGGCGAACGTGATCCTGGACGACGCCGACCTCGCCCAAGCCGTCAAGGTGGGTGTCGCCAACTGCTTCACCAACACGGGACAGACCTGCACGGCGTGGACCCGGATGCTGGTGCATAGCTCCCAGCTGGGTCAGGTCGAGGAGCTGGTGCGCGAGCGGGTCGAGGGCTACCGCCTGGGCGACCCGCTGCTGGAGAGCACGAACATGGGTCCGCTGGCGAGCGTCGACCAGAAGCGCGCGGTGCGGGGTTTCATCACGCAGGCCCTCGATGAGGGGGCCCGGCTGGTCACAGGTGGGCTCGAGGAGCCCGTAGGGACACCGGCGGGCAATTTCGTCCGACCCACGGTGTTCTCCGACGTCACCATCGACATGACCCTCGCGCAGGAGGAGGTGTTCGGGCCGGTGCTGGCGATCATGCCGTACGACACGGATCAGGAGGCGGTCGACATCGCCAACTCCACCATCTACGGCCTCGCCGGCGGAGTCTGGTCCGCCGACGCTGAGCGTGCTGAGCGCGTCGCCCGCCAGATCCGCTCCGGCCAGATCGACATCAACGGCTCGTTCTTCAACCCGGTCGCGCCCTTCGGCGGCTTCAAGCAGTCCGGCATCGGCCGTGAGCTCGGGGTCCACGGACTCCTCGAGTTCTACGAGCTCAAGTCGCTGCAGTACTCCTGAGGAAGGAAGACGTGGACTTCAACGAGTCAGAGGACCTCCTGCTCATCCGCGAGGGGATTCGCAGTCTGTGCAGCAAGTTCGACGACGACTACTGGGCGGAGAAGGATCGCGAGCACGAGTTTCCCTGGGGCTTCTACCAGGCGCTCGCGGACGGCGGCTGGATCGGAATCGCCATCCCTGAGGAGTACGGGGGCGGAGGCAGGGGCCTGTTGGAGGCCTCCGTGATCCTCGAGGAGGTGGCTGCCTCCGGTGCGGCGATGAACGGTTGCAGCGCCATCCACCTGTCCATCTTCGGTATGCACCCGATCGCGATGCACGGCAGCGAGGAGATGCGGCAGAAGTACCTGCCGCGTGTTGCAGCCGGCGACCTGCACGTGGCCTTCGGCGTCACCGAGCCCGACGCAGGAACCGAGACACTGGCGATCCGGACGACCGCCACCCGCGAGGGTGACGTCTACCGAGTACGTGGCCAGAAGGTCTGGACCTCCAAGGCGCTGGAGTCGGAGAAGGTGCTGCTCCTGGCACGCACGACTCCGCTCGACCAGGTGCGGAGCCGCACCGAGGGTCTGAGCCTGTTCATGGCGGACCTCAAGGACCCGGCGGTCACCATCCGCCCGATCCCGAAGGCGGGACGCAACGCGGTCGCCTCTTGCGAGACGGTCTACGACGACCTCGTGGTCCCAGCTGCGGACCTCGTGGGTGAGGAGGGTGCCGGGTTCCGCTACCTGCTTGACGGCCTCAACGCCGAGCGGATCCTCATTGCGAGCGAGGCGCTGGGGATCGGGAGGGCGGCGCTGCGACGTGCTGTGGACTACGCGTGCACCCGCAGGGTCTACGGTCGCCCGATCGGGCAGAACCAGGGCGTGGCCTTTCCTCTCGCTGAGGCACACGCCCGGCTGCAGGCCGCCGAGCTCGTCACGCGCCGCGCCGGTTGGCTCATCGACCAGGGCCTCCCGGCCGGGCCGGACGCCAACATGGCCAAGTTCCTCGCAACCGACGCCGGCTTCGCCGCGGCCGATGTGGCCATGCAGACGCACGGTGGCTATGGATACGCCGAGGAGTACCACGTCGCGCGCTACTGGCGGGAGGCGCGCCTGATGAAGATCGCCCCCATCCCGCAGGAGCTGATCTTGGCCTACTTGTCGCAGCACGTGCTGGGGCTTCCGAAGTCCTACTGACCCCCTTGACAGCTGTCTAACCTGACGTAGATTTGTTGCACTCATGTGGATTGTCCGTTGAGCCAGCACGCCCCTCGAGGAGCCCGCAGTGACGACCTTGATTGACCCCGCCGCTGAGCTGACCGTCGCGGATGCTGATCAGCCCAGCCGCTACAAGGTGCTGGGCGACTGGCTGCGTGAGGAGGCCGCTCTCGACCCGACGCGCGACTTCGTGCAGTGCGCAAGCCCTTGGATGACGCTCGGCGAGCTCGATGCCCTGTCTGACCGGGTGGCGGCGGGCCTGCAGCAGCTTGGTGTCGGCAAGGGCGACCGGGTGGCCATCAACCTTCCGAACCGCCTCGAGTACGTGGTCCTCATCTACGCGATCGCCAAGGCGGGAGCTATCCAGGTCCCGCTCAACACCTTCCTCCGCGGGGACTTCCTGCTCCACCAGCTGGTCCAGACGTCGCCGAAGGTGTTCATCGGCGATGCAGCCGCGCTGCAGATGCTCGAACCGATCCTGGCCGAGGCGCCGGTGATCGACCGCCTGGTGGTCGTAGGCGACGCTCCTGAGCAGGGCTCGTTGCCAGAGCTGACGGCTTACACCTCGCTGGAGCAGGCGGCGGCGGCCCTCACGCCGGTCGAGGTCGAACCGGCCGACGTGTGCGCCATCATCTACACCTCGGGGACCACCGGACCCTCGAAGGGCTGCACCATCACGCACGGCTACTACTGCAACCTCATCAACGTCTTCATCGACTTCGGCTGGTACGAGCAGGGCGACGTCGTCTTCGGTGCCAACCCGATGTTCCACTTCAGCGGTCAGACCTGGCTCGTCGCGGCGGCGCTCGCGGTACGCGGTTCCGTGATCGTCGAACCGGCCTTCAGCGCGAGCACGTACATGTCCCGCATCCGTGAGACGGGCGCGACCGCGGCGATGGGTATGGGCGCGATGGGGATGGCCATCCTCGCTCAGCCTCCGCACGGGCTCGACAAGGACCACAAGCTGCGGCACATCACCTTCATGCCGCTCCCGCCGGCCATCGTGCAGCAGTTCGCCGATCGGTTCGGGATTGAGCCGTTCGCTGAAGTCTTCGGGCAGTCGGAGTGCTGGCCGGCCCTGCTCGGCGACCCTCGGGGCCCGCGGAAGCCGGGCAGCATGGGCAAGCTGACCCCGGGCCTGCAGGTGAAGCTCGTCGACGACGACGACGTAGAGGTCCCGGTCGGGCAGCCCGGTGAGATCGTCATCCGTGGCGAGGAGCCGTATCGGCTCTTCTCCGGCTACTGGAACGACGCCGAGGCGACTGTCACCACCTTCCGCAACCTCTGGCACCACACCGGGGACAGTGGCCGGGTGGATGAAGACGGCTACTTCTGGTTCGTCGACCGCAAGAAGGACTCGCTGCGCAGGCGCGGGGAGAACGTGTCGTCGTTGGAGCTCGAGGCCGCGCTCATGAAGAACCCCGCCTTCGCCGCGGTCGCGGTCCACGCGGTGCCGTCGGACATGTCCGAGGACGACATCAAGCTGTGCATCGTCCTCAAGCCCGACACGACGCTGACGCCCGAGGAGCTGTTCGACTTCCTCAAGCACAACGTCCCTTACTACGCCGTCCCGCGATACGCCGAGTTCCTGGACGCCCTCCCCGCGAACGTCAACGGGAGGGTGCAGAAGTTCAAGCTGCGCGAGCGCGGTATCACCCCGGAGACCATCGACTTCGACGCGCTTGGCCTGGTCATCACCCGCGCGGAGCGCCGCGCCACCTGATCGGTGAGGCCGACCTCAGCGCCATGCCCGCGCTGATCGAAGAAGCAGAAGCAGACCACCCACGTCGTGACCACGTCGATGAAGACCGACAACCACTAGTGCCCCCCGTTGGAGATCACATGAGCACCTCGGCCGAGACCGAACAGCCCTTCATCGAGCCGAGCGAGTTCCACATCTTCGACCCTCGGGTCGTCGAGGACTTCTGGCGCCAGGTCAACCACTTGCGCAATACCTGCCCGGTGGGCTGGAGCGACCAGCTCTGGAGCGACTACGACTCCGGGTACTGGTTCATCAACGACTTTGCCAACGCCCAGAAGGCTGGCGCGAACTGGCGTTTGTTCAGCAGCGCCAACGGTGCCGCACCAGTTCAGTTCGACCTCGACATCATGCGGATGATCCCGCTCGAGACAGACCCGCCGATGCACCGCGACATCCGCAAGGCGCTCAACCCCTTCTTCACGCAGGAGGCCATGAGCGCCCAGGAGCCGCGGGTCGCCGAGATCGTCGAACGGCTCATGGAGCGCTGCCTGGCACAGGCCGCCGACGGCACAGTCGACTTCATCGCGGAGTTCACCCGCCGGCTCCCTCCACTCGTCTTCTTCGAGGGCTTCCTGGGCCAGAAGGAGGAGGACATCGACTGGATCCTCGAGGTGCTCGAGGTGCTCCTCGCAGCGCCTGAGCGGGCGCTTGAGGTCGTCCCGCGGCTGCTGTTCTGGGATGCCGAGCTGCTGGAGAGCCGCCGTGCCGAGGGCCGGCGGGACGACATGGCGGGGATCATCGCTCACCTCGGTGACGCCGACGGGCTCGAGCTCGATGAGCGGGAGCGGGTCGAGACGCTCAACCTGATGATGATGGCTGGGATGGAGACCACCATGGGAGGTCTGGCAAGCGTCGCCTATGTGCTCGCCGAGAGCCCGGACGCCCGCAAGCTGCTCCGCGACGCTGACGACGAGCTCCTTGACTCCGCGGTCGATGAGTTCCTCCGTCACGCGAGCCCGGTCACCGGTGCAGGGCGCACGATGACCGAGGACGCCGAGGTCGGGGGCTGCCCCATGAAGGCCGGGGACCGCGTGCTCATCAACTGGGCCGCCGCCAACCACGACCCGGCACAGTTCGAGAACCCCGACGAGCTGATCTTCGACAGGGAGAACGCCGCCTCCCACGTGGCCTTCGGCGCCGGCATCCACCGCTGCCTCGGCAACCACCTGGCGCGACGCGAGGTTAAGGCCATGATCCGCGCCGTCTGCAACCTCTCCACCTTCGACATGGAGCCCGGATTCACTCCGTCGTTCCGAGCGTCGATGGCGCGGGGACCGCTTTCCCTGCCCGTCCGTATGGCCCGCTGAACCGATTTCTGAGAGGCACCCGCAGATGAGCAACCAGCTGACGGTCACCGAGACCATCAAGGCGACCCCAGACGACGTGCGCGCAGCGATCCTCGATCTCGAGGGCTATCCGCAGTGGCAGCGCGAGATGAAGACCGTGGTGATCACGGACAAGGACGAGCAGGGACGACCGAAGACCGCCACGTTCGACATTGCTGTCGCCGGGCAGGCGGCGACGTACACGCTGGAGTACTCCTACCCGGACGCGGACACCATCGAGAGCCGTCTCGCCGAGGGCTCACTGATCACCAAGCAGGACCAGACCTATCGGCTCACCGATCGCGATGGTGCCACCGAGCTGAGGTACTCCTTGGACATGGCCGTGAAGTGGGAGATCCCTGACTTCATGCTGAACGCCATCATCAAGAAGGGCGTGAAGACCAACGTCAACGGGATCAAGAAGAACGCCGAGGCGCACTGACGCGAGGTGGTCACGAAGGCGGGGCCCCCACCGGCAGCCCCGCCTTCGTGCATCGGGTACGGCACGCCGCATTCAGCACACGGGGCTCAGCCCGCGGCGACGGCTCCTGCAGCAGCGCCCTTGGGATCGAAGCCCTCGGCTCGCACCTCGTCGGCTGTGACGGAAGGAGTCCTTCCCAGCAGCTTGCGGGCCGCCATGTGATCGGCCGGTCGGTTGACGGACTCGACCCCGACCAAGCTCCCAGCAGCAAAGCACCAGACCGAGAAGCGGTCGTTGCTCCGGTCGCCGGTGAGCACCACCTCGTCGTGTCCGGTCGTGAGCCCGGCGATCTGGATCTTGAGATCCGCCTGGTCGCTCCAGAACCAGGGCACGCTGTCGTTCGTTGTCGGCGTCCCCGCGATCGTGGCAGCAACAGCGCGTCCCTGGGCCGTCGCGTTCTGGACGGACTCGAGCCGCGTGTGTCGACCGCCGGCGAAGGGGCAAGGTGCACTCGCGCAGTCACCGACGGCGTAGATATCGGGGTCGGAGGTGCGCAGCAGCTCGTCGACCACGATGCCGTTGTCGACCTCGAGCCCCGCGTCCAGCGCGAGCTCTGTGCACGGTACGGCGCCGACACCGAGCAGCACGAGGTCGGCGGGTAGCCGCCGCCCGTCAGCGGTGTCGACAGCCTGGACGCTCCCGTGGATGCCCACCAGGGCTGCGGCGCTGCAGCCGAGCTCGAGAGCCAGCCCGCGCTTCTGGTGCGCGCCCAGCAGGAAGGAGGCAGTCTCCCGGGAAAGCACGCGCCCCATCAGCTGGGGAGCGATCTCGAGGACCGTCGCTTCCTTGCCGAGCTGCGCTGCCGTGGCGGCGACCTCCATGCCGATGAAGCCGCCCCCGACCACGACGACGTGATGGGCGAGGGCAAGCTTGTCCCTGACCTCGTCGGCCTCATCCAGCGTTCGCAGCCCGACGACTCCCTCCAGGTCGCTGCCAGGTAGCGGGATCTCCCGGTGCCGCGAGCCCAGGGCGAGAACCAAGCAGCCGTAGGGGAGCATGCCTCCGTCGGACAGCTGGACCTGGTGGGCGATGCGGTCCACGTGCGTCACGCGCACACCGAGGTGAAGGTCTACGCCCTGCTCGTCGTACCAGGCCTCGGGACGCAGCCAGAGCGACTCCCGCAGCGCCTTTCCGGTGAGGTGGCCCTTGGACAGCGGCGGCCGCTGGTAGGGCAGTTGAGGCTCCGCGCCGATGAGGGCGATTCGACCCTGATACCCGGCGTCCCGCAAGGACGACACGACCTGGCATCCGGCCTGGCCGGCGCCGACCACCACCACCGAGGAGGGCTGCACGTCGCGCTCGTCAGTACTGCGTCGACGGGCACCACACGACGATGCCGTCGAGGTCGGGTCCGAGCGGGAGCTGGCATGACAGGCGGCTCCCCGGCTGGCGCTCAGCGGCCGTGTAGTCGAGCATCTCCTCCTCGTCGCTGCTGATGGGTGGCAGCCGGTCGAGGTGCTCATCAGCGACGTATACGTGGCAGGTGGCGCACGCCAGCGTGCCGCCGCACTCAGCCACCACCTCGGTGACACCGTGGGCGACCGCGGCCTGCATCACGCTGGTTCCTTCGGTCGCGTCGACGACGAGCTCAAGGCCCTGTGGCCGCAGGAACGTCACCTTGGCCATGGGGCCGCCTCCTCCGCTGTGGGTCCGCCGTTTCTAGGCGTGACTAGAATCTAAACACATTTCGTCGCCGTGTCCATACCCGACGCTCGCCCTCGTGACCTCGCCGTGGAGACCGCGAAGTGGCGAGCAGCAATGCCTTGCCGACGTTCCCTAACCAGTGTTAGATTTGGTGAGTTGCTCAATCACCGGAGGTACGTGCTCGCATGGGAACTCTCGACGGACGTGTGGCCATCGTCACCGGCGCAGGACGCGGGATCGGCGGGGCGGTGGCGGAGCTCTTCGCCCGCGAAGGTGCCGCCGTGGTCGTCAACGACATCGGGGCCTCTCTGTCCGGTCTGGAGAAGGACGGGAGCCCGGGCGAGGAGCTCGTCGCCAAGATCAACGCAGCAGGCGGGACGGCGAAGGTCAACGGCGCCGACATCTCCGATCACGACGCTGCGCGTGACCTCATCGAGTCGACCATCGCCGACTTCGGCAAGCTCGATGTGCTCGTCAACGTCGCGGGCATCCTGCGCGACCGAATGATCTTCAATATGACCGAGGAGGAGTGGGACGCGGTCATCCGCGTGCACCTCAAGGGCCACTTCAACACGATCCGCCCAGCCGCCGCCTACTGGCGGGGGCTCGGCGACCCAGACGCTCACCACCGCATCATCAACTACACCTCGCGGGCCGGCCTTCACGGCGCACCCGGCCAGCCGAACTACTCGGCCGCCAAGATGGGCATCGTCGGCCTCACCTACTCGACGGCCGTTGCGCTTCGGAAGTACGGCGTGACCTGCAACGCTGTCTCGCCTGCCGCTGCGACCCGCATGACGGACACGGCGAAGAAGACCGGCGTGGATGGTGGGACGGCCGACGAGCTGTCGCCGGCGAACATCGCCCCTGTCGCGGCGTGGTTGGCCTCCGAGGAGTCCGGCTGGTGCAACGGCCGGGTCATCCACGCGCGCGGCTACGAGCTGTCCCTCTATAGCGACCCGCAGCCCCTTGTCACGGTGCGGGCCGAGGGCGACTCCTGGGACCTCGGGACCATCGGCAAGCAGCTCGAGGGCTCGTTCCGCCCGATCACTGACGCCGCTCCGCCGAACCCCTTCGTCTGAGCCCCCGATGAGCATCCGGGGCAAGGCCTTCATCGCAGGTGCCTATGAGCACCCTGGGCGCGAGCTGCCCGATCGTTCGATCGCCCAGATCCACGCTGAGGTAGCTCTCGGCGCAGTCGCCGACGCGGGTCTCTCGCTGTCCGACGTGGACGGGTACTTCAGCGGCGGTGACGCCCCCGGGCTAGGTGGCCTGGGAATGGCTGACTACCTGGGGCTGAACGTCCGTTACATGGACTCCTCGGACATGGGCGGTTCGGTCTACCTGAGCCACATCGGCCATGCTGCAGCCGCGATTGCTGCTGGCAAGTGCTCGGTCGCGCTCATCACCCTCGGCGGACGTCCGCGCACCACGTCGCTGCGTGCGCCGGGACAGCTCATGGGGTCCCCGCCGGAGGCTTCCTTCGAGCCGGTGATGGGTATGAACGTGAGCGCCGTCTACGCGCTCGCCGCCGCCCGCCACATGCATCAGTTCGGCACGACCAGCGAGCAGCTCGCGGAGATCAAGGTCGCGGCGTCAGTGCATGCGCAGCACAACGAGTCCGCCCTGCTGCGCAAGGTCGTCACGGTCGAGGACGTTGTGTCCAGCCCCATGGTCAGCAGTCCTCTGCACCGCCTCGACTGTTGCGTCGTCACCGACGGCGGCGGTGCCCTCGTGCTTGTCAACGCCGAGATCGCGAGGAGCCTCGACCGGCAGTGCGTCGCGGTGCTGGGGCACGGCGAGGCCATCGAGCACACCCGGGGTGGTCACCAGGACATCACCGTGACCGGGGCCGTGGTCTCGGGCCGGGACGCCTTTGCGGAGGCGGGTGTCAGCCCCGACGACATCGACTACGTCGGGCTGTACGACTCCTTCACCATCACGGTCCTTCTGGCGCTGGAGGACCTCGGCTTCTGCGCCAAGGGCGAGGGCGGGAAGTTCGTCCTCGACGGTGCGCTTCAGGCCCCCTTCGGGCGGCTGCCGTTCAACACCGACGGCGGCTCGCTGTGCAACAACCACCCCGCGAACCGAGGCGGCATGACCAAGGTGATCGAGGCAGTCCGACAGCTCCGCGGCGAGGCCCACCCTGCGGTGCAGGTGCCCGACTGCAAGCTGGCGCTCGCGCACGGCACGGGCGGCTGGCTGTCGACCCGCATGGGCAACGCCACCGTCGTGCTGGGGAGGGAGTCCTGATGGCCTCTGGTCCGCTCCCGGCTCCCGCTCCCGAGGTCCACGCCGACACGGCCGCCTTCTGGGAGGCCACCGGGCGGCACGAGCTGCTCGTGCAGCACTGCGGTGGTTGCGGCCTGACCATCTGGTATCCGCGCTTCGTGTGCCCGGCCTGCCACGGCACCGACTTGGCGTACCGCAACTCCACGGGCACGGGCACGATCTACAGCCTCACGCTGACCACGCGCGGCATCCTCGAGTACAAGGACTGCGGGCCCTACGTGCTTGCGCTCGTCGAGCTGGACGAGGGCCCCAAGGTGCTCACCAACATCGTCGAGGCGGACCCCGCCGGGCTCGAGATCGGCCAGCGCGTCGAGGTGGTCTTCCACGACACCGGCGAGGGCACCGCCCTGCCGCGCTTCCGCCCGCTGCCGGCCTGAGCCGGCATGCGCTTCGTCGTCGAGCGGGGGCACGTCCTCGCGTTCTCCCGGGCGCTGGGCAAGGTGGACGCGGGGGCTGACGTTGTCTCCCCCACCTTCGCGGCCACGACAGTGGTCCAGGACCCGGACCACATGCGCGGGATGAGACCCGCTGGTGCGCTGGCTGCGGCGGAGCGGCTCGGCGGAACGGTGCTGCACGCCGAGCAGCGCTTCGAGTACCTCGCGCCGCTGTGCGTCGGAGACGTCCTCGAAGCGACGCAGCGGTCCGGTCGCACCTGGACCAAGCCCCGGGCGAGCGGCGGGGAGCTGCTCTTCACCGAGCTCGTCACCGAGCTCCGTGACAGCCAGGACGAGCTTGTCGTCCGGTCGACCATGGTGCTGGTTCGCACCGACGCCGGGGGGCAGGCATGACGCCGCGACCCGAGGTCGGTGCGCGCCGTGAGGTCGTGGTCTGCCCCGAGATCACCCGCACCCAGATCGTGCAGTTCGCTGGCGCGTCCGGCGACTACAGCGTGCTGCACACCGACGAGCCGGCCGCCCGTGCGCTCGGGCAGCCCGGGCTCATGGCGCACGGGATGCTGACCATGGGACTTACCAGCCAGGTCGTCACCGAGTGGTTCGGCGACGACAGCCTGCGCACGCTCGAGGCGCGGTTCACCGCGCCCGTCTGGCCGGGGGACCGGCTCACCAGCACTGCGACCGTCGAGGCGGTCGACTCCGTCGGAGCGCTCGCCACCGCACGCCTTGCGCTCGAGACCCGGAACGGCGCCGGCGACGTCGTCCTCGTCGGGAAGGCCACGGTGTCCCTTGACTACTCGCCGCGCCTTGCGTAGCAACCTCCGTGTGGTCCGCGACGAGCACGCCGAGCAGCAGCACCCCTACCAGCAGGCTGTACGCCGCCTGACGGGTGCCTTCACGGCCCAGGACAGAGTCACCATCGAGGACGTCCTCGACCCCGCCTGCACCTGGCGGGTCCCGGGACGCAACGGCCTCGCCGGCGAGTACGTCGGGCGGCCGGCCGTGATGGGCCTGTTCACCACGCTGCGCCGGCTGTTCGCCGTACCTGCCCAGTTCGAGATCCTGGACATCGCGGTGAGTCAGGACCGCGCGATCGCCTACCAGGTGGCCGTGGCGGTCGTAGGCGACCGGACCGTGCGCATGAAGGAGTGCATGGTCTACCGCTTCCGGGACGGCAAAGTCGTCGAGGTGGACGAGTTCCAGTTCGACCAGGCGACGTTCGACGAGGTCTTCTCGGCGTCCGTGGTCGCTGCCCGGACCAGCGCATGACCCTGCCGCACCGCACCGCACGCGAGGCACTCGACAGGATCCCGGCCGGTGCCCTCGTCGTCTCCGCCCCCGGCATGGGAGCCCCCGGCTCGCTGCTCGCGGAGCTCACCGCCGTCGCTCCGGGACGTGGCTGGACGCTCGTCTCGGGCCTCCTGATGGACTATCCCTTCCTTCCCCTCGTCGAGGAGGGAACCCTGGGCTACCGGACCTGGCACGTCATGGCGCCCGTGCGTGACCTGGTCGCGGACGGGCGAGCCGGGTTCGTCCCGGCCCGGGCCTCCCGGCTCGCTGCGCTGCTCGAGCGTTGGCAGGTCGACGCCGCCCTGGTGCGGGTCACGCCGCCCGACGAGCGTGGCAGGTGCTCCCTCGGGCCGTCCGTAAGCTACGGCATGGCCGCGGTGGCGAGTGCCCGGATCGTGATCGCCGAGGTCGACCCGACGCTGCCGCGCACGCACGGGGACAGCAGCGTGCACGTCTCGTGCTTCGACTCGCTCGTGGAGACGGCGTCCGCGGTGCCCGAGTACCGCTCCGCGAAGCCGAACCCGACGAGCACGGCGATCGCCGAGCGGGTCCTCGACCTGCTCCCCGCCGAACCCACCCTGCAGATCGGCATCGGGGCCATCCCGGAGACGCTGGTCCGCTCGCTGCCCAGCCGCGACCTCGGCAGCGTCCGTTTCGTGGGGATGGCGACCGACGAGATGGTCGACCTGTTCGAGACCGGCCTGCTGCGCCGTAACGCCGTCGTCCCTCGACCGGCGATCCTCAGCCCGGACATGATGGGCACGGCGCGACTGCTCGCGTTCAGCCACGACAACCCGAGCGTCGGGATGTACCCGTCCGCGGTCTCGCACGACCCGGCGTACCTCGCGGGCGCCTACGACCGCTTCGTGTCGGTGAACACCGCCATCGAGATCGACCTCGAGGGCAACGTGAACAGCGAGACCGTCAACGGCAAGCAGATCTCCGGCGCCGGCGGGAGTCTCGACTACGTGGACACCGCCAGCCGCTCGCGCGGCGGCCTGCGCGTCATCGCGCTTCCTGCCAGCTCCGCGGACGCGCGCGTCACCCGCATCGTGCCGAAGGTCGCCACCGTGACCGTGCCGCGCACGATGGTCGACGTCGTCGTCACCGAGCACGGCGTGGCACGGCTGGACGGCCTCACGACGCTAGAGCGGACCGAGGCACTCGTCGCGCTCGCCCATCCCGACCACCGCGACGCGCTGCGCGCCGCCGCGGAAGAGACCCCTGCAGGAGCCACGGCATGACGGTCCACACCCGGCGCGGGCGCTACCTCGACGAGCTCGTCGTAGGCGACGTCTATCGGCACCGCCCGGGGCGTACCGTCACCGACGCCGACAACGTGCTCTTCACGACCCTGACCATGAACACCCAGAGCTTGCACCTCGACCGCGAGTACGCAGGGAAGACCGAGTTCGGTCAGGTGCTGGTCAACAGCCTGTTCACGATGTCTACCGTCGTGGGCCTGAGCGTTGCCGACCTCACCGAGGGCACGACGGTCGCGAACCTGGGCTTCTCCGAGATCGTCTTCCCGAAGCCTGTGTTCGTCGGAGACACCCTCTTCACGGAGACCGAGGTGCTCGCCGTTCGCCCGTCCGCGTCGCGGCCGGGGCAGGGAGTCGTCGAGTTCGAGCACCGTGGCGTGAACCAGAGGGACGAGCTCGTCTGCCGTGCCCGCCGGGCCGCCCTGGTGCTGACCCGCGCTGCGGGCGAGGGCCGTTGACGTTCTCGAATTCGACGTAGATTATGAACGTCGCACGCCCGGTGCCCGACCTGCAGGAGCTGTCATGACCGACGAGACCTACGACTACGTGGTGGTCGGCGGTGGCTCGGCGGGATCTGTCGTCGCGAGCCGACTGGCCGAGGCGAAGGCCCGAGTGCTGCTCTTGGAAGCGGGCAAGAACGACCGCCGGCGGCTAGAGATCCTCGTGCCCGCGGGCGTCGCGGTCGCCTATGAGAAGCACAACTGGAAGTACCCCGCCGAGCCCGACCCGTCGCGAGGCAACCGCCCCGAGGCATGGATGGCCGGCAAGGTCATGGGCGGCGGTGGTTCGATCAACTCCTGCGTGTACGTCCGCGGCAACAAGGCCGACTTCGACGGTTGGGCCGCCCAGGGCGCGGTGGGCTGGAGCTACGCCGACGTGCTCCCGGCCTTCAAGCGCATCGAGACCTGGGAGGGCGGCGAGGACACCTTCCGTGGTGGCAGCGGGCCGGTGTCGGTCACCACCCAGAGCAACCGCGGTCAAGCAAACCTGACCTTCGTCGAGGCCGCGAAGCAAGCCGGGTACGCCGAGACGCCTGACTACAACGGCGCGGAGCAGGAGGGTGTGGCGCTCTCCCAGGTCAACCACCGCCGGGGCACCCGTTCGTCTGCCTCGCGGGAGTACGTCAAGCGGGTTGCCCCGAAGGACTTCCTCACCGTCCGAACCGGCGCGCACGCTCGCCGCGTCCTGCTCGAGGGCAGCACGGCGGTGGGTGTGGAGTACCTCCACGAAGGGCAGGTCCGGACCGCTCGGGTCCGGCAGGAGGTCGTGCTCAGCGCTGGCACGATGGCATCCCCGAAGCTGCTCATGCTCTCCGGCATCGGCCCCGCTGGGCACCTGAGGGAGCACGGCATCGACGTGGTCAAGGACCTTCCCGGCGTCGGCCAGAACCTGCACGAGCACGCCTATCTGATGCAGCGCTACGTCAGCAAGATCCACACGTTCAACAAGCCTCGTGTTGGCGACGTGCTCGGCGCCGTGAAGGACTACGCGCTGCACGGCTCCGGGATCCTGGCGCTGACCATGGTGCAGGTGCAGGTCATGGCCAAGAGCGACCCGACGCTGACCTCGCCCGACGTGCAGCTGCAGTTCACGCCCATCGCGATCACCCGCGACGTTGATGCCAACGGCATGTTCAACGTCCAGCCGGCGAAGCAGGAGGGGTTCCTCGCGTCCTCCACCTTCACGCACACGCGCTACCGGGGTCGAATCAGCCTGCGCAGCACAGACCCGTTGGCGCCGCCGCGCATCGAGATGCAGCTCCTCGGTCATCCGGACGACCTCCGCGACACGCTGCGGGGCCTGCGGATGGTCCAGGAGGTCATGGAGCAGCCGGCAATGAAGGAGATCACCGACGGCCACTTCTCGCCCGAGCGCGAGTGCCGCACCGAGGCGGACTGGGAGGCGTATGCGCGGGACTTCGCGGTCCCGTCGTACCACCCGGTCGGCAGCTGCAAGATGGGTGTCGACGACGCAGCTGTGGTCGACCCGTGGCTTCGTGTGCACGGCATCAAGGGCCTTCGGGTGGCCGACGCGTCCGTGATGCCGAGCGTCACGACGGGCAACACCAACGCCCCGTCGATGATGATCGGCGAGCGTGCAGCCGACTTCCTGCTCGGGCGCGCCTAGTCAGTCCGCGGCAGCCTCGGTCTGTGTGACCAGGCCCCCCTCGCGGGCCTGCACGAACAGGCCCTCACACTCCGCCAGGACGACCTCGCCCTTCAGCAGGCGCCCGGTGGCGAACAGCTTGCGGCCCTCGTGCCGGATGATCTCGGCCTCGACGCGCAAGTCGACGTCCAGCGGTGTCAGCTGTCGGTAGTCCACGTGCAGGTACGCCGTCCGTGAGGGCTCGCGGCCGTGCGCCACCAGCCGGCCCAGCACTTCGTCGAACAGCAGGGGCAAGACTCCGCCGTGCGCCGCGTCACCGCCGCCCAGGTGCGCGCGGCTGAGGCGCACGGTCCCGGTGACGCGGTCAGGGTCCTCGACGTCGATCACGAACGGTGGCACCAGCGGGTGGCCACGGCCAGGAAGGTCCGGACGGTTTCCGGACGGCGCCTCCCGCTCTCCCACCGCGAAGGGCGCAAGTCGCTCCGCGGCCTGGTGGACCAGCTTGGCGACCTCGTCCACCACATCGTCGGGGGCGTGTGCCGCGGCGACCGCGTCCAGCAGCCCCCGGGTCGCGCGCAGCAGGTCGTCGTACCGGGCGCTGCCGGGGGGGTCGCCTAGGGTCACCTGAGGCCGAAGCGCTGGGCGCCGTCGATGCGAATGGTCTCGCCGTTGACGTAGTCGTTGCCCACAACGAAGGAGACCAGATCCGCGTACTCCGCGGGGTCGCCCATCCGCTTGGGGAAGGGCACGTGCTGGCCGAAGGCAGCGTGCGCTGCCTCCTCGTCCATCTGGAAGGCCGGCGTGAAGAACGTCCCGGGCGCGATCGTGACGACCCGGATGCCTACCGCTGACAGATCGCGGGCCGCCACCAGGCCCATGCCGACGACGCCGCCCTTCGCCGCGCTGTAGTCAGACTGCCCCACTTGACCCTCGAAGGCAGCGATGCTCGCCGTGTTCACGACGAGCCCGCGGACGCCGGAGTCCAGGGGGTCGAGAGCCGCCATGGCCGCTGCCGCTTGACGCATCAGGTTGAAGGTGCCCGACAGGTAGATCCGGATCGTCCGATCGAAAAGCTCCTGGGGCATCGGGGACCCGTCGCGTCCCAGGATCCGCTGGCCAGCGACAGGACCGGCGTGCGCGCAGACCGACACCCTCAGCTCGCCCAGCGTGGATGCAGTTGCCACGGCGGCGGCGACCGAGGCCTCGTCCGTGACGTCCGTCCGGACGAAGACGGCATCCCCGCCGAGGTCAGCGGCGAGCTTCTCGCCCCGCTCCTCCGCGAGGTCGGCGATGACCACGCGGGCGCCGTCGGCGACCAGCCTGCGGACGGTGGCCTCGCCGAGCCCACCCGCCCCTCCGGACACGAGCGCAGCCTTACCGCGGATCTCCATCTGCAGTCCTTCCACAGGTTGTTGTTGGCGGTTCCAGACGGGGGATGCCCTCTCGCGCAAGAGGTGTGCGCGCGTGTTCAGTCACAGCAGCTCGAAGACCGTGGCGTTCGCTTGGCCGCCGCCCTCGCACATGGTCTGGAGGCCGTAGCGGATGTCACGGTCCCGCATGTGGTGCAGGAGCGTCGTTGCGAGCCTGGCCCCAGAGCCCCCGACGGGGTGGCCCAGAGCGATCGCGCCCCCGCGGGGGTTCAGGAGGTCAGGGTCGGCGCCGACCTCCGCGAGCCAAGCGAGCGGGACGCACGCGAAGGCCTCGTTGACCTCGAAGGCGCCGATGTCGTCCACCTTCAAGCCGCTCCGTTCGAGTGCCTTCCACGTAGCGGCGATAGGGCCGGCCAGCATGAGCAGAGGGTCGTCGCCCACCACGACACTGGTGTGGATGCGGGCCAAGGGACGCCATCCGTGATGTGCGGCGACGTCGCTCGTCGTGACGAGGAGGGCGGCCGCGCCGTCGGTGATCTGGGACGCGTTGCCTGCGGTGACGACTCCCTCCGAGCCGAACGCGGGCTTCAAGGCCCCCAGGCTCGCGAGCGTCCCGCCTCGGCGGATGCCCTGGTCTGCGCCGATCAGCCCCTCGGCGGTGGCAACGGGGACCGTTTCGGCTGCGAACAGCTGCGCGTCCTGGGCCTCGGCTGCACGTTCGTGGGAGCGGAGGGCGAACGCGTCGCAGGCTGCGCGGTCGATGCCCCAGCGACGCGCCAGCTGCTCGGCGCCCGCGCCCTGGTGGGGCGTGACGCCGTAGCGCTGCTGCCACCCGTCGGCGGCGTAGGGGTCGCCACCCAGGGTGAAGGCGAGCCCCATGGGGATGCGCGACATGGACTCGACGCCTCCCGCGACTGCGACGTCGTACTGCCCTGAGATGACACAGGCGGCCGCGAAGCTGATCGACTGCTGCGAGCTGCCGCAGGCTCGGTCGACGGTGACGCCGGGGACGTGCTCGGGCCAGCCGGCGGCGAGCAGGGAGGTCCTCGCGATGTCGCCGGTCTGTTCCCCTACCTGCCCGACACAGCCCCAGATCACGTCCTCGACCACCGCCGGGTCGAGCCCGGTCCGATCCGCCAGAGCTCGAAGCACCACGGCGCTCAGGTCAGCCGGGTGCACTCCTGCGAGCGCACCGCCTCGTCGTCCCAGCGGCGTGCGGACCGCTTCGACGACCACTGCGTCGCGCATCTGGCTCGTCCCCTCGTCGCCGGCACTGCGGGCCTTGTGCTCAGCATGAATCTAAACCATAATCGAATCTTGAGGGCAAGCCCACAGGAGGAACGCTGCATGAACGACGAGCTCCGCGTCGCGGTTGTCGGCGCGGGTCCGGCCGGCCTGTACGTCGCCGACTCTCTCCTCCTCCAGAACGAGGTGCCGGTCCGCGTCGACGTCTACGACCGCCTCCCCACCCCCTTCGGTCTGCTCCGGTACGGCGTGGCGCCGGACCATCTGAAGATGAAGTCGCTGTCGAAGGTGCTTCAGCGCACCCTCGACGATGAGCGGGTGCGCTTCGTCGGCGGCGTCACGGTCGGCCGGGAAGTGCCTGTCGACGACCTGCGTGCCGCCTACCACGCTGTCGTGCACACCTTCGGGGCCTCCTCGGACCGTCGGCTGGGCGTGCCCGGCGAGGAACTCGACGGATCGGCCTCCGCTACGCGGTTCGTGCACTGGTACTCGGGTCACCCGGACGTCGCCGCAGACGCGTTCGACCTCTCCGCGGAGTCCGTCGCAGTGATCGGTGTCGGAAACGTCGCGGTCGACGTGAGCCGCATCCTCGTGAAGGACGTCGAGGCCCTGCGGCGGACCGACATCCCGAGCAACGTCCTGGACGTGCTGAGCAGCAGCCGCGTCCGCGAGGTTCACGTCCTCGGTCGTCGAGGCCCCGCCCACGCGACGTTCACCAGCAAGGAGCTGCGCGAGCTGGGTGAGCTCGAGGGCGTCGACGTCGTCGTCAACCCGGCTGAGCTGGAGCTCGACGAGGGGGCGGAGCAGCGTGCCCAGGCTGACCCTGATGTGCAGCGCAACCTCTCGCTGCTCCGTGAGTGGGCCGAGCGGCCGCGCACCGGGGCTGCGCGCTCGCTGCATCTGCACTTCTGGTCACGGCCGCTCGAGCTACGGGGCGGGGAACGCGTCGAGCAGGTCGTCGTGGAGAGGACCGCGGTGGACGAGTCCGGTGCCGTCCGGGCAACGGGTGAGCGCTGGACGCTTCCGGCGCAGCTCGTGCTGCGCTGCGTCGGCTACCGCGGCGTCCCGGTCGAGGGGGTGCCCTTCGACGACGGAACGTGCACGGTGCCGGCGCACGAGGGCAGGGTGCTGCGCGAGGGTGGGGTCTCCACCGGCGAGTACGTAGCGGGCTGGATCGGCCGGGGGCCGGTAGGCGTCCTCGGCACGAACAGGTCTGATGCGGAATCGGTCGTCGAGCGGCTGCTCGCGGACGCTCCGGGCCTCCAGCGCCGCGACGACGTCGACATCCCCGCCCGGCTGCGGTCCTCGGGCACGGTGGTCGTCGACGGTGCGGGCTGGGCCGCCATCGACGCCGCCGAGATCGCGCTCGGCGCGGAGCAGGGGCGGCCGAGGGAGAAGCTCGCGACCTGGGATGGCCTGCTCGAGGCGGCAGGACTGGGCGCGCATGGCCGCGGTTGATGGCGCGGCCCTGCTGTTGCGGGCCGCTCTTGGCATCGTGATGCTCGCCCATGGCTGGAACCACCTGTTCGGCGCTGGAGGCCTGGATGGCACCGCCCGCTGGTTCGGCAGCATGGGGCTCCGTCCGCCGCGCGTTCATGCGGCCGCGAGCGGCGCCACCGAGCTGGTGGCAGGGGCAGGCCTCGTCCTCGGACTGCTGACCTCGTTGCATGCCGGTGCTGTCGTGGGCGTGATGACCGTGGCCCTCGTCACCGCCCACAGGGGGAACGGCTTCTTCGTCTTCAGGCCCGGCCAGGGCTGGGAGTACGTCGCCTTCCTCGCTGTCGTCGCGACAGGGCTTGCCCTCATCGGACCGGGAGCGGTGTCGTTGGACGCAGCGCTGGGCATCGACGGGCGCCTCGACGGCGGTGTCGGTCTCCTGCTGTCCGCAGGGCTGGGTCTCCTGGGCGGTGCCGCGCTCCTCGCCCTGTGCTGGAGGCCCGCCCGAGTGCCCTCGAACGCAACTTAGATTATGCTCGCGTGATCGCGATCACACTGGCCGAGAGAGGAACGACATGACAGCGACCGCTCAGGACGCAGGTGTCTCCACCCAGATGCTGGACGTCCACTGCCCGGCGGACGGCCGGCTGGTCGGGTCGGTGCCGGTGATGGGCGCAGCCGATGTCGGCAGGGTGGCCGCGCAGCTGCGCGCCGCGCAGCCCGCGTGGGAGGACCTCGGCCCCGAGGGCCGGGCCAAGCACATGTTCGCCTTCCTCGACTGGATCCTCGACAACGAGAAGAAGCTCGTCGGGATCATGCAGGAGGAGTCGGGCAAGTCCTGGGGAGACGCCGGCCTCGAGGTCTCGATGTGCGTGGACCTCATCAACTACTACGGCAAGCACGCCAAGGAGTTCCTCGCCGACCGCAAGGTCAAGTCGTGGGGTGCAGCGGGGCTCACCAAGAACCTGCGCGTCTTCGCCCGGCCGTACCCGCTCGTCGGGATGCTCACGCCGTGGAACGGCCCCCTCGGCGGTCCGATGCTCGACGGCGTCCCGGCGCTGATGGCCGGCTGCGCGGTCCTGTTCAAGCCTTCGGAGTTCACCCCCCTTACCTGGGCCGAGGCCACCCGCGGCTGGCATGAGGAGGTCGGTGCGCCGCCCATCATGGCCTGCGTCACCGGCGGTCCGGAGACCGGCGCGGCCGTGGTCGAGGAGGTCGACATGGTCGCCTTCACCGGCTCCACCCGCACCGGCCGCAAGATCGCGGCACGGGCGGGCGAGCGACTGATCCCCTGCAGCCTCGAGCTGGGCGGCAAGGACGCCATGGTTGTCCTCTCAGACGCCGATCTCGAGCGCGCCGCGGGAGCGGCGTCGTGGGGGTCGATGTGGAACTCCGGCCAGATCTGCATCTCGGTCGAGCGCTGCTACGTCGAGGCTCCCGTGTACGACGAGTTCGTCGAGAAGGTCGTCGGGAAGGTCAAGGCGCTGCGCCAGGGCATGGACGAGGACGGCTCCTTCCAGACCGACATCGGCGCGATGGAGAACGCCAACCAGCTGGCGGTCGTGGAGACGCACGTCAACGACGCGCTCGCCAAGGGGGCCAAGGCCCTCACCGGCGGCAAGCGCGTCGACCGGGAAGGCTTCTACTTCGAGCCCACCGTCCTCGTGGACGTCGACCACTCGATGCAGTGCATGAGGGACGAGACCTTCGGACCGACGTTGCCGATCATGAAGGTCGCGGACGAGGCGGAGGCGATTCGGCTGGCGAACGACTCGTCGTACGGCCTGTCGAGCAGCGTATGGACGAAGGACAGCGAGCGGGCGGACCGGGTGGCCCGGCAGATCGAGGCGGGCGCGGTGAACATCAACAACGCGCTCATCTCCACCTTCCAGCTCCCCCTCCCGATGAGCGGATGGAAGTCGTCAGGGCTCGGCACCCGCTCCGGTGGCGCAAGCGGCATCCTCAAGTACTGCCGCACGAAGTCGGTCGTCTCCGAGAAGATCGCGCTCAAGCGCGAGCCACACTGGTACCCGTACAAGCCCAAGAGCAGCGAGCTCCAGGCCCGCATGGTGCGGCTTCTGGGTGCTCACGACTGGCGCCGTCGGCTGGGGCGGGACCCGAAGCTGTGACATCGGCCTGACCCGCTCACTAGCGGGTCAGGCGGCTAGGTAGAAGCCTGCCAGCGTCGCTGCCAGCAGCAGCACGTAGCCGTCCAGGAGCAGCCGCAGGGAGGCGTGGGCGCCTTTGAGCTCCATGAAGTGCTGCCCGATGAGACGGACCTTCACGCAGGCCACGCCGAGCACGGCGAGCGAGGCGGCTGTGCCGTCCCTGTGACCGAGCTGCCAGGACAGCAGCGACGCGAGGACGAGCACGAGCCAGACGGCGAGGACGCGGTGGGACATGATCCGACCCCTCACTGGACCAGGTAGAGCAACGGGAAGATCACGATCCAGAGGGCGTCGACCATGTGCCAGAAGCTCGCGCTGCCCTCGGCGTACGCGAGATGGGTCTCGTCGAGGCGGGCAGGGCGACGTGCCAGCACCCACAGGTAGCCCAGCAGGCCGAGGCCGACCAACAGGTGGACGAGGTGCAGGCCGGTGAGCACGAAGTAGTACAGGAAGAAGTCGTTCGTGTGCGGGGTGAGGCCCTCGGATGCCTTCGCGCTGTACTCGAAGCCCTTGAGCACGGCGAAGGCCGCGCCGCAGGCCGCGGCCGCGAGGACGAGCCTGGGTGCCCGGTGCGTGTCACCGACGCGGATCCCGGCCAGCGCCCGGGCGACGAGCAAGGAGCTGGTCAGCAGGAGCAGCGTGTAGGTGATGCCCAGGTTCGCGTCGAGCTCGTGCTGCGCGGCTGCGAACAGCTCGGGTGATTGGCCCCGTGCGAGCAGGTAAGCCGCGAAGAAGATGCCGAAGACCCCGAGGTCGCCGAACACGACAACCCAGAGACCGGGCTCGGCCGGGACGCGTCGGGATCCGTGGGCCTGGGCCACCGTCATGGTCCACCTCCGCCGAGCAGCGTGCGTTGACTCTCGAACCTAACGCAGATCAGAATGCATGAACACAGAAGTCCTGTGCCGAAGAAGGGGTGTCGTGAACATTCGTGCTCAGCGCTTGTGCGTGTGGTCAGGCGTGGCCTTCATGGCGCTGTTCTTCGTGGGCTTCGGTGTCGTGGCCCGCTTCATCCCGCCGCCCAGCCCGACCCTCGAGCCCGAGGCTGTCGCGACGCTCTACCGCGACCACGCGGACGGCATCCGGCTCGGAATGGTCCTGAGCCTGTACGCCCTGGTCCTCTACGTGCCCTGGTCAGCTGTCATCTCGGTCCAGCTCAAGCGGATCGAGGGCCAGCACGCGCCCCTTGCCTACGCGCAGCTGGCGCTCGGGGCCGGTCTGCCCGTGGCGTTCTTCCCCTCCCTGTACCACTTCGCGAACGCCGCCTTCCGGCCGGAGCGGTCGCCCGAGATCGTCGTGGCGCTCAATGACCAGGGGTGGCTGCCGTTCACGGGGATCATCTACGCGATCGTGGTGCAGAACCTGCTGATCGCCTATGGGGTGCTCTCCGACAAGCGGCCCGTCCCCGTCTTCCCCCGCTGGTTCGGCTACTTCAGCCTCTGGACTGCACTGCTCTACTGCCCTGCCGGCCTTGATGTGTTCTTCACCGCCGGCCCGCTGGCGTGGGACGGCCTGTTCACCTGGTGGCTCTCCCTGGTGGCGTTCTTCCTGTGGCTGATCGTCACCACGGTCTTGCTGCTGCGCGCCATAGCGCGCCAGGAAGTCGAAGAGCTGGACCAGCTCCCGGACGCGGGCGCAGAGGGTGACCAGGCGTTGCGCAGGATCGTCGCGCTGGAGTCGAGGATCGTCGCCCTGGAGTCCGCGGCTCGTGCGCGTCCGGCAGAGCTTCGAGCGATCGACGTGCTCGGGTCCTGCCCGTGAGCCTTGGCAAGGTTGTCGGGAGCGCCGCGGAGGCCGTCGCCGACATCCCGGACGGCGTATCGCTGGCGGTCGGGGGGTTCGGGCTCTGCGGCATCCCGCAGGCACTGATCCAGGCGCTCCTCGAGGCCGGGACCAGCGGCCTGGCGACCGTCTCGAACAACTGCGGCGTCGACGGGTGGGGCCTGGGGTCGCTGCTCTCGGCGAAGCGGATCCGTCGCACGACCGGGTCCTACGTCGGGGAGAACAAGGAGTTCGAGCGGCAGTTCCTCTCCGGCGAGCTCGAGGTCGAGCTGGTGCCGCAAGGCACCCTGGCGGAGCGGCTGCGTGCCGGCGGTGCCGGCATCCCGGCCTTCTACACGCCCGGTGGCGTCGGGACGCAGGTCGCCGACGGCGGCCTGCCACTGCGGTACGCCCCGGACGGGTCGGTCGCGGTGGCCAGCGAGCCCAAGGAGGTCCGGGCCTTCGACGGCCGGGACTACGTGCTGGAGCAGGCGATCACCACCGACTTCGCCCTCGTCCACGCCCGGTACGGTGACCGGCACGGCAACCTCGTGTACGAGAAGTCGGCGCAGAACTTCAACCCGCTGTGCGCGGCCGCGGGCCGGATCACCATCGCCTCCGTCGAGGAGCTGGTGGAGCCCGGCGAGCTGGACCCGATGCTGGTGCACACCCCCGGGGTCTTCGTGCAGCGCGTGGTGCACACGCCGGGCGTCGAGAAGCGGATCGAGAGGCGGACTGTCCGTGCTGACTAGGGAAGAGCTCGCCGCCCGGGTGGCGCAGGAGCTCGTCGACGGGCAGTACGTGAACCTCGGCATCGGCCTGCCGACGCT
>Ga0190269_10000178_pt1 | contig 33349 bp, 23 predicted proteins | sample Popmic249IS_FD_133749 | JGI IMG/M metagenome (GOLD analysis project Ga0190269, IMG submission 133749) | Populus adjacent soil microbial communities from riparian zone of Blue River, Arizona, USA - 249 IS | ecosystem: Environmental > Terrestrial > Soil > Riparian zone | place: USA: Arizona... | reverse complement strand
CTTAATCACAGCGGCGGTCGCGGGACCCGCTCCGCAGGCTCCGCGGCTCCCGACCTCCGCTTAATCACAGCGGCGGTCGCGGGACCCGCTCCGCAGGCTCCGCGGCTCCCGACCTCCGCTTAAGTTGTCGGCCCGCCGGCTCAGCTCCCGACGCGATCGTGACGTAAGTCGCTGGTGCATGGCTCTGCAACCCTCAAATCTGTCGGGTTTCGCGTCGAATTGACGCGCGTTGACAGTCAAAGACTGTGTGCGCTACGCCGCGTGCAGGGAGGGGAACATGTTGGGAAAACTGAAAGAGATGGCGAGCACGGCTGCGCTCGAGAAGGCGGTCGCGAGCTTCGAGCCGGTCGTTCGAGAGCATCTGAGCAAGGTGCAGGTGCTGGGGGCCGCGATCGTGCGCGATGACGCGAGCTACGCGGCGAACGTCGTGCGTCCGGCTTACCTCGCCGTGGTTGCCGCTTCGAGCGGCGCAACCAAGGTCATTCCACAGTTCGAAGATCGCTTCGGCCGCGTGATGCTCGCGCTGCGCGACGAGCTCGTATTGGTCGAGGACAACACCGTGCGCCTGGTGGAGGACTTCCACGTCAGGTTGCCGAGCGTCCTCGTCAACAGCTTGAAGGCGTGAGCGCAGCGCCGAGCTGCGCTACGGCCCCATGGACCGCTACCCGAAACGCATCGTTTGTCTGACTGAAGAGACGACGGAGACCTTGTACCTGCTCGGCGCGGAGGCGCGCATCGTGGGCATCTCCGGCTTCACCCAGCGCCCGCTGCGCGCGCGGCGCGAGAAGCCGCTCGTCTCCGCGTTCACCACGGCGGACCTGCCGAAGATCGAAGCGCTGCGGCCGGACCTGGTGCTGGCGTTCTCGGACCTACAGGCCGACATCGTCCGCGAGCTGATCCGCACCGGGCACTCGGTCATGACGTTCAACCAGCGCACGATCGACGAGATCTTGGCCGCGATCGCGTGGCTCGGTGCGCTGGTGGGGAAGGCCGCCGAGGCGGAGCGGCTGATTGAGCAGCTGCAGCGCAACCTGGACGTCGCCGCTACGCGCGGCCGCAGCTTTCCGCGGCGGCCGCGCGTGTACTTCGAAGAGTGGCCGGACCCGATGATCGCGGGCATCCGCTGGGTCTCGGAGCTGATCGAAATCGCCGGAGGTACAGATGTGTACGCGGATCTGCGCGAACAGCCGCTCGCGCGTGGTCGGATCGTATCCGCGGCGGACGTCGGCGCGCGCGACCCGGATCTGATCCTGGCATCCTGGTGTGGCAAGATGGTCAAGCCCGAGCGAATCCGCGCTCGACCGGAGCTCGCGCACACCTCCGCGCTGCAAGGCGACCACATCGTGGAGATCAAGAGCACCTTGATCCTGCAGCCGGGTCCCGCCGCTCTGAGCGACGGGCTCTCCGCAGTTTCGGACGCGATCGCGCGGCGCGCGGCCAAGCTGTGAGCGATTCATCACCAGTCTGAGGTCGCTCGCTTGGCAGCGCATGGCGGCGGGTTGCGATCGTTCGCCGCCTTCAGCTGCGATTGTCGCTGCGCATGTACCCTGGCTCATGTTAGTCAGAGAGGGCGGGTTGCTCTGAGGAGGAGTGCGGATGGTCGTCTCGCGCAACCGAATTGGACGGTACGATCTCGTCGCCCGGGACGCCGATCAGGAGGCGCCTTCGCCGTGGTCTGACGATCAAGCCACGACATGTTACCTGCCCGAGGAGCTGCCAGCGGCGCCGGGCGGTCTGTACGGCGTGCCCCCGCTGCCGGAGCGCTTCACGCGCGCGCCGCTGGCGGCGGCGACAGCACCGCTGCCCGAGGACACGGGCGGCTTCGACGACGAGCCCACGATGTGGCTCGAGCCGAGCGCCAGCTGGGACGCGATGCCGCCGAGAGCGTCAGGCGTGGCCCGCCGCCACGAGATGGAGCGGCAGCTGACGGCGGCAGCTGGCTACGCTTCGGAAGACCTGGAGTACGAGCAGAGCTTCGAGGACTGGGACGCGCCGCATGGGCCAGAGGCTCATGCCTGGGGCGCGGGCAGTGACGTCTCGTCCGAGCATAGCGATGCGGTGGCTGTAAGTGATCACTCCGAACAAAACCCCTGGCAGGACGAGCCGAACTTTCACGCGAGTGAGCTAGGTCAGCTGCACGCGCTCGAGCCCGGAATGTGGCTGCACGGTGCGGAGCATGCCGGACACGCCGCGGATGTGGAGCCAGCGCGCCCTGCGCCGCCTTCGGCTGCGCACACCCAAAGGCAGCGGCCGCAGCGCATGGCGCCTCCAGGACGCGCGGCGTCGCAGCCGATGGCGGCAAGCGAGCGGAATCCCGCACGCGGCGCGGCCGGCGCATTGCCGTCCCTGCGCAACGGGACGCTGCCGGGATCGGGGGCGTACCGAGTCAATGCGACGGGCGCGCGGCCTGCGTTGCCGGACGCGGAAGCGCTATACGAAGCCGCGCACAGGCAGGCTGCCGTGCCGAGCACGCGTGCGCCGCGGCGCACGCTGGACAGTCGCTACTACATCGATCAGCCGCCGGCTTTGGCCGAGGCATCGTTCGCGCAGACAACAACTACCCCGTCACGCCGCGCGACCCAGGACACGCGCCAGCTCACACGCGGCGCAGCTGAGCAGCGCCGCCGCCCCGTCGCCCCGCGCTCGGCGCCCGCGGCCTTCGAAGATCCCAACGGCCACGCGTTCGCGAGCGCTCAGCGCGCGCAAAGCGGTCGCGCATCCGGCCCGCGCTCGGCACACGCGTCCATCGAAGAGCCCGTCGACCACGCGTTCGCGCGCGCTCAGCCGTCGCACCGTCGCCCGGTCGCCCCGCGCTCCACGCACGCGGCCTTCGAAGATCCCAACGGCCACGCGTTCGCGAGCGCTCAGCGCGCGCGAAGTGGTCGCGCACTCGCCCCGCGCTCCACGCCCGCGGCCACCGAAGAGCGCTTCGACCACGCGTTCGCGCGCGCTCAGCCCACGCAGCGCCGGCGTGCGCCCGAGCTTCAGCGGGTCGACGCCGCTTTCGACGAGCTGATCGACAATCCGTTTGCGCGCAGGCGTAGTCCGCACAGCAGCTGGCTGCTGTCGACCTTGCTCAGCTGTGGAGCGGTGGCCGGCCTGTACTTCGGCGGTTATCTCGACCGGCTGTCCGGGATGCTACACACCGAGCAGCCCCCGGTGCTGCGCGCCGTTCCGCTGGCGCCGGTGAAGCCGCAGCCCATGGCGGCGCCAGCCGAAGCGCTCACCCCAGTGGCTGTCGTCGAGCCGCCCCTGCAGCCGACGGCTGCCGTGACTCCGGCGCGCTACAGCTGGCGCAAGCGCCAGGCCGGCGACGTCCACTCGCAGCCGCGGCGACGTGCTGCGGCTGCGAGCCCTCGCGAAGAGCCGGAAGATGAGCGCGATTCCGTCTCGGACCAGGCGCCCACTTCGACCGCGACGCGCACTGCAGAGCTGGAAGAGCTGAACCCCGAGGGGCCGGCAGCCGAGGCCACGCTTCGCATCAACAGCCGCCCCTGGTCTCAAGTGTTCGTGGACGGCAAGCTCGTGGGCAACACCCCGCTGCTCGCTCTGCGCGTCAGCGCCGGACGGCACGACATCCGCCTCGCCAACCCAGAGCTCGACGTGAGCAAGAGCTTCCAGGTCGTGGCGCAAGCCGGGGAGACGCTCTCCCGAGTCGAGCTGCTCTCCGAGTAGACCGTCAGCAGCTTCAAATGCGACGCGCCGGGGCATGCTGCGAGGCATGCCCCGTGCCGTCGCCGCTCACAGCTTCAGTGACGGCGGCAGCAGCACACCGCTCAACGAGTGGATGAGACCGTTCGTGGTGTCGATGTCTGCGCGGCGCACGTAGACGCCGTCGTTCAGCTCGATCGCGCCGTACGGGCTCACGCTCACACGCACGCTCTCGCCCTGCAACGTCTCGACTTCGCTGCCCGCGGCCTCGCGCACTGCGCCCGAGCGGACTTCGCCCTTGATCACGTGATAGGTCAGGATCTGCGTCACCAGGTCCTTGTTGGCCTCTGTCAGCAGCTCCTCCGCGGTCAAGCCGAGCTGAGCCAGCGCGCGCTCGAACGCGCGGTTCGTGGGAGCGAGCACGGTCAAGTCGGCCTTGGGATCGGACAGCGCCGCTTCCAGGCCCGCGAACTTCACCGCCGCGACGAGCGTGGAGTACTCCGCGCGACTGCCGAGCTTCGCCAGCAACGACGCCTTGCTCGAGAACGCGGAGGGCGGCAGGAGCACGCGGCTCACGCCATGCACTACGCCATTGCCCGCGGTGTTGTCCGCGTCGATCACGTAGCCGTCGCCGTTCAGCTGGATGAAGCGGCCATACACGATGTTGATGTCGACGTCCTCTCCCTGCAGCGACGTGACCGAGGCGCCGTCGAGCTCCAGCACGGCGTCGCTCTGCGCGGCGCCTTCGGCCACGTGGTACAGCAGGATCGAGGTCAGCACCTCGCGCTTGTCTTCGGCGAGCAGCGCTTCGGCCGTGAGCCCCAGCTCTTTCAGCGCGCGCTCGAACGCCGCGTTCGTGGGAGCGAACACGGTGTACTTCGCCTCGCTGTCCGCGAGCGCATCCACGAGGCCGGCCGCCTTCACGGCCGCAACCAAGGTGCTGTAGTTGGAATCGGAGGCCAACACCTCCACCACGCTGCCCGCGCTCGAGCGAAGCGCCGATTCCTGCGCCTCGACTTCGGTCACGGCGCTGTCACTCGCGCACGCAGCGCTCCACACTGCGGCTCCGCACAACACGCCTGCCCAAACACGCTGCCGAAAAGAGCGGATCATGATGTCTGTCTCCCTGCGAGGGTTCAAAGTCCGTCCGGGAACCCACCCGGACCCTCGACTCCTCGTGCAGGGGCAACGCGCGGGAAGTGGCGCAAGCCGCCGCGCGTCCTGTTTGCGTATACGGCTGAATACGCCGCGGTGACGTGAGCTGACCTGGTCAGTCGCGCAGGTCGGAGCACGGAAGACACGCGCGGCGTACAGCGGCGCGCGCGATCAATAGAGCGTGATGCTGGTGCTGACCGAGAGCGCGCTGCCGCTCGCCACCCACACGCGATCGCTGCCATCGAGCTCGAAGCCCGAGGGAGCGGTCGGCCACGACTCGAGCACCTGTCCGAGCGGCGAGATCAAAGCTAGCTGATGATCGGGACCTGGCAGCTGCACCAAGAAGTCACCACGCGATGTGACGCGCGCACGCGGGTCGGACGCGCCGCCCGCTGCGTTCAGGTCCAACGATCCCACGAGCTGCGCCTGTGCATCGTAGCTGCGGACGATCCAGCGTTCGGGCGACTGACGGTTTTTTCCCACGTACAGGAACTGACCGGACGCGTTGCGCGCGCCCGTGAAGTAGTGAAAGGCGAAGCCCGCGGGCGTGGAGTCCGGGATGGCGACGAAGCTAGCGTCCAGCGCCGTGCCGTTCGCGAGATAGCGCCGGTAGCTGCGACCGTTCTTCTCGCAGAAGACGGTGAAGTCGCCGCTGCTCGGGTCCAGCGCGAGCACGCGACTGAGCGCGCCACCGCTGCACTGCGTGGGCGTCGGGATGGTTACGGCGAGCGTTCGCGCGCCGGAGCTGTCGAAGCCGAGCACACGATATTGGCTCTGACTCTGATGCTCGTACAGCACGTAGCTGCGCCCATCGAGCGTGCTGAAGACGCTACCGGGGCGGTTGATGTTCGTGTTCGGCAGATCGGCGTCGAGCGCGCTCGCAGCGCCCGTGAGCTGACATTGCTCGTCGAAGAACATGATGTAGTTGCGCCAATCGTACGGTTGACTCGGCCAGTTCCAGTACGAGTACGTGAGCGCCACGTGACCGGAGGTGCGCGCACGAGCGACGTCCATCCCGCTCAGCTTCAGGCCGCTCGGCGCCGTGGCCACCGCGCTCGGGGCTCGCTGCACGTTGCCGCTCGCGTCGAGGCACGCGAGCCACACGGCGTCGTTCTGACTGCCCACCACGACGGCGCTGCCGTCGGCGCGTAGGTCGAAGTCCGTGATGCTGAACGGGACCTTCGGACAGCCTTCGTCGACTTGTCCGTCGCAGTCGTTGTCCACGCCATCACACACCTCCTGTCGATTCGTCGAATCGTCGCTGCAGCTCAGCTGCCCTGCGTCGCAGCTGTAGACTCCGTCCGTGCACTGATCCCCGTCTGCGCCGTCGCATGCGTCGCCGAGATTCGCATCAGCGGCGCCGTCCGGGGTGGCCGGATCGCAATCGTTGTCGAGTCCATCGCATAGCTCGGCGCTCGGCCCGACCGCACCTTCACACGCGCCCCAGCCCGTCGCACCGCACGTCTGAGTGCCCGACTCGCAGACACCTTCCGTGCGGCCGCAAGCGCGCGTCGTGCCGGGCTTGCAGCAGTCGCTCAGCCCCTCGTCGGCTGCGCCGTCGCAGTCGTTGTCCGCACCGTCACAGCGCTCGGCCTCCGCATGACAGACGCAGACCCGCTGCCCACCTTCATGTACGTCACACACGAATCCCGTCTGACAGTCAGAGTTGCGATCACATTGATGGGTGGGCTCGGGGTGTGTCGAGGTCGGAGGCGAGCCCGCATCGACTGCGGCTGCATCCGGCGCGAGCGCCGCGTCGTGCTCGACGGCGGCGTCGAGCACGTAAGATACGCCGCCGTCGGAGCCTGCGGGCCCCATGTCAGGGCGCTTGGCGCGCGGACCGGAGCAGGCGCCCAAGAGCGCTGCGAGGACGAAGACATGGTGGATCGAGTGAGATCTATGCATGGCGGACGGCGACGGCGCAGAGCACGCCGCAGTCACCATGCTATGCAATCTAGCGCAGCGAGCCTACGGTGCGGATCGCACACCGAGTACGACTCGCTTCGCAGGTGTCGTCAGCACAGGTCGGCAGTGGCAGTCAGACACTGCCGGCCGCTGTCAGCGCGCGAACAGGCTGCGCCGCTTCGGGAACAGAAAGCTTCCGAACCGGGGCGCGCGGCGCGTTCGAGCTCGTCCGCGCAGGAACAGGCTCAGCGCGAACAGCCCGCCGCCGAGAGCTGCAACGATCAAGCTGCGGCCGCGGCCTCGCTGGCGGTTCGTCAGCGCGAACTGCTGGCTCGTCACCTCGGTCGAGGCGGGCACCGTGTTGACGCCCAGGACGCTGCCATCCATCCCAGGTGCAGTGTCGTTGACGAAGGCGCCACTGCGCGCTTCCCACTCGCGCGCTGCGGCGCTTCCGCCGAGATCATTGATTCGGTTGGTCATCGAGCCTCCTGGTGCTGGCGCAGCAAGCTGCATGCCGATGTCGGCGGCCGCTCCAGTCGAGCGCGGATGTCGTGGGACCAGGGTCCAGCGTGACAGATCTGGACACTGACCGGAGCGCAGCCACGATTCTGCCTCATCCGGCCACATCAAGCTGGCGCCGAGAACCGTCGATGATCCAAGCAGGGCTCTGGCTCGAGGTGGCGTGGATGAGTGTTCGCTTGGCCTGCGCTCTATTGCTGACACTCAGCGCCCACGCGCACGCGCAGGAGCCCGAAGCCGAGCAGACTCGCGTCGGCTACACGATCGAGCCAGCGGCCGTGAGCGCCTACGTCTGGCGCGGCGATCGCCTGTCCGGTGAAGGCTTCGATCCCGCCGTGCAGCCGTTTGGGGAGCTCAATGTCTCGAGGCTGGGCGCCGGGAACCTGACGACCGGCGTGTGGAGCTCGCGCCGTCTCGGACGCGAGCATGGTCAGGAGATCGATCCGTACGTGAGCTTCGCGGTCGACGTCGGACCGGTTCAGCTGAAGCCGGGCTACACGGTCTACTTCATGCCCGCGCTCGAGCCGTTCGACACGATGCACGAGTTTTCGTTGCAGTCGATCGCGGTCTGGAGCTTCCCCGTGCGGCCCTACGTCACGGCGGCCGTCGATCCCATCCGCACGCGCGGCTTCTACGCGTGCGCGGGAGCGGTCCACACGCTCAGCCTCGCACCCGTCCAGGTCGTGACCACGTTCAACGTGGGCACCTCCCAGTACTCCGGTCTGGCGTATGCGCTGCAAGACGTCACACTCTCGACCCGTGGGCAGCTCGCGTTCGGCGCATCCGGCTACTACGCGGCGCTCGTGGCCGCAGGGGCCTGGTCGGGCCGCGCCTCGCTTGTGTATCCATACACCGGTATGAGCCTCGGCTATTCGCGCTGAGCGCGGGTGAGTGGCGCGGCACGCCGCCGTGAGCGGCAGGTTGCCGAATGCGGCCACACAGGGCGCGACCGTAAGCTTCGAGCACCGGAGGCAAGCTGCTGCGCGCGGCCTAACAGTCGCACGCCATCGCACCGATCCACACGAGCTGATTGCCATATCGCGCTTGGTCTAACATGGTTAGCTAACCGGGAGGTGCTATGCGCGCGGCCGTGTGGGCGTGTCTGTCACTCGTGCTTGTGCTCGTGTCAGGTGTCGAGGAGGTTCGGGCCCAGCACAAGCCGGGCTCGCCCGGCGCTCGGGACGAGCAGCTGCGGACGGCGGCAGCGAAGCTCGAGGGCGGCGAGGAGGCGTCGATCAGACTGGCGCTGACGACCTTGACGGAGCTCGGCGGCGAGGCGTCTGCGCGCATCGTGACGGCGCGCTTGCAGCGCGGATTGCCTCCGCAGCTGATAGAGGCGGCCATCGACACGCTCGTGCTCCTGAATCGTCCGACCAGCGGCGCGGCATTGCTCGAGCTCACGCAGCACCGGCGCAGTCAGATCCGCAGCAAGGCCATCGCGGCGCTCGGCGCGCTCAAGCAGCAGAGCGCGCAGGCCGCGCTTCTGTACGCGCTCGATGATCCGAGCGCCGAGGTACGCAGCGCGGCGGTCGATGCGCTCGGCAACGTGGGCAACGCACGAGCCGTGCCTGCGCTGCTCGCCGCCGCCGACCGCGGCGTGCCTGGCGCGTGGCAAGCCCTCGGCCGGGTGGCGAGCCCAGCCGACGTGAAGCTCGTGTTGCAGCGTGCTCCTGACGGCGACGTCGGCCCCATCCGCCCGGCGCTCGACGTGCTCGTCGCGCGCGCAGACTGGAGCGTGGCCTCGCGAGCGCGCCTGCTCCAGCAGCTGGCAGAGCTCGGCACGCCGAGCGTGCGCAGCTGCCTGTCCGACTACCGCACGAGCCACTCGCTCGGCGCGCCGCGCCTGCAGCAGGCGATCGCGGAGGCGCTGACGAGGCTCGACCGCGAGCGTCCCCCCGAGCAGGCGGTGGCCGCTGCGCCGCGCTCCGGCTCGAGCGTGGACCCGAAGGCCCCCAAGGGCTCGGCCGCGCCGCCGTCGGCTGCACCCGCCATCGAGATGCCAAAGGCGCGGCGCTCGTCTGCACCGACCGTTCCCTCTGTCGCCAAGGTGGAGCCATGATGTCCAGTGCTCGTACGATGCTCGCCGCTATGGGCGGCAGCCTGCTCGCGGCCTGCACGGCCGCGTCCTTCCAGCCGCGCTTCCAGGCGCCCGAGGCCCCGAGGCCTGCCATGGTCGCGAGCGAGCTCGCCGCCCCGAAGCCGCGCATGGAGCGGCCCGTGGCGGTCGGTCTCACGACGCATCCCATGCGCATGTTCGCATGGGATGTGGCGCAATCGAAGCTGCTGTGGGAGCAGGCGGTGCAAGCCGAGAGCGCGCCGCTGGTGGCTGCGGACGCGGTGATCACACGTGAGCGAGAGGGCGTGGTGGTCCGCGATCTCGCGACCGGTCGGGTGCGCGTCGTGGTGGATGAGAGCGCCCAGCTGATCGGTGCGGACGGTCAGGGCAGCGAGCTCGTGATCTCGCTCGCGTACGACGACAGCTACGAGCCCGGCGCGGTGGTGCTGGTGGCCGGCGATCGCGTGCGCTGGAAGCAGACGCTGGGGTTGCCCGTCGGCGTCCCCGCGCTCTCTGGGCCGTACGTGCTCGTGCCCTGGGCGACGCAGCGCCTGTCGGTGCTCGCGGCGCAGGACGGCGCGGAGCTGGCTCGCTCCCACTACAAGAACAGCGTGATGGGCTCGGCGCTCGTCGACCGCGGCCAACTGTACGTCGGCCAGTTGGGCCTCGTGCCGGTCACGCCCGCGTTGCTCGAGCGACCAAACACGAAACAGGTCCCGTTCACGCCGTTCAAGCGCTCGCTGCCGGGTCAGCCAGCGCTGCTGCGCGACGGCTACACCAAGGTCCCGGAGCCGGACAGCGCGCATCACCGGCTGCAGCTGACGTGGCGTGTGCAACGCACGGGTGAAGCGCTCAGCACCGTGGACGACACGTTCTATCTGCGCTTCTACAGGCTCCTGTACGCGCTCGACGCGACGCGCGATGAGCTGCGCTGGGTTCGCAGCTTCGCGCACGACGTCGTCGCCGTGTCGGCCCAGCCAGGCGGCAGCTGGATCGCGGACGCGAGCGGCGTGCTCCGCTTCCTCGACGCCCAGGGCGTCACACGCGCGCGCGTCGCGCTCGAGCGCAGCGTGCGCGCGATGTCGTTGCGCACGGCGGACTTCCAGCCCGCGACCGAGCCCGCGCTGTTCAGCGAGAGCGATCCGGAGTCGGCGCTGGAGCGCCCGCAGGGCAGCTTGCGCGAGCAGCTGGCAGCGGCTGCGGCCCTCGACGACGATCGGCTCGGGCAGGGTCGCGCCTACGCCGCCAGCATGCTCGGTCGCTTTCCGGACGCGGACACCACTGCCAAGCTGATCGCGCTCTGCTCCGAGCCGCACAGCCCGGAGCCCGTGCGCGCGGCCTCCTGTTTCGCGCTGCGCGATCGCACGACCGGCCACGACGCCGTGCTCGCCGCCCTGCGCGTGCGCGCGTCGTTCCTCGAAGGTACGCCGGTGCCCGCGGTCGGTCCGCTAGCCCAGGCCGCCGCGAAGCTGCAGCTGAAGGCGGCAGGCCCGCTGCTCGTATCCCACCTCGAGGATCCGAACACGCCGGCGCGCGACCTCGTCGCCCTGTTCAACGCGCTCGAGGCGCTGAACGTGCGCTCCGCCGCTGCCAGCGTCGAGCGCTTCGTGCGGCTGCACCACGCGGAGCCCGAGGGCTCCGAGCTGCGGCCGGCGCTCAGCTCGGCGCTGCACCTCCTGGGCTCGCTGCAGGTCAAGGCCCAGCGCCCGACCTTGGTCGACGTCGCAGCCGATCCGCTCACCCAGCGCGCGACGCGCGACGAAGCTCAGGCCGCGCTCGCGACGCTCGACACGCCGCCGAAGCCCGCAGCGGCGCCGTCCGCTGCGGAGCCAGCGCCCGCGCCCGCGGAGGAAGAGGTGCAGACGGATCCCAGGCAGTATGCGCTGACCGCCGACGTCATTCAGAAGACGCTCGCGCCGCTGCGCGAGCGCCTCACGCGCTGTCTGAGCGCAGACTCCACCCATCCACATGCCGCGCGCACCTCACTGGTGATCGACGGCGCGGGCCACGTGGAAGGTGTGTTCGTCACCCCTGCCAGCCTGCAGGCCTGTGTCGAGCCGGTCGTGCGCGGCGCACAGTTTCCGAGCACGCGCCTCGGCAGGCAGCGTGTCACGCACGTGTGGAGTGACGTGAAGCCGCGCCGCTGAGGTCGAAGCCGCGCCAGCGCGCGGAAAGACTCATGGACCGGGCTTGCGTCCCGTGAGCTGTCCGAAGAACTCGGCCGCGATCTCGGGGCCGGGGCGCGGCAGCGATCGATCGGGATGGTTGCCGGCCCACGCGGGTGCGAGGATCAACGGCACCCAGCGCGCCTGGCCCGGCGCCTCCGCCTCGAGATTGCGAACCGCACGCGCGACGGTCGCGGGCATCTTCACGAGGGAGATGTTGTCCGGGCTCGGCTCCGTGCAGTGCGCGGGCGGCGAGGTCACTAGATACTCGCGGCACGCAACCGGCCGCTCGCGGTGGATCGAGCAGCTCTCGTCTTCCAGAAACGGACAGGCGATCGCCAGCGCGAAATAGGCTCGACCCAACGTCTGGATCTCCGAGTCCGAAAGCTCGCGCGGCCCGCTCAGGTCCGCGAGTAGGCCCGCTTCCTCGAGCTTGCCGCGCGCAGCGGCGAAGCGCTCGCGGATGAGCGCGCGGCGCTGGGCCGGCATGTCGTTGACGAGCGCGCGCAAGCGGCGCGCCTCGAGCGCGGAGATCGGCACGAGCTGACGACAGCATGCGCCGCAGCCCTTCGCGCACGAGATGGCCTCGCCGTTCGCCTCGGCCGCCTTCGCGGCCGTCTCGACCACGGCATCCGCGGCCATGCGGTACAGCGGCAGCAGCGCCGCGGGTCGAGTGCGCCCGGCGGGAACCTTCATCTCGAGGCTCAGCCGCCGACCTGCCACGTTCAGCTCGACCTTGCCCGTGACGTACGCTCCGGCCCCCTTCATGGCAACTCTCCGCTGCCACCTTCCTCGCACTCGAGCGGCGCCGCCGTCAACCCTCGAGGCCGGGCTCTAGCTCAGCGCACGACGGCCGGCGTGAGCGTGATCCCACCGAGGCACGGCGTCTGCGTGTCAGCGGAAGGGCAGCTCGGGCTGCCCTCTGCGTAATACAGCGGCTGAGTCGTGAGATCGTACTCCAGCGCGATGGTCACCGCGGAGTTGCTGCCGACCTCCACCGCGGGCTCGATGCGCTCGCTCGTCACGCCGCAACCCCCGTAGGCCGCTTCGACGGCCTCGGACATGGCTGCCGTCTTGTAGCGCACGGTCTTGCCCTGCGGCCCACCGATACAGAACTCCACGCGCACGTAGTGAAACGAGCCCGCTGCGATCTCCGGCCCCTGCGAGTTGAGCGCGCGGTTCGCGGCGGCTGGCTCACTCAAGTCGAAGTAGCCCACGTCGGAGTCGCGGCAGCTGTTGGCGTCGGGACAATCGGGATTCACCCAGATCCGTTCGACACGACCGCTGTTGCTCATCGTGACCGGATCCACGTCTTCGGCCAGATACGCGCTCAGGATCTTCATCTCGAAGCGCTCGGCGGCGATCGGCATGGGACGAAACTCGGAGACGCCATCCGCACGCGCAGCGATGACCGCGCGGGCGAGCGAAGGCACCGGGCTCAGCTGCACGGTGACCTGTCCCGTGTCTGCGCAACCCAACGCAGACGCAAGCGAAAGTGTGATCAAGCACAACCGAGCGTCGCAGTGTTTCATACCTACGGTGGACTCCCTCCGCTCAGAGAACGGCACAAACCGTCCCAGCTTGAGCCCGGACGCTCATTCCACGCCGTAGGTCTTCAGCTTGCGATACAGCGTGCGCCGGTCGAACCCGAGGGATAGCGCAGCCTGTGACTTGCTCCCGTGCAGTGTTTGTAAGACCTGTAAGATGTAGCGCCGCTCGACCTCGGCCATCGGCATGAGCTCGAGCGCGAGCGCCGGCTGCGCGGGGGCGGCCGCGCGATACTCGCGCACCCGCTGCGGCAAGTCTTCCAGCGCGATGGCCCCACTCTGCGTGAGCGCGACGGCGCGCTCGATGCAGTTCTGGAGCTCGCGCACATTGCCCGGCCAGGCGTACTCGAGCAGCGACTCCGCCACCGCCGCCGACATCCCCGTGACGTCCTTGTGGTAGCGCTGCGCGAAGCGCGACGTGAAGTGCTCCGCGATCCGCAGCACGTCGCGGCCGCGCGCTCGCAGCGGAGGCAAATGCACGCGGATCACGTTGATGCGGTAAAACAAGTCTTCCCGAAAGCGCTGCGCAGCCACGTCTTTCTCCAGATCGCGACTGGTCGCGGAGATGATGCAAGCGTCGAAGGGGATCTCCCGCTCCGAGCCGAGCGGTCGGACCACGCGCTCTTGCAGTGCACGCAGCAGCTTGACCTGCGTGTGAGGTGACATCTCGCCGATCTCGTCCAGGAACAACGTGCCGTGATGGGCTTGCACGAACAGTCCCTTGTGGTCGTTCCGGGCATCCGTGAAAGCGCCGCGTGCGTGGCCGAACAGCTCGCTCTCCAGCATCGTGTCCGGGATCGCCGCGCAGTTGATCGCGATGAACGGTCCCGCCGCGTGAGGTCCGCGCCTGTGGATGGCCTGCGCGACCAACTCCTTGCCCGTGCCGCTCTCGCCTGTGATGAGCACGCTCGCGTCGCTCCTGCCGACCTTCGACATGAGCGCGTAGACCGCCTGCATCTCGGGGCTCTCGCCGACCAGCACCTCCCCGCCGTTTTGGCGTGCGACGGTCTCGCGTAGCTGCTGGTTCTCCTGCTTGAGCTGCCGGTGCTCCACGGCGCGCGCGAGGGTCAGGAGCAGCTCGGGGACCTGGATCGGCTTGGAGATGAAGTCGTATGCGCCGGCGCGAATGGCTGCGACGGCCGTCTCCAGGCTGCCGAACGCAGTCACCAGCACGACGGGCAGGTTGGGGTGGCTCTGATGCGCGCGCTGGCACAGCTCCAGACCGGACATCCCGGGCATCTTGAGGTCCGAGACGACGACGTCGAAGACCTCACGCTCGAGTGCACACAGCGCATCTGCGCCCGCCGTGGCGCATACCACATCGAAACGCGAGGCCAACGTGGCCCTCACCGCGTCACAGACCGCGTGGTCATCATCGATGAAGAGGAGCTTGGGTTGAGAAATGCTCTGCATGTGTTAGCCGCCTCGGTAAGTGGACGCGGAACACCGCGCCGTGACCCAGCTCGCTGTGAACCGTGATCCAGCCCGCGTGCTCTTGAATGAGGCCTTGGGCCACTGATAGGCCGAGGCCCGTGCCGCCCGTCGCGTGCTTGGTCGAAAAGAACGGGTCGAACACGCGGCCCAGATGCTCGCGTGCGATGCCGAGGCCCTGATCGGCGACGTCGATGCGCAGACACGGTCGTGCGCAAGCGCCGCTGGCCTCTGAGCTTCCGGGCGGCAGGCACTGCTCGTCCGCGGTGCTGACCCGCAGCGTGCCTCCGCGGGGCATCGCCTGGATGCCGTTGCTCAGCAGGTTGACGATGACCTGCAAGAGCTTGTCTGCATCGCCGTCGATCTCGAGGCCGGCGTCCGGAGCCTCCAATAAAATCTGCGCGTGTTGTTTCTTCGAGGCGTGGGCACACAGCGCGACCGCCTTGCGCAGCACGATCGCGAGATCGACGCGCTCGGGCTGCGCGGGTTGCGTCCGCACGAACGAGAGGACCCCATCGATGATGCGCGTCATGCGGCGGGTCTGCTCGATGATGACCTCTGCGTGACGCTGCGCTTGCGGCACTGTCCCAGTCGCACCGGAGGTGATGAGCTGTGCTCGCAGCTCGATCACGTTCAGCGGATTGCCGAGCTCGTGGGCCACGGATGCGGCCATGCGGCCGAGCGTTGCCACACGATCGGAGTGGCGCAGTCGTTCGAGCGCGTCCACGTCGGCCTCGGAGGCGATCAGCGCAGACCGGCTCGAGCCGCCAGGCTCGTGCGCGCGACGCACGTGCCGCGCCCCGAGCCAAGCCAGCATCGTCAACGCCAGCAGCAGCAGCAGGCCGGCGACCCCGTTCGGGTCATGAGGTACGAGCCAACGTGTGATGAGGATGGCCGACGCGAGCAGCGTAGCCATCCACAACGTGTACTTTGACTCTACGTTCAACTCTCGCCCCGGCCTCCAGCGGTGACCTCGGAGCTGGCACGTCCCTGTAACAGCGCGCGCGCGCGCTCGATGCCCTCCGGCGTTCCGCTCATGCTCACGACGTAGTTCGCAGCGTGATCGCCGTCGCGGTCCAAACGACGATCGCGGCGCAAATCACGGCGCTTCCACTTGTGCGCGGCTTGTTCGCGGATCACGACACCCTGGATGGAGAGCTGACTCTCCAACGAACGTACCGCGCGCTGCGCGTCCGCGAGGGATTCGTACTCCGCGATGACGATGTGCATGCTCAGAGGACGTGCAACACACGTGCCCTGTCACTTCTCTCGTGCGCGGGTGATTTCCGGTGCTCGCGAGCCGCTTGCACGAGCATGGCGGAGGAACTTCGCGCACTGCGCGCGGCTCGTGACTGTTTGGTGCGCGTTAGTGCCACCACGTGACACAAATGCCCGAAAGGGCGCGAGCTTCCCGCAGTGAGCAGTGGTAGGATTCAGCATGTACATCCTGCTCATCCTCGCCGCGAGCGTCGTGATCCTGCTCTTGCTGCAGCGTCCGCGACGGCGGCCGGGTACGCCCTTCGATTGGTCTCATCGGCGTCCGTGGTGGCGTCCGCGCTCGCTGTTTCCAGACGATCGCTGACGTTCACGCGCTCGGCATCGCCTGCGGCCGGTGGCTGCTCGGACGCTGATTGGCGAGCAGGGTCTCTAGCAACGCATCGAGCGGCAACTGCGCGATGCCCACACCCGCGTCCGAGAAGCCATAGGGGATGATCAGCTGCCCGGCGTGCACGATGCAGCCGCAGGTGTACAGGACGTTCGGCACGTAGCCCTCGCGCTCGCTCTCATTGGGCTCGAGCAGCGGCTGTTTGAGGTAGCCGATCACGCGCTGCGGATCTTCCAGGTCGAGCAGCACCGCCCCGATGGCGTAGCGGCGCATCGGTCCGACACCGTGCGTGAGCACGAGCCAGCCGGCTTCGGTCTCGATCGGCGAGCCACAGTTACCGATCTGCATCAGCTCCCAGGGGCTCTGCGGGCGGTACAGCTCGTGCGCCTCGTTCCAGTGGTGCACGTCGTCCGAGCTCGCGAGATGCAGGTTCTCACGGTCGCGGCGCGAAAGCATGATGTAGCGGCCGCCCACCTTCCGCGGAAACAGCGCCATGCCCTTGTTCTGCGCCGCGCTGCCGTTGAGCGTGGAGATCGAGAAGCGCACGAAGTCCGTAGTCTCGATCAGCTGCGGGAAGATCTCGAAACCGTCGTACGCCGTGTACGTGGCGTAGTAGCGCACGTCGGCGCCTGGCTCCACGAAGCGCACGAAGCGAGCGTCCTCCATGCCGCGTGTCTCGTGCGGGCCAGCGGGGAAGAGCACGCGCTCCGACAGCTCCGAGTCGGGCGGAAAGGTCGCGACGTAGTTCGACGACGACAGCGCCCGCAAGATCTTGATCGTCTCGAAGGAGATCGCCTGCGCGGGCCCGTGACACTCGAGCACTTGCAGCGACGTCTCCAGCTGCTCGAGCGTAAACAGGTCCGGGAGCCGCGACAGGACGCTCGAGGACAGCTCGTTGCCGCCGCCCAGCTCCACCAGCTTGGCGGAGAAGTGACGCTTGTTCAGCGTCGGCGGCGACGTGCGGCGGGCTCCGATCAACTGCGGGCTCGGAGGATCCACGGTCACGTTGGCCCGCGCGTCCAGCGTCCCGGAGCGAAACTCGATGGATGACAAGTGTCCCTCTCCGACCGCGCGCAGGCTCATGACGATACGCAGCGCGCCTTGTGGCACGCCGCGCTGGTCAGGCGCGGGTACGATGGACGGATTGAAGAGGGCCGCGGCTTCGATGGCGTACTCGTGGCTGAAGTACGCTCCGATCAGGCGCTGTCGTGCAGCCGACAGCTGCGTGCCCTCCGGCACGTGGTGCGCCACGAGCTCGAAGTGGCGCTCGAGGGTCGCGTCGAAACCATGATGGCGATCCTCGAAGCGGTTCATGACGTCGGCCAGCAGGCTGACGGCGTGCGCCTCCGGGATCGCCAGCACGCGGGTCATCAGCATGTGGGCGCGCGAGGCCCCGGGCAGGATGCTCTCCTCGCCGGGGTGAAAGGGCTTCAGCAGGACGCGGCGTGCGTCTGGCAGGAGCTGATGTTGAGTGCGCGTGATCTGGATGGGTTGCATCGTCACTCTCCACCGGGCACGGCCAGCTGAAGCATCTCGAGCCGAGACAGCAGGTAACAGATGGTGCTTTCGGCGCCCTGGTTTTGGTTGACGTGCGAGACGCCCATGCCGTCGCGGCAGCCACCGGTCGCGACGTCGTACAGCGGCTCGCCGAGGCGGTTGTCGCCGAGAAACCACGCGAACGCGGCGTGCATGCGGCGCAGGTAGTGGCGATCGCGCGTGACCATGTACGCGCTGTGAAAGGCCAGCACGAAAGCACACGCGTCGATCGCTTGCTCGTCTGCGTCGGCTTTCTCGCCGTCGCGGCTGTGCCAGCCGCCGTTGCCCACGAGCTGCAGCCGCTCCCCTTCGAAGCAGACCTCCTCCAGAAACTCCAGCGCCTCACGCGCGATGCGCAGCTGTAAGCGGTCTGCCGTGACGCCATATGCCGCGAACAGCGCGAGCGGCAAGATGGCATTGTCGTAAGTCAGGGTCGGCTCGAACCAGTGCCAGTCCTCGGTCGCGCTGTCCTCGTACCAGCGCAGGAGCTTCGCCGCGGACAGGTCCAGGAGCTCGCGCGCCTCGCCCGAGCCGGGAGCCGTCGCGAGGAAGCTCACGAGGCCCAGCACGGTCTGCGCTGCCCCGCGCGGCCCCAGGTCGCGCGCGTGCGGTAGCGCGCGTGTGAGCATCTCACGCGACAGCCGGCGGCAACCCTCGTCCTGCGCGAGCGCTGCGGTCACTCCCAGCGCCCACATCGCGCGGCCCACACAGTCATGCGAGGGCGGCTCACTCTCGAGCGCGCGCGCGTAGCTCATGAAGTTGCGAAACTGACCATCGGGCTCCTGCGACGCGTGCAAGTAGCTCAGGTACTTGGTCACGAGCGCGCGGGCCGCCTTGTCGCCGCCCGGCTGGTGATCCGCCAGCACGGCGACGATCAGTGCGCGTGCATTGTCGTCCACACAGTAACCCCAGCGCCGCGCGGGCACGCTGTACGCCGCGTGCTGGAAGATCCCGGTGTCGTCGGTCATGCGTATCAAATGATCGAGCCGCAGCGCCGGTACGCTGCGGGCGCGCGCGGCCTCGCGAATGGACGACGCAACTGGGCGCGGCTCGGGTGCCGAGCGCACGACGCTCTCGAACAGGTCGTAGTACAGGTCTCCGATGCGTGGCCAGGCCATCGTGCGCGCGAATGAAGCGGCGGCTTCACGTGCGTTGCCCAGCTGACCGGGCGAGGCGAGCAAGCCGCGCAGCAAGCGGCTGAGAGCGGCGTGATCGTCGAACGGAAACAGGCCACCACGTCCGGCCGTCAGCAACTCTTGCGCGTGCCAATACGGCGTCGAGACGACCGCAGCGCCCGCGCCCATCGCGTACGAGAGCGCGCCGCTCGTGACCTGCGCCTCGTTGAGGTAGGGGCTCACGAAGATATCGGCGGCCATGAGGTACTGGCGCAGCTCGGCACTGTCGACGAATTGCGGGCGGAACACGATGTGCTCGCGCACGCCGAGCCGCTCGGCCTCGCGCTCCAACATGTGGCGATAGGCTTCGCCTTCGCGTCGCAGGATGGCCGGGTGGGTCGCGCCGACGACGAAGTAGATCAGGTCGGGAAACTCTCGCACGACCGCGGGCAACGCCCGGATCACCGTCTCGATGCCCTTGTTGGGGCTCAGCAGCCCGAAGGTCAGGAGCAGCCTGCCGTCTGCCACACCGAACTTTCGCTTCAGTGCGGCGCTGTCGACGTGCTCCTGCATCACGGGAATGCCGTGCGGGATGATGCGAACGCGCGCGCCGCGCACGTCGTAGGAGCTCTCGAGCAGATCGCGCGCGACCTGACTCATCACGATCAGCTGCGCGCACTTCGAGGCCAGCTTCTGGACGATGCGCCGCTGATTGTCAGATGGATGTTTGAGCACGGTGTGCAAAGTGACGACCGCGGGCACACGCAGCGCGTACACGAAGTCCAGGATGTACTCCCCGTCGTCGCCGCCGAAGATCCCGTATTCGTGTTGAATCGAGACCAGGCGCACGTGGCTGTCGTTCACGAGCTCGGCAGCGCGTGGATAGTCGGCCTGGACGTTTTGCCGGATCTCGAAGCGAACCTCGGGTGGATAGCTGTATTGGCCCGAGGGCTCGGTCACTGCCAGCACCATCGGAGTCACGCGTCCGTCCGCGCCAGCCACTGCTTGCGCCAGATCGGCCGTGAACGTCGCGATGCCACAGCGACGCGGGCCGTACGTGCCCACGAATGCCACGCTGCGCTCCAGGCTCTGCGTCACCGCGGGGCTGCGCGGGCGCGTTTCTGTCACGACGTCACACCCGAGAGTGCGAGCACACGACTTAACGCTCGTTAGTCCGCTCGCTACGAGTAGATCACCCATGCCGTACACCCCATCGGACGGCTGAAGTCTGGGGCGACCTTCCAATGAGCCATCAGGCACCGGAGGGCGGGGCCGCTGAATGAGACAGCGCCCACGCGTCTGCGCCGCTAGTCCGCAGTCTCAGCGAAACCGCTCCTCAACGGTCTGAGAAATGGAGTCGTCGTTACGCGGAGAACGTAAACGTGTTGGCTCCACGATACCACCCCAGTCGAGCGAGGCAAGACACGCGCCGTACTTTCGAGATCGCGAGACGCGGCGCTGGCGCTTTCATGTGGGCGCTGTACGATCCTTCTGTGTACATGCTCGATAGCGTCTCGACCGATCTGGAGCAAGCCGCGCGCCGCACGCCGCGCTCGCAGTCATGAGCCTGATCCCCTGGGTCGTCATCGCACTATTGACTGCGCTCAATGCACTGTACGTTGCAGCCGAGTTTGCGGCGGTCGCGTCGAAACGCAGCGCGCTGATGCCGCTCGTGCGCGGCGGCGACGCTCGCGCTGCAGTGTTCATGCAGATGCTCACAGACGGAGTCGCGCTCGATCGCTACATCGCAGCCTGTCAGATCGGCATCACGCTCTCGAGCCTCGTGGCGGGTGCGTACGCCCAGTCGACGATCGCGCAGGATCTCGCGCCCGTCCTCGAGCGCCTCTTCGCGCTCGAGTTGGGCGCGGCGCAGTCGCTCTCGGCCGGCAGCGTGCTCTTGGCGCTGACCGCGCTGCAGGTCGTGCTCGGCGAGCTCGTTCCGAAGTCGCTCGCGCTGCAGTTTCCTGAACGCACCGCGCTCGCGACGTTCACCCCCATGCGTTGGTCGATCTCGCTGTACCGGTTCTTCATCTGGTTTCTGAACGGCGCCGGCTTCTTGTTGCTGCGGCCGTTCGGCATTCGCCCGGGCGGGCATCCGCACGTGCACTCTCCGCAGGAGCTCGAGCTGCTGTTCGCGGAGTCGCGCCGAGCGGGCCAGCTGACACCCGAGATGCACGGGCGCCTGCAACAGGGCTTGCGCCTCTCGCGCCGCACGGTGCGTCAGTTGATGGTGCCGCGCAGTCAGCTCGTGGCGATCGAGGCCTCCACGCCGGATGCGGACATCCTGCGCCAGGTGCTCGACAGCCACTACTCGCGCATGCCGGTGTACCGAGGCACGATCGATCAAGTGCTCGGCAGCGTGAGCACCAAAGATGTCGTGGCGGCATACATCACGCACGGAGAGATTCCGCCGCTCGTCAAGATGTTGCGACCGATCCCTTTCGTGCCCGCGGGCTTGCCGGCCGATCGCCTGGTCTCGCTGCTCCGGCACGAGCGCACGTCGAAGGCGATCGTCGTCGACGAGTACGGCAACGTACAAGGTATGATCAGCGTGGACGATCTGCTCGTGGAGCTGTTCGGCGAGCTCGCCGACGAGCTCAAGGTCGCTGCCACCTCGTCCGCCGAGATGTTGCTGGATGGAAGGGTCAAGCTGCGCGGCTCGATGCGTGCGGCAGCCGCAGAGCCGTGGCTCGGGCAGCCCGTCGATGGAACGGCGGCCACGCTGGGCGGGCTGATCGTGGGCAAGCTCGGTCACCTGCCTGCGCCAGGTGAGCGCGTGCAGCTGGGTCGCGCCGAGGTGACGGTGCTCGAGGTCAGCCAGACCGCAGTGCTCTCGGTGGCCGTGCTCCAGCGCGCTGCCGTGCTGGAAGAGGAGGGCGTCTGATCATGCTCGTCGTCGTGCTGGTCATCGCCGTGCTGATCGTCGTGAACGGCCTGTTCGTGGCCGCCGAGTTCGCGATCATCGGCGTGCCGAAGGCGGCGATCGAGCGTGCAGCCCTCGGCGGCAGCCTGCTCGCCAAAAACGTGCTGTACGTGTTGCGTGATCCGCGCCATCAGGACCGCTACATCGCCACCGCTCAGGTGGGGATCACGTTCGCCAGCCTCGGGCTCGGCATGTACGGTGAAAAACACGTTGCCCACGGCCTGCTCGCGCCGCTCGCCGCGCTCGGCGTGCACTCGGTCGAGACGGCGCACGTCATCGCGAGTGTGATCGCGGTCGCGGGGCTCACCGTCTTGCACATCGTGCTCGGTGAGATCGTACCGAAGACGCTCGCGCTGCAGCACGCGGAGCACACGGCGCTGTGGGTCAGCTCGCCGATGCGCTGGATCAAGACCCTGCTTTGGCCCCTCGTCGTGACGCTCGAAGCGCTCGGAAACGGTCTGCTTCGCCTGCTCGGGATCGAGCGCGGGCACACCTCGGAGGCCCCCACGGCAGAAGCGCTGCGCTTCATGGTCGAGGAGAGCGTGTTGAAGGGGGAGCTGGGCGCCGAGGCCGGAGAGGTCATGGCAGAGCTGTTCGCGTTCAGCGAGCTATCGGCCGCGCAGATCATGGTGGCCCGACAGCGCGTGGTGGGCCTGCCGGTCGGAGCGTCGAGCGCGCACATGCAGGGCCTGGTCCGCAGCGCGCCTCACTCGCGCTATCCGGTGTACGAAGGCACGCTCGACAACATCGTGGGCATGGTGTTGGTCCGCGACGTGCTGAGGCACTTGCTCGAGGCCACGCCGCTCTCGCGCGACAGCGTTCGCACGATCCCCTTCGTGCCGGGGACGGCGCGGCTCGACGCGGTGCTCGCGCGCATGCGGCGCTACCAGACGCAGATGGTCGTCGTGATGGACGAGCACGGAGGGACCGCCGGCATCGTCACCACCGACAACATGTTCGAGGAAGTGATCGGGCGCGTGGCGGATGGCGAGGCCGGGCTCGCGCCGGTCTACGAAGAGGCGGGCGAGCTGCGTGCGCTCGGTGTGGCGCGCGTCGATCAGGTCGCGGAGCAGCTCGGACTGGAGCTGGCGCACGGCGAGGTCGACACGGTCAGCGGCCTCGTGTTGACCTTGCTCAATCGCCCACCGGAGGTCGGCGACGTCGTGCGGTGGCGCGGCGTCGAGCTGCGCGTGAGCAGCGTGGAAGGCCGCGGCGTGAAGGAATGTGCGGTGCACGTCGTGCCCACGGCGGAGCCGGTCGAGCCCACGTAGGCCCGATCACTCTGCGGCCGCGCGGTCGACTTCTGCTTCTTCGTGTTTGGTCGCGAGCACAGGATCGGGCCGCTCCTCCATGCGGAACAGCCAGACCATCAGTCTGCGGCCCGCCTGGCGGAAGCGCTCGATGCCGAGGTACACGACCGGCACCACGACGAGGGTCAGCACCGTCGAAGAGATGACGCCGCCGATGATCGACACGGCCATCGGCGCGCGGAACTCCGAGCCCATGCCCGTGCCGATCGCGGTCGGGATCATGCCGAGCACCATGGCCGCGGTGGTCATCAGGATCGGGCGCAACCGCCGCGGGCCCGCTTCGAGCATGGCGTCATGCGGGCTGAGGCCCTCGCGCTGCTGCTGGATCGCAGCATCCACGAGCAGGATCGCGTTCTTCGTCACGAGCCCCATCAAGAGGATCATGCCGATCATCGAGCCGATGTTCATCGCGCTGCCGATCAGGTACAGCCCGTAGAACGCGCCGATCGTCGCGAGCGGTAGCGAGAGCATGATCGTGATCGGGTGGATGAAGCTCTCGAACTGCGACGCGAGCATGATGTAGATGAACAGGCCGGCGACGGCAAACGCCAGCGCGAATGCCTCGTTGCTCTTGTTCATGTCGCGCACCATGCCGCTCCACTTGGCCTCGTAGCCCTGTGGAACGAGCGACGGCAGCTGCTTGTCGAGGTCCGCGACCACCTGACCCATCGGCCGGCCCTGCGCCGCCGCGGTGATGGTGATCTGGCGCACGCGGTCGGTGCGGTGGATCTGGGACTCGCCGAGCGCCGTGGACACGTTCGCCACGTCGCCGAGGCGCACGGTCGCGCCCGCAGTCGTGAGCGGCAGCTGCGAGAGGGTGCTGAAGTCGCGGCGGTCGCGCTCGGTGAGCCGCACGCGGATGTCCGTCTCTTCCTCCTCGCCGCGGTAGTTCTTGCCGCGCAGTTTGCCCGCGACTTCGCCGTCCAGCGCGGTGCGTAGCGCCGAGCCGATCAGGCCCATGGGCAAGTTGTGCTGCGCTGCGAGCGCGCGATCGACCTGCACGCGCAGCTCGGGCTTCGGCGGCGTGTGCTTGACGTTCACGTCGATCGCACCCGGCACTTTGCCGAGCGCCGCCGCGATCTTCTCGGCCGTGGGCACGAGCACGTCGTACGACGGGCCCTGCAGCACCAGCATGATGGGGTTGTCTTGATCGGGCACGCCCTCGAGAGGTGGCGCCTGCGCGACCATCACCTTGGCGCCATGGCCCGCGCGCTGCGCGATGTCGCGCGCGACGTCCTGCAGCTGCCACACGCTCTCTTTGCGCGTGGTCTTGTCGCCGACGTCCACGCGGTACTTCGCCTTGTACACGTCACCGTTCGGACCGATCGTGGAGAACACGATCTTGAAGCGTTTGTCCGCGAGCAGCTGCGTCTCGACGTCGCGGCTGTAGCGGCTGGTCTCCTCGAGCGACGTGTCCGGCGCGTACTCGAGGTACATCGCGAACTGCCCGCGATCTTCGGGCGGTACGAAATCGCCGCCGACCTTCGTGGCGAGCTGCACCGCGCCCACGAACGTGCCGATCGCGACGAGCGCCACGATCCACGGGTGCCGCAGGCAGTGCCGCAGCAGCCAGCGATAGCCGGCGTCATTGCGGTCGAAGAGCCAGCCGAGCCCGCGCGAGATGAGCGCAAACGGTCCGCGTCCGGGTTGGTGCAGCTCGCCTGGACGGATGCGCTTCGCGAGGCGCGCAGACAACATCGGATCGAGCGTAAAGGCGACGAACATCGACAGCAGCACCGCGCCGCTGATGGTCAGGCCGAACTGCTTGAAGAACTGGCCCACCATGCCGCTCATGAACGCGACGGGCACGAACACGGCGACGATGGTCAGGGTGGTCGCGAGCACGGCGAGCGCGATCTCGCGCGTGCCCTTCGACGCGGCGGTGATCGGATCTTCGCCCATCTCGAGATGCCGGAAGATGTTCTCGCGCACGACGACCGCGTCGTCTATCAAGAGGCCGATCGCGAGCGACAGCGCGAGCAACGTCATCATGTTCAGGCTGAAGTCGAGCCACCACATGATCAGGAACGTGCCGATGACGGCTGTCGGCAGCGCCAGGGCCGAGATGATCGTCGAGCGCAGATCGCGCATGAAGAACAAGATCACGAGGATGGCCATCGCGCCACCGAACACGATGGCGATCTCCACCTCGTGCGCGTTGGCCTCGATGTACACGGCCATGTCGATCAGCTGCGACGTGCGCAGGCCCTTCGGCAGCGAAGGCTGCATCTTCGCGATCGCCGCGCGCACCTCGTGCGAGACCTTGACCGTGTTCGCCTTGCTGGCCTTGACCACCTCGAACGCCACGGCGTCGGAGCCGTTTGCGCGCACGAGGCTGCGCTGCTCCTTGAAGCCGTCCGTCACGCTCGCGACGTCCCGCAGGCGCACGAGGCCGCCGTCCGGGCCCGTCAGCACCACGCTGTTCGCGATGTCCTCGACGCTCTCGTATTGTCCGAGCGTGCGCACCGCGACCTCTTTGCCGTCCTTGAAGTAGTGGCCGGCGGGGATCGTGGCGTTGTCGAGCTTCAGCTTCTGCACGATCTGCGCAGCCGTGAGCTGCAGGGCCGACAAGCGCACCGGGTCGAGCTCCACGTGCACTTCGCGCTCGCGGCCGCCGTTGATGTCCACGCGCGCGACGCCCGGGATGCGCTCCAGCTCGGGCTTGATGCGATCTTCGACGATCTCGCGAACCTCTTCGGACGGCAGGTCGGCGTGCGCCGTGTACACGAGCACCGGCGCCGCGCCGAGATCGAACTTCTGGATCACAGGCTCCTCGGCCTCGTCCGGCAGCTTGTTGCGAATGGCGGCGATCTTGTCGCGCACGTCCGCCGCGGCCTTGTCGAAGTCGGCCTCGAGGTTGAATACCAAAAATAGCTGCCCGACGCTGTCGCGCGAGGTCGAGCTCAAGATGTCGATGTGGTTGATCGACACGACCGCTTCTTCGAGCGGCTTGATCACCTCGCGCTCGACGTCCTCCGGCGAAGCGCCCGGGTAGACCACGCTCACGCTCACGAGCGGCAGCGTGACGTCCGGGTACATGTCCGTCTCGAGCCGCTGGTAGCCGAGGAAGCCCAGCACGGCCAGCCCGAGCGTGACCATGGTCGTGAAGACCGGTCGCTTGATGGCGATGTCCGAGATATTCATGAAGCTCCTAGTGCGCCGCGCAGCTCGCCCGGACGTAGCTGCCCGCGATCAGGCCGCCGTCTGCGTTCGGCACGCTGACCTCGATCGGCGCGCGCCGGCTGGTGTCGAGCGAGCGCAGCACCAGCCGCACCTTGCCGACGACCTTGCGGCCGCTATTGCCCTCGATGGTCACGTCCTCGCCGACGCGGATGCGATCGACGTCGGCCTCCGTGACGCTCGCCCGCAGCAGCAGCTTGTCGAGCGCCTCGATCCTGAACAGCGGCGCGCCTGCGCCCACGATCATGCCCGTGCCATCCGGAACCTTGGTGATCGTGCCATCGAAAGGGGCCTTCAGCTGGTGGTTGCCGAGCGTCGTCGCGGCCAGATCGCGTGCGGCCTGCGCTTGCAGCAGCGCAGCCTCTGCGATCTCCGCCTGCAACTTCACGGCGATCGCCTGGCTGCCCGGAGCGGCGTGGGCCGCGACCAAGGTCGCCGCGCGGGCCTCGTTGTCCCGCGCGAGCGCAAGCTGTGCGCGCGTCTGGGCGACGGCTGCCTCGGTCTGCGCGAGCTGCGCGCGGGCCTCGCCGTCCGACAACACGGCGAGCAGCTGCCCCTTCTTCACGCGCTGTCCGCGCTCGACCTTCACGCTGATCAGCTGGCCCCCGATCTTGAACGCGAGGTCCGCCGCGGCTTCTGGTCGCAGGTCCCCGGCCAGGTCCAAGGTCGCGCCGCTCTGAGCGGCAGCGGGGCCCTGCGTCTCGGTGCGCCTGGTCGCGACCTCGGCGCGCTTCACGTCGGCGTCATGCGCGTACGCGCTCGAGGCGCCGAGCGTGAGGACGATCGAGCAGAGTGTGTGCAAACGGACCGACCGAGGAGACAAACCAGCTGACATGCAGGCTCCAGATAGGGGCGAACGCGGCCCGGAGATGCACGCCCCGCGCCATCCCAGCAAAGAGCTGACATCGTTGGACTCCGATGGTTCCCGGCCGCGACGCATCCCCACCCGACACGACCACACAGCTCGAGCGGGCTATTGGGTACGTGTTTGGAACTATCCAAACGGTGGCCCGCCGCTGAGGGCGGCTGTATGGGTGAACGCCATCTGGCTCTGAGCTACAATCGCATCCGTATCGGTTCAAATGGATGATCCCACATTGACTATTCCGGATGCTTCCAAACACCTCCGAACCGAATCATCCGGCCCTGAATGGATAAGGCAGCTGCGCGGCTCGCTCACGCGCGCGGCATTTGGCCAGCGGTTGGGAGTCACCGCTTTGACGGTGTACCGTTGGGAACTGCCGCCCTCAGCGGCCGAAGCCCGCCGGCCGCGAGGCCGCGTGCTCGAACGCCTGCAGCGCTACGCGGCGGCGCAGGACGCCGGCCAGCAGCTGCCGCGCGAAGCCACTGAGCCCGCGCCGCGCAGCGCGCACACCGCGTCTGACCTCGAGCGCAGCGAATACGAGCGCGTGCTGCCGATCCTCGCCCGCTTGCCGAAGGCGGAGCTGCGCCGCGCCGAATCGGAGCTCCTGTCCTTGCTGACCCAGGGCGAGCTCAAGAGCCGCGCCGCCCGCGCGCTCGCGACGCAGGCGCTCGCGCGCGTGAGTGTGTTCGCGCGCGGCGACGGCCGATCAGCGTTTTCCACCTTGATGCCGCTCGTGTCCGATGTGGAGCAGGGCCTCCTGCCGGCGGCGGTCGAGCTCGCGGTGCACGTCACGGCCGCGTTGGTCTTCTCGTCGCCCGATGGTCGATTGTTCGACGCGGGCAAGGCGACCGTGCACGTGGCGCGCGCGGAGCGCCTGCTCGATCGCCACGGCTCCGCCGAGGATCGCTTGCTGCTCGCCGTCTCGAGCTTCTCGGTGGGCTTCATGCTCGACGATCGGCAGCTGTCGGAGCGTGCGCTCTCGCGCGCGCAGGAGGTGCTGCACGCGCACACCGCGCCGCTGCCGCGCGTGATCGCGCTGTATCTCGCTGCGGTACAGATGGCGCTGTCCGGCCGTGTGGGCGCGTCGATCCGGCGCTTCCAGGAGCTGGTGGAGCTCGCGGAGAGCCGCGAGCTGTCGCTGTTCGCGAGCCACGCGCTCGCGCATATGGCCGAGGCGCTGCTCGAGGAAGCCGCGGACCCGAGCGAGGTGGTCGCGCTCTGCGAGCGCGCGCGCCGGCTGACGTACGCGAACCGGCACAGCTCCAGCCTGCAGACCATGCTGCTCAGCTGCGCGCACGGCGAGGCGCTGGCCCGCATGGGTCGCTTCGCGGAGGCGGAGCTGCAGCTGAGAGATGCAGTCGAGCAATGTCAGGAGCTGGGCTGGACGCCCGTGTTCGTGACCTGTTCGCTCGTGCGCCTGTACGTCCTGACCGGCGACGTGGCCGGACTGCGCGAGCATGCGGAGCTGCTGATCGCATACGACCGGCCGCTGCAGCGCGCCATCACGCAGGCCGAGGGCCGCAGCTACCGTGCGCTCGCGCAGGTGATGGAAGGCGCGGCGCCCGCCGCGTTGCTCGCGGCGTTCGACGCGGTCGAAGCGCTCGCCGATCAGAACAGTCATTGGTGGTTCGTGCTGCGCAACGCCACTTTGCTGAACCTCGCGATCCGCATGGGCGTGGGCGACGTGCTGCAGGCCGAGCTCGCGCTCGGACGCGCGGAGCGCACGCTGGATGTGATGCCCTCGGCCTGGGCGAGCGCGAACTTGCGCTACTGGCGCGCGCTGCTCCTGTGTCGGCAGGGCCGCGCGCTCGAGGCGCGACCTGCGCTCGAGGCCGCCGTCGCCACGTTCGAGCTCGCGAAGCTGGTGCCGGAGGCGGCCCTGTCGCGCGCCGCGCTCGCGGACCTGCTCACTGATCTCGGCGACGCCAGCGCGGACGCTCTCTCGGAGCAGAGTCGACACGAGCTGGAGCGACTCGGGATCCGGCGCAGCGCGAGCTTGCGCCGCGAGTCGCTGGCCGCGGCGGCGCTCTTCCGCGCGAGCAGCGCGCCGCGTGCGCTCGAGGCGCAGCCGCCCGGCACGCGACTGATGGTGCCCATTCAGCGGCTGTCCGTGCGCGGCATGGCTCCGGCGCTCATCCAACGTGAGCTGCTGGCCGTGCTCGAGGAGCTCTTCCCGCTCGCGAGCCTGCGCCTCGAGGAGCTTGACGCGAGCGGCGTCAGCCGCACCTTGCTCGAGGTCCCCGCCGCGCAAAAGGACGGGCAGCATGGCGAGCTCGAGCGCGTGGAGCTCGGCGATGGCAGCGGACGGCGGCTGCGCGTCAGCGCGCGCGGCAAGCTGCCCGCGGATGCGCACGCCGTGCTGAGCAGCGTGGCCGCGGTGGCCTCGCTGTCGCTCGAGATCGCGAGCCTGCGTGGCTTCGCAGAGCCCGTCGGTCCGCAGCGCAGCGAAGACGTCCCGGAGCTGCCCGGCTTCATCGCGATGTCTCCCGGCATGCGCGCGCTGAAGCAAGATCTGCTGCGGCTCTCACGCTCGCGCTCGACGGTGATCATCTCGGGTGAGAGCGGCAGCGGCAAGGAGGTGGTCGCGCGCGCCATCCACGAGCTGTCGCCGCGCGCGGCGCAGCCGTTCGTCGCCTTCAACTGCGCCGCGATCCCGCGCGAGCTGTTCGAGGGCCAGCTGTTCGGCTACAAGCGCGGCGCGTACACCGGCGCCACTGCGGATCATGCCGGTGTCATCCGCAGCGCGCGTGGGGGCACGCTGTTTCTGGACGAGGTTGGGGAGCTGCCGCTCGACGTGCAGCCGAAGCTGCTGCGCTTCCTGGAGAACGGTGAGATCTTTCCGCTCGGCGAGCGGCGCGCGGTGCAGGTCGACGTGCGCGTGATCGCGGCCACGCACCGCGACCTCGATGCGCTGCAGCGCCGCGGCCAGTTTCGTGAGGACCTCTTCTATCGACTACAGGTCGTGCCGGTGCACGTGCCGCCGCTGTGCGAGCGGCGCGAAGACATCGTGGCGCTGGCGCGGCACTTCCTGCGCCTGCAGAGCCCGCCCGACCAGGAGCCACCGATCCTCGCGCCCGATGCGATCGCGACCTTGCTCGCCTACGACTGGCCGGGCAATGTGCGCGAGCTGCGCAACGTGATCGAGCGCTCTCTGGTGTTCGCGTCCATGCCGAGCGTGTTGTCTGCCGAGCACCTGCGCATCCATCCCGGCGCGGCGTAGCCCGAGCGCCGCAGTGCCGCTGACAGCAGCATGTGATAGAGCAACGACGTCATGCCTGACTCGACCGCGCCCGCGAGCGCCGGGCTCACGCCGCGCGCCTGGCAGCTCATCCTCGCCTTCAGCTTGCTCTACGTGGTCTGGGGCTCGACGTACTTCGCGATCCGCATCGCCGTGCGCACCTTGCCGCCGTTTGGCCTCGCCGGCGTGCGGTTTGCGATCGCGGGCGGCCTGCCGCTGCTGTTCATGCGCTTGCGCGGTGCGCCGTGGCCCACGGCGCGCCAGTGGCGCAACGCAGCGATCGCGGGCGGGTGCCTGATGCTCGGCGGCAACGGCCTCGTGAGCTGGGCGGAGCAGAGCGTGAGCTCGAGCCTGGCAGCGCTCTTGATCGCCGTCACGCCGCTGTGGTTCGTGCTGCTCGAGGCGCTGCGCCCGAACGGCACGCGCCCGAGCGTACGCGGCCTGTTTGGCCTCGTCGTCGGCTTCATCGGCGTGGCCTGGCTGATCGGGCCCGATGGCATGCGCCGCGATCTCGGCTCGCCTCCGCTGTTCGGCATCGCGTTGTGCCTGCTCGCGTGCGCGTCGTGGGCGTTCGGCTCGCTGTTCGCGAAGCACAGCGATCGGCCGGAGTCGGCGTTCATGACCTCCGCGCTGCAGATGCTGTGCGGAGGCGTGGAGCTGGTCGTGGTCAGTGCGCTGGCGGGGGAGTCGTGGCTGGCGCCCAGCGCAGGTCCGCCGCTGACGGAGGCGTGGCTCGCGCTCGTCTACCTCATCGTGTTCGGCTCCTGGCTCGGCTTCGGATCTTACATGTGGCTCCTGCAGCGCGTCAGCCCCGAGAAGCTATCCACGTACGCGTACGTGAATCCGCTCGTGGCCGTGCTGCTCGGCGTGTGGCTCCTCGACGAGCCGTTCACGGCGAGCTTGCTCGGCCCCGCGCTGCTCGTGCTCGCGGGGGTGGTGATCGTGCAGCTGCCAGCGGCGCGCGCGCGCTGAGCGCCTCAGTGGGTCGCAGTCAAGCTCAGCCCCACGAGCAGCGGGTCGTGATCCGACGCGCGGTAAGGATCGTTGGGGTTGAACGGGTCGTCGGTCTTGTGCTCGGTGTTGTAGTCGAGCGAGACGGGCTCGTCGGCGTTGATGTGCCACTCCGCGGCGCCACTCACCTGGCCGGCAAGCGAGGGGCTGGCGAACGCGTAGTCCAGGGTGCCGAACTGCGACTGGAACTGGAATGAGTAGGCCTTCTCGCCGCTGTGGGCTGCGATGAGCGAGCGGTAGCCCGCGGCTTCGAGCGCCGCGATTGGATCTTCCTTGGCGTAGGAGTTTAGATCGCCCAGCACGAGGAAATCGGGGTCCTTGCTGCCCGTCGGGTCCTTCGCGAGCCAGCGCAAGAGCGCGTTCGCTGCCGCCGAACGCGTCAGGTTGCAGTTGCCCTGACCGTCGCCGGCGTCCGGATCGTTCACCGCCTTGCAGTCGCTGCCCTTCGACTTCCAGTGATTGACCGCGACCGTGAAGCGCGCTCCGCCCGCGACCTCGCTGAAGGTCTGCGCCAGCACGGGACGGTTCAGCGTGTCCTCGAACTGCGGATCCACCGCCTTCGTCAAGAGCGCGAACTTGCCTGCGGGCTTGACCGTCGCGGGACGGTACAGGAGGCCCACCTTGATCGCATCGCTGCCGATCGTGCCCGTATCGACGTACGCGTAGACGTTGCCGCCGATGGCGGCGTTGAGCCCGGCCACCAGGGCATCGAGCGATGCGCGCTTGTTGTTCTCGAGCTCGAGCAGCCCGATCACGTCAGCGCGCGTGCCTGCGAGCGCCTCCCCCAGCTTGGCGCGTTGGCGCGCGAGCTCGTTTTCGCTGTCCGCGCCGCGGCACTCCTGGCCGTCGCTCGGACCGCAGCGCGGCTGCCCATCGTCGATCGTGCTGAAGAAGTTCAGCACGTTGAACGACGCCACGCGCAAGCGACCGCTGATCGCCGGCGTCGCGGGCCGCGGATTGCCACAGCTGAACTTCGGCGCGCTCGTCGGCTGCACGCGATAGCCGCCGAAGTGCTGGTCCAAAATGCCGGTCAGCGACGCCAACGTCTGTCCTACGCGCCGCGTGTTCGCCGCATCCTTGAACGGAATGGGGTTCGGGTTCTGGGCCGAGTCGCCGTCGTCGAGCGTGATATTGCGACGGTTGTTCGCGAGCTGGACGGCCTGCGCAGGCGCGCCCTTGCTGGCGACCTGCGTGGGCTGCCATAGCCGTCCGTTCGCGGACAGATCGAGCGCGCCGTACCGGCCGAGCTCGTAGTTGCCGGTCACCGTGAGCGTCTGGTCGAAGCGCACCAGCATGTTCTCGTAGCGCTCGAGGTCGACGCCTTCCGGCAACGGCAAGCGCAGCGCCTGCGCGCTCGCGCGAGGCCGGGCCGGGCAGACCGTGATCGCCGTGACGTCGGTCAGCTCGGTCAGTCCATCGAACTCGACGATCTTGCCGCTGACGCGCACCAGGTCTCCCGGCGCGACCGCGACGGTCGAGCGGCCCTGATAGACGAACAGGCCCTCCGAGGTCTTCGGGTCGCTGTCCTGCTGCGCGTCCTCCTCTTGCAGGAAGAACCCCTTCAAACCCGTCGCCTGGAAGTCGCCGACGACCACCGCCTCGACGCTCAGCGTGCTGCCGGCGCGCGGGCTGCTCGCGCCCGCTCCCTGGATCTCACCGATGCGCGTGGCCGCCTGACCACAAGCGTCCGCTGCCGGCTGTCCAAGCACCAGCGCCGGCGCAAGCCACACCGCAGCCGTGACTCCGCATGCACATCCTCGCGCAACCCATCCTGACATCATCATCGATCCTCCAGCCAGCCGTGGTCGGCTCACGTCGACCGCCCAGCGGGCGGCGATGATGCGACCAGATCCCGGCTGTGTATAGCGTCGCCTTCAGCCGCCATCAGCGGCTCAGCTCACAGCGCGCGTCGATCAGATAAAGACACCCACCCGCCATCCAACCGACGCGGGCCATGCGATCGCGAGACGCGGCTCACATGAGCGCGGTCCAAGCGAGCGTGAGCTGCGCGGCGTAATACAGGGGTAAGCCCCAGAGCAGGTTGTTCCAGCTGGCCTGCACGAAGCGATCGCGGGCGACCGACAGATCGGAGATGGCGAAGGCGATGGCGCCGATCGCGAGGCCCGCATCGCCGCT